>Ga0207679_10000072_pt1 | contig 89960 bp, 91 predicted proteins | sample KBSC73metaG_FD_184320 | JGI IMG/M metagenome (GOLD analysis project Ga0207679, IMG submission 184320) | Corn rhizosphere microbial communities from Kellogg Biological Station, Michigan, USA - KBS C7-3 metaG (SPAdes) (version 2) | ecosystem: Host-associated > Plants > Roots > Rhizosphere > Soil ...
GCCCTCGACGGCCGGCAGGCGGACCAGACGGGGCAGGTCCTGTCTCCCGATGCGGTCCAGCGGCAGCTGGAGCTCCCGCTCCGCCAGCCGGGTCAGCGCGCTCCTCCAGGGATCCTGGGTCTTGGTAAGCACCGCGTCCGCCAGTGCCCGCAGCTGCTCGGCAGTCGCCTCCCGGAGCTCCGCGGTCCAGGCGGCCGGATCGAGGTTCAGCTGGGGAAGCAGCTCCGCGGCCCGGGTGCCCCGGCGCTCGATGAGCGCGGAGACCTTCTCCACCGCCGGGGTGGCCGCCTCGTAGATCTGCCGGCGGCGCAGCGCGCTCTTCTCCGTGGCGAGGATGGACTCCAGATTCCGGTACGGCCGGTCCGTCCCCGCGACCTTGAAGGTCAGTGACTGCTCGAGGGCGGCGATGGCGTCGGAGACGTCGGCGAGCTGCTGCGCCATCCACTCCCCGGCGAGGTAGGCGTGCATGTGCTCCAGGGCCCGTCGATCGCGCGCCTCGCTGGTCACCTCCCGGAGCTGCGCCACCCGCGTCACCGACTCCGGCGTGAGCCAGGCCTCGGTGCCCACGTAGGTCTTCGCCAGGTCCGCCGGGGCCCCCTCGGTCCAGTGCTTCCAGACCAGCTCGTCCTGCGAGCGGAGAAGGGCCTCGGTCTTGGCCGCGAGCTCCGCCACCGCCGGCCCGAGCGCTTCTCGCTCCGGGGTCCGGGAAGGAAAGCTCGCCACCGGGGCGGACGGAACCGGCTGGCTGGCGCAAGCGGCGAGGAGGAGCGCAAGGAGGACGTGCGGGAGCCGTGGACGCATGAAGGGCCGAACTGTACCGTCGCGCGCCGGGATGCCCAATCCTTCGCAGTGGACTGCCGCACGAGCCCGACAGTTGCTCCAGCGTGCGATGCGCGCGCAGCTCGAGGCGCTCGGCTACCAGGAGGTGGAGACGCCGCTCCTGGTCCCCGCGCCGGGAATGGAGCCGCACATCCGGGCGTTCGAGGTTCCCTTCGTGGCCGAGACCGACCTCGGGCGGGCGCGGACTCTCTACCTGCACACCAGCCCCGAGTACGGGATGAAGCGGCTCCTCGCCGACGGCTCGGGGCCCATCTTCCAGATCTGCAAGGTCTTCCGGAATGGCGAGGTCGGCCCGGCGCACAACCCCGAGTTCACCATGCTCGAGATGTACCGTCCGCACGCCGAGTACCGGGCAATCATGGACGACCTGGAGACCGTCCTCGCCGCGGCCGCGGTCACGCTCGGCCGCACCGCTCCCTTCGGCCGCCGGCCCTACGAACGGGTCACGGTCCGCGAGGCGGTCCTGCGGGAGACCGGGATCGACCTCCGCCAGTCCCCCGACCCGGCAACGCTCGCCGAAGGCGCACGGCGGGTGGGTGTGCGCACGGAGCCCGGTGACGGCTTCGACGACGTCTTCTTCCGCCTCTTCCTGGAGCGGGTGGAACCACGACTTGGACGTGACCGCCCGGCCTTCCTGATCGACTATCCGGCGTCGATGGCCGCCCTCGCCCGGCTCAGCCCTGGGGACCCCTCGGTCGCCGAGCGCTTCGAGCTGTACGCGCACGGGCTGGAGCTGGCGAATGGCTTCTCCGAGCTGACCGACCCCCTGGAGCAGCGCCGGCGCCTCGAGGAGGAGCAGGCGTTCCGCGCCGCGCGGGGCCGGGCCGTCTACCCACTGGACGAGGCGTTCCTCGAGGCGGTCGGGCGGATGCCCCCCTCGAGCGGCGTCGCGCTGGGCCTGGACCGGGTGCTCATGCTCCTCCTCGGCGCCGAGCGCATCGAGGACGTGCTCCTCTTCCCCGCTCACGGCTTCGTATGAACCCGGGCGAGATTCTCCACACCGTGGCCACGTACGCGGCGGTGGGCAGCAGCGCCGTGGTGGGACCGGTGGTCATGGCGCTCTCGCCCGGTCGGCCGGAGCGCGCCGATCCGGTCATCCGCGGCTGGTGCAACGCGGTGCTCGCCGCCGCGGGAGTCCGGGAGGACGTGGCGGGACTGGAGAACCTCCCCGCGGGCACGTGCGTGCTGGCCTGCAATCACCAGTCGAACTTCGACGCCCCGTTCGTCTTCGCCCGGCTCCCGAAGCACATCCGCTTCGTCGCCAAGAAGGAGATCTACCGGATCCCCATCTTCGGAGCGACGGTGAAGGCCATGGGCAACATCCGGGTCGAGCGCACCGGGAGCGACGCCGACCGCCGGCGGATCGAGGCCGCGGTCGAGCAGGTGAGGACCCGGACCAGCATCCTCTTCTTCGCCGAGGGGACCCGGAGCACCGACGGGAAGCTCCGGCCCTTCAAGAAGGGCGCGGCCATCCTGGCCATCGACGCGGAGGTGCCCATCGTCCCCCTCGCGGTCGCCGGGGCCCACGAGATCACCCCCAAGGGCGGGCTGTGGGTGCACTCCGGGCGCCCGCTGGTCCTCCGCGTCGGGAAGCCGATTCCCACCACCGGGCTCACCCGCGACGACCGTGACAGCTTGACCGAGCAGGCGCACGATGCGGTGGCCGCGCTCCTCGAGGAGGGGAACCGGCGAGTGGAGGAGATGCTCCGGACATGAGCTCAGGCAAGGACAGCGAGACCCTCGAGCGACTGCTCTCGATGCGCTTCTCCGCGCACCCCTGGCACGGCGTGGCGATCGGCGACCGGGCCCCGGAGGAGGTGACGGTCTACGTCGAGATCGTCCCCACCGATGCCATCAAGTACGAGCTGGACAAGGCGACCGGGCATCTCCGGATCGACAGGCCGAACCTGTATTCCAGCTTCTCTCCGACGCTGTACGGCTTCATCCCCCAGACCTACTGCGGGGTGAGCGTCGGCGAGCGCTGCGCCGAGCGCACCGGGCGGTCTCACGTCGACGGTGACGGTGACCCGATGGACATCCTCGTGCTCAGCGAGCGCGACGTGAGCCACTCCGGCGTGCTGCTCCGGGCGCGGCCCATCGGAGGGCTCAGGATGATCGACGGCAACCAGGCCGACGACAAGATCATCGCGGTGCTCGTCCGGGACACCGCCTACGGGCATCTGGAGGACGTGAGCCAGCTCCCGCCGGGGATGCTCGACCGGTTCCGCCACTACTTCCTCACCTACAAGCAGATGCCCGGCGAGAAGCGCCCGGTGGAGATCCCCGAGGTCTACGACCGTGCCGAGGCGCAGGAGATGGTGCGAAGGAGCCAGGCCGACTACGCGAAGGAGTTCGGGCATCCTTCGGAGCGGGTGAAGACGCTGCTCTCGCTCCTCGGGCTCGACGACTAGGGGGTTCAGCTCGCGGCCGCGGTTCGCCGCGCCCACTGCTCGACGGCCGCGGTGAGGAGGGCCGCCGCGCCGGCCCGGGCCGCCGGATCCGCCTCGCTCCAGCCCGGTGGGCTGACCTGGATCGCCTCGTGGAAGGGATGGTCCCCCTCCAGGGCCCGGGGGTCGACCTTTCCCGCGAAGGCCACGACCCGCGTCGTTCCCGACTGCCGCGCTCGCCGGGCCAGCTCGAGGGGGCCCTTGCCGCTGAGGGTCTGGGTGTCCAGCCGTCCCTCGCCGGTGAGGACCCAGTCCACGCCCCGGAGCTTCGTGTCCAGCGCGAGCAGCTTCGCCAGGTGGTCGAACCCGCGGCTGATGCGGGCGCCACAGCCCACCAGCAACCCGTAGGAGAGTCCCCCGGCGGCGCCGGTGCCCGGCAGGTGCTCGGCGTCGACGCCCAGGTCGCGCTTCACGACCTCGGCGAAGTGCGCCAGCGCCTCATCGAGCACCGCCACGTCCTCGGGCGAGGCCCCCTTCTGCGGACCGTAGACCGCGCTCGCGCCGGTGGGCCCGCAGAGTGGGTTGAGCACGTCGGTCATCACCGTCATCTCGGTCTGCCGGACCACCGAAGGCACGCCTTCGGACACGATGCGCGCCAGGTTCCGGAGAGCCGCTCCACCCGCGGGCAGGGGGCGCCCCGCCGCGTCCAGGAAGCGGTACCCGAGCGCCTGGAGAGCGCCGACGCCCGCATCGTTGGTGGCGCTTCCGCCGACGCCGACCAGGAGCGTGCGGACCCCGCTTTCGAGCGCATCGGCGATCAGCTCGCCCGTGCCGAGGGTGGACGTCACCCTGGCATCCCGCTCAGCCGGAGCGAGCAAGGTGAGCCCCGACGCCAGCGCCATCTCCACGATGGCCCCGCCGGGCCAGCTCGCCCATTGAGCCTGCAGCGGCCGTCCGAGCGCGTCGTGCGCCCAGGCGGTGTGCCACTGGCCTCCCAGCGCCTCCACCAGCGCGTCCGCCGTTCCGGGTCCCCCGTCGGCGAGCGGAAGCATGGTCACCTCGGCCTGGGGCCAGCCGGCACGCACGCCGGCCTCGATGGCCCGAGCGGCCTGGCCGGCGGTCAGGCTTCCCTTGAACTCCAGCGGGGCGGCGAGGATGCGGACGGTCAAGGAGGGGGCGTGGCAACCGGAAGGGGCGGAGGCGGAGGCGGAGACTGCACCAGGTCGGCGGGCTCCGAGTCCTCCACGCAGCGCGGGACCGGGCCGCGGATGTCGCAATGACGACTGGAGCCACACCCGGGCCCGCAGGGGTTGTGCTCGCAGAATATCGTCTCGGGATTGCAGACCTGGTTGACGCCCTCGCAGACCGCGTAGCACCCGCCGGCGGCGCGGCTGACGAACGAACCGATCATCCCGTAGAGCGCAAGGGCGACGGCCCCGCTGTCCTTCCCGGCGCAGGCGACGAGGGCAATGAGGAGCGCGGCGACGAGGCGGCGGCTCACGGCTCGCTCTCCTCGAGCCAGGCGGTGAGCGGCCGCGGACCGGGCTCGTCGGGTCGAACCGAGCGGGCGATGATCTCCAGCCGGCGCTGGAGGTGGTCCATCTCCTCCACGGGCTCGCGGGCCGCACCCGTGGCGCGATGACAGAAGTACGTCCGGCACCCGAGCGGTCGCGCCGAGTAGACGGTGCAGCGGCGCCCCTCGGCGTCCAGGAACCGGCAGCCTCCGTCCGATCTGGGCGGAGGAAGCGCCGGGACGGCGTTCCGGAGCGCCTCCCACTCCACGCGCCAGAGCCAGGGCTCTCGCCCGCGCTGCGCGAGCTGGCAACACTCCGCGCTCGCGGGACAGCGGAAGCCCGACCAGGCCGCGTCGGCCTGCCGGTGGAGGGCATCGAGGGCACGGGCGGCGGCGCGCTCTGCGTGGGCCTTCCTTGCGGCGTCGGGCGACCAGGTCGGCGAGGAGCGCCGCGGCTCATCATTCGCTCGCGCGCTCACGGCTGGCCTCCGTCGGACCCGACCGGGGCCCCGCAGGTCAGTCCCTCGGGGCACTGGGACGGGCGCACCGAGCCCGGCGGACAGGTCCAGCCCGAAGGTCCGCAGGTCGCGGGAATGCCGATGTCGCTCCTGCATCCCTGCTCGCAGCAATAGACCGCCACCGGCGTGTCGCAAGGGGTGCTGCACCCGAGCACCGCGGTTCCGAGGAACGATGCCGCCATGAACCAGCTCCGCACGGGACCCCCGCGGCCAGGGCGCTCAGACGAGGTGCCTACTCCTCGGCCCCGATTTCGTCCACCTTCCAGCCCTTGCCGTGGCGGCATGCTTCTTCGGGCACGGCATCAACGCTCCGGCCACCGCGCAGGCCGCTTCTCGATGAAGGCGTCGATTCCCTCGGCGGCGTCGGGTTCGAGCATGCTGGAGACCATCGACTCCGTGGTCGTCGCATATGCCGGTTCCAGAGGCTGGTCGATCTGGCGGTAGAAAGCGCGCTTGCCGGTCGCGACCACCTTTCCACTCCGGGCGAGGATGATGCTCGCCAGACGTGCCACCTCCGCATCGAGCGCTTCTGCCGGCACCACGCGGTTCACCAGACCCCAGCTCAGCGCCGTCGACGCGTCGATCAGCTCGCCAGTGAGCAGCATCTCCATCGAGCGCTTCCGCCCGATGCTCCGCGCGACACCGACCGCCGGGGTGGAACAGAAGAGCCCGACGTTCACCCCGGGCAGCGCGAAGCGCGCATTGTCCGACGCCACCGCGAGATCGCACATCGACACCAGCTGGCAACCCGCCGCGGTGGCGATCCCGTGGACTCGGGCGATGATCGGCTGCGGGAGCTCCGTCATCCTGACCATCATGCGGCTGGCGGAGGCAAAGAGCTCGCGCTGCCATGCCCTGTCGTCGGTGTGCGCACGCATCTCCTTGAGGTCGTGACCGGCGCAGAAGCCTTTCCCTGCGCCGGCGAGGACCACGACCCGAGCTCGCCGGTCCTCCCCGACCGCGGCGAGCTCGCGGTCCAGCGCGGCGATCATCGCGGTCGACAGGGGATTGAATCGCTCCCCGCGATTCAGGGTGAGGGTGACCACTCCCGCCTCTTCCCGTCTCAACAGGAAAGGCGCCTCCGCGGCGGCCTGTTCGCGTGCATCCATGCTCGTCACCTCGCTGGCGTGAACCGGATGCTCTCTAGGCACGACGGCTCGGCGCCCGCAAGAACCGCCGATCTCGGCGAGCTGGCAGCGCTCGGCGCACTCGCAAGGATGCCGATTTCGCCCGTGCATCCCTGGGGATCAGGGTCCAGCGTCAGGCCCTGGGCCGGGGAGGGCGCCCATGCAGACCCGGGGCCCGGGACATTCGTCGAAGGAGACCGAGCCCTGCGGACAGGCCCACCTCGACTCGGTGCAGACGGGGGAAGCCAGGACGTCACTGTCGCAGTTGGGCTCGCAGCACCGAAGGGTCGTGGGAGGCGGCTCGTCGCAGGTGCACTCGAGGTTCGAGACGGATCCGGACGGACAGGTCCAACCTGACTCGGTGCAGATCGGTTCGGCCGGTCGTTCGCCGAGGCAGCTGCCCGAAAAGATTCTGCATGGGTCCCCGCCCTGACAGCATTGAAACGCGGCCGGTGTGTCGCAGGGGCTGCTGCAGCTGGTCCCGGCTGCAGCAAGGCCGACCGCCATCACCATCCAGGACGACCTGCGAGTCGAGCACCAGGTGTGCATCGCGCCTCCCCCCGACGGCCCAAGAGACCGTGCACCGGATTCTCGGTCCCCCAGCGCCGGCTGACCAGGCGTACCAGTCCCGACGACGTCGCGCCGCCGACGGTCTCGCCAGCCAGGCTTCGCTCACTCGACGACGCGGAGCACGTAGAACTTGAGGTAGCGGGTCTCGCGCAGCGCAGTCAGCACCGGGTGGTCGCGAGACGCACCCCGGCGCTCGACGATCTGCACGCGACGCCGTGCGTCCGCGGCCGCGGAGGCCAGCATCGCCTCGAAGCGCTCCTCGTCCACGTGGTAGGTGCAGCTCGCGGTCATGAGGATCCCGCCGGGGGCGAGCAGCTGGAGCGCCCGCAGGTTGATCTCCTTGTACCCGCGCACCGCGGACTCGATCGCGTCCTTGTTCTTCGCGAACGAGGGCGGGTCCAGGACGATGGTGTCGAAGCGGCGCCCCTCGTCCACCGCGTCCCGGAGGAAGTCGAAGGCGTTCGCGGCGACCACCTCGACGTTCCGGAACCCGTTGCGCTCGACGTTTCGCCGGAGCGCCTCGCAGGCCTGCTCGGAGATCTCCACCGCGGTCACCCGGCTCGCGCGGGTCGCCAGCTGCAGAGCAAACCCTCCGAGGTACGAGAAGCAGTCCAGCGCCTCGCCCCGCGCGTAGCTCGCCGCGAGCTGGTGGTTCTCCCGCTGGTCGAGGAAGGCTCCGGTCTTCTGGCCGGCCTGCACGTCGGCCGACGCGCGCACCAGCCCCTCGGCGTACTCGATTCGCTCCGGGACCTCCCCCCGCAGCACCGCGCGCCGGGGCACCAGCCCTTCCAGGGTGCGAACGTTCACGTCGGAGCGGTCCATGATCCCGCGCGGGTGGAAGTGGGCGGCCAGGAGCTCTGTCAGGAGCTCGCGCCGCGCCTCCGTGGCCTGGATCAGGAACTGGACGGAGAGGACGTCGCCGTATCGATCCACCACCAGGCCCGGGAGGAGATCCGCCTCGCCGTGGATGACGCGGTAGGTGGTCTCTCCCGGATAGAGCGCGCGCCGCAGGGCATCCGCCTGCGCGATGCGGGTGGCCAGCAGCTCCCGGCCGCCCTCGAGGTCCTCGAACGACATCCAGCGCAGCGCGATCTTCGACGTCGACGAGTAGAAGGCCTTCCCCAGGAACCAGCCGCGCGGGTCCACCACCCGGACCACCTCACTCCCGGCGAGCGGCGGAAGATGAAGGAGATCCGCCCGGTAGATCCACGGGTGGCCCGACTGCCAGCGCTCGGTTCCGCGTGGCGTGAGCGCGACCTGAGGCGTCCCATCGGGACCGGTGGCCGGAGGTGGCGGTAGCGGGCGGTGGGATCGCGGGCCCCGACGGGGAGGGCGGGGCACTCGGTGGGGGCGGCTCGGCGGGGGCATGGTCACGGCGGAGACTGAGTGGGTCGGTCGGATGATTGCGCCGGCATCGCGGACGAGGTCAAGGAACGAGGAGGGGAGCGGGGCTCGGGTCCCGCGACCCGACGAGCGACGCAGAGATCGGCCGCGAGGGCCAGCAAGGGCCGATCAACCCGCTCGGTTTCCGCCGTCAGGTCAGCTGTTCTCGATGCGCCAGCAGCGGTGAACGTCGCGCTGGTGGAAGTCGGGCGGAATGCTCCGCGGAGTCAGCTCCTCGAAGCGGGCCGGGAGGCCCTCCGGCTCGAGCCGGAATCCCTTGTAGTTGGTCGAGAAGTACAGCACTCCGCCCGGGGCGAGAAGGCCCAGCACGGCCGCGAGAACCCGGCGGTGGTCGCGCTGCACGTTGAAGTCGCCGCGCATCCCCTTGCTGGTGGAGTGGGGCGGCGGGTCGAGCACCACCAGATCCCATCGGCCGCGCGCCTCGTCCAGCCAGCGCAGGCAGTCGGCGCGCACGAGATCGTGACCGGCGCCGCGCACCCCATTGAGAGCCAGGTTCCGGCCGGCCCACCCGAGGTATGTCGCCGAGAGGTCGACGCTGGTCGTGCTTCTGGCGCCGCCGGTCGCCGCAGCCACCGTGAAGCTGCCCGTGTACGCGAACAGATTGAGGACCCGTTTCCCCGGACTCTCCTCGCGGACCCGCGCCCGGGTGTTCCGGTGGTCGAGGAAGAGCCCGGTGTCCAGCCGATCGGAGAGGTTCACCAGGAAGCGGATCGGTCCTTCGAGGACCTCGAATTCGACGCCGGCGTCGGAAAGCCGCCCGTCGCGCGGACGGCCCCAGGGCTGGGGCGCGTGGGTCTTGGTGAAGACCAGTCCAGGTTCGACCTCGAGCACCTCCACCACCGTTCCGAGGACCGCCTCGCGCTCGGGGTGGCCTCCGGCCGCACGCTGGGAGCGCCGGGGGTACTCCACCAGGTGCACCGCCGGACCGTAGCGCTCGACCACGAAAGGGTACTCGGGGATGTCGCGGTCGTAGACCCGCCAGGCGGTGAGCCCCGTGCGTGCTGCCCAGCGACCGAGGTGCCGAGCATTCTTGCGAAGCCGATCTGCGAACGCCGAGGACATGAGGGCGGGAGTGCTTACCCTTCAGGCATGCCGCCGCGCACGCCGAAGACGACCGCCGCCCCCTGGGTACCCGATGAGGGGGGGCTCACCAGGCTCCAGCGCGCCTCGAAGGAATGCCAGGGCTGCGACCTGTGGCGCAACGCGACCCAGACCGTGTTCGGCGAGGGACCGGTCCACCCCGACGTCATGCTCGTCGGCGAGCAGCCGGGCGACAAGGAGGACCTCGCTGGACATCCCTTCGTCGGACCGGCGGGCCGGGTTCTGGACGAGGCGCTGGCCGCAGCGGGGATCGACCGGCGCCGGGCCTACGTGACCAACGCGGTGAAGCACTTCAAGTGGGAGCGCGGCTCCGGGCGGCGGCGGATTCACGCCAAGCCGAACCAGCTGGAGATCCAGGCCTGTCGTCCCTGGCTCGAGGCAGAGCTGCGGGTGCTGCGACCGAAGGTCCTGGTCTGTCTCGGCTCGACCGCCGCGCAGGCGCTGCTCGGCCGCACCTTCCGGGTCACCATTCACCGGGGCGAGTGGGTCGCCTCGCCGCTCGCGCCGAACGTGCTGGCCACGGTGCACCCCTCCTCCATCCTCCGCGCGCCGGATGATGCCGCGCGCGCCGAGGCGATGGAGGCATTCATCCACGACCTCCGCCCCGTCGCGGCGCTCCTCGCTTCAGCGGCGACGCACTCAGCAGCACCTGGCTCCTGAGCGCCACCGCTTCCTCTTCCCAGGACTCCAGCGCCCGCAGCGTGTCCTGCGCCTGGCGATCGCGCTCGACCCGGAGGCGCCTGAGCACGGCGTCCGTCCCCTGGGTGCTGGCGTCCCCGTGATCGTCCACCAGCTCGAGGCGGACATCGGTGTCGTGGAGCTTCCCCAGCCTCTCCTGGAGCGGGGTGAGGGCGCCGAGGATCTCCTCGATCTCCGTGGGCATCGCCGGCGTGAGTAGCTCCAGCGAGTAGCGGAAACGCTTCACCGTCTTGCGAAGCTCGTGCATGGGGGTGACCGAGGGATCGCGCTGGGCATCGAGCAGGCGGGCCTCGAGCTTCTCCAGATCGGCCACCATCTTCCCGCGGAGACGATGGCCACCGAGCTTTCCCTTGGGCTTCAGCTGCTCGAGACGCCCCAGCGCCTGGATCCCGTCCTGCTGCCAGCGGGGAACGGCGCCGCGGAGGTCGTCGGCCCGTTCCGGCAGGCGAGCTGCCAGATGCTTGCGGACACGGTTCAAGGCGGTGCGCTCCGGTGGCGGGGCCTTCGCCGCCATCGCGCTGAAGGCGTCGAGCTGCACCTGGACGTCCCGCACCTCGCCCAGAGCGTCCTGCAGGGAGCGCAGCACGCGATCTGCGCGCCGGGCTCGCTTGCGGTCTCCGTACAGCGCGAGCGCGGCCCGCAGCCGTCGTGTCGCCACCCGCGTATCGTGCACCTCGTCCGTCTCGAGCTCGGGGCCGAGCTTGCCGAGGTGGCGCTGGACGTCGGCCAGCCGGGCGCCGATCAAGGCTCGCGCGGCCTCCGGCATGGGCGTGGCGGCGTGGACTCCGCGGACGGGGGTGGGCTTGGCCATCGGCGAGGTCCTCCTTACCTCAGCCGCGCTGGAGCGAGATCATCTCCGGGTCGTCCAGCGTCAGCGCCGCCGCCGCCACGTTCTCCTCGAGATGCGTGACGGAGGAGGTGCCCGGGATGGGAAGCAGGACCGGCGAGTGGAGGAGCAGCCAGGCCAGCGCCACCTGCGCAGGCGTCACCGCATGCGTCTTCGCCACCTGGTCCAGCGCGCCCCCAGGCCGGGCGAGGTCTCCCGCGCCCACGGGATACCAGGGCAGGAATCCCAGACCGTCCCGCTCGCAGACCTGGAGCACGTCCTCCGATGCCCGGTCACCGAGGTTGTACCGGTTCTGCACCGAGACGATCTTCACCAGCGCCCGAGCTCGCTTCAGCTGCTCCACGCTGACGTTCGACAGGCCGAGGTGACGGATCTTCCCCTCCGCCTGCAGCTTGATCAGCTCCCCCAGGGAGTCCTCCATCGGCACCGCCGGGTCGACCGCATGCAGCTGGTAGATGTCGATCCGATCCAGCCGGAGCCGGCGCAGGCTGCCCTCGCAGGCGCTTCGCAGATGCGCGGGACGGCCGTTCCGGTGCCACTGCCCCGGGCCGCTCCGGGTCAGCCCCCCCTTGGTGGCGATGACCAGCCCGACCGGGTAGGGGTGGAGCGCCTCGGCGATGATCTTCTCGCTCACCTCGGGGCCGTAGGAATCGGCCGTGTCGATGAGGTTCACGCCCAGCTCCACCGCGCGCCGGAGCACCCGCTGCGCGTTGGCCCGGTCCGGTGGATCGCCCCAGATGCCCTGACCGGTGAGCCGCATCGCGCCGAACCCCATCCGGCGCACGACGAGGTCACCTCCGAGCGTCATCGAGCCGGCGGCAGCAGCGGGTAGTTCGCTGGGCATCGGTGTTCCTTTCGGGTCGATCAGCCCCGGGCGGCGCGCTCGGCGGCGGAGAGGAGGGCCTCCGCCTCGTCGATGCCGCTCCAGCCGAGGAATCGCAAGTCCTTCTTCTCCCACCGCGTGGACCAGACGAAGAAGTCCTCCAGCTCGGACCGGAGGCGTGGCGCGAAGGCGAAGACGTCCTTCGGGGCGTCGCCGTGCGCCGCCTCCACCGGCGCCAGAAACAGCCGATCGTTGCGTTGCCGACCGGAGCCCTGCTTCCGGTTCTGCTCCACCTTGAGCACCCCCAGGATCCGTCCCGGAACGACGGTGCCCGGCTGCCCCGGGCCGGGGCCGTAGAGCATCGCGTCCAGCGGATCTCCGTCCTCGGCTTTCGTGGAGGGGATGAACCCCCAGTCGAACGGGTAGTGGAGCCCCAGCGGCAGTGGCCGGCTCACCGTGACGTGCCCCAGCTCGGGGTCGAGCTTCAGCTTCACCCGCGAGCCCGCGGGAGTCTCCACCACCACCAGTACAGCGGTGCCACTCCGCACCGGCAGACTGACCAGGTCTTTCATGCGATGGTCTCCGACGCCATGCGCTTCGACACCCTCGCCATCCACGCCGGCCAGGAGCCGGATCCCAGCACCGGCGCGATCATGACGCCGGTGTACCTCACCTCGACCTACGTTCAGGCCGGTCCCGGCGAGCACAAGGGGTACGAGTACAGCCGGACGAAGAACCCCACGCGCACTGCCCTGGAGAGCTGCCTCGCGGCGTTGGAAGGTGCACGGTTCGGATACGCCTTCGCCTCGGGCCTCGCGGCGACCGACACGCTGATCCACCTCCTCGATGGCGGCGACCATGTCGTCTGCTCCGACGACGTCTACGGGGGAACCTTTCGGATCTTCGACAAGGTGTTCAAGCGTCTGGGACTGAGCTTCAGCTTCGTCGACCTGTCGAAGCCGGGGACGCTCGAGGCAGCGCTCACGCCGCGGACCCGGATGGTGTGGCTCGAGACACCGACCAACCCCACCCTGAAGCTGGTGGACCTGGCGCGGGTCGCGGAGATCGCCCGGGCCCGGAAGATCACCACGGTCTGCGACAACACCTTCTCCTCGCCGTACTTCCAGCGGCCGCTGGAGTTCGGCATCGACGTCGTCCTGCACTCGACGACCAAGTACATCAACGGGCACAGCGACACCGTGGGAGGCTTCGTCGGAACCAGCGACCCGGAGCTCGCCCAGCGGATCGCCTTTCTCCAGAATGCGGTCGGTGGTGTGCCCTCCCCGATGGACAGCTTCCTCGTGCTCCGCGGGGTGAAGACCCTGCACGTCCGCATGGCCCGGCACGAGCAGAACGCGATGAAGATCGCCGAGTTCCTTTCCGGCCACCCCAAGGCCGGCCACGTGGTCTACCCAGGACTCGCCAGCCACCCCCAGCACGCGCTCGCCCGGAAGCAGATGAGGGGCTTCGGCGGAATGCTCACCTTCGAGATCCAGGGCGGGTTCCCCGCGGCGCGGAAGTTCCTCAAGGCGGTGAAGATCTTCGCCTGCGCCGAGTCGCTCGGAGGCGTGGAGAGCCTCATCGAGCACCCGGCGATCATGACCCACGCCTCGGTGCCGCCCGAGACCCGGGCCGCGCTCGGCATCTCCGACGGGTTCATCCGCCTCTCGGTGGGGATCGAGGACGTCCAGGACCTCGGTGACGACCTCGCCCAGGCGCTCGCCCAGGCCTGATGGCGGAAACCGAGCGGGTTGAGCGGCCCTCGTCGGCGCTATCTTCCGCTCAACCCACTCGGTCTCCGCCATGATTTCGCGCGCTTGCCCGCGGCCAGGTCCGCATCGCGCAGCTCCTGCGCGATGGCCCGGTGGCAAATCGGTGGTCAGGCTCTCAGGCTCACTTGCGCGGCGGCCCCGAAGTCGACTACCTCTTTCACCGTGGTCGTCCTGCACCATCATCATGCGCACCATCGGCACGGGCCCGTCGGGCCGGTGCACGCGCATGGCGGTGTGTCTCGCTGAGCTGACCCGCCCCCGCTGACACCGAATGTCCCGACCGGGCCCTCCAGGGCGCCGCCTCCGTGCGGCGCGCTCGAGGGCCCTTCTTCGTTTTCGAGCCCAGAAAGAGGTCCTTCATGTTGCGCATCGCACTCCCGAACAAAGGCAGGCTGGCCGAGGACGTCCGGGGCGTCTTCTCCGACGCCGGCCTGGAGATCCGCGCCAACGGCGAGCGCGCCCTCACCGCCTCCCTGGGAGGCGAGTTCGAGGCCATCTTCGTCCGCAGCCAGGACATCCCCGAGCTGGTGTCCGACGGCGTGGCCGACGCGGGCGTCACCGGCTGGGACCTGGTCTGCGAGGCCGGGCGGCCGGTCGACGTCCGGCTCGACCTCGAGTTCGGCCGTTGCCGGCTGGTGCTCGCCGCGCGAGAGGACTCGGGCATCGAGCGTCCGGAGCAGCTTCCCCCGGGGACGCGCGCCGCCACGGTCTTCCCGCGTCTCGCCCGATCCTTCTTCGCCGAGAAGGGGCTGGCGGTGGAGGTGGTGCCGGTCTCCGGCGCGGCCGAGGTCGCGCCTCATTTGGGAATCGCCGACGTGGTGGTCGATCTCACCAGCACCGGAAGCACCCTCCGCACCAACGGCCTGCGGGAAGTCTGCACCGTGCTCGAGTCGACCGCGCGACTCATCGGCCGGTCCGGACTCGCGCCCGACCGCGAGCGAGCGCTCGGCGAGCTCCGGGACGCGCTCGGCTCGGTGCTCCGCGCCCGCGGCAAGCGCTACCTGATGGCCAACGTCCCGCGGGCGAAGCTCGAGGCGGTGCGCGAGGTGCTCCCCGGGCTGAGCGGGCCCACCGTCATCGAGCTGTACGGCGCCGGCCCGCTGGTGGCGGTGCACGCGGTGGTCTCCGAGTCCTCGCTCTACCGGACCGTGGCCGCGCTCAAGTCACTGGGCGCCGAGGGCATCCTGGTCACGCGGATCGAGAGGTTGCTGCCATGAGCGTGGCGGTTCGGTGGACGGGTCGGCTCGGCGCGCTCGGGCCCGACGAGGTCCGGAATCTCCTCTCCCGGGGGCGGGCCGACCCCGGGGAGCAAGACCTCCAGGCACAGGTCGCCTCGCTCGTCGCGGACGTCCGGTCTCGCGGCGATGCGGCGCTGCGCGATCTCGCTCGCCGTTTCGACCGCGTCACGCTCGAGTCGCTGGAGGTGCCGCGCGAGGTGGTCCGGCGTGCGCGCGACCGACAGCCTCCGGCGCTTCGCCGGGCCATGGAACGCTCCGCCCGGAACATTGCCCGGGTGCATGCCGAGCTCTGCCCCCGGCCGATCCGGGTGGAGGTGGAACCGGGGATCCTCATCGAGCGCCGCCCGGACCCGCTCCGCCGCGTTGGCGTCTACGCCCCGGGCGGCCGGGCCGCGTACCCGAGCAGTGTCCTGATGGGCGCGGTACCGGCGAGAGTCGCGGGGGTCGGCGAGATCTTGCTCTGCTCTCCGCCAGGGTCCGACGGACTGCCCTCGGACGCGCTGCTCGCCGCTGCCGCCGTGGCCGAGGTGGACCGGGTCTTCGCCCTGGGGGGCGCCGGAGCGATCGCCGCGCTGGCCTACGGGACCGAGTCCGTCCCGGCGGTGGACCGCATCGTGGGTCCGGGCAACGCCTGGGTCGCCGAGGCGAAGCTGCAAGTCTCCTCGCGCGTCCCCATCGACTCCCCGGCCGGTCCCTCCGAGCTGCTGGTGCTGCTCGATGCGACCTCCGACGTCGAGGCGGTGGCCCGCGAGCTGCTCGCGCAGGCCGAGCACGACCCGGAGGCGGCGGTGGTCGCGGTGGCGCTCGACGAGCGGACCGCGGGACGGCTCCTGGAGCGAGTGGCGACACTCGCTCCGGCGGCGGAACGGGCGGACGTCATCGGACCGGCGCTCGCCAGCCGCGGTGCGGTGCTGGTCGCGGGCTCGATCGACGAGGCGGTGGCCTTCGCCGAGCGGTGGGCGCCCGAGCACCTGATGCTCGCGCTCGAGGGCGCTCCCGAGCTGGCAGGGCGCATCGGCAACGCGGGCACCGTCTTCGTCGGGAGCTGCTCCTCCGGTGCCTTCGGCGATTACCTGACCGGGGCCAACCACGTCCTGCCGACGGCGGGGGCGGCACGGGCCTGGTCCGGGCTGTCCACGCTCGACTTCGTCCGCTGGACCACGGTGCAGACCGTGTCCCGTGCCGGCGCGGCCTCGCTCGCGGTCGACACCGAGGTCTTCGCCACCGCCGAGGGCCTGCACGCGCACGCGGCGGCGGCCCGTGCCTGGGGGAGGCGATGAGCCCGGCCCGTCCCCGGCCGGTGCTGGCCACCGTGCCGCTCTACGCGCCGGACCCGAGCCCGGTGGAGATCGACCTCAGCGACAACGTGAACCTCTGGGGCGTGCCACCTGCCGCGGAGCGCGTTCTCCGCAACCCCCTGGCCGCGCAGCCGAGCGTGTACCCCCGCTCGGACCCGGTGGAGCTCCGCGAGGCACTCGCCCGCTATGCCGGCGTGAGCGCGGCACAGGTGGTCACCGGCTGCGGCTCGGACGACGTGATCGACGGGGCGCTCCGGGCCTTCGCCGCTCCGGGAGAGAAGGTCGCCTACTCGGCGCCGAGCTTCTCGATGCTGGTGAGCTTCGCCCGGGTGAACGGGCTCCAGCCCGCGCCCGTTCCCTTCGCGAAGGACGGGGACGTGGACCCCGATGCGCTGCTCGCACAGCGGGCCGCCATCACCTACGTCTGCAGCCCGAACAATCCCACCGGGAGCGGCGTGTCGGCCGCGGCCCTGGAGCGCGTCGTCACCCGCGCCGAGGGGCTGGTACTGGTCGACGAGGCCTACGGCGAGTTCTCTGGGCAGACCGCCGTCTCGCTCCTCGCTCGCGCGCCCCAGCTTCTGGTCACCCGCACCCTCTCCAAGGCCTTCGGCCTCGCAGGGCTCAGGGTGGGCTACGGTCTGGCCGCGCCGGAGGTGGTGCAGGTGCTGGAGAAGGTCCGGGGCCCCTACAAGGTGAACGTGCTGGGGGAAAAGGCTGCCCTGGCGGCGCTCCGCGAGGATGTCTCCTGGGTGCGCCGGCGGGTGGAGGAGTCCGTGGCCATCCGGGACCGGCTGCGTGACGCCCTCGAGGTGCTGGGACTCCGGGCGCTGCCCTCCTCGGCCAACTTCCTCTGCCTCCCGGTCCCCGACTCGGCGGCCCTGGGACGGGCCCTGCTGGGGCGGGGAATCAAGGTGCGGGTCCTCCGGGAGCTCCCCGGCATCGGTGACGCCGTCCGGATCGGCGTGGGACCGTGGGGCCTGATGGAGCGGCTCCTGGCGGCGCTCGGGGAGGGGCTCCGGTGAGGGTGGCCGTCCTCGACACCCGGGTGGGGAACGTCCACTCCCTGCTCAAGGCCCTGGCCGCGGCGGGGGGGCAACCTCGCCTCGAATCGCGGCCCGAGGCCTGTCTCGATGCCCCCTTGCTCGTCCTCCCGGGCGTGGGCGCCTACCCGGCCGCCGCCGCCCTGCTGGCGGAGACCCGGCAGGCCCTCCGGGAACGGCTCCTCGGCGGAGCGCCCTGCCTCGGCATCTGCCTGGGAATGCAGCTCCTGCTGGAATCCAGCGACGAAGGCCCCGGGGCAGGGCTGGGCACCATCCCCGGCGGGGTGGTGCGCCTGGAAGGCCCCCGGGTGCCCCACATGGGATGGAACCGGGTCGAGGGGGAGGACCCCCTCCTCGCCCGTTCCGGCCTGCAGACGGCCTACTACGCGCACAGCTTCGTGTGCCGACCAGTGAATGCAGCCGTCGTCCGGGCCACGACGGAGCACGCTGGCGTCAGGTTTCCGGCGATGATTCGTTCCGGGGGGATGGTGGGCGTGCAGTTCCACCCGGAGAAGAGCGGTGCACCCGGCCTGGCATTCCTGGCCGCGGTGCTCGAGGAGGTCGACAGATGAGGGTCTTTCCGGCGATCGACCTGCGCGGCGGTGCGAGCGTGCAGCTGGTGGGTGGCGCGCCCGACGCGGAGAAGATCCGCCTCCCCGACCCGGTGGAGGTGGCGAAACGATTCAAGGCCGCGGGCTTCCGGGTGCTGCACGTGGTCGACCTCGACGCCGCGCTGGGGACGGGCTCGAACGCCGAGGTCATCGAGCAGATCCTCGACGCCACGGGGCTGGAGGCCGAGGTGGGCGGCGGTGCGCGGGACGCCGAGTCGATCCAGCGGCTCCTCGACATCGGCGCGAGCCGGGTCATCGTCGGCACCCGTGCCCTCGAGGATCCGCAGTGGCTGGAGGAGGTCGCCTTCAGGTTCCCGGGCAAGCTGATCCTCGCCGCCGACGCGCGGGGGCGGCAGATCGTGAGCCGAGGCTGGACCCGGACCCTCAGCCAGGACGTGGGGGCGCTGGTCGCCGGCGTGGACCCGCTGCCGCTGGCTGCAATCCAGGTCACTGCCGTGCACGTGGAAGGGCTGGAAGGCGGTACGGACCTCGCGCTCATGTCCGAGCTGGTGGAGACGACCAGCCATCCGCTGCAGGCCTCCGGTGGAATCGCCTCCATGGAAGAGCTTCGCAAGCTGGCCAGCGCCGGCGTGGCGGCGGCCATCCTGGGGATGGCGCTGTACACCGGGAAGATCGACGCCCGGGCCGCAGCGAAAGAGTTCCCGTGACCGTCAAGCTGGTCCGAGAGACGAAGGAGTCCCGGGTGGAGGTGGAGCTCGGCCCTGGGCCCGATCCGGCACGGATCGAGACCGGGAAGCCGTTCTTCGACCACATGCTCGCCACCTTCGGCCGGTATGCCGGCCTGAGCCTCGGGGTGCGGGCCCGCGGTGACCTCACCCACCACCTGATGGAAGACGTCGCCATCACGGTGGGCCTGGCCTTCCGGAGGGCGATCCCGGCGACCGCGGCGCGCTTCGGTGAACGCACCGTGCCCATGGACGACGCGCTGGTGCAGGCGGTGGTGGACGTGGGCGGCCGGGCGTACTACCGGGGCAAGCTCCCCAGCGCGCTGTACGAGCACTGGATGCGGAGCTTCGCCGAGAACGCCGGAGCCACGGTTCATCTGCGCGTGCTTCGCGGGCGGAACCGCCACCACGTCATCGAGTGCGCCTTCAAGGCGCTGGGCCTCGCGCTCCGCGATGCGCTCGCCGAGGGTGGCTCGGTGTTCAGTCTGAAGGGCTCGGTGAAGGTGACGGAGGGCTGATGCTCTCGCCCCGCATCGTGGCCTGCCTCGACGTGAGCGGCGGCCGGGTGGTGAAGGGGACGAGGTTCGTCGACCTGCGGGACCAGGGCGACCCGGTGGAGCTGGCCGAGGCCTATGGCCGGGACGGCGCCGACGAGGTCACCTTCCTCGACATCTCGGCGACCCCCGAGCAGCGCGCGCCGCTCCTGGACGTGGTCCGCCGAACCGCCGAGCGGCTCTTCGTTCCGCTGACGGTGGGTGGGGGGATGCGCTCCGTGGAGGACGTGGAGCGGGCTCTTCGGGCCGGCGCGGACAAGGTGGCCCTCAACTCGGCGCCGGTGAAGGAGCCGGCGCTGCTCTCCGAGTGCGCGCGGCGCTTCGGGGCCCAGTGCGTGGTGGCGAGCATCGATGCCCGGCGCTCGGGCGGGCGCTGGCAGGTGGTGGTGGGTGGCGGCCGCCAGGCGGTGGACCTGGACGCGGTGGAATGGGCGCGGGAGGCCGAGCGCCGGGGTGCGGGGGAGATCCTCCTGACCAGCATCGACCGCGACGGCGTCCGGACCGGCTACGACCTCGAGCTGACGGCCGCCGTCGTCCGGGCGGTGCACGTCCCGGTCGTCGCCTCCGGTGGCGCGGGCACGCCCGAGCATCTCCGGGCGGTCCTTCAAGATTCCGGCGCCGACGCGGCCCTGGTGGCGGGAATCCTTCATGACGGGACGACGACGGTGCGGGCGCTGAAGCGCGCGCTCTCCGACGCCGGAGTGCCCGTGCGTGGTGAGGCGTGATGAGCGAGGCACGGTCGTGGATGGAGGCGGCAGAGGCGGTGGCCCGGGTCGCCGGGGAGGTGGCGCTGCGCCACTACCACCGAGGCGTCACGGTGGAGACCAAGGGCGACGGGACGCCGGTCTCGGTCGCCGATCGCCAGGCCGAGGAGGCCGCGCGGGCCTGGCTGGAGAAGCACTTTCCCCAGGACGGCATCCTCGGCGAGGAGCTCGGCACCACCCGGCCCGACGCACGCCGGAGGTGGATCCTCGACCCGATCGACGGCACGAAGACCTTCATCCGGCGGGTGCCGCTGTGGGGAACGCTGGTGGCGCTCGCCGAGGGCGAGAACGTGCTGGCCGGCGCCGCCTACTTCCCGGCGGTGGACGAGCTGGTGGTCGCGGCCCAGGGCGGTGGCTGCCTGTGGAACGGCAAGCCGGCGCGGGTCTCGGAGGTGTCGCGGCTCTCCGACGCCGTGGTGCTGACCACCGACGAGCGGATGGGAACTCCCGCCCAGGTCGACGCGCTCCACGCCCTCTGCTCGCGCTCGGGCCTCGTCCGGACCTGGGGTGACTGTTACGGGTATCTCCTGATCGCGACCGGACGGGCCGAGGTGATGGTCGACGCACTGATGGCGCCCTGGGACGCCGCGGCGCTGCAGCCGATCATCGAGGAGTCGGGCGGGGTGTTCACCGACTGGAGCGGCCGGCGAACGGCCTTCGGCGGGAACGCGGTGGCGAGCAACGCCGCGCTGGCCCCGGAGGTGCGAACGGCGCTCGGAGGAGGCCGGAGATGACGCTCGACTTCGAGAAGGGTGGGGGGCGGGTGATCGTCGTCACCCGCGACGCGCGGACCGGAGCGGTGCTGATGGTGGCCCACGCCGACCGCGAGGCGGTGGCCCGGACCGAGGCCACCGGCGAGATGCACTACACCTCGCGGACCCGCGGGCTGTGGCGGAAGGGCGAGACCAGCGGGAACACCCAGAAGGTCGTGCGTCTGACGCCCGACTGCGACGCCGACGCGGTGCTCGCCGATGTGATCCCCGCCGGGCCTGCCTGCCACGAGGGGACGGTCTCCTGCTTCCGCGAGGCGGGCGAGGCCTCCGGCGCGTTCGCCCGGCTGGACGCGGTGGTGCATTCGCGCGCACAGACTGGCGAGGACACGAGTTACACCCGGAAGCTCCTGGCCGACCGCAATCTCCGCCTCAAGAAGCTCGGCGAGGAGATGGCGGAGCTGGTCACCGCCAGCGCAGACGGCGATCGCGAGCGCGTCATCGAGGAGGCGGCCGACGTGGTCTACCATCTGACCGTCGCGCTGCGCGCCCTGGGCCTCGGGTTGACCGACGTCGCCTCGGCGCTCGATCGTCGCGCACGGTGACCTCGTAGGTCGGCGCCCGGACGACTCCCTGAGGAGGGGCCCGCATCCGATGAGCCACGACCGTTCGTACACCCCTCTTGGGCAGCGGCTGCGCTTGCGCGACGACCCCGCCCTCTGAAAGAAACCGGCCGTCCGTGACGCACCAGGATTTCCTCGACCAGGTCGATGCCTACGCGCTCGGTGCGCTCGAGCCGGGGGAGGCGCGCACGCTCGAGCAGCACCTCGCGAGCGAGGGCCCGCATCCGCTCTGTGAGGCGGCGCTGGCCCGGGCCCGGGAGACGGTCGCCACGCTCGCCGCCGACCTGAAGCCCGTGAGCCCCCCTCCGCGGGTGTGGGAGGGCATCGCCCGGGCCATCGCCGGAGGGGAGCCGGTTCCGCGTGCACCGGCCGCTCCGTCCACCCCTGCACCGGCTCGGGAGGCCGTCAAGGCCCTGCGCCCGATTCCCGCGTGGACGTATTCCATCGCCGCAGCGGCCCTCGTCATCCTGGTTCTCGGTGGGATCAACATTCGCGAGGCGCATCGCTCCGCGGAGATGGCCCGAGCCTCGGCCGCCGAGTGCAAGAAGGACCTGGCGGAGGCGCGCATCGACGTGCTCCGCAAGGACGACGCGCTCCAGCTGTTGCAGGAGCCGGGGACGCAGCTCGTGTCCCTGAAGCCGTCGCCTCCGGGGCCGGCGCCCGGCGCGCCGGGAACCGGTGTCGTCCTTTTCAATCCGCGCGGTCGCGCGCTGTTCGTCGGCAAGAGCTTCCAGGCGCAGGCCACGGGCGACTACGAGCTGTGGATCATCCGTGACAAGCCGATCGCTGCCGGTCAATTGAAGCCCGGGCCGGACGGCCGCGTGTTCTCCGAGGTGCGGCCGGACGTCCTGACCGGTGGTCGGCCCGCAGCCTTCGCCGTGTCCGTCGAGCCGAAGGGCGGCGAGCGCGACGCGCCGAAGGGGCCCATCATCCTCACCGGAGCAGTCGCCGCGCCATGACCCGCCCGGCCGAGGACCGAACCGTGCTCGATGCGGTGCGGCGTGGCGACCAGCGCTCCCTCGAGGAGCTGTACCGCCGCCACTCTCCGCGGCTCTACGCCCTTCTTCTCCGCATGCTCCGTGAGACCGCCGACGCCGAGGAGGTCCTCCAGGAGACGTTCGTCGATGCCTGGAGGCGAGCAGGGGAGTACTCCGTCTCTCGCGGCTCGGTGGAGGCCTGGCTCATCACCATCGCCCGCAGCCGGGCCATCGACCGCATCCGGAACCGCGGCGCCCGGCTCCGCCTGGTGAAGCAGAGCGAGCAGCTCGCGACGACCGATGCCCCCCAGCCCGAGCCGCCCGACGTGCACGCGCAGACCCGGCTCCGGAAAGCCCTCGGCACGCTCCCGCCCGAGCAGCGCCGGGCGCTCGAGCTCGCCTACTGGGACGGGATGTCGCAGAGCGAGATCTCGCGAGAGACCGGCGACCCGCTGGGCACGGTGAAGACCCGCGTCCGCCTCGGCCTGCAGCGGCTCGCCGAGCTCCTCGCTGGCTGAGCGCTCCACCCGTTCGCTGGGCTCCGATGCCCCGATCGCCCGGGGCCGCCACCGTCGAGGGGGTCTGAAGCGCACGACGCAATAGCAATTTCGAGGACGGCCCGTGCGAGTCGGGAAGCCGCATCCCACTGATTCCTGGTGCCTCGATCACTCCCAGTCGGTGTGTGAACGCTATTGCGTCGTGCGCTCGAGACCCCCTCGGCCCTCGGAGACAGCCGAGCCGACATCCGGGCTGCCGCGCGCTCCGTACCGTGGTCGTGCGTGCCTTGCTCGCCGTCGTGCTTCTCGTACCTGCCCTGGGCCAGGCGCACGCGCTGCGACTTTCCCGCGGTGACTGGTCCTTCCAGCAGGGCACGGTCGACGCCCGGCTGACCTTCTTCCGGGGGGAGCTGCCGATGCTCGCCGCCGACGGTCTCGACGAGGCCAGCGTCCAGACCGCGGCTCTTCATCGCCTGGCGTCGGCGGTCGAGGTTCGCGCGGCCGGCGTCCCCTGCGAGCTGGCCCGGAGCGCCTCTCACCCGGTGGAGGAGGACGGCGTCCGGTTCGACCTGCGCTGGCGCTGCCGGGGGGCCGCAACACGGTGGAGCGTGCTGCTGCCGTTCCTCGCCGAGCTCTCCCCCGGGCACACGCACCTGGCCCGGGTGGACGCCGGTGGGCGCACCGTGGAGCGGATCGCCCGGGCGTCGGCGCCCGGCTTCGAGGTCGAGGAGACGCCCTCTGTCCTGAGCGAGGCAGGGCGGTTCCTGCGCCTGGGGATGGAGCACATCTTCACCGGCTGGGACCACCTGGCATTCCTGCTCGGATTGCTCCTGCTGGGCGGATCCCTGTCCCGGCTTGCCGGGATCGTCAGCAGCTTCACCCTCGCGCACTCCGTGACGCTCGGACTCGCTGCGCTGGGCGTGGTCACGATTCCCTCCTCCATCGTCGAGCCTGCGATCGCCGCCAGCGTCGTCGCCGTCGCGGTCGAGAACCTCTGGGCGCTCCGGCCCGGCGGCGATGCAACCGGGCGAGTGGCCGAGGCCGTAGGGCGTCGCTGGCGTCTCACCTTCTGCTTCGGCCTCGTGCATGGCTTCGGGTTCGCGAGCGTCCTTCAGGAGCTCGCCCTCCCGCGGGCCGCGCTCGCAGTGGGCCTGGTCTCGTTCAACCTCGGAGTGGAGAGCGGGCAGCTACTGGTGATCCTCGCCGCCGTCCCGCTGCTTCGGCTCGCGCGGCCGCGCACCGTCGCTCACCTGCCAGCGAGGCTCTCCTGGGCTCTCGCGGGCCTGGGAGTGCTCTGGCTCGGAGAGCGCCTCGCCGGGCTCGCGTAGCGACCGACATCCAGACCTCGGCCCGGCCCGTATCTCCGAGCGGCAGAGCAAACCACCAGGAGGATTCCGATGAAGAGACGGGTCGCGTGGACCGGCGCGGTGGCGCTGGCCCTCGCCATCGCAGGCTGCAGCAAGGACGAGACTCCGCCCCCCGCCATGCAGGGAGACGGGACCGTCAAGTCCGTCGCCACCGTGGTGAGCGGCGGCAACGACTTCCGACTTCCGCTCGACGCGACGCTGAGCCCGGACGGGAAGACGGCTTACTTCACCGCCGTGGTGGACGAGGGTGCGGCCGTGTTCCAGGTTCCGGCGTCTGGCGGGATGGTGACCCGGCTGGCCGACCTGGTCTCGCCGGGCCCGGTGGACGTGACCGGGGATGGCCGGACTCTGGTGATCGCCGATCCCGGCGTGGAGACGAGCACCGGGGCACTCGGGGCGATCGTCACCGTCTCCGCCTCGGGAGGCACGCCGACCGTTCTCTCCGCCACCGAGGGAACGCTCCCCCGGGGGCTCGCGGTTGCCGGAAACCGGATCGTCTTCACCGGGACGGACCCCGCCGACGGAGCGCCCACCGTCTTCGAGACCTCCGCCAGCGGTGGGCTCTCCATCCTGCTGAAGGCCGGGCTGTTCGATCCCTCCGGGGTGGCCATCGCCCCCAGCGGCGAGGTGTACGTCCTCGACGCCGAGGCCGAGGGCGCGAGCGCGCGTCGCCTCCTCAAGGTGTCCTCCGGCGCCGCGTCGGAGCTGGTGAAGGGCCTGCTCGTGGGCTTTCCGGCCGGCCTCGCCGTCGTCGAGAACGGGCGCAACCTCCTCCTCTCGACCACCGACGCAAGCACCGGAAAGGCGCAGCTCGAGCGGTGGACGAGCGCCGGAGTTCGCGCCGGCGATCCGGTGGGCACGACCATCGGAGATTTCGACGAGCCGGCCGGTCTCCACCGCGCCGCCCGGACCGACAGCTACGCCTACGTCGACTCCTCAGCGAACGACAGCGGCGCCGTCTTCGTCATCAACCCTCAGTAGCCCTTTCCCCGAAGGAGAACACCCGATGCGTTTCCGTTCCCGTCTCGCTGGCCTGCTGCTGGCTGGCTTCCTCTCACCGCTGATCGCGCTGGCCTCGAGTCACCGCGAGGCCCCGGCAATCTCGTTCGATCCCGCGGCCGACAACACCGACCTCTGGGCGTGGATCAAGCCCGGCACCCACGATCGGCTGTACATCGTCGCCGCCTACAACCCGCTCGAGGAACCGTCCGGCGGACCGAACTTCAACAAGTTCTCGGACGACGTGCTCTACGAGGTGCACGTCGTGCGTGGCGTCTCCAGCCTGGCTGACGTGATCACCTACCAGATCCGCTTCCGGACGGAGCCGCTCACCCGGGTGGACGTGGCCGACCTGGCCAAGGGCCCGGGCGGGGGAAAGGAGTTCTTCGCCCAGCTCTCCGGCTCGGTCGGCTTCCAGAAGCAGACCTACACAGTGACCAAGGTGCAGGGCAATCAGTCCACGGTCATTGCCCAGGACGTTCCCGTTGCCCCGCCCAACCCCGGTCCTCGCACCTTCGCCACCCTCAAGGCCCTCGGATTCGTGAACACCCCGCAGACCGCCTACAACGACGACTTCACCCAGGAGTTCGTTCGCCCCATGGGCAACGGTGGCTCGGAGGGCACGGTGTTCGCCGGCCCCCGCGACGACGGCTTCTACGTCGACCTGGGCGGCATCTTCGACCTGGCCAACCTTCGAGCGAAGGGGACCGCGCAGGACGGCGTCGCGGGATTCAACTGCCACGCCATCGCGCTGGACATCCCGGTCACCAAGGTCACCGCCGACGGGCAGCTCCCGACCACGCGGACCAACGATTCGATCATCGGTGTGTGGGCATCCGCGAGCCGCCGCAAGATCAGCATCCAGCGCCAGAAGGGTGGCGCCGACGCGATCGGCCCCTGGGTCCAGGTCTCGCGGCTGGGACTCCCGCTGATCAACGAGGCGGTCATCGGGCTCCAGGACAAGGACAAGTACAACCGGACCACGCCGGCCACGGACGTCGCGAACTTCGGCGCCTACTTCCTCAACCCGATCGTCGTCCGGGATGCGGAGGCGGTGGGCGTCTACGCCGCGCTGGGCGTCGATCCCACGCCCTTCAAGAGCAACCGGACCGACATCCTGGACATCATCGGCCTCAAGCAGAACGGCTACACGGTCACCGCCGTCGGGGACGTGCTGCGCGTCGACCTGACCACCGACTCGGGCTTCCCCAACGGACGTGTCATCCACGGCGGGACCAACCACGAGGACGACGTCACCGACATCCTCCTCTCGGTGTTGCTCACCGGGGCTCCCTCCGGGATCAGTGACGGGGTGGACCACAACGACGCGGTCTACATCGACCGCTCGCCGTGGCTCGCGAAGCCCTGGTCCGGGTTCGACCAGGGACACGGCAAGCCCACTCCCTGAGACGACGCCCATGCGACCCCTGCACGCCGCCTCGATGTCGCTGCTGCTCCTGCTCGGGGCGGCGTGCCGGTCCTCGACCTCGCCGGCATCCACCCCGACGACCTCGGAGGCCCAGGCCCTGGCGCTCACCCCACCGGTGGGGGATGGCGCGGTCGACCGGGAGATCCTCCGACTGCAGGAAGGCCTTCGCCGTTCGCCCACCGCCGACGACTGGGTCCTCCTGGGCCAGGCCTGGATCCGGAAGGGCCGGCAGGGCGGGGACGCCGGCCTGTACCTCTCGGCCGAGGGCGCGAGCATCGCCGCCCTGAAGGTGCGCCCCGGCCACCGCGGAGCGCTCGCCCTCGGGGCGATGGTGCTGCTCAACCAGCATCGGTTCGAAGCGGCGCGGGAGCAGGCCCTGGCCATTCTCGCCCAGGATCCCGACCACGTGCCGGCGCTCACCGTCCTCTCCGATGCGGCCCTGGAGATGGGCGACGTCGCCGCGGCGCTGGACGCGACGCAGCGCCTGGTCGATCTGAAGCCCGGGCTCGCGTCCTATGGTCGAGCCGCCCACCTGCGCTGGATCCAGGGCGACGTCAGCGGAGCCAAGCAGCTCTACGCCAGGGCCATCGACGCCGGGCGGGGCGGGCGCGATCCCGAGCCGGTCGCCTGGATGCTGGTGCAGGCCGGGCTGATCTTCTGGAACGAGGGTGACCTCGACGGCGCTCTTGCCGGCGCGCAGCGTGCGCTCGCCCTGCTCCCCCGCCATGCGCCTGCGCTGGTGCTCGAGGCTCGTTGCCGCCTGGCCCGGGGTGAGGACGCCAAGGCCCTCCATCTGCTCGAGCAGGCCGAGGCGATCCAGCCGCTGGTCGAGACCGGGTGGCTCCTCGCCGACGCGAGACGGCGCCTCGGCGACGGACCGGGTGCCGACCGCACCGAGGCGCGCTTGCTCCGACAAGGCCGTCAGTCCGATCCGCTGATGGTGGGGCTGTACCTCGCCTCGCGCGGCGGCGAGGCGGCCGGAGCTCTCCGCCTGCTCGAGCCCGAGCATCGGGCAAGGCCGGGGCTACTGGTCGAGGACGCCTACGCCTGGGCGCTGTACCGCGCGGGGATGCTCGCCGAGGCGCGAGCGGCCATCGACCGCGCGACGGCGCACGGCACGCCGGACCCACGCCTGCTCTACCATGCCGGAGCGATCCGGCTGGCCCAGGGCGATGCCAGCGCGGGCAAGGCGCTGATCCAGCGTGCCCTGGACCTCAATCCGGAGTTCGATCCGGTGGCGAGCTCGGAGGCGCGAGCACTGCTCGGGTCCCGTGACCGACGAGCGAGGCAGGGATCGGGCGCGAGGGCCAGCGAGGGCCGCTCAACCCGCTCGGTTTCCGCCATCAGTCCTGCGGGCCGATGAACACCGGCTCGCCGAGCACGCCGCGGGTGATGCGGGTCACCTTGCCGTACTTCTTGGTGTGGTCGTCGCGCAGATGCGCCGCCGCCGGCGAAGCGCGATAGGCCTCGATCGCCGCCAGGCTCTCCGAGCGGTAGTGGATGACGTAGCGCGCCCATCCGTCGGCCGCGCGCTCCCGGTCCTTCCACAGCGTGGCCCCAAGGAACCCCGGCTGCTCCACCACCGCGGGGATGTGCTCGTCCGTCTGCCACCGCACCCAGGCCTGCTCCGACTCCGGGGCGATCTCCACGGTCACCCGGTACACCGCTTTCGACTTGCCGCTCACATTCGCTCCGCGAGGTACTCGATGAGATCGATCTTGGTGACGATGCCGATGACCTGCTCGTGCTCCTTCACCACCGCCACGTTGTCCTGGGCGAACACCTCGCGGAGCCTAGCCAGCGTCGCCTCCGGGCTCACCACGCCCTGCAGGGGCGCAATCAGCGAGTCGATGACGTCGTGGAAGCCCTGCTTCTTCGAGACCAGCGCGTTGAGAAGGTCGTACTCGTGGATCATCCCCACCGTGCTGCCGTGCGGGTCGCGCACCGGCATCTGGCTGAAGCCGTGCTTGCGCATCTGCTCGACGACCGTGTCGATGCGCTGCCCCTTCTCGGCGAAGAGAACCTCCTGCTTCCGCGAGCCGATGAGGTCCTTGACCCGGCCGGGAGACTTGTCGTCCACCGCGAAGCCGTTGTCCTTCATCCACTCGTCGTTGAAGAACTTGGTGACGTAGTTGTTGCCGGTGTCGGTCAGGACGACCACCACCACCTTGCCCTTGCCCAGCTCGCGGGCGATCTCCACCGCCACGTGCACCGCGGAACCCGAGCTGCCACCCCCGAAGAGGCCTTCCTCGCGCGCCAGCCGCCGGGCGGCATTGAACGACTGCGCATCGTCGACCTGGCGAATCTCGTCGATGACCGAGAAGTCGAGCGCCTTGCAGAGCATGTCCTCGCCGATGCCCTCCACCTTGTAGACGTGCGGCTCGGGCAGCTTCCCGGTCTGGAAGTACCCCTGGTACACGCTTCCGACGGGGTCGACACCGACGTTGCGGATCGCGGGGTTCCTCTCCTTCAGGAACTTGCCCACGCCGCTCATCGTGCCGCCGGTCCCGAGCCCGGTGACGAAGACGTCCAGCCGGCCCTCGAGCTGCTCCCAGAGCTCGGGAGCCGTGCTCAGGTAGTGGGCCTCTCCGTTCTCGGTGTTGTGGTACTGATTCAGGTAGAAGCTGCCGGGCGTCTCGCGGGCGATGCGCTTGGCGGTCTCGTAGTAGCTCTGCGGCGAGTCGGCGGGCACGTTGGTCGGCGTCACCACCACCTGCGCGCCGAGCGCCTTGAGGCGGTTGATCTTCTCCGCAGACATCTTGTCCGGCATGGTGAAGATGCAGCGGTAGCCCTTCACCGCCGCAGCGATGGCCACGCCCATCCCGGTATTGCCCGAGGTGTTCTCCACGATGACACCGCCGGGTTTCAGCTTCCCAGCCCGCTCCGCCTTCTCGATGATGTGCAGCGCCATCCGGTCCTTGATCGAGCCGCCGGGGTTCATGAACTCGCACTTCGCGTAGACCGTGGCGTCGTTCGGACCGACCAGCTTGTTGAGCCGGACCAGCGGGGTGTGTCCCATGGCGGAGAGGATGGTGGAGTGCACGTTCATGGCCTCTCGCTCATAGCACCAAGCTCCAGGCGGTGGCGCCCGGTGGGGTCAGCCTTCGGCGTGGTCCAGGAGCCAGCGGCGCAGCGCCTCCGGGCCGGCCGGGAGCGGCTCGGCCCTGGACGGGCGGGCCAGCAGCTCGGTCAGCTGCGGAGGAACGGGGACCGGGTGTCCCACCAGCGGCTCGACGATCGTCTCGAACTTGGCCGGGTGCGCGGTGGCGGCCACCGCCCAGCTGTCCCTGCTGCCTCCGCCAGCCGAGCGGATCTGCTCCAGGACCCACACCCCTGCGGCCGTGTGGGGGCAGAAGACGCGTCCGTGCCGGCCCTCCCCCTGCTGGATGGTCTGCGAGATGTGCTCGTCGGAGACCGACCGCGCCCGCACGCGGCGCCGGAGCACCGCCGGGTCGGGGAACGTCCAGGCCAGCCGCTCGAAGTTGCTCGGGTCCCCCACGTCCATCGCGTTGGCCAGCGTGCGCACGCTCGGGCGCCCCCGGTACGCACCGCCCTGGAAGAACTCGGGCAACGTCTGGTTGGCATTGGTCGCCAGGACCACGTCCCCGATTGGCGCGCCGAGCTCGCGCGCCCACACCGCGGCGAGCGCGTTGCCCAGGTTCCCGGTCGGCACGATCAGGTTCAGCGTTCCTCCCGAGCTCCAGGCGGCGTGCGCGTGGTAGGCGAGCTGTGGCAGGAGCCGACCCAGGCTGATGCTGTTGGCCGAGGTGAGCTGCAGCGGGGCGAGCTCGGGGTCGGCGAAGGCGGCCTTCACCATCGCCTGGCAGTCGTCGAACCCGCCCTTCACCCGCAGCGCGGTCACGTTGTCGCCGAAGGCGCCGAGCTGGTGCGCCTGCCGCGGTGACACCCGCCCGTCGGGGTAGAGCAGCACCACCCGGATGTCGGGCATGCGGTGGAACGCCGCAGCCACCGCGCCGCCAGTGTCTCCGGAGGTGGCGACCAGCACGGTCCGCGTGCCGAAGCCTGGCCGGTGGAGCCTCCGCACGCAGGCGGCGAGGAAGCGCGCCCCGAAGTCCTTGAAGGCCGCGGTCGGGCCGTGGAAGAGCTCGAGCACGAAGTCACTGCGGCTGAGGGGCACCAGCGGAGCGGGGAAGGCGAAGGCCTCGGCCACCATGGCCGGCAGCTCGGGCTCGAGCGCGTCCGCGGCGAAGAAGGGCGCGAGCACCGCGAGCGCCGAATCGGCGAGGGAGCCACCTCGGGGATGCCGCGCCTCGCCCTGGGGAAGGCTCGCCGGCACGAAGAGCCCGCCGTCGGCGGCGGTGCCACCGAGGAGGGCCCTCGCCAGCGGCAGCTCCGCCACGCTGCCCCGGGTGCTGCCGACGTTCACTCGACCACCCTCGCCGCCGGCGCGGCCACCGGGGAGATCCACACGTCACAATCGATGTACGCGGTGCGGAAGGCCTGCTCCATCGCCTGCGCGATTTGCTCCGCCCGGTCCCGGGTGCACCAGGCGAAGACGCTCGGGCCTCCGCCGGAGATGCTCGCGCCCAGCGCGCCGTGCTCGAGCGCGGCGGCCTTCACCGGCGCGAAGCCGCCCACCAGCGGCGCCCGGAGCGGCTCGACCAGCACGTCGCGCAGCCCGGCGCGGATGCAGTCCAGGTCGTTCCGGTAGCACCCGGCGAGCACCAGGGCCAGGTTCGCGCTCTGCTCGACGAACTGGGGAAGCTCGAAGGGAAGCCGCAGCACTGCCCGCGCGGTCCTGGTCTCCAGGATCTGGTGGGGGTGGACCAGCACGCAGGTGAGGCTCTCGGGCACGGGGATGGGGACGAGTCGGTCGTGCGTGGCGAGGACCAGGCCCCCGAGCAGCATCGGGCCCACGTTGTCGCCGTGCTCGGCGCCGCTGGCGGCGGACTCGCCGATCAGCGCGCAGTGGTAGAGGACGTCCATCGGCGCGGGCCGGTCGAGGACCGCGTTTGCTGCGACCAGGGCGGCGACGCACGAGGCTGCCGACCCGCCCATTCCCGAGCCGAGCGGGATTCCCTTCTCGATCCCGAGCGCGAAACCGTGGGTGAGGCCCAGACGCCCCCGGAGCGCGAGGAGCGCCCTGCCGGCGGTGTTCCGCTCCGCATCCAGGGGGAGGCCGCTCACCACGCCCTCGATGCCGAGGATTCGCACCTCCGGCGAGTCGAGCCGCTCGACGGTGACGCGGTCCACCGGCCCCACGATGGCGTGACCGAGGATGTCGAACCCGACGCCCACGTTTCCCACCGAGGCGGGGGCGGCGGCGGTCGCGCGGGCAGGGCGGTTCATGGCCCGCGAGCCTAGTGCTAGCCTGGCGACCAATGCACAGCGAGCAGGTCCTCCGCGATCAGGTGGCCCTGGCCACCGGTCGTCCTCAGGACGGTGCCCCGGTCCTCCAGCTGAAGGGTGACGCGAGCAACCGCTCCTACCTCCGGGTGGGGCGCTGGCCGGACAGCCACGTGGTGATGGTGATGCCGCCCGGGCCGCACCGGAGCGAGGAAGCCAGCAAGGGCGGACCGCCGGAGGAGCTGCCCTTCCTGAACGTGCACCGCTACCTCGAGGGTCTGGGCGTCCGCGTTCCGCGCATCCTCCGCTACGACGCCGCCGCGGCGATGATGGTGCTCGAGGACCTGGGCGATCTGACGTTCGAGCGCGCTCTGGAGGGCTCCTCGCGCGAGGCACTCTACGGTCGGGCGGTCGACCTCCTCGCCGCGATGCGCGCCGCCTCCGAGGCACGGCCCGACCCACGATGCGTGGCCTTTTCCCGGGCGTTCGACGAGGAGCTGTACACCTGGGAGCTGCACCACTTCCGCGAGTACGGCCTCGAGGCCTGGAGCGGGAAGGTGCCCACCGCAGCCGAGCGCGCGCAGCTCGAGCGGGCCTTCGCCGGCATCGCCGGGCGGCTGGCCGCCGCGCCGCGGGGCTTCACCCACCGCGACTACCAGAGCCGAAATCTCATGATGACCGGCAGCGACCTGGTGCTCATCGACTTCCAGGACGCGCTCCAGGGCCCGTGGCAGTACGACCTGGTGGCGCTGCTGCGCGATAGCTACGTCGAGCTCGAGGCCGGCCTGGTGGAGGAGATGATCGACCGCTGGCTCGCCGCGTACGCCCGTGCCTGCGGGCGCACCCTGGACCGGGGCGAGTTTCGCCGCTTCTTCGATCTGCTCACCGTGCAGCGGAAGCTGAAGGACGCTGCCCGCTTCGAGTTCATCTTCCGGGTGAAGAAGAACTCGAGCTTCCTGCCGTCCATCCCCGCCTCGCTCCGCTATGCGCACGCGGCGATGGAGCGGCTCGCGGACGATCCGGACGTGGTCGCGCTGCGCGAGGTGGCGGTGCGCTACCTCCCCGAGCTTCGCTGATGGCGAGCGGCACACGAGCATTCGTCCTCGCCGCCGGGCTGGGCACGCGCCTTCGCCCACTGACCGATACCTGGCCCAAGCCGGCGGTGCCGTTCCTCGGAGCGCCTCTGCTCCGGCGCACCCTCGCCGTCCTGGCCCGCGCGGGCGTGGACCGGCTCGCCCTGAACACGCACCACCTGCCGGCACTCATGGAGCGGGTGGCCCGCGACGAGGGCGCGCGTCGCGGCCTCGCCGTGTCGACGGTGCACGAGCCGGTCATCCAGGGGACCGGCGGAGGGTTGCGAGGGCTGCAGCGCGCGCTGCCCGGAGACGAGGTGGTCATCGCCTGGAACGGGGACATCCTGTTCGCCCCGGACCTGGAACCTCTCCTCGCCGAACACCGGGTCTCGGGTGCCGCGGCGACGATGCTCCTGCTTCCCCTGCCGCCGGACCGGAGCTACGGCGTGGTGGAGATCGACGCCGGTGGCCGGGTCCGGCGCATCGGCCGTCCCGGGCCGTCCGCTGTGCCCGGCTGCACCGCCTGGCACTTCAGCGGCGTCCATCTCCTGTCGCCGCGGGTGTTCGAGGTGATGGCGCCGGAAGGCCAGGAGGACATCAACCACGACGTCTATCCGCGACTCTTCGCCGAGGGTGGGGTGCGGGGCGTGGTGGTGGACGCCCCGTGGTCGGACCTCGGCTCGCCGGAGACCTACCTGGAGGCCCAGGCAAGTCTGATCTCCGGTCGGGTTCCGGACCCACTCGGGGCCGAGTCGCCGCTCGCCGGGCGGACCGGGGCGGGGCCGCTCCTCGAGCCCGGGGCGCGTGTCCACCCGGATGCGGAGCTGGCGCCAGACGTCTTCGCCGCCGCGGGAGTCGAGGTGCCGGCGGGCGCGCGCGTCAGGAGGAGCGCCCTGTTGACCGGAGCGCGGATCGAGCCGGCGGAGACCATCGTCGAGGAGATCCGCTGGAACGGCCAGCGACTGTCCGCCCGGGACGTTTCTCGTGGCGGCGCGCCCGGGCGGTGACGCGGTCGTGACATTGCGGACGCACCCGCGTCCGGCCAGTTGCCGTGGTGCCAGGTCGCCCCCATGGTCATGGAGACGTCGTGCTCCGCCTGGCTCACCTCAGCGACCTTCACCATCAGATCGACTGGCGGAAGCGTCCCTTCTGGAGCTCGGGCTGGCGCGGCGCTCCCGGGCGATTCGAGCTCCACGCCCTCGGACGCCTGCGCCGCTTCCTCGGCGTGGAGCAGAGCATCGCCCGCCTGGTCGACCAGGTGCTGAGCCTCGCGCCGGATCGGGTCATCGTCACCGGAGACCTGACCGCGCTCGGAGACCGGGACGAGCTGCGGCACGCCCGCGCGCTCCTCGAGCCGTTCATCGCCGCGGGGCTTCTGGTCGTCATCCCCGGCAATCACGACCGTTACACCGATGCCGCGCACTCCGCGTTCGAGGTGGTCTTCGGAGACCTCCTCGGGAGCGACCTTCCCGAGCTCGCTGACGAGCATGGTTATCCGTTCGTCAAGCTCGTCGGCGAGCAGCACGCGCTGGTGGGGCTCGACAGCACGCGCGTCCAGGGCTGGAGCCACTACGTCGTCGGACGGCTGGGGACGAGGCAGTTGCGCGCGCTGGCTCGCGTCCTCGAGCATCCCTGTCTCGAACGGCGGACGGTTCTGCTCCTCGCCCATCACGGCCCGGCCGGCCCGTCCGGAGCCTTCGACTGGAACGAGTCAGGGCTCATCGACGCCGACGCCCTGCTGCGGATCATGCGCGACCGTCGGGTGGTGCTCCTTCACGGCCACTCCCACCACCGCTACTGGCACCGCGCCCGCGGAGGGCGGCCTCACCTGATCGCCGGGGGCAGCTCCACCGAGCGCTCCGGGTTCTGGGAGGTGCAGGTGGACGACCACCGGGTGCTCGAGGCGGTGGCACACCCGCTGTGGTGAGCGACCCGGCTACTCCAGCCTGCACCGCGCCAGGATGCAGGTGACGTTGTCGTTGCCCCCCGCGGCGTTGGCGCGCTCGATGAGCCTGGTGCAGGCCTCCTCCAGGTCGGCCATGTCCCGGAGCAGCTGGGCCATCTCCTCGTCGTTCACCATCCCCGAGAGCCCGTCGGAGCAGAGCAGGAACACGTCGCCATCGCGGGGCTCGAAGCGCCCCACGTCCACCTGCACCGTGTCCTTCATGCCCAGCGCGCGGACGATGACGTTCTTGTGCGGAAAGGCCTCGATCTCCTCCGGCGAGAGCTTCTTCGCCTTGAGGTAGTCGTTCAGCAACGAGTGGTCCTCGGTCACCAGCTCCAGGGCGCCGTCCCGGAACCGATACACCCGGCTGTCGCCGACGTGACCCACATAGACGGAAGTCTCCGCGAAGTGGACCGTGGCGATGGTGGTTCCCATCCCGCGGTAGTTCGGGTCCCCGCTCGCGGCCTCGTAGATGCGGGCATTGGCCAGCTTGATGCCCGTGGCGAGCCGGTTCTCGTCGTAGTTCCGGTTCTTGTCCATCTTGAACGGCCAGGTGACGTCCCGGTCGGTGGACGTGAGGCGGAAGAACTCGGCGAGCTCGTCGATGGCGATCTTGCTGGCGATCTCTCCGGCGAAGTGCCCTCCCATGCCGTCGGCCACGCAATAGAGCCGCTGCTCCGGCATCACGAGGAAGCTGTCCTCGTTGATGTTGCGCTTCATCCCGACGTGGCTCTTGCCTACGACCTCGATGCGCATCGCTGGAGAACCGTGGACGCTAGCAAAGCCCGCAGCAATGGATCAAAAACTCCAGCTACGACGCATGGCGCTGCTCCACTCCCTCGCTCCTCCACTTCACGTGGTCCTGGTCTCGCCGCGCATCCCGCCCAATACCGGGAACGTGGCCCGTCTGTGCGCGGTGACCGGCTGCCGCCTGGAGCTGGTGGAGCCCCTCGGATTCTCCATCGCCGATCGCGATCTCAAGCGCGCCGGTCTTGACTACTGGGACAAAGTGTTCCTCGCCCTGCACGCCGACTGGGACGCGTACCTCGCGGCGAGCCCGGGCGCGCGGCGGTGGCTGTTCACCTCCCGGAGCGACCTGGCGCACTGGGACGCTCCCTTCACTGCCGGTGACCACCTGGTCTTCGGGTCGGAGCCCGGGGGACTGCCTCCCTACATCCTCGGTGGAGGTGAGGGGACCCCGGTGGCGATCCCGATGGTCCCGGACGTGCGCTCGCTCAACCTCTCGACCGCCGTGGGCATCGGAGTCTACGAAGCGCTCCGTCGGATCCGGCTAGAGTAGGGGGCTCACCGACGATGGCTCGCCCCCCCCTCCCGCCTGCGGCCGAGGCGCTCTTTCGCGCGCATCAGGACAGGAGCACCGGCTGGCTGACCCTCCTCTGCGGAGGCCGCGAGGCGAAGCTCTACCTCCAGCACGGGGACCTGGTGGGAGCGCGCCTCGGGTTCGGTCATCAGACCGAGGCGCAGGCCCTGCTCGCCACCGGGGCGCTGGTCCCGCCGGTGCTCGATCACCTCTGGTTCCGCGGTCAGCTCACCGACCCCGCCCGGGTGTGTGAGGCCGCCGGGGTCGATCCCACCGCTGTCTCGGAGGGGCAGGCCCTGGCCTCGGTGCGCCGCGTCGCCAGCCTCGCCGAGGAAGCGAGCTTCATGCCCGCGCTGGTGGAGATGACCTTCGCCCGGGTCCGCGGGGCGCGCGCGGTCCGCGCTGCCTTCGAGGCGCTACCTCCGGTTCCGGCGAGCGCCTGGGTCCGGTGCCGGCAGCTGTCCGCCGCCGAGCCCTTCCTCGCCGGCGCCGACGAGCGCACCTTCCTCGCCTCGCTCGCCGAGTTCCGGCCGGCCGAGGCGCTCTCCCCCGTTCAGTCGGCGCTCCTGCGCGCGCTGGAGCACGCCGGGCTGGTGGAGGTCCTCTCGCCCGAGGAGTGGGAGGTTCGCGCGGGCGCGGAGCGGGTGGAGGCCGCGCGCCGGGCGGAGGAGGAGTCCCGGCGCGAGGCGGCGCGCCATGCGCTGGAGGCGGCGCGCGCGGCGGAGGAGCGCCGTCAGTCCGAGATGCGCGACCGAGCGGATGCCGCGCGCCGCGCGCTGGAGGCCGCCAGGGCCGCCGAGGCCGCGTGGCGCAAGGCCCGGGAGGAAAACGGCGAGCCGGGCGGTCTGGCGCCGCGGACGACCGAGCGCGAGTTCCCCGCAGGTCCGGCCGCCCGGGTGACCGCGCCCGAGTTTCCCGCACCCGACTCTTCTCTCTCCGAGTTCGGCCCTCCGGCGCCCGTTCACACCGAGCTGGAATTCCACGCGCTCTCGGAGGACATGCCTCCACTGGAGGCGCCTCCGGCCGAGGGGGGCGACGATCCGGTGCCGGTGGTCACCCGGACCACCCTCTCTCCCTTCGAGGCGCCCTTCCCGGGCACCGACCCGATGGGGGCGCCTCCGGTCGCGTCCTCGCTGGGAGACGAGGACACCCTGGTCCGCGCCATGGAGCAGGCGCACGGGCAGACCGACCCGTTCGCGGCGATGCCCCGGACTCCTCCGCCGGGCCCGCCACCGCGCGGCGACCCCCCGGCACCCGCGCGCAAGGGAACGGACCCCTACGCCCCCGGCACCGAGCCCCACTCGCGGACGACGGACCCCTACGCCCACGCGCTCCCGCGTGACACCCCCTCCCGGGGGACCGACGAGCTGCCCACGCCGCCGTCGCAGCCGTTCGCCTTTCCGCCGCCGGCGGCCAGTCCCACCCCGTCGGCGGGAATCGCCGAGGCCCGCACGCCTCCGGGTGGCATCCGCCTCGAGTCCGAGGAGCTGGTGCTCGAGCCCGAGGCGCTCCTGCTCTCCGGCCCCGAAGCCGCGCAGACACCGGTGTCCGGGACCCTGGTGGAGGAGCTGAGCGAGGCGCTCCGCCGCGCCGGCTCGGAGGCGCCACCGGACCTCTTCCAGGCCCCCAGCACCGAGGCGGTGGGAAGCAAGCGCGCGGAGCGGACCCCGCTCCGGCTCGGTCCCGACGCCGGAGGGGAGGAGGCGGATCTGTGGAAGCTGGTGAGCGGCACGCCCGAGCCGGCCGGCTCGTTCGAGGCCGCGCTCCGGCAGGTCGATGGTCAGCTCGAGGCGCTGGCCGGGCTGCGGGCCCCGAACGATCCGGAGAATCCGAAGACGGTCCCCCTTGCCACCAGCGACATCGACGCCCTGGTGAAGGCCTCGTTCGAGTCGGGTGAGTGGAGCATGGCGCCGCCTGCCGGGGAGAAGGACGCCAACCCCGACAGCGGGAGCATCGGGCTGGCGGGGCTGAGCGGCACGCCGATCCCCGGCCCGGCTCCGGGCGTGGAGCGGAGCAGCACCCCACCCGAGCTGCCCGCGGCTCGGCGGCAGGAGCTCCTTCGGCAGGCGCGGGCCGCCGCCGAGCGGGAGCCGGTGGCCAGCATCCCCACGCCCCCGCCGCGGTCGCTCGAGGACGCCGAGCTGGCCGAGGCCATCGAGGCCCGGCACGCGGCGCTCACCCGCGACCCGGACCGGTTCGCGGTGCTCGGGCTCGCCCCCGGGGCCGGCCGTGACGACGTGAAGCGCGCCTTCATCGAGCTGGCCAAGGCCTTCCACCCCGACCGGCTGCCCCGCTCCCTGAATCTTTTGCTTCCCAAGGCAGCCCGGGTGTTCGATGCCATCCGGGAGGCGCAGGAGTTCCTGCTCGACGACGTCCGCCGCGGCGAGCACGCCGCCCGCTCGCGGGGGGAACTGCCCCGGGCGAGCGATCCTGCCGCCGCTTCCGAGGCGCTGGTGGCCGGCGAGATGGCGATGCGCCGGCGGGAGTACGCGCAGGCCGAGGCGCTCTTCCGCGAGGCCTACGAGGCGGACCCGCGTCCGGCGACGCTCGCCGCCGCGGCCTGGGCCATCTACATGGACCCCTCCCGCCGGGCAGAGGCCCGGAGCGCGAGGGCGATGATGGTGGACGCGCTCAAGGCCGATCCGGACTGCGACCGCGCCCACTACCAGCTGGGCGTCATCGCCCGCGTCGAGGGAGACGTGGAACGCGCCGAGAAGCACTTCCGTGAGGCGGTGCGCAGCAACCCGCGCCACCTCGAGGCGGCCCAGGAGCTCCGGCTTCTGGAAATGCGGCGCCGGCCGAAGAAGAAGTAGGTCAGTCCTCGCCACGCACCCAGGCATCGAGGGCCGCGCGCTCGTCCTTGCCCAGCCGAACGAACTCGATGCCCATGCCGGCGGTCTGCTCGGGCCCGGGGAAGCGGCGCACCCACGCCACGCGGGCCTGGGCCAGGGCCGGAGCCGGGCGCCCGGCGATCTGGAACTCGAGCGACAGCATCTCGCCGGGCTCGAGCAACAGGTCTGAAACGAGGAACGCGCCCCCCGCGGACAGGTCCGCCCCCGACAGCTCCAGCGCGCCGAGACCGTCCGTCCCACCGGCCCGGAACTGCACCGACAGTGTCCGCCGTGCGTGCCGGCGCTTGTCCTCGTGGGTCAGCACGGCGGAGCAGCTTACTGGTAGCCTGGCAAGAGACCCATGGCCAAGCAGCACCTTCTGCTCGTCGACGGGGACCCCAAGAGCCTCCGGGTGATGGAGGTCAGCCTGAAGAAGGCCGGCTTCTCCGTGACCACCGCGGCGGATGGAAAGGACGCGCTGCAGAAGATCGAGATCAGTCCGCCGGACCTGGTCCTCTCCGACACCCGTCTCAACGAGCTGGACGGGTTCGAGCTCTGCCGGCGCCTCAAGGCAGACGAGCGGCTTCGTCACATTCCGTTCGTCTTCCTCACCAGCCAGAAAGCCGTGGAGTTCAAGGTCCGTGGGCTGGAGATGGGCGGCGAGGACTACCTGACCAAGCCCATCTACATCAAAGAGATCGTCACCCGGGCCCGGATGATCCTCCAGAAGGCGGAGAAGGAGCGCTTCGAGCGGCGCGAGACCCGGGGCGGTTTCAGCGGGAGCCTGAGCGACCTCGGAGTCGTGGACCTGGTGCAGACCTTCGAGGTCGGCCGGAAGACCGGTCTCATCCGGCTCGACGGCGAGCGCTCGGGCACCATCTACTTCCGGGATGGCCGGGTCATCGACGCGGAGCTGGGCCGCCTCGCCGGGGAGAACGCCTTCTACCGGATGCTCAACACCTTCGAAGGGAACTTCGAGGTCCAGTTCGTCCCGGTGGACCGGTCGGAGCGCATCGAGGTCTCCACCCAGGGCCTCCTCCTCGAGGGCATGCGCCGCCTGGACGAATGGGGGCGGATGCTGGAGCAGCTCCCTCCCCTGGAGACGGTCTTCGAGATCGACTACCGCCAGCTCGCCGAGCGCCTGAGCGAGATCCCCGACGAGGTGAACGGGCTGCTGCGCCTCTTCGACGGGCGCCGCCCGCTGGCGCGGGTGGTGGACGACTCTGACTTCGAGGACCTGGCCGCGCTGGGGATCATCAGCAAGCTGTACTTCGAGGGACTGGTGCGCGAGGCCGGCGGTACGCCGCCGTTCGGCGCGCGGGAGTCGCGAGCGCTCGGTGCCTGGCTGGACGGGGCTCCGCCGCCCCAGGTGTGGTCGGGGCCGGTGGCTGTGAAGCCGGACCCGGCGGCGCACACCCCGACTCCAGGGACGGTGCCCACCGTGGCGCCGCTGTCCGCGGACGAGGCTACCGCTCGCCCCACGGCGCCGGCCGGATCCGCCCCGGCGCCGGCGGAGGCGGCCGGAACGCCCGCCGCCGCACTGGCCACGGGCGCGGACGAGGCGCTGCTGCAGCCCGGCACCGACGCCCTTCCGGTGGACGACGTCCTCGCGCCACTGCCGGCGGCGATCGCCGCCGAGGTCGCCAGCGCGGAGCCCGAGCTGCACGCGCTGCTCACCGCGCCGCCCTCGCTCGAGGCAGGAGTGTCGCTCCGGCCAGGTCCGGCGCCGGGGTCGGCGGACGTGCTCGTCTTCCCGCCCCGGCCCGATGCGATGCCGGCCCGGCTTCCTGGCTCGGCGTTCCTCGTCGCCCCGCCGCCCGCGGCGCGCGCCGTGGAGCAGGCACAGGCCAAGGTGCTCACCGACTGGGGTCACGCCGCGCCGCCTCCGCCGCCCCCGGCGGCTCTCGAACCTGACTCGCCGGCCCTGCCCCCGCTCCGCCAGCCGCTCTTCGGCGGCGCGGCCACCGAATCGGGGTCTTCGCCGGCGCGGAGCGCTCCCCGGCTTCACGAGCCCCCCGCGTTCCTGGCCCACCACGCGGCACCCCGAGGGAGGACCGGACGCTGGGTGGTCGGCGCGGTGCTGTTCGCCGCGGCCGTCGGCGTGGGCGCATGGCTGCTGACCGCCCGCCCGGCGCCGTCACCTTCACCGGAACCCGTCGGCGCCGCGGCTGCTCCGGCCGAGCCTCGAGGCGAGGCCACGGTGGTCGCGACCGAGCCGGCGCCCGTGGTGGCGAACGCACCGACCTCGGTGGCCGCGAACGACCCGCCCCCCTCGGTGCCTCCGCTCGCCGGATCTCCGCAGCACGACGCACCGGTGGCCGAGGAGCCCGGGGAGGCCGACTACCGCGCGGCGGTCCAGACCGCGCGCGAGGCGAACGCCTCCAGCCAGTGGGAGAACGAGGCGGATGCGTACCGGCGCGCGCTCGCCATTCGCCCCGCGTCGCTCGAGGCGAAGGAAGGCCTCGGCTCGGCCATCGTGAAGAGCTCGGGCCGGGCCGGCAGCTATCTGGAGGCGGAGCGGCTCCTGGCCGAGGTGGTCACCGTCGACGCCGGCCGCTCCCGGGCCTGGCTGGTCCTGGGCATGGCGCGCCAGCTGGCCGCCCGGCCCGGACCGGCGGTGGAGGCGTACCGGCAATATCTGGACCTGGAGCCCCAGGGACAGGTCTCCGCGGACGTGCGCGCCGTGGTGCGGGAGCTGGATCGGCGCGACGTGGCGCAGCGGCGCTCGGGGCGGTAGAGCAGGGCGGTGCGCGTCCTGGGCCTGGAGACCTCCTGCGACGAGACGGCTGCCGCCGTGGTGGAGGACGGCCGTCGTGCGCTCTCCGACGTCGTCTCCACCCAGGTGGACATTCACCGCCGGTGGGGCGGCGTGGTCCCCGAGCTCGCCAGCCGGAACCACGTCGTGCAGGTGCTCCCGGTGGTGGACGAGGCGCTGCGGCGGGCGGGGTGCACGCTCGAGGACCTGGACCTCATCGCCGTGACGCGCGGGCCGGGGCTGCTCGGTGCGTTGCTGGTGGGCGTGCAGCTCGGGAAATCCCTCTCCGCCGCCACCGGCCTTCCCCTGGTGGGGGTCAACCATCTCGAGGGCCACCTGCTCGCCGCGCGGCTGTTGCCCACTCCGCCCGCGCCGCCGTTCCTCGCCCTCGTCGTCTCCGGCGGGCACACCAGCCTCTACGCCGTGGAGGCCTACGGACGGTACCGGCGCGTGGGCAGCACCCGGGACGACGCCGCCGGCGAGGCCTACGACAAGGTGGCCCGCCTCCTGGGGCTGCCGTACCCGGGCGGTCTCCCCATCGACCGGCTGGCGCAGACCGGCGACCCGCGCGCCATCCGCTTCCCCCGCGCGCTCAACGTGCCCGGGGTCTACGACTGGAGCTTCAGCGGGCTGAAGACCGCGGTCCGCAACCACGTGCGAGGCCACGGAGTGCCCGAGGGTCAGGCTCTGGCCGACCTCTGCGCCTCGTTCCAGGAGGCGGTGGCGGACTCGCTCTCCCGCAAGGTGGTGGCCGCGGCGCGCGAGCTCCACCACGGCGACGTGGTGCTCTGCGGCGGGGTGGCGGCCAACTCGCGGCTCCGGGCCCTCACCCTGGAGCGCGCGGGCGAGCGGGACATCCGGGTACACCTGCCGCCGCCGGCGCTCTGCACCGACAACGGGGCGATGATCGCGGTCGCCGGCACCGAGGCCTGGCGCCGCGGCGAGCGGGGAGACGGCCAGCCGGTGGTGGACGCCGGCTGGACGCCCTGAGGTGGCGGCAGATTCGCCCCGGCAGTTGCTGCAGCAGCACGGGCTCCGGCCGAAGCACGCCTGGGGCCAGAACTTCCTCGACGACGAGGCCGTGCTCGCCGAGATCGTCCACGCGGCGCAGCTCGGTCCGGGCTCGGTGGTGGTCGAGCTGGGCGCTGGCCTGGGCCACCTCACCCGGGCGCTGCTCGACACCGGGGCGAGGGTGGTCGCGGTGGAGCGCGACCGCGACATGCTCCGGGTGCTCGCCGGGGAGAAGTCGGAGCGGCTCACCGTCGTCGCCGCCAATGCGGCCCGGCTGGACCTCGCCGCCGTCGCCGGGACGCGCCCGCTGACCCTGGTGGGAAACCTTCCCTACCATCTCACCTCCTCCATCCTCTTCGAGGTCCTTCGGCAGCACCGGGACCTCCTTCGTTGCGTCTTCACCGTGCAGAAGGAGGTCGCCGACCGGGTCGCGGCGGGTGAGGGCACCCGGAGCGGGGGGCTGCTCACGGTCCTGCTCGGCGTGTGGTTCGACGCCTCCGTCGTCCGGAACGTCCCCGCCGCGTCCTTCCATCCGCCGCCCAAGGTCGACTCGGCGGTGCTCCTGCTCGAGCACCGGGCCAGCCCGCGCGCCGAGGTGAGCGACGAGGCCTGGTTCCGCAAGGTGGTGAAGGCGGCGTTCTCCCATCGCCGCAAGACGCTGCTCAACTCACTGCAGTCGGACCGGGAGCTGGGGGACGGGGGACGGGTCCGGGAGGCGCTGACCAGCGCCGGGATCGAGCCGTCGCGTCGAGCCGAGACGCTCGGGGTGGGCGAGTTCGCCCGGCTCGCCGAGGCGTTGAGGCAGTCCGACCGGCATGGTTGACTCCGCCGGCTTGGACCAGCGCTACATCGCCGTCGAGGGCCCGATCGGGGTGGGGAAGACCAGCCTGGCCCGGCTCCTCGCCGAGCGCCTCGGGGGCCGGCCGGTGCTCGAGGAGGTGGAGGACAATCCCTTCCTCGCGCGCTTCTACCAGGACCGCAGCGCCTGGGCGTTCCAGACCCAGCTCTTCTTCCTCCTCAGCCGCTGGCAGCAGCAACAGAAGCTGCTCCAGACCGACCTTTTCGCCTCGGCGACGGTGAGCGACTACGTCTTCGCCAAGGACCGCATCTTCGCCACGCTCACCCTCCAGCCCGCGGAGCTGGCCCTCTACGACCGGGTCTACGACGCGCTCGGTCCCCGGGTGCCGCAGCCGGACCTGGTCATCTTCCTCCAGTGCCGGCTGGAGGTCCTGCTCCAGCGCATCAAGCGCCGCGGCCGGGACTACGAGCGCCACTTCGACGCCGACTACCTCGACGCCCTCTCCCGGGCCTACAACGACTTCTTCTTCCACTACACGGAGACGCCGCTCCTGGTGATCAACACCAGCGACATCGACTTCGTCCACAACCCCGCCGACCTGGACAACCTCGTCTCGGTGGTCCGGAAGATGCGCAAGGGCGTCCACCACTACCTGCCCCTGGCCAGAAAATGACTTTCCAGTGGCACGGGAGCCCTCCGGTGACGATAGATTGAGGGCCCCCTGAGGTCGCCGAGCCTTCGCCGGCCGGTGAACCGCCTGAAGGGGAGCAGAGCGCTGCGCCATAACCCGCCGTCAAACGGAGGTGAACCCGTGGACAAGGTCACCATCCACACGCTGAAGCGACTGAAGCAGGCCGGCCAGAGAATCACCATGGTCACGGCCTACGACGCCACCTTCGCCCGCATCCTGGACGACGCCGGAGTCGACGTGCTCCTGGTGGGAGACAGCCTGGGCATGGTGGTCCAGGGCAACGACTCGACGTTGCCCGTCACCATGGACCAGATGGTGTACCACTGCCGGGCGGTGAGCCGGGGCGCGAGGCGGGCCCACGTGGTGGGTGACCTGCCATTCCTCAGCTACCAGGCCAGCCTGCCGGAGGCGGTGAAGAACGCCGGGCGGTTGCTCGCCGAGGGCGGAGTCAGCAGCGTGAAGCTCGAGGGCGGTGCCGAGTTCGCCGAGACCGTCGAGGCCATCGTCCGCGCCGGCATTCCGGTGATGGGGCATCTCGGCCTCACTCCGCAGTCGGTGCACAGGATGGGCGGCTTCGTGGTGCAGGGCCGGGAGGAGGAGCAGGCCCGGGCCATCTTCCGTGACGCCCAGGCACTGGAGCGCGCCGGCTGCTACTCGCTGGTGCTGGAGGGCGTTCCGAAGGAGCTCGCACGGGACATCACCGCCTCCCTGCGCATCCCCACCGTCGGCATCGGCGCGGGCCTCGACTGCGATGGGCAGGTGCTGGTCTGTTACGACCTCCTCGGCTTCAACCCCGACTTCAAGCCCAGGTTCGTGAAGCGCTTCGCCGACGGGTACGGCGTCCTCCGCGGGGCGGTCGAGGCGTTCTGCGCCGAGGTCCGGGCGGGGACCTTCCCCGACGACGCACACTCCTTCGCCAGCAAGACGCCGCTGCGGCTGCTGCCCGGACAGCGGGCCACGTCCTCGTCTTCGTCCGGCGACGAGGAGAAGGCAGGTCCGATGTACGGCGTCCCGGTCTGATGCTCGTCCTCCGCACCCCGGCGGAGCTCTCCGAGTGGAGCGAGGTGACTCGGCGCCAGGGCCGCAGGTTGGGCCTGGTGCCGACGATGGGGTTTCTCCACCGCGGGCACACCAGCCTGATGGAGGCCTGCCGCGAGCGGGCCGACCTCACGGCGGTGAGCATCTTCGTCAACCCCACCCAGTTCGGGCCCAACGAGGATCTGGCCCGTTACCCGCGGGACCTCGAGGGTGATCTGCGGACGTGCCGCGAGATGAGGATGGACGCGGTGTTCGCCCCCGAGGCCGGGGGGATGTACCCCGGCGGCCACCGGACCTTCGTCGAGGTGACGAAGCTCCAGGACGGGCTCTGTGGCGCGCGCCGGCCGGGACACTTCCGGGGCGTGGCCACGGTGGTGACCCAGCTCTTCGCCCTGGCCCACCCACACGTCGCGGTCTTCGGAGAGAAGGACTGGCAGCAGCTGCAGATCGTCCGGCGCCTGGCGGTGGACCTGCACCTCGGCGTCGAGGTGCTGGGGATGCCCATCGTGCGGGAGGCGGACGGGCTGGCGATGAGCTCCCGAAATGCCTATCTGTCGGCCCCGGAGAGGCTCCGTGCCCTGGCGCTCAGCCGGGGGCTCCAGGCCGCCCGGGCCCGCTGGGCAGCGGGAGAACGCGCCGTGCCGGCGCTCCGCGAGGCGGTACGGACCGAGCTCCGGGCCGGCGAGGTCCGCGAGGACTACGTGGAGCTGGTGCACCCCTCCACGCTCGAGCCGCTGCAGCGGGCGGACCAGGGCGATGCTCGGCTGCTCGTCGCGGGCTTCGTCGGGAAGACCCGGCTCATCGACAACACCGCCATCGGCTGCTAGGGGCGGCCAGCCATGGCCCAGAAGGAAGCCCCGGGCGAGCTGGTGGTCGCCACCAACCGGAAGGCCCGCGCCGCCTATACCATCGAGGACACCGTCGAGGCCGGCCTGGCCCTGATGGGAAGCGAGGTGAAGAGCCTCCGGGCCGGGGCGGTGCAGATGGCCGACGCGTTCGCCCAGCCCCGGGCCGGGGAGCTGTACCTTCACTCCCTGCGGATCGCCCCCTACGGTGCCGCGGCGGCCTTCCCTCATGACCCGGTGCGTCCCCGGAAGCTGTTGCTGCACCGGGCCGAGCTGGACCGTTGGGAGGCCAAGGTACGGGAACGGGGTTATTCCATCGTCCCGCTCGTGCTTTACTTCAAGAAGGGGAAGGCCAAGATCCAGCTGGGGCTGGTCCGGGGCAAGACCCACGAGGACCGACGCCAGGACATCAAGGAGCGCGATACTCGACGAGAAATGGATCGCGCGATGCGACGCCGTTAGACGCCCACGCAGGACCGAGGGATGGACGACCGAAGCTCGGAGAAGAAGGACCGCCTGCTTGCCGCCCTGGAGCGGGGGTTGGTCATGGTCCATCTGGACGCCCGCCGTCCTGGGGTGCTCGTGCCGCCGGGGCTTCGCTGCGAATCGCACCTTCGGCTCCACCTCAGCTACAAGTTCGTTCCTCCCGATCTCAGCGTGGGCGAGTGGGGCATCCGGAGCACGCTGAGCTTCAGCAGCAGGCGGTTCACCGTGGCCGTCCCCTGGAGCGCGCTGTTCGCGATCACCAGCAAGGTGACGCACGAGTTCTGGATGTTCCCGGAGGACATGCCCGCCGAGCTGACGCAGATTCCTCCGCCGACGCTCCGGGCCGCCGCTCACACCCGGCCGCCGCTGGCGGTTCGTCCGGTGTCGCTCCGCGAGGTGAACGGCCAGGGGGTGAACGGCGAGCGGAAGTCGGGTGAGGCCGAGGACGGGGACACGCCGCGCGAGCGGCCACATCTGCGGCTGATCAAGTCGTAGACCTTTCCCGATGTGGCAGCTGCTCGGCGCCGTCCTGGTCGCCTCGGCGGTATCGCTCCGCGGGCGGTGACTGCCGTGCCGGTTTCCGCCTCCCCTCGGGAGCGAGGTCGCTGCGGCTCAGCGTCTCCTGAGGTTCGCCTCGAGCGTGGCCTGCTGCCCACCCATGGTCATGCCCACCCACGGCTGGTAGCCGACCTTCCGCACCTCGATCCGGAGCGGCTCCTTCGACGGCCAGACGTTGTCCCCGGCCCAGGGCGTCTTGCCCACCTCGGCGCCTCCCACCAGGACCGTGGCCCCGGCCGGCTCGCTCAGGACGAGGAGCGTCGGGGCTGGCGTGCCCACGCGCCGCTCGACCACCCCGTCCTTCTTCCCCGAGCGCAGGAGGTCCAGCGACAGACCCTTCCCGAGACCGAGCTTGCCGCTGGTCACCGCCCAGGCCCCGACCACCACCAGCCCGAGCACCGCCGCGCGGAGGATCCAGGTGCCCCAGCGCATGTCCGAGCCTTGGAACCATCCGGATCGCGGCGGGACGTAGTCCGAGGTCATCGGCGGCGGGAGGCTCTCCGCGAGCTCCACCGGGGGGGGCCGCTCCCGCATCTGGACGCGCGGAGGGATGGAGATGACGGTCGGCTCGTATGCCGGGTCGTCCAGGAGCGACGCGCCCGGGACGGGCGGCGCAGGCGACGTCGGCGGCCCCACCTCGTGGAGCAGGGGGATGGGCTTCACCGGCTGGAGCGCTCCGTCCTCTCCCAGCGCCTTGCCGGAGAAGATCTGATCCTCGTCCTCGTCGGGTGGCTTGCTCATGGCTTTTGCCGTCAGCTGGGCGCCGGCGCGCGTTCGGTCACCTCGCGCAGCACCCGCCAGGGGTAGATCCCGGTCGCGTGCCGGTCGCTGAAGGTGATGCGCAGCGCGTAGTTCCCGACGGGCGCCACCTCGAGGAGGGTGAGGGCCTCCGACACCGAGCCGGGGTCCAGGGTTCGCTGGTTGGTCCACTCGTCGACGCAGGCCGCGCAGGGACAGGCGAGGCGGAGCGAGCGCGCGGTGGAGGCGGTGCGCTTGCCGTCTTCCCAGTGCAGCCGGAGCACCTTCCCGTCGCTGGTGACGTCGGTGCCGATGGCCGCGGGCGGAGTGGGAGCCGCCGGCTTCAGCTTGTCCCAGAAGCTCATGCTAGGGCTCCATGGCCTCGACGGCGCTCACGATGCAAGCGGCACCGCCCGGGGCGGAGACGCCTCGGCGAAGGCGCCCTTCTTCTCCAGGACCCGGGCGAGCGCGTCCACCACGTCGGGATCGAGGGACACCCCGCGCAGCCGGTTCATCACCTCCATCGCGGCGTGCGCTCCCATCGCGCGCTGGTAGGGCCGGGTGGAGGTGCAGGCGTCCCAGGTGTCGGCGCAGGCCACCACCCGGGCGATGAGGGGGATGGCCTGGCCCTTCAGCCCCTCCGGGTACCCGGTGCCGTTCCACTTCTCGTGATGACTCCGGACCGCGTCGCGCGCGGTGCCGAGGAAGCTCACCGGGCCCACGATGGAGGCCCCGATGGCGGGGTGCTCGCGCATGACCGACATCTCGTCCGGCGTGAGCTGGGTCTGCTTGCAGAGGATGCTCTCGGTGATGCCGATCTTCCCGATGTCGTGGAGGATGCCGCCGTAGCGGAGCTGCTTCACCTCCTGGTCGCTGAGCCCCAGCTCGCGACCGATCTCCGCGGCCATGTCACCGACCCGCTGGCTGTGCCCGCGGGTGTAGGCGTCCTTGCTGTCGATGCTGTTGGCCAGGGCGAGGATGGTTTCCAGATATCCGCGCTCCAGCGATTCGTAGAGCCCGCGATTCTCCTTGTCGTAGGCGAGCAGCTGCTGGCTCATGTAGTTGAACGTGCTGGCCAGCTCGCCCAGCTCGTTCTTCGTCTGCACGTGCACCTGCGTCCCGAACTGGCCGCGGGCGATCTCCAGCGCGCCCCGGGTGAAGCCCTTCAGCGGCCGGGTGAGCCCGCGAGAGAAGACCAGCGCCAGGAGCAGGGCCACGCCGGTGGCCGCCAACAGGCCGAGCCCGATGCGCCGCTGCATCAGGTGCACCTGGGTGTAGGCCGCATCCAGCGGCTGCTCGCTCACCACCGCCCACCCCGGGCCCGGGATGATCGCCGACGCGGCCACCACCCGCCCCTCACCCTCGCCGAAGTTCCCCACCCAGGTGACCTCGCGCTCGGGTGAGCCCTTCAGCATCTTCAGCGCCGGGGCCACGGCGGGCCGACCGGATCCGTCCTGACCGGCCTGGACGTGCTGCGGCGGTCCGGCGAGGAGGCGTCCGGCGGCATCCACCACGTAGGCGAAGCCGGTGCTGCCCACGTGCTCGGCCTCGAGCGCCCGTCCCAGCGTCGCGAGCGACAGCTCGGCCGCGACGTATCCGCGCGCCGGATCGCCGAGGGGGAAGACGAAGGTGATGCTGGGCGGCCGGCCGGGAAGGATGGTGGCCTGGCTCCAGCGCACCCTCTCCGGTCCGGGCCCCAGGAGCGCCCGGGCACGAGCCTCGTGCTCGGCCACCTCGGTCGGCGGGAGGTCCTTCACCGCGAAGGCCTGCAGACCGGGGAGCCGCTCGCCCTTGACGGAGAAGACGGTCAACGCGGTCAGGTCACGCCGCTCGGTGAGCACTGCCGCGAGGTGCGCCCGCTGCTCGGCCGGAGGGAGCGAGAGGAATCCGGGGACCCGCGCCAGCGCCGTGGCCGCACGCACCGGAGCGTCGACCGCCAGGGTGGCCTTGAGCGAGACCTGGCCCACCCGCTCGGCGGCGAGCTCCTGGGCATCGCGGGTGAGGAGCTCGCGCGTGTCGGAGAGCACGAGCAGGCCCACCAGGCCGGTGGACACCAGGGCCACCCCGAGCATCAGGAGGAAGATCGCGGTGAACAGCCTCACTGCCAGGGAGTCTCCTTCACCTCGAGCTTGATGCGTCCGGGCACGAGCTGCACGGCCCGGGTGGCCGGTGGCCCGAGCGTTCCGTCGCCCTGCACCGCCCTGACCGTCCAGCGGTACTTGCCTGCCGGGAGACCGGGCACGGTCATCACCGGCTGGGTGGTGCGGAAGGTCTGCTTTCGGGGGCCGGCGAGCTCCAGCACGTAGCCGCTGGCGTCGGGCACCGGCTTCCAGGCGAAGCGCACCGGGCCGAGGCCTCCCGGAGCGGGCTCGAGGGCGAGCTTCAGGCCCGGCTCGGGCGAGATGAGGATGGGCGGCTCGGCCGGACCGGTCTCGGGCTGCGGGGTTCCGGGCGACTCTCCGCGCGCCACGGTGAGGCTCTCCCCGGCCCGCACCGCCCGGGTTCGCCCCTGGGCCTCCACCCGCACCGGAACGCCCTCGCGCACCGCGACCCGTGTCCGGCCGTCGGGCTCGACGGCCACCGCGAAGTGCGAGCGCTCCCCGCGCGCCTCGGCCAGCAGCTTCCACGCCCCGTCGGCCTGCGCCGCTGCCTCGGCATACCGGGCCCGGGCGAGCAGCGATTCGGCGTCGGCCAGCCGGGCCTCGGCCTCGGTGCGGGCGCTCCCCGCGGGCGCCTGGCCGATCGCGCTCCGGGCCGAGCCGATGGCGGCCACGGCGCGTGCCCGCTCGCGTCCCCCCGCCTCGCCCGGGGCGGGCGAGGCGGTGGTCGCCGAGGCGTGGAGCGCGAGCACGATGAGAAGGGCGTGGCTCACTGGAAGACGATCTCCCTTCCGGCGCGCACCGTCGCCGCGGGAGTGCCGACGGTGAGGGACTGGTTCGCCGGGCGATCGAGGGTGGCGTCGACGGCGCCGCGGAGCACCGTCACGTCCGCCTGTGGCCGCCCCGGTGCGGCGCGGGTCTCGGCGATTCCGAGCAGCGTGTCCTCGGAGACGACCACCACCGTTCCCGAAGGAAAGTGCAGCTCGGCCGAGCCGCCCCGCTCCGTCCGGAGCTTGTCGTCGTCGTAGAGGGCCGTTCCGTCGACCGCCGCCTGCCACTCGTCCCCGGTGGCGCGCTTCACCGAGACCGCCCCCTTCATCCGGGCCAGCGTCGCCCGCACCGACTGCTTCGGGGCCGGAGCGGGCGGAGCCTGGGCGTCACGGCGACACGCCGGAGCGCACACGAGCAGCGGCAGGCACAACGCCATCGGAATCCAGGGGCGAGGCACTTCCTTAGCTCGAGTGTACTTCACCCCCGCGGCGGGGGCTCACCGAGGGCCCTGGTGTTCACTCCAGTCGACGGTGGCGCAGCGCAGGAAGGTTCCGGCGGACCCGGGCGAGGACCTCGGGGTCCACCTCGGCCAGGGCCAGCCCCTCGCCCTCCGAGGCCTGGGCGACGACCAGGCCCCAGGGGTCGACCACCAGCGCGTGCCCGTAGGTGATGCGCTGATCCGTGTGCCGCCCGCCCTGCGCAGGTGCGAGAACGTAGGCCTGGTTCTCGATGGCGCGGGCGCGGAGCAGCACCTCCCAGTGGTCCTTGCCGGTCATGAGGGTGAAGGCCGAGGGGACGGTGAGGAGCGCCGCGCCGGCGCGGGAGAGGGCGCGGTACAGCTCGGGGAACCGCAGGTCGTAGCAGATGCTCAGCCCCACCGTGCCCAGGGGCGTCTCGGCCGTCACCGCCGTCTCGCCAGGGGCGACGGTGTCCGACTCGCGGTAGCTGACTCCGTCGCCGACCTCGGCGTCGAAGAGGTGAATCTTCCGGTACACGGCCAGGTGCTGCCCCTCCGGCCCGAGCAGCACGCTGGTGTTGTAGACCCGTCCCCCCGGCGCTCCGGCCTCCATGATCGACCCGGCGAGGACGTGGATGCGGAGCTGTCGGGCGAGCTCTGCGAAGCGGCTCAGGGTGGGACCGTCCAGTCGCTCTGCGGCAGAGGGGCGATCCCTCTCCGGGCCCATCCAGGCGACGTTCTCCGGAAGCCCCACCAGGCCGGCGCCTCGGTCGGCCGCCCGGCGGACGAGGCGGGTGGCGACCTCCAAGTTCTTCGCACGGTCGGGGCCGGACGCCATCTGTGCGGCAGCAACGAGCATGGGGGGCTCCCACGAGCCGGGTGTCGGCGCCCGACTGTAACCTCGGCCCGGACGGCGTGCCCCGGCCCGGTCCCGTTTGACAGGGCAGGGTTCCAGCGGGCATGTGAAGGGCCCTTCAACGAAACAGGAGGTTCGCCATCGCTGCACCTGGAGCCACCAAGCGCCTGAAAGAGCTCGCCCGGCAGCAGAAGCAGCGCGAGAAGGCCGAGAAGCGCGAGCAGCGGAAGCGGGAGAAGGCAGAACGTCCGGTCCCCGAGGAGGGTGTGGACCCGGACATCGCCGGCATCGTGCCCGGCCCCCAGCCCCCCCTGGAGTGGTGATCCGCGCTCGCCAGTCCGGCACCCCGGATAATCTGCCCGAAGTCCGGGCGGTTCCGAGACCGGTCCCACCCTGATCGCCTTGCGCCGGTGCGGGCCACGTGGTAGGCAGCCCGGCGACATTTTTCGAAGCTGTAGCACCTCGAAAAGTGGGCCCCGTGCCCGCTTTTTTCGTTTCTAGGCTCACATGGCCGAGAGCACCCACCGACACGACGTCGTGGCCCGCGCCGAGGCGCTGGTGGCGCCCATCGTGCGCGCGGAGAGCTTCGAGCTGGTGGAGCTCGAGTATGCCCGCGAGCCCCAGGGCTGGGTGCTCCGGTTGTTCATCGACCGGCCGGGCCGTGACCCGATGGCGAAGGAGGGTGGGGTCGGCCTGGACGAGTGCGCGCGGGTCTCGCACGCGGTGGAGACCGCGCTCGAGGTGGAGGACCTCGTTCCGCACGCGTACTCGCTGGAGGTCAGCAGTCCCGGGATCAACCGGCCGCTCCGGCGTCCCGAACATTTCGCGAAGGTGGTGGGCAAGCGGGTGAAGGTGAAGACCTTCGGTCCCCTCGGTCAGCCACCGCGCAAGAGCTTCTCCGGTGTCCTCGAGCAGGTGGGCTCGGCGGACATCACCGTGCAGGTCGAGGGCGGCGGGGCATTCCAGATCCCCTTCCGCGACATCGCCAAGGCGAACCTCGACTTCGAGTTCTGATCGCATTCCCCTGGTAGGAAACGGAAACCCCATGGCGACGCCCAGCACTCCGTCCGTCAACCTCAACCTGGTCCTCGAGCAGGTCGCCAAGGACAAGGGCATCGACAAGAGCGTGCTCGTCGCGACGCTCGAGGACGCGATGCAGACTGCGGCCAAGAAGCACTTCGGCCAGGACCGGAACCTCGAGGCCAAGTACGACACCGAGAAGGGCGTGGTGGAGCTCTTCCAGGCGGTGACGGTGGTCGAGCAGATCACCGACCCGATCCAGGCGGTGAACCAGCTCACCCTCGACGAGGCGCGGAAGAAGGGGATGGAGGTCGAGCCCGGTGACGAGCTGGTCTTCCAGATCTTCTACCGCGACGAGGACGCCGCCGAGGCCAAGGCGCAGGACGACCAGTACGGCGACATCCTGAAGCTCAGGACCTTCCGGCACGGCTTCGGCCGCATCGCGGCGCAGACCGCCAAGCAGGTCATCCTCCAGCGGACCCGCGATGCGGAGCGGGAGAACGTCTACAACGAGTACAAGGACCGCAGGAACGAGATCGTCACCGGCATCGCCCGGCGCTTCGAGCGGGGAAACATCATCGTCGACCTGGGCCGGGCCGAGGCGGTGCTCCCGGTCCGCGAGCAGGTTCCCCGCGAGACCTACCGCGCCGGAGACCGGGTCCAGGCCTACGTGCTGGACGTGCTCCGCGAGTCCAAGGGCCCGCAGATCATCCTCTCCCGCGCCAGCGTGAACCTCCTCACCAAGCTGTTCGAGATGGAGGTCCCGGAGATCGCCGAGGGCATCGTGGTCATCGAGGCCGCGGCCCGCGAACCCGGCGGACGGGCGAAGATCGCGGTCAGCAGCCGCGATCCGGACGTGGACCCGGTGGGCGCCTGCGTGGGCATGAAGGGCAGCCGGGTGCAGGCGGTGGTCCAGGAGCTCCGGGGCGAGAAGATCGACATCGTGCCCTGGGACGACGACCCGGCGCGCTTCGTCTGTGCCGCGCTCGCCCCTGCCGAGGTGGCCCGGGTCATCATCGACGAGGCCAACCACGCGATGGAGCTCATCGTCCCCGACGACCAGCTGTCGCTGGCCATCGGCCGGCGCGGGCAAAACGTGCGGCTCGCCGCCCAGCTCACCGGCTGGAAGCTGGACATCAACAGCGAGACCCGCGTCCGCGAGATGCGCGAGTTCGCCACTCGCTCGCTGGGAGCGCTCCCCGGGGTCAGCGAGATGCTGGTGGAGACCCTCTACGCCCATGGTTTCCGTCAGGCCCGTGACGTGGCCGAGGCCTCTCCCGAGGTGCTGGCGCAGATCCCCGGCCTGGATCCGGCCCGCATCCCGGCCATGCAGGAGCAGGCCAAGAAGCAGATGGTGGACGACGAGATCGAGCTCCGCCGCCTGGAGATGGAGCGGGAGCAGGCCCGGGCCATCGAGGCCCGCCGCCACCCGGACGAGCTGTCGCCGGCCGAGCGGATGATGCGGGTCCGGGGGATGAGCGAGAAGACGGTCGAGTCGCTGGCCCTGTCCGGCTACAAGACCCCGGAGGACCTGGCCAAGGAGACGGACATCACCAAGCTCGGCGACGCCCCGGCAGTCGGAATCAAGAAGGCCCGCCAGCTCAAGAGCGCAGCGGAAAGCTACCTGTTAGAGGAGGCGAAGCTGCGCGCCGAGCTCGACGCCGAGCGCGCGGCCCTGGGTGCCTCCGCATCCGCTCCCCCGTCCACCGAGGAGGCGAAAGCGCCCTGAGCAGGGAGCCGGAACGAACGTGCATCGGGTGCGGGACCAGGCGTCCCCAGCGTGAATTGAGGCGGCTCTGCCTGTCGAGCGAGGGCGAGCTGACGTGGGACCGAGACCAACGAGCGCCAGGACGGGGCGCTTACCTCTGCGGGCCTGGCTGTCTGACCGCGGCGGTGAAGCGCAGGTCCCTGGGGCGGGCCTTCCGGGGACGGATGACCGGCGGGCTCGAGGCGGTGCAGAGGGAGCTCGACGCCTCCGAGCGGTGAAGTCCAGGGCGTAGGTGGAGTAGAAGGCACACGTTTCGAAGGGGTCTGGATGTCGAAGAAGCGGGTTCACGAGATCGCCAAGGAGCTGAAGGCCTTCGGGATCGATCTCGACAACAAGGAGGTCGTCACCGAGCTGGCCGCACTCGGCTACGACGTGAAGAGCCACTCGAGCTCGCTCGAGGACGATCAGGCCACGTCCGCGGTCCAGCGGATCGTCGAGAAGCGGAAGCCGCGCGCGGCGCCGCCTCCGGCGACCGCCAAGGGCTTCGTGGTCCGCCGCCGCGCCCCCGGCGCTGAGGCGCCGCACACCAACGGCCATCACCCCGAGCCGGCCCCTGCGCACGAGCCGGCCGCCGCCACCCCCGCGGCCGAGCCTGCCCCGGCCCCGGAGCCGCCCCCGGCGCCCGAGCTCGTGGCCCGCCCGGCCCCCCCCAACCCCGAGCCGGTGGCAGCCGCCCCCGCGCCGGCGCCGGCCCACGCACCTCCCGCAGCCCCCGAGCCGCCGGCCGCCCCTCCTGCCGCGGCGGTCGAGGCGACGCCCGAGCCTGCGCCGCACGTTCCGGCGGCGGCGCCGCCTGCGGGGCGCCCGCCGCTCCGCGGCTCCTCGCCGGGGTTCCGCCCGGCGCAGATCATCTCCAAGCCTCCGGCGCAGGGCCTGCGGCCCGGCTCGCCACCCCCGGTCCGCCCCGGGTCCGGTCCCGGGTTCCGCCCGGGCGGCGCCGGACGAGGCGCCGGCCCCGGCCGTCCGGGCTCACTCCCCCCACGGCCCGGTGTCCAGACGCGCCCGGGAGCTGGACCCCGTCCGGGATCCGGCCCCCGTTCCGGCGCCGGCCCGGGCGGGCAGTCGCCCGGCGGCTCTCCGGCAGATCCGAAGAGCATGCGGCCCACCGCGACCCAGGCGGTGGTGATCAGCCGGCCCACGGTGCCGTTCCGGCGGGTGACGCCGTCCTCCACCGCGCACAAGAACATCCCGGTCGCTCCGGGCCGGAAGGCGATCGGCGAGGTCCGCGAGTTCAAGGTGGTGCCCGACCACCTCGGCCGTGGCCGCGAGTTCGTCGACGTCACCAAGAAGAAGGACGACACCCAGCGCGGGAAGAAGAAGGCCACCGAGCGGGACGGCACCCAGGTCAAGCAGGAGATGGACAGCCTGCTCTGGGGACGGGTCCAAATTCCGGTCCGCGGCAAGAAGAAGAAGCCGACCAAGAAGGGTCAGAAGACCCAGATCACCGAAATGGCAGAAGAGAAGAAGGTCATCCGGCTCGAGGAGGGGATCAGCGTCTCCGACCTCGGGCAGCGGATGGGTGTGAAGACGACGGAGATCATCCGCAAGCTGATGGCCGGCGGCACCATGGCCACCGCCAACCAGATGGTGGACGCGGAGACCGCCGGCATCATCGCCAGCGACTACGGCTGGAAGGTGGAGAAGGTCGGCTTCGAGGTGGAGGACCACCTCCCCGAGGTGGAGGAGCGCCCCGAGGACGAGCGTCCGCGCCCGCCGGTGGTCACGGTGATGGGCCACGTCGACCATGGGAAGACCTCGCTGCTCGACGCCATCCGCCAGGCCAACGTGGCCGCCGGCGAGGCCGGCGGCATCACCCAGCACATCGGCGCCTACTCGGTGGCCACGCCCAAGGGCGAGATCACCTTCCTCGACACCCCGGGCCACGAGGCGTTCACCGCCATGCGGGCCCGCGGGGCGAACGTCACCGACCTGGTCATCCTGGTGGTGGCGGCCGACGACGGGGTGATGCCGCAGACCATCGAGGCCATCAACCACGCCAAGGCGGCCAAGGTTCCCATCGTGGTGGCGATCAACAAGATGGATCTCGCCGGGGCCAACCCCGACCGGGTGAAGAAGGACCTCGCGGCCCAGGAGCTGGTCCCCGAGGACTGGGGCGGCGACACCATCATGGTTCCCGTCTCCGCCCGGACGAAGGAGGGCCTCGATCTCCTGCTGGAGAACATGCTCCTCCAGGCGGAGGTGCTCGAGCTCACCGCCAACCCCAACCGTCCGGCGGTCGGCGCGATCATCGAGGCGAAGCTGGAGAAGGGCCGGGGCCCCGTGGCCACCGTGCTGGTGCGCGAGGGCACCCTGCGCACCGGCGACGCCATCGTCAGCGGAACCCACTACGGCCGGCTCCGGGCGATGAAGGACGGGCATGGCCAGCCGGTGAAGGAGGTCACCCCGGGCTACCCCGCCGAGGTGGTGGGTCTCTCCGGCGTGCCCACCGCCGGCGACGTCCTCAACGTGGTGGAGGACGAGAAGGCGGCCAAGGAGATCGCCGAGCACCGGGCGCTCAAGGAACGGCAGGTGGAGCTGGGGAACAACGTCAAGGAGTCCCTGGAGACGCTGCTGCGGCGAGCCCGAACCGGCGAGGCCAAGGAGCTGCGCATCGTCCTCAAGGGCGACGTGCAGGGCTCGGTGGAGGCGGTGGCCCAGGCGGTGGCCAAGCTCGCCAACTCGAAGGTGGGCGTGGACATCATCCACAAGGGCGTCGGGGCGATGACCGAGTCGGACGTGATGCTCGCCGCGGCCAGCAAGGGCATCGTCATCGGGTTCAACGTGAAGCCGGAGAGCGGCGCCGAGGCGGCGGCGAAGGCCGAGGGCGTGGGGCTCTACACCTACTCGATCATCTACGAGCTCATCGACGGCGTGAAGGCGGCCATGACCGGCCTGCTGGAGCCGATCCGGACCGAGAAGAAGCTCGGCCGGGCCGAGGTGCGCAACACCTTCAACGTGCCGCGGCTGGGGACCATCGCCGGCGTGGCGGTGCTCGACGGCCTCATGCGCCGTGGTGCGCAGGTGCGCATTCTCCGCGAGGGCAAGCAGGTGGGGGCGGGCAAGGTGACCAGCCTCAAGCGCTTCAAGGACGACGTGCGCGAGGTGGAGAAGGGCTTCGAGTGCGGCATCGGTGTCGAGGGGTACACCGACTTCAAGAACCTCGATGTGATCGAGGCCTTCGAGATCGAGGAGACCCGGCCCAGCCTCTTCTAGAGGTGGGCCGCCCTCGTCCCCGAGGGGAGGTGCAGCCATGTTCGTCGGCGTCGCACGCCTCACCCTGCAGATCGCGGACTCCGGGTCGCTGAAGTCCAAGCGCCAGGTGCTCCGTCGCGTGACCGATCGGCTCAAGGCGCGGTTCAACGTCTCCGTGGCCGAGGTGGAGGATCAGGACCTCTGGCAGCGGGCCACCATCGCCCTGGCGGTGGTGAGCGCGGACCGCCGTCACGTGGACGAGCAGGTGCAGAAGATCATCCACTTCGTCGAGGAGATGTACGTCGCCCCGCTGATCGGCCGGGAGCTGGAGATCCTCTCCTTCGGCGACCAGCTCTTCGGCGCCGCCAACCCTCCCGATGATGGGAGCACCCTCGAGCTACCTTTTGCCCGCGAGGACCGGAGCCTGGCCGAGGCCGAGGGCATGGCGGAGTGGGACCGGCGACCGGGCGCCCTGGTGCAGGGCCGGCCGGGGTCGCGGGGCGGGGGAGACCTCACCCTGACCGAGGCCCGGGCCCGGGCCCGGAAGCTCCGCAACAAGCGCGACTGGGAAAAGCCCTGATGGGAGACTCTCTCCGGTGAGCGTCCCCGGCCGGCCGGAGCGGGTGGGAGCGGAGATCCAGGCCGCGCTGGGCGAGCTGCTCTCCCGCGGAGAGCTGCGCGACCCGCGGATCGGCTTCATCACCATCACCGGGGTGAAGATGAGCCCCGACCTGAGGGTGGCGCGGGTCTACTGGTCCTCCATGGGGAGCGAAGAGGAGCGAAAGGAGACCCAGGCCGGTCTGGACGCGGCCAAGGGCTTCGTCCGCCGCGAGGTGACGGCCCGGGTCAAGCTCCGGGTCTCGCCCGAGGTCTTCTTCGTCTTCGACAAGAGCGTGGGCGAGGGAGACAAGATCGACCGCCTGCTCCGGGAAGTGAAGACGAAAGAGGGATGGTGAGGTCCGGCCGGAGCGTTACACTTCGGCTGACGGGGTCCCCTCTCCTTCATGAACGGCGTTCTGGTCATCGACAAGCCCCAGGGTCCCACCTCCTTCGAGGTGGTGCGCCGGGTCAAGGCCGCCCTCGGGCTGAAGCGAGCCGGTCACACCGGAACACTGGACCCCATGGCCACCGGTGTCCTGCCGGTCTGCCTCGGCGAGGCCACCAAGCTCGCGGGGCTTCTGACCGAGGGCGACAAGGCGTACGACGCCGTGGTGCGCCTCGGGGTGGTGACCGAGACCCAGGATGTCACCGGAAAGGTATTGCAGACGCATCCGGTGCCGCCGCTCTCCTCCGAGCTGCTGGAGGCGGCGCTGCAGCGCTTCCGGGGGACGTTCTCCCAGCTGCCTCCGATGTACTCGGCGGTGAAGGTGAAGGGGAAGCGGCTCTACGAGCGCGCCCGGGCCGGCGAGTCCGTGGAGCGTACCCCACGCCAGGTGACGGTGTACTCGCTCGTTCTCCGGGACTTCTCCGCGGCGGAGTGCACGCTGTCGATCCGCTGCTCGAAGGGCTTCTTCGTGCGGACGCTGGCCGAGGAGCTCGGGCGGGAGCTCGGCTGCGGTGGAGCTCTGAAGAGCCTGCGGCGGACGGCCAGCGGACCGTTCGCGCTGGATCGGGCGCTCCCGCTCTCCCAGGTCGAGGCGCTCGGGGTGGCCGGGCCCGGGGCCCGTGCCGAGCTCGAGGGACGCATCATTCCCATGGCCGACGCGCTGCCCGGTCTGCCGGCGGTGCAGGTTCCGGAGCAGGACGTCAGCCGGGTATTGCATGGGGTGCCGCTGGTGCTCGGCTCCTCGGCGCCGACCGGCCGGGTGCGCGTCCTGGCGCCGGACGGGACGCTGCTCGCGGTGGGAGAGGTCCACGAGGGACGGCTGAGCTACGTCCGGGTGGTGGTTCCCCGGTGAACGTCACGGTCCTGATCCCTCCGACGCTCCGGGCGGCGGTGGACGGCAAGCACAAGCTCGACCTGGGCGTGCCGGCGGGTGCGGGGGTGGGCGAGGTGCTGCAGACGCTCCTCACCCTCTACCCGAAGCTTCGCGGGGCGCTGGCCAGCGAGACACGGCCTCGCCGCCAGCAGCTGACCGTGGTCGTCGAGCCGCGGCCCCCCCTCCGTGGCTCGCGCGAGGGTGTGCGGGTGTGGCTGTTTGCTCCGCCCGGAGCCGCCGAGCCGGCGGGCGCCGGACGGTAGGCCTCATGGCGGAAACCCGGGCGGGTTGAGCGGCCCTCGCTGGCCCTCGCGGGCGCGATCTTCCGCCCACCCACTCGGTCTCCGCCATCAGAACGTCAGCCGGGCCAGGAGCCCTGCGTGCCCCGGCGCGAGCGTGGGGATGAGCTGGAGCTGTGCGCCCTTCGCGCCGTGCTTCCGGGCCAGCTCCAGGTTGTGGTCGGCCGCCAGCCGCAGCGTCTCGCGGGGACCGGTCACCATCTCCGGAGTCATCGCGCCCCAGGTGAAGAGTCCGGTGCCCAGGGCCACTCCGGCGACCAGGATGAGCGCCCCGGCGGTGGTGGTGCTCTTGTGGGAATCGACGCAGGCGTTGTGGGCGAACACGTCCGTCGAGCAGCTGGGGGAGTTGACGTTCTTCGCGCTGCTCATCACCAGGACTCCGGCGACCACCGAGGCGACCGTCACCGCGCCGCCGCCGCCCATCAACCAGATGCGCTGGCGGGTCCGATCCTCGGCCCGGGCTGCGAGGTCGGTGCGCTCCACCCGGGTGTAGAACTCCGATGCGGAAAGGGTGCGCTTGCCCTCACGGACCGAGTTCTCGTGCAGGTCGACGACGAGGAACTCGCGCAGGAAGGCCTCGCGCTCCGGGCCCTCCGGTGGCAGCGGCACCGACCGGCGCTCGTGGTGGGCATCGGGGCCCGAGGCGTCGATGAGGATCTCCCCGGCTCCGGGTCGGTCCTGTCCGAGTGCTCCCGCTCCGCTGCCGAGGACGGTGAGAAACACCAGTGCGTGGCGCATGGCGCTCCATTCCACCCCGGCGGCTCCCCTCCCTCCGCCGTCGTGGCAGCGGACGTTGCCAGATCCGTTGCCAGCGCACCAGTGTTCTCCTCCCCGGCCCGGGGGATTCACTGAACTTTCGCCAGCGGTTCCGGGAGATTGCAATCCGGGGTCGGGGGGCCTATAAGCCCGCGACCCCCCCGGGTCCCGGCGCCTGCACCCCTCCGCGGACGGCCGAAACCAACAGCCCGAGGGGCGGTCTCAACCATCCTCCGGAGCGGGACGGAGCATCAGACGAACATGGCAGTTCTCAGCGAGCGCAAGGCGGCCGTCGTCCAGCAGTACCGGACCCACGAGACCGACACCGGTTCTCCCGAAGTCCAGGTGGCGCTGCTCTCCGAGCGCATCAACATGCTCACCGAGCATTTCAAGACGCACAAGAAGGACTTCCACAGCCGCCGGGGCCTTCTCAAGCTCGTCGGCCAGCGGCGCCGTCTGCTCGACTATCTGAAGACCAAGGACAACACGCGGTACCGGAAGCTCATTGAAGGATTGGGCATCCGGAAGTAGCAGGAGCTGTTCGACATCACGGCGCCGGTGCCGCACGGAGCGCCGGAGCCTCCCGTCTCCCCGGAGAGGAGTTTCCGGTTTCCGTTCGGAGCCGCCGACCTTCGAGAGCCCGTCGGCGGCTGCGGTCAGAGACTGAAAGTTCCTCGCCATTGGGGCGCCGGGGCCAACCCGAGAAGTCACATCGGCCCGTGCCCGAGCAAGGAACGATTCACATGCATCTCAAGAAGAGCGTCCGCGTCGGCGAGAACGAGCTGGTCCTGGAGACCGGCAAGCTGGCCAAGCAGGCCGACGGTGCGGTCACCGTCCGCTACGGCGACACCATCATCCTGGTCACCGCGGTCAGCGCGAGGGAGAAGAAGGACGTCGACTTCCTCCCCCTCACCGTCGAGTACCAGGAGAAGCTGTACTCGGCCGGTCGCATCCCCGGCGGCTACTTCCGCCGCGAAGGACGGCTGACCGAGAAGGAGACCCTGACCTCCCGACTGGTCGACCGGAGCTGCCGCCCGCTCTTTCCCGACGGCTACGCCTACGAGACTCAGGTCATCGCCGGGGTCATCTCCTCCGACGCCGACAACGAGGGAGACGTGCACGGCATCACCGGCGCCTCGGCGGCGCTGATGGTCTCCAACATCCCCTTCAACGGGCCCATCGCCGGCATCCGGGTTGGCCGGGTCGGCGGGCAGCTCATCGCCAACCCCACCGCCAAGCAGCGTGAGCAGTCCGACCTGGATCTCGTCATGGCGTGCAGCAAGGACGCCATCGTGATGGTGGAGGGCGGGGCGAACCAGGTCTCCGAGGCGGACATGGTCGCCGCGCTGGAGTTCGGCAAGGCCGCCGTGGCTCCGGTGCTCGAGCTCCAGGAATCGATGCGCCGCGAGCTCGGGGTCCAGGTCCGGGAGTACGACAAGGCCCCCGTCGCCGACGAGTCGCTCCGGATGCGGGTTCGCGAGCTGGCCATGCCGGCGATCGCCGCGGGCTACAAGATCCACGAGAAGCACGACCGGTACGCTGCGCTCTCCCAGGCCAAGAAGGACACCGTGGCCCGGCTGAAGCTGGACCTCGGCGAGAGCTTCACCCCGCAGCTGGAGAAGCTGGCCAAGGCGGTGGTCGAGGACCTCAAGTACGAGCACATGCGCGAGCTCACCGTGGGCGGTGGGCGCATCGGCGGCCGGCCGCACGACGTGGTCCGGACCATCACCTGCGACGTGGGGCTGCTCCCCCGCACGCACGGCTCGGCGCTCTTCACCCGCGGCGAGACCCAGGCGCTGGTCGCGGTGACGCTGGGCACCAGCGAGGACGAGCAGCGCCTGGAGCTCCTCTCCGGTCAGACCTTCAAGCGGTTCATGCTCCACTACAACTTCCCGCCATTCAGCGTGGGTGAGACCAAGCCGCTCCGCGGCCCGGGCCGCCGCGAGATCGGCCACGGCGCGCTGGCCGAGCGGGCGCTCCGGGGGATGCTGCCCAGGAGCGAGGACTTCCCCTACACCGTGCGCGTGGTCTCGGACATCCTCGAGTCCAATGGCTCCAGCTCCATGGCCAGCGTGTGCGGCGGCACCTTGAGCCTCATGGACGCCGGCGTACCGATCAAGGCGCCGGTGGCCGGCATCGCCATGGGCCTGGTGAAGGAGGGCGAGAAGATCGCCATCCTCTCCGACATCCTCGGTGACGAGGACCACCTCGGGGACATGGACTTCAAGGTCTGCGGCACCAAGGACGGGATCACCAGCATCCAGATGGACATCAAGATCACCGGCCTCACCACCGAGATCATGTCCCGGGCGCTGGAGCAGGCCCGCCGCGGCCGGCTGCACATCCTGGGCGAGATGCTGAAGGCCCTGGACGCGCCGCGGAAGGAGATCAGCAAGTACGCGCCGCGGATCACCACCATCATGATCCGGCCGGAGTTCATCAAGAACGTCATCGGACCGGGCGGCAAGGTGATCAAGGACATCATCAACCGCACCGGGGCCTCCATCAACATCGAGGACTCGGGCCGGGTGGACATCGCCTCCAACAACGCCGAGGCGGTGCAGCAGGCCATCACCATGATCCAGGCGCTCACCCGCGAGGCCGAGGTGGGGAAGATCTACCTGGGAACGGTGCGGAAGATCGCCGAGTTCGGCGCCTTCGTGGAGCTGTTCCCCGGAACCGACGGGCTGATCCACATCTCCGAGCTCTCCGAAAAGCGGGTGAGGAGCGTGTCGGACGTGCTGAAGGAGGGCGACGAGGTGATGGTGAAGGTCATCTCCATCGACCGGAGCGGGAAGATCCGCCTCTCGCGCAAGGAGGCCCTGGCCGAGCGCGCGGGATCCGGCGTGCCCCCGACCCCGGGCACCTCCGCCGACGAGGCCCCGAAGGCGAAGGCCTGATCCAATCAAGGTCAGGGGCGGACGGAAGGATTGCCGCATGCGCGATCTGGCGTCCGCTGCCGCCCCCGAGGTGCCCGTGACTGGCGTCCGCATCCACGTCCGGCGCGTCCGGCCACACGCCGAGCCACTGCCGCTCCCGCGCTACCAGAGCGAACAGGCAGCCGGGCTCGACCTGTGCGCGGACATCGACGGCGAGTGGACGCTCGCTCCCCAGGCGCGCCGTGCGGTCCCGACCGGGCTGGCCATCGCGCTGCCCGAGGGCTTCGAGGGTCAGGTGCGTCCCCGGTCGGGGCTGGCTCTCCGACATGGGATCACCTGCATCAACGCGCCGGGGACCATCGACGCGGACTACCGGGGTGAGATCCAGGTCCTGCTGGTGAATCTCTCCGGCGAGCCGTTCACGCTCCGCCGCGGCGAGCGCATCGCTCAGCTGGTCATCGCGCCGGTGGCCCGCGCCGAGCTGGAGGAGGTGGACACACTGCCCACCACCCCGCGCGGCGAAGGCGGTTTTGGAAGCACTGGACGCTGAGCGGCCTCCGCTTCGGCACCCGAGCGCCGGCTGGTACACTCCCGGGCCGTTCCACGTCGCGACCTGAGGGAGCCCGCGCACTTGCTCTGTTACCGCTGCGGCAGCCACGTTCCCGACTCGGCCGAGCGGTGCAGTACCTGCGGCCAGCGCCAGGTGGGAACGGCGCGGATGCCGAGCACCACCGGTGTCCGCCGCCGACTCTCGCCCGCGCTCCTCGCCGGCGCGCCGTACCGGATCGGCGATCGGATGGCCGAGCGCTACCTGGTGAAGGACGCGATCGGCGTCGGTCCGCTCGGCTACGTGTTCCGCGCCACCGACGAGGAGCAGGGCATCGACGTCGCGGTGAAGATGGTTCATCCCCGGTTCGTGCAGACCGCCGAGGAGCGCGACGCGTTCACCCGGGCGGTGGAGCCGGCGCGCCGCTTCATGCAGCCGTCGCTCTCGCGGGTGCACGACCTGGGCGTGGATCAGGGCTGGCCATTCCTCACCTACAGCTTCCTCGACGGGCTCACCCTGCGGCGGATGATCGACTCGCGGCTGGCCAAGGGACAGACCTTCACCCTCGAGGAGGTGGAGCCGTTCCTCGGCCAGCTCGCGGCGGCGCTCGAGGCCGCGCACCCGGTCGGAGCGCACGCGGATCTCAAGCCGGAGAACGTGGTCATCCTCCCCGACATGCTCCGGATGGTGGACTGGGGAGTGGCCCGCGGCCTCCCCAGGCTTCCCTTCGTCCAGGCGCAGAAGCAGAAGTCCACCCACCGCTATCTCGCGCCCGAGGTGGTCTCCGGCGCAGAAGCGGACTCGCGCGCCGACCTCTACTCGCTCGGCGTGCTGGTCGGGGAGATGCTCACCGGTCTCACGCCGGACGACGACATCCCCGAGCTCCGGCTCACCGCGCGCGATCTGCCCGAGGCGGTGGAGGGATTCTATCGCCGGGCCCTGAACGAACGCCCCGAGGCGCGCTTCCGCAGCGTGCGCGAGCTCTACGAGGAGTTCGTCACCCTGCTCGCGCCCGCCGCAGGTCCGGTGGCCGTCCCCACCGGCGCGGCGATCGAGCCGGCCGAGCACGCGCCGGCGGCGGCCGCCGATTCCGAGCCGGCGCCGGACACGCCGGAGGTTCCGACGGACAGAGAGCCCATCGCCGCGGCGGCGCTGCCCCGCTTCGAGGGACATGCCCCGGAAGCTCCGCGACACACCCGCGAGGTGGTGGCGCTCGAGCCTCCCGAGTGGTCGGGCTCCACGGCCAGCGAGCCCCCGTCGCGCCCGGAGGGAAAGCGCTGGCAGTCGCTCAAGATGTGGGACGAGGAGTCCGACCTCGAGGGACCGCCCGAACCAGGGGAGGCACCGACGTCCGCGCCGGTTACCGCGGCCGAGGCCACCGGCCCGGAGCTGCCGGTGAATACGCAGCCCGCGCTGGCGCTCATGGGAAGCGACCGGCCCAGGACGCCGCCCAGTGTGCTCGAGGCCTCCGAGGAGGAGGCAGAGCGCGCGGTCGCGGGTCTCACCGAGATCGAGGACCCTCCCGCCGTGGTGGCCGAGGACGAGGTGGGCGACGAACCGCTCCTGGCCGAGGCGCTGGGGGTCGACCTGGTGGTCGATGGCGACGAGCCGGTGCCCGCGTCCAGACTCGAGCAATCTGGTCCACGGGTGACCCCGGTGACCGTCACCCCGGTTCCGGTCGCGGAGCCACCCGCGCGGCCGAGGCCGGCGACCGCCGACCCGACGCCGCCGGTGCGCGAGGGTCCCCGGCTGGTCTCCGATTCCCGGCCCTGGGCCACCGAGTCTCGGCCCGCGCCGTTTCGTCGTGAGGCAGCCGAGTCGCAGCGGACGCGCGAGGTGGCGGCCGCCCATCCCCGTCCGGCACCGGCAGCCCCGGCGGCCTCACTCGTCGAGGCCCCTGCCGTCGCCGCCCGGAGCGTCCTGCCACCGGCGCCGAGCATCCCACCGCTCCGCTCGCCGGTTCCGCGGCTGTCGGCGGTCGAGCCGGTCCAGGCGAGCGCCGCGGCGCAGACTCCGCTCTCCATCGTCGTGGAGCCGTCGCCCACACGGCAGGAACAGATGGTGACTCCGGTGGCAGGGGAGGCTGCACACGCGGTTCCGGCCCGCGGTGCGGGAAGCTGGAGCCCGGCGGAGCTGCTGGCCCAGGTCGTCGCCGAGATCCAGGCCGAGGAGCGCGGCGCCGGCCTTCCTCAGGGAACCACCTGGGAGCCGGTCCCCCTCGACGCGACGCAGCCCATCTCCACCGACGAGGTCGCCGCGCGACTGGCCGCCGAAGGCCAGGGACCGGCGACGGTGTCCGTCGCCCCCGCCAACGACGATGACGTCCACGCGCTGCGCCACGAGGCGGGTCGGGCGGGCATGCGCATGGCGCTGCTCCTCGCTGCGGGGCTCATCCTCGGAATCCTCGGCGGCTGGACGCTGGTGAAGATCCGCTCGAGGCCGCCGCACCCTCAGGCGGAGCGCATCACCGAGGTCCGACCAGGCCAGGCGCCCGCGCCGAAGTGACCACCCGGCGGTGGAGTCCGCATCGCGGCGGACCTCCGGCCTGACCTGGATTCCGGGCGTTCTGTGGACGCTGGCGCGCCCGGTGCCCGTCGGATAAAGCCTTCAGAGGATGATTCCTCGCTACTCACGTCCGGAGATGGTGGCGCTGTGGACCGCGCCCGCCCGACTCCGTCGCTGGCGCGACGTGGAGCTGGCGGCGCTGGAGGGCATGGTGAGGGCCGGGATCGCCCCGGCGGATGCGCTCGCCCAGTGCCGGTCCCGTGCCGGCGACTTCGACGACGGAGACGCGGCGCGCATCGACGAGATCGAGCGCACCACCCGGCACGACGTCATTGCCTTTCTCACCTTCATGGAGGACCGCATCGGCCCCGCGGCGCGGTGGCTGCACTTCGGGATGACCTCCTCGGACGTGCTCGACACCTCGCTGGCGATGGTCCTCCGGGATGCCGCGGAGCTGCTGCTCACCGACGTCGACCGTGCGATGGCCGCGGTGAAGACCCGGGCCTTCGAGCACCGGCGCACGGTGATGATGGGCCGGAGCCATGGCATCCACGCCGAGCCGATGTCCTTCGGGCACAAGCTGGCCATCTGGTACGACGAGCTCCGGCGCGGGCGCGAGCGGCTGGTTCGTGCGAGGGCCACCATCGCCGTGGGGAAGATCTCCGGGGCGGTGGGCACCTTCGCCCACCTCCCTCCCTCGGTCGAGGAGCACGCCTGCCGGGTGCTGGGCCTGACGCCGGCGCCGGCATCGAGCCAGGTCATCCAGCGTGACCGCCACGCGGAGTACTTCGGGGCGCTCGCGCTGCTCGCCACCAGCATCGAGAAGTTCGCGGTGGAGATTCGCCACCTGCAGCGCACCGAGGTGCGCGAGGTCGAGGAGCCGTTCGGGGCCGGGCAGAAGGGCAGCTCGGCAATGCCCCACAAGCGCAACCCCATCCTGTCCGAGAACCTGACCGGGCTGGCCCGGCTGATGCGTGGCTACGCCCTGTCCGCGATCGAGGACGTGCCGCTGTGGCACGAGCGCGACATCTCGCACTCCAGCGTGGAGCGGGTCGTCGGACCGGACGCGACGGTGACCCTCGACTTCATGCTCCAGCGCTTCGCGGGGCTGGTGGAGCAGATGCGGGTCTCACCCGAGCAGATGCGCAAGAATCTGGATGCGCTCGGAGGGGTGGTGCACAGCCAGCGGGTCCTGCTCGAGCTCGCCCGGAAGGGCGTGGACCGCCAGGCGGCCTATGTCATCGTCCAGCGCAACGCGATGCGCGTGTTCGAGGAAGGTGTCGACTTCCGGATCGCGCTCTCCCAGGACCGGGAGCTCGCGCGGTGGATGACATCCGAGGAGATCGCTGCCTGCTTCTCGCTCGACGAGCACCTCCGCCACGTGGACGACATCTTCGCCCGGGTGTTCGGTGCGGCCAGCTAGCCCCCCCCGGGAGCGCGCCAGCGTCCAAGGCTCAGCCGCGCTGAGTCACCACATCGAGGAAGGTCGTGGTGCGGCGTGTGGCGAGGACCCAGAGGCAGCGGATCACGCAGCGGGTGCCGAACTCCCGGTAGATGAGCCCGAGGTGGCGAACCACGTCTCGATTGGTGATGACTCCGCGCATCTGTCCGGGTACCTCCGGGAACCGACCAGTGCTTCTACGAAGCAATCGGCGGGCCAGACTTCAAAGCCTGGGGTTCCGCGGGGTTCGCTCCGGCGAGCAGGCAGTCCTGACGAAGGGTGTCCGGAATGGCGGGTCCGTTTCACCCATCCCTGCCAGCGAATGACCCAGTGGTCGCGGGGATCCGCGAGTGTTCAGAGGTAGCCGTGCCTCTGTAAGTTCTTCTGGATGCGGTCCTCGACGTCCCCGACGACGGGCGTCAGCGGCGTTCCGGTGATCTCCGCGTAGGCGCGGAGGTACAGCTCCGACGTCTTCACCCGGACCTCTTCCGGGATGACCGGCAGCGGTCCATGGCCGCTGAAGCCCCGCTCGCGGATCAGCCACTGGCGGACGTTCTCCTTGTCCAGCATGACCTGGTCCGCCTGGGCCGCGAGCCGCTCCTCATAGTCGGCTGCTCGCCAGAAGCGGGAGCTGTCAGGCGTGTGCACCTCGTCGATGACGTAGAGCGCATCGCCCACCGCGCCGAATTCGTACTTCGTGTCCACCAGGAGGAGCCCCCGGGTGCGGCACCACTCCTGTCCGGCGCGGAACAGGGCCAGAGCGGCCTCTCGAATGCGGCCCCAGTCGCGCGCCGAGGCGATACCGCGGTGGACGACCTCCGCCTCCGAGATCGGCTCGTCGTGCTCGCCCACCGGGGCCTTCGTCGAGGGGGTGAGGATGGGCTCGGGAAACGCCGTGTCCTTCTTCATGTCCCCCGGGATGTTCAGGCCGTAGGTGGTGTGCGTGCCCTTCTGCAAGTCACGCCACAGGCTCCCCGTCAGGTAGCCGCGGACCACCACCTCGACCGGGAAGGGCTTCGTCGCCCGGGCGACGGTGACGTTCGGGTCGGGAGTGTCGAGCACGTGGTTGGGGACCACGTCCTGGGTCTTCTCGAACCAGAACTGGGCGATCCGGTTCAGCACCTCACCCTTGAAGGGAATCGTGGTGAGCACCCGGTCGAAGGCGCTCAGCCGGTCGGTGGCGACGAGGAAGAGCCGGTCGCGCTGCCGGTAGACATCCCGCACCTTGCCCCGGTAGCGCTCGCCGAGAGCGTCGAGGTGAGTCTCGGCGAGGGTGTGGTCGAGCTGCCGGGAGAGGACCGGATCCGACACTGTCGGCAGCCTCAGCGCGCGTCGGCCGGAGCCGCCGCGAGGTAGAGGAGGGCGGGGTTCAGGCGGAGCACGCCTTCGGCGTAGGCCGCGGCGTACGGAGCCCCGGCAGCGCGCTCGACCCGGAGCGCCGCGCGGGGCCGGAGCCCCCACCGAACAGCCAGGGAGCGGGCGACGAGCTCCGCGGCCTCGCGCTCGCTGAGCCCCTGCAGGGCCTCGCGGCGCTCGAGCGGCCACCGCTCCGCGAGCGCGGCGTCCAGATTCAGGACCAGCGGCTCACCGCCATCGGAGACGTCCAGGAGGTCCAGCCGGCCGTCGATCGCCGGCGCAGCGCGGACCGCGCCGTCCTGCACCATCGGGAAGAGGGCCAGAAGGCCGTCCGGGGCCCCCGCACCGCTCGCCCGCAGCAGGGAGCGGAAGAGCTCCGCACGAGCCTGGGCGGGCAGCGCCTCGACCTGCTCCGGCGGCTCGAGCAGCACCTGACGCACCGAGGGCTGGCTCGGTGCGGGCGCACCCATGCCCACATCGCCACAGGCGGCGAGCAGCAGCACGGGAAGGAGCAGGGTGAGACGTCTCATCGGGAAAGCGGACTGACCACCTTACCAACGTGGCGATTGGGGGGGAAAGTCACGAATGGAGGGCGCCACCAGCATGTTGCTCCGCCGGCAGCTGTGCGTCGTGCTGCACCAGATCCAATCCGCCGAGAATCTCGGGGCGGTGGCTCGTCTGGTGGCCAACTTCGACGTGGCGAGGCTTCGGCTTTCCGGTTCCCAGCTGCAGGACATCGACGCGGCGCACCGGACGGCGGTGCACGCCGGCCACGTGCTCGCGGGCGCGGAGAGAGTGTCCCGCCTGGAGGACGCGGTCGCCGATGCCGTCTACGTCCTTGGAACCAGCGGCCGGGACGCGTTGCGCGGGCGGACCCCGGTGAGTCCGGAGGAGGGCGTGGACCGTCTCAGGACGGCCGCGGCCCGTGGCCCGGTGGCGCTGGTGCTCGGCGGAGAGCGGCGTGGGCTGTCCGACGAGGAGCTCGCGCTCTGCCAGGACGTGGCCTGCATCCCGGCGCCTGGACCTCAGCCGTCGCTCAACGTGGCGCAGGCCGCAGCGGTGATGCTCTACCTCGCTTCCCGGGTGGACGAGCCTCCGACGCCCGCGGTCCCGGCCGACCCGGGGGCCCCCCAGGCTCTGCGCGAGGTGCTGCGGCGCCGGATGGAGCGGGCCCTCCGCGCGGCCGACGGACTCAATCCGCAATCGCCGCTTCCCGTTCTGGACGAGATGCTGCGGGCGCTCGACCGTGCCCAGCTCTCGCGCCGGGAGGCCGAGCTCTGGGCCGCGGCCTGGAAACAGCTGGCCCGGGCTGCGGGAGCGCCAGGCGACTGAGCGGGGCGAGGGTCAGCCCCGGGCTCAGCGCCAGCCGCGCCGGAAGCGCCTCGCCACGAGGACCACCAGCGTCGCTCCGCCGACCACCGACCAGAACGTCAGGAAAGACAATGTCGCCCCATCCATCTCCGCCACCCCACCGATGATGCAGAGGTGGCAACGGGAGAGGCCGGCGACAAGCGGAGATCGTCAGCCGTGCGTCGCCTCGGTTCCTGGCGGAGCCGCCACCGCGCCGCTCGGAGAGATTGCGTCCTCACGTGTTCCCGGCAGGACCTCGGCGACGAGAAGCGCCATCGGCGGGTCCACCGCGAGCACCCGCACCTGGCCCAGGACGCGTCCAGGGTCGTCGAGATGGGAGGTCAGATGCGCCTCCTGGCCCACCAGTCCTCGCACCACGGTCGCGTCCTGGGCGGCGAAGCCCAGGGTCACGAACCGGCGGCGGTGGCCGCTCCGGGCGGACGACGGCCGGAGGTCACCCCAGAGAGGCGCGGACACCGGGATCTCCTCCCCACCGGCGCTCAGGAGATAGTCGGCGAGCGCTCGCACCAGGGCTACCCCGCGGTCATTCCGGTCCAGGAGGGTGGATCGCTGGCCGGGAACGATTCCCGGGAGGCCTGCTCGACCCACCCTTCGGACCGAGGGGAGGGCGGCTGAGCGAGGACCTCCGGCACCTCGGGTGCCGGCGCCGGCAGGGGATGCCCGGGAGCACCCGCTGCGGACGTGCGGGACGCGCCGAGCACGTCCTCCGTCGCTGCGCGGCTCCGATCCGCCTCGTTCATCATGACCCCTCAGGGTTGGGTCCGGAGGCCTCCGAAAGAAGTCGATCCGCGCCTACCCGGGGTTGATAGACGACAGACACCACCCGGATCGTCCGCGTCCGGCCTCCAGGAACCGGCCAGGAGATGGACTGGCCCGCCGAGAGGCCGAGCAGCGCCGTGCCGACCGGAGCCAGCACCGAGATCCAGGAGCGCTGGACGTCCGCCTCTTCCGGGTAGACGAGCACCAGCTCGCGCCGCTCGCCGGTGTCCACGTCCTCGAAGAGCACCCTGGAGTGCATGGTGACGACATCCCGGGGGAGGCCGTTCCGGGGGACGACGAGGGCGCGGTCCAGCTCGGACTCGAGCATCTCCGCGGCGGCGTCCTGGACGCCTCCCGCATGCCGCTCGACCACGCCACGAAGCCGCTTCATGTCCCCGACGGCGATCTGGATCGGGGCCTGGCGGACGAGGCTCCGGGGTCCCCGCGGCTCCGGGCCGAGGGTGAACGAAGGATTCCTGAAATCGAGAGTGCTCATGGAAGCTCCACTTCCGCAGTCGGAATACGAGAGGTGTCGAGAGGGACGCGCCGAGCACGTGCCCGGAGTGACGAGGGTCAGGGGATCCGCGCTGCAGCGACTACGAGCTTGCCGCAGCGCCTGAACCGAGACAGGCCGTGACCCGGAGCGCGATCGCGGCCACACCCGTGACGTCCGCCCTGGGGGCGTTCGCTTCGAGCTGTGGTTTCCGGATCACGTGGTCGCTCCTGGGAGGGTTGTAACCGCCGCACCCGAGAACGGCAACGGAACGATCGCCAGGCAAATTCCAACCAGGGAGCTCACCGCGAGCCGGCCGCGTCGAACTCCGGCCGGAGCAGCCCGAACAACAGGAGATCCTCGCGGCTCCCGTCGGCGTTGAGCGTCCGATGCCGGAGCGCGCCCTCGGGCCTGAACCCCAGCCGCTGCACGAGCTTGATGGAGGCCGCGTTCCCCGGATCGATGCGGGCTTCCAGGCGGTGGAGTCCGAGGGCCTCGAAGCCGTGGCGCACCAGCACCGGCAACACCTCGCGCATCAGCCCCTGTCCCCAGCGGGTCGGGGCGACCACGTACCCCAGCTCGGCCGTCTGATGCGGGGGGTCCCAGCGGAAGAAGCCCAGGTACGCGAGCGCGCGATCGGCACCGGGCTCGGTCATCACCCAGAACGCCGCCTCGCCACGCTCGATGTCCTCGAGCATCCGCTGCAGCCGGGTCTGGACCTGCTCCAGCGTCTGCGGTGGCCGCCCCAGGTACCGCACGCCCTCCGGGTGGCCGTAGATGTCGAGCAGCGCCTCGGCGTCGTCGAGACGAACCTCGCGCAGCCGCGCGCGAGGGGTGCGCAGCTCCTGGCCGGGCGTTCTCAGGCCGCCGACTCGCCGCCCTTGGCCCCGCGGACCTCGGCCTCGTGCTTCTCGCACAGGCCGTGGCGCACCGCCTTCTGCCGGCATTCGGGCTTGCTGCAGGTCCGGTAACGGCTGTGGGGCAACTCGCCCTGCCGCCACTTCTTGAAGTGGAAGTAGCAGTAGCCCTTCGCACGGTAGGGCCGCTTGCAGCCCTCCACGCCGCAGGCGTTCTCCGGGCTGCCCTTGGTGCGGCGGGCCCAGCCCTTCTTCTGGGGGCCCTTCTTCTGGGGGGTGGTGGCAGGCATCGGTCGCTCCTTAGCGGGACGGCACCGCTTGCTGCAAGCACGCCTCGCCCCGAAGGGGTTGACACCGCCAGGCTCTGACGACACATCCGCCGCTCGCCAGCGATGCCCGGCGTCGATCCACATGCAGCCCTCGCCGAGGAGGAGGCCCTCCTCGAGCGGGTGCGGACGGCGCTGGGCTCCGCGCAGGCGCGGCGTGCCCGCGCCACGGGGCCGAGCCGCGAGACACTTCAGACGCTGCGCGAAGATGCCGCCAGCGCCCGCGAGGAGGACGCCGCCCCGCTGTTGCACGAGCTTGCCGTGCAGCATCAGCTCGGCGTTCGCGCGCCGCTCGCGCTGCCCGATCCGGCCTCTCCCTACGTCGCGCACCTCGCCGTCCGCGAGGGCGGCCGCCGCCGGGACTACCTCCTGGGCCATGCCACCTTCGTCGACGCCGAGTCGGACGTGTGGGTCGTCGACTGGCGCGTCGCTCCCGTGGCGCAGCTCTTCTACCGGTACCGGGAGGGTGACCCATTCGAGGAGACGTTCCCCGGGCGCGAGGCGAGCGGGGTGATCGAGGTTCGCCGGGTGGTCGTCATCCACCGGGGGCGGCTCCTCCAGGTCCTGGGCGAGGGATTCCAGGCGCGGCGCCGCCCCGACGGAAGCTGGGGCATCGGGGGGAGCGACTCCCTCGCCGCCGGGGGGGCCGGAACCGCGCCCCGTGCCGGACACCTCGGGCTGGGCGTGGGCGCCGAGGAACGTGGCACGCGCGCGGACGTGACCGCACTCCTCGACGCGGACCAGTACGCCGCGGTGCGTGCGCCGGCCGACGAGCCGCTGGTGGTCCTCGGAAGCGCGGGAAGCGGAAAGACCACCGTCGCCCTGCACCGGCTGGCGCGGCTGGCCGCCGTCGAGCCCCAGCGGGTGCCGCTGTCCCGGGCCCGGGTGGTGGTTCCCGAGGAAGGGCTCTCGCGCCTCGCCGCGCGACTGCTGGCGCCGCTCGGTGGGGGCGCGGCGAAGGTGCAGACGCTCGACGCGGCCTTCCTCGAGCTGGGGCGGCGGGTGTTCGGACCGCTGCCCCGCCTCATCGACGACCCACCGGCCCCGGTCACGGCGGTGAAGCGCCACCCGGCGCTCCACGGCGCGCTCCGGCTCCGGCTCGGCAACCGGCGCGGGAGCGGCGCCCCGAGCTGGAAGCGACTCCGCCGCGAGCTGTCCGTCCCGCTCACCGACCGCGGGTTCCTCGACGGTGTGGTGCACCGTGCCCAGGGGAGCCTTCCCCGAACCGTGGTGGAGGAGACGGTCCGACACACCATGCGCCAGCTCGCGGATCCTGCGAGCAGGCTCCTGGCGTCCATCACCGACGAGTCCCGGAAGGAGGCGGTGGACGGCCGCCCCGTCGACGAGGGCACCGACGAGGCGCTGGCAGGGACGCTGGACCTGGAGGACCTGCCGCTGCTGCTCGCGCTCGCCGCCTGGCGGGGGCAGCTCTCGCTGCCCGCGGCATCGCACCTGGTGCTCGACGAGGCGGAGGACTTCTCGCTCTTTGATCTGGAAGTGCTGGCCCGGCTGCTCCAGGGGAGGCGCTCGGTCACCGTCGCCGGCGACGAGGCGCAGCAGACCTCTCCGAGCTTCGCCGGGTGGGACCGCTCGCTGGAGACGCTCGGTGCCGCGGGAGCGCCCCGGGTGCGGCTCCCGGTCTCGTACCGCTGTCCGAGACCCATTGCCGAGCTCGCCCGCGCCATCCTCGGGCCGCTCGCCCCGGTGCAGCCGGCGCGCGCGGCGCGCGAGGGAGCGCCGGTGGGACGCTTCTCCTTCCCCGGAGAGCCGCAGGCCCATCTCTTCCTCGCCGGGGCCCTGGGGGAGCTGCTCGAGTCGGAGCCGCACGCCGCGGTGGCGGTCATCTGCCACGACGCGGGGACGGCGCGGCGCCTGGCGGCGGTGCTGGCCGAGCTGCCGGCGAGCCGCCTGGTCCTCGATGGCCGGTTCACCTTCGAGCCCGGGCTGGACGTGACCGACGTGGACAGCGTGAAGGGGCTGGAGTGGGACTACGTCGTCGTCCCCGACGCGATGGAATCGGCGTGGCCGCTCTCGGACGACGGGCGCCGCCGCCTGCACGTCGCCGTGACGCGAGCATCCTGGCAGCTGTGGCTGGTGTCCCCGGGGACGCCCACCCGGCTCCTCTCCGCGGACCTTGCGGCAGCCCCCACCGGATAGCGAGCCCGGGCGACCTGTCCTGGCGGAGACCGAGTGGGCTGAGCGGAAGATCGCGCCGGAGGGCCAGCGAGGGCTGCTCAACCCCGCTCTGTTTCCGCCATCAGGGCCCGGAGGTTGGGCCGGCCCCACTGCCTCCTGTCCCCGCCTCGGACCGGTCCCCCGCGGCGGCCTCCGGACCGGTGGGGGGAAGCGCTCCGTGTGGCGACAGCGGAAACGGTCGCTGGGCGGACTTCGCGACCATCGCCGGCATGGCGACGGGGACGATCGCGACCAGCGATGGATGGCCGGCTCGGTTGATGCGCACGCGCAGCGGGCTCCCCGGCCCGGTCTGCGCCACCTTCCAGCGCAGCGCCTGGGCTCGCTGCACCGGGGTCCGGTCCACCTCGAGGATGATGTCCCCGGCGCGGAGCCCGGCCCGCTGCGCGGGGCTGTCGGTGACCACCTCCGAGACGACCACTCCGCTGTAGCTCGGCCGCCCGAAGGTGCGCGCGACGTCCGGGGTGAGATCCACCACCGACAGGCCGAGCCAGCCGCGGCGCACCTGTCCGTACCGCCGGAGGTCGTCGACCACGGCCTTGGCGATGTCCACCGGAATGGCGAAGCCGATCCCCTGACCGGTGGTATTCACCGCGTTGGCGATCCCCACCACCTTCCCGTCGACACCGAGCATCGGCCCGCCCGAGTTGCCGGGATTGATGGCCGCATCCGTCTGGATGAAGTCCACGAAGCTGGTCCGCGAGCCGGGAATGATGTCCGTGCGTCCCTTCGCGCTCACCACGCCCACCGAGACCGAGCGGTCGAGGCCGTACGGGCTTCCGATGACCACCACCCAGTCGGCGAGGTCCACGTCGAGCGCGCTTCCCAGGACGAGGGTGGGGAGCTTCCGGTCCGTCTTCAGCTTCAGCAGGGCGCAATCGGTGAGCGGATCGGAGCCCACCAGCGTTGCCGGAACCTCCTCCGGCCAGCCCCGCGGATCGAGGAGCGTGACGGTGAAGCTCTCCGCGTCCTCCACCACGTGCGCGGCAGTGAGCACGTAACCATCCGGCGAGATGATGAAGCCCGAGCCGATTCCCTTCTGCGGCTCGCCGGCGGCGTCGGGCTTCTCCTGGGTGGTGATGGAGACCACCGCGGGGACGGAGGCCCGAGCGACCTGGACCAGCGCGGAGCGCTCCGCCGAGACCCGACGCTCCTTCGCTTCATGCCCCGGGGCTCGCGCGAACGCTGGTGCCGCCACCAGCCCGCACGCGGTCACCCACGCCGCCCACTCCCGTCGCATCAACGCCCCCGACCGCCAACCTCGCGTCGAAATTAGGGGTGAGGGGGGACCGGCGGTAGCCCCGAGTGTTCAGTGACTGCTGCGCTTGGCGATGATCCTGTCGAGCGCCGCGCGGTCCTCCTCGCTGTGGCGCTCCCGTGGCTTCTGGGGCTGGCCCAGCGCGCCGCGGGCCCGGTCCATCGCCTCGTCGGCGTGCTCACGCAGCCAGTCGCCGGCCTCGCTGGTTCGCCAGGCCGTCCGGCCATGCTGGAGCGGCGTCTTGCCGCCCACCTCCACCGTCGCCAGAGCGACGCCCAGGCCCACCGCCGCCGCCGTCCACACGCAGGTCCGGATGAAACCCATGAGACCTCCCTGCGTGTGTCTTACATCGACATACCCACGCCCACAAAGAATCGTCTGTTTGGATCCTCTCCGGAATTCAGTCACTTGGGTAGCCGTTCCCACCAGGCCAGGCGCCCGGGACTTTCCCACGGCGGCCGAATCGGGCAGTGACAGACCACCTGTGACCCCGGACCAGGCCTTCGCTGCAGCGCTGGAACGGGCCCGGACACTGGGCCCGCCGCCGCCCGGCCCGGGGCCACTCGACGCCTTCCGCAGCGAGACGACCGAGTGGCTCGCCCGCGTTCCCGAGCCACCGCTCTACCCGAGGGCCGACGATCCGGCGCGCGCCCGTGCCGCGGAGCTGCTCACCGAGGGGATCGGGCTGCTCGGGCGGGGATGGGCGCTGCAGCAGGCCGCGCGGCTCGACGAAGTGGACGTTCCCTTGGTCCGCGCGGTCCAGGCCCATGCCGAGGCACTGGCTTCCACCACCGAGGGACGCATCGTTCAGGCCGAGGAGGCGTGGGCCCGCGCCAGCCTGCTCGAGCGAGAGAGCCGAACCCGCCGCCGCGCCTGGGTCCGCGAGGACGAGCTCGAGCGCCCGGTCTGGGACGCGAAGCGCCGGCTGTCCCGCTACGACCCGCGGCCGGCGCCCACCGTCCGGGCCCGCATCGCCTGTGCGCACCCGGGGTGCCGCGCCGAGCAGGAGGTCAGCTTCCCGCCGACGTATGCGCTGCACCGGTTCACCTGCGTCCGGTGCCGGCAGCCCTTCTCCGCCTACCTCGCCGAGTCGCGCGAGGTGCGCTCCCTGTCCACGCCGTTCGGACGCCGGCTGTCGTTCCGCCTCGAGCCGCTCGGTGGCGGCGGCTCGCGGGTGGAGTTCGACGACGGCTCGCCGGAGAAGTTCCACGCCGCGCGCGGGGACCTGCTCGCCTTTCTCTACACCGAGGGGCCGGTGCTCCGGGGTCTCACCAACCTGTCCTCGGGGCGGGTTCTGTGGAGGAAACGGAGCGGTCCGTGCTGGATCGCCACCCAGGCCTATGGCGAGGGGGCCCTGGAGCTGGACGTCCTGCGAACCTGGCGCGACGAGGTGCTGCTGCCGACGAGGATGGGCCGGATGGCTGTCGCGTGTTACGACCGTTGCTCGCCGAGGATGGTGCGCTGGCTCGAGCGGCGTCCGCGGACCCGGGCCTGGGTGCGGCGAGGGCTGAACGCTCTGGTGCGGAGGATCGCGTGACGACGGAAGGTGGAACCGAGGAGGCGGCGGGCGAGGCGGCGGAGGCTCCGCGCCGGTTTCCGCTGCTCCCGGTCGTCCTGCTCGCCCTGGGCATCGCCGGGCTCCTCTGGTCGGGCATCCAGGAGGCGCGCACGTCGCGTCCGGCGGCGAAGGGACTCCGTGTCGCACCGGCCTTCCAGCTGGAAAAGTTCGGCGGCGGCTCCATCCGCTCCTCCGAGCTCCGGGGCAAGGTGGTGATGCTCGACTTCTGGGCGACCTGGTGCGGCCCCTGCATCGCCGAGATGCCGATCCTCCTGAAGCTGGCGAGCGAGTACGAGCCTCGCGGAGTGGTGTTCCTCGCCGCGAGCCGCGACGATCCGAGCGTCGCCAAGGTGCAGGTGGGGATGTTCATCGACCAGCGCGCCCCGGACCTGGCCCGCCACGCCGCCTTCGCCGACGACGAGACGGCCGACGCGTATGGTATCGCCGCCATTCCCACGATGGCGCTCATCGACCGGAAGGGGCAGCTCCAGGCGACGTACCTCGGCGCGGCGAGCGAGCGCACCTGGCGTGCGCGCATCGAGGAAGTGCTCGCCCGCGACTGAGGCCCTACCGGAGCGAGACCCGGGTCCCCGCGGAGATCATCTGCTGCATCTCCGGCTCGAAGAAGTGGTACGGGTGCACGGTCTCCGGTCGGGTGACCTCGTCCAGCTTTCTCCGGAGCGGCTCGGGCAGCTCGAAGCAGAGCGCGGCCAGGTTGTCGTCGAGCTGCGCGGGCTTCGTCGCCCCGACGATGGTGGAGGCCACGCCCGGACGGCGCGCCACCCAGTTCAGTGCCACCTGCGCCGGGGAGCGCCCCACCTCCTTCGCCACGGCCACCAGCGCGTCGACGATCTGCCAGTTTCGCTCGGTGAAGAGCTTGAGGAAGCCGGGGTTCGTCGACTGCTGGAGCGCGCCCAGCCGCCCCTGTCCCTCCAGGGATCGGTCGCGGCGGTACTTGCCGGAGAGCATGCCGCTGGCCAGCGGGCTCCAGGGGCAGATGGCCACGCCGAGGGCGAGCGCGGCGGGCACGTGCTCCCGCTCGATGTTGCGCTCCACCAGCGAGTACTCGAGCTGCAGCGCGCAGATCGGCTCCCAGCCGCGAAAGTCGGCGATGGTCTGCGCCCGAGCGAGGTACCAGGCCGGCACGTCGGAGAAGCCCACCGCGCGGATCTTCCCCGCCCGCACCAGGGCATCGAGCGTGGACAGCACCTCCTCCACCGGAGTGAGCCCGTCCCACGCGTGTAGCCAGTACAGGTCCACGTAGTCCGTCTGCAGTCGCCGCAGCGAGCCCTCCAGCGCGCGGTGGATGTTCTTCCGCCCGTTTCCGCCGGAGTTCGGGTTCCCTTGCTCGGCGGCGAAGGTGAACTTGGTGGCCAGCACCACCCGGTCACGGTTCCCGCGGTCGCGGATGAACTTTCCCACCAGCATCTCGCTGGTCCCGCCGGTGTACCCGTCGGCGGTGTCGATGAAGTTGCCGCCGGCGTCGAGGTAGCGGTCGAACATCTCGCGGGCGGCTGACTCGGCCGACCCCCAGCCCCACTCGGTGCCGAAGGTCATCGTTCCCAGACAGAGGCGCGAGACGCGGAGGCCACTGCGGCCGAGAAGCACGAAGTCCTGGAGGCGAGGCGAGGGGTCGGGCATGGGAACTCCTCGATAACGCCCTTCCGGCCCGGCGCAGCATCACTTCGATGGCTTCTTCGTCGCTTCCTCGTCGAGCAGCTTGAACTCCACACGCCGGTTCTTCGCCCGGCCGAGCGCGGTCGCGTTGTCGGCAATGGGGCGCTCGAAGCCGTAGCCGGCGCTGACCAGACGTTTCCGATCGATGCCGTGCTGGACGAGGTACTCCGCCACCGCGGCGGCGCGGCGCCGCGAGAGATCCAGGTTGTAAGCGGCGGTGCCCTTGTTGTCGGTGTGCCCCTCGACCCGGACGTGCTTCAGCTGCGGGTTCTTGGAGAGCACGCCCACCACCTCGTCGAGGAGCGGGAAGGACTCCGGCTTGATGACCGCCTTGTCGTAGTCGAAGTGGACGCTGCCGCGGAGGCGAACCCGGTCGGACTCCAGCGTCACCAGCGGGCCCGTGACCGGACAGCCGTCATTCTCCGCCGGACCGGGCTCGTCCGGGCACTTGTCCTCGGGATCGGGGATCTGGTCCTTGTCCCGGTCGGGACAGCCGTCGAGCTCCATGGTGCCGGGCTCGCGCGGGCACCGGTCGTCGACGTTCGGGATGCCGTCCTTGTCCCAGTCGAGGTCGGGGCACCCGTCGGGACCGTCCCCCGGCTCGTCGGGGCAGCGGTCTCGCTCGTCGGGCACGCCGTCGTGATCCCGGTCCTTCACTGGCGCCGCGGGCTCGGGCTCGAACTCGTAGCGGATGCCGGCGAGCATCCGGAACGCCTCGCGGCCGTAGCCGGCGTTGCTGGAGAACCCACGTCCCATCGCCAGCGTCGCGCCCCAGTGCTTCCCGAAGAGGGTGCGCGCTCCGACGAGGAACTCCCAGGGCGTGGTGGCCGAGGCGCTGCTGGTCCCGACGTTCCCGGCGAAGGGCTGCGAGAGTGGCGTGGAGAACGTCGTCTCGGCGATGAGCTCCGGCCGGCGGAACACGCTGCCCGTGGGGAGCGTCCACACCACGGCGCCGCCGCCGGTGAGCTCGTTCTCCACGATGAGCTGGAGGAAGCGTCCCGTGCTCCGGTACCGGAGACCGACGTTCAGGAGAAGCCGGACCGGGCCGAAGGCGCGCTCGACGTTGAGACGCGGGGCGAAGATGACGCCGTTGCCCCCGAGGAAGCTCTCGGAGCTCCCGGTGGGAAGGCGGAGCTCGGGGACCAGCGCGAGGTCCACCGGCAGCTTCCAGCTCGCGGGGCTGAAGAGCCGCGGCAACAGCCGGAGGTCACCGAGCCCGCCGGACACCCCGCTGTTGAACGGCGGGAACCCCCCTGCCAGCTCCTCGAAGTTGTCGCCCTGGGCGAAGGTGACCGGCAGGTCGCCGCCGATCTCCAGGAAGGGGAGCACCGTCCACGCGCCGAGGAGATGGGCGTCGATGCGCCAGGGGATGAAGTTGCCGGCCTTCTGGTCGCCGGCCCGCGCAGCAAGGATCTGCACGTTCCAGTCGAAGAGCAGCTCGCCGTGCCAGCTGCCGACCGGAGCAGCGCGCGCTCCCTCGACAACGAAGGCCGAGGAGGAGAGCGGCGTCGCCTTCTGCGGCACGGCGTCGAAGCCGCGGGCATTCGGGTCCGGAAGCTGGGCGGCCGCCGGAACCGCGATCAGCGCGGCCGCGAGTCCGGCCGTCAGCGCAAGGCCCCTCATCTGACCCAAGGGTTATCCCAACTCGGGTCAATTCCCGAGAAATCGGCCACTTGCGGGTGGGGACGAGTCCCACCTCCGGTTGACCCGGACGGGACAGCGGTTAGTGTTGCCGGTGCTGAAGGGGGCGCCCTGGTTTCGACGGGGGCATAGAAGCCCTTGGACGCGTGCCGAGTGGGCCTGACACTCGTAAATCACGAAGGCAACGACACAAGAGCCAACGACAACGTTGAGCTCGCGCTGGCTGCTTAAACAGTCCTAGTGCGCGGTCACCCGGGTCTCGGCCCGTGGGCTCGGGAGTGACCGTCAGAATGCGGGCTGGCCGTCCGGGAGGGCCCGGACCCTGGACGGCGAGATTTTTCCGGGATGGGGTGGATGAGAGGGCGTCCGTGCCCGCTCGCCGCCCGACTCCAAATCGCGGACTACGCACGTAGTGTCTCGGGGTGGAAGGCTTCCGGACGCGGGTTCGATTCCCGCCGCCTCCACTTTTCATGGACGCTTTCGGCCGCGTCCTCGTGCATTTTTCAAGGGCCGAGCACGGCGCTCGGCGTGCTGTCCAGCGGTCATCGCCTGCCGGAGACCGGCGCGCTCGACGGCTTCATGCTTCGGGACCCGAGTGCGAACCGGTCCGACGGATCCATTCGGCGATCGCCCGACCGATCGCGTCCGGATGGTCTTCCTGCAGGTAGTGCAGCCCGCGACCGAGCTCGACCACCTCCAGGTTCGGCAGGTGCTCGCGGCACCACGCAACCAGCGGGGCAGGGACGAGCACACCCGGATCGGCGGTCAGCAAGAGCTTGGGAATCGCAGACTCCTGGAGCGCCGTCCGGTAGCGCTCGATCACCGCCAGGACGTCGGCCGGCTCCCCGGCGATGGGAATCTCCCGGGGCCAGGCGAGCGTCGGTCGCCGGGATGCGGAGTCGGGGAACGGGGCCCGGTAGGCGTCCATCTCCGCCGGCGAGAGCGCGCGGAGCGTTGCGCCAGGCAGGACCTGCTCGACGAAGGCGTTCTGTTCCAGGACCAGCTGCTCGCCGATGCCGGGCGCCCGGAGCTGGCGGAACAGCTCCCGGGCCCCGCCGCGAAAGACGTCGAAGCTCGGCAGCGGAGCCAGAAACGCCTCGAAGAACGCCACTCCGCGGACTGCGCCCGGGTGCCTCGCCATCCAGTCGAAGCCCAGCGCCGAGCCCCAGTCGTGGACCACGAGCGTCAGCTCGTCGAGGCCGAGCGCCTCGATGAAGGCCTCGAGGTAACGGGCGTGGTCCGCGAACCGGTAAGCCAGATCCGGCTTGTCCGACTGGCCCATCCCGATCAGGTCCGGGGCGATGCAGCGGCCGAGCGCCTCGAGGTGGGGAAGGATGTTGCGCCAGACGTACGAGGACGTCGGGTTTCCGTGCAGCAGAAGGATCGGCACACCGGCTCCCCGGTCGACGTAGGCCATCCGCGAGCCGAGCACCTCGATCTTCCGCATCTCGGTGGTGCCGGCGGTGCTCATGCCTTCACCTCCGGCACTCCGAGGCGTCCCAGCTGACGTCGCAGGGCATCCACCAGGTCTCGCCGGCTCCCAGGTGATGGATCGCTCCGGAAGAACGCGGTGACCCGGCGTGCCTCGCCGATCGCCGCGAGGTGCTGTCTCACCTCGGGAAGGCCTCCCTCGCTCACCTCGAGCGCTCCAGGGGTCACCCGCCCCAGCTCGAGGGCCCGGGACAGACGCCGGTGACAGCGGCAGGGCGCGGCGGGGTTGTAGACCCCGCACTCGGATGACAGAAACTGCTGGAGCGCGGCCCGGGCGCGGCTGACGCGCTTCCGGAACGCCGCGCGCTCGATGCCGAGAACCTCGGCCGCCTCCTCGGAGGAGAGGTTCAGCACGTCGCCCAGGGTGAAGGCGATGCGCTCGTCCGGCCCCAGGCACTGCAGCATCGCGCGGCTGCACTGGACCTTGAGCTCGCGGAGAAGCACCGCGTCCTCGGCTCGCTCGGGCGCATGAGGGTCACGTCCAGCCTCGAGGTCCTCGCGCATCGCCTCGAAGGCCGTGGGGACCTCGCCAGCTCGGTCGCGGGAGCGGTCGAGGATCCGGTTCACGGCGATGCGCCAGGCCCACGTCGAGAAGCGGGACTCGCTCCGGAACTGCCCCAGGTGGGTGACGATGCGGAGCAGGGCCTCCTGCGTCGCGTCCTCGGCGTCGGCGCGGTGGCGGAGCATGCGCACCGCGAGGCCGAAGATGGGGTCCTGGAGCGCGCGGAGGAGCGCGTAGAGGGCATCGCTGTCACCCGCGGCGGCGCGGCGGATGACCTCGGGATCCGGCTCCTGGAGCTTTCGAGAGAGGGTCATGCACTGTTGGACTGCCCGCGCGCGCCAGCTGTGACCGAGGCCGTCAGGAAGGGTTCCGGGCGAGCCGGAGCGCGCGCTCGACGGCGTCCGCCGCGCTCGCCGCCTGGACGATGTCCCGGCGTGCGACGCCCGACGTGGACAGCTCCCAGGTGTCGATGCCGACGACCGGCTTTCCCGTCTTCAGCGCCAGAGCAATCTCCGACAGGGTTCCATACTCCCCGCCGATGGCGATGAGCACGTCCGCGGCCCGGACGACGAGCGCTTCCGAGCCTCGCCGAGCCCGGTGGGGATCGCCACGTCCACCCAGGGGTTTCCTTCGAACCGATCGAGGCCTGGAAGGATGCCGACCGTCATTCCGCCCGCGGACTTCGCTCCACGGCAGGTGGCCTCCATCACTCCGCCAAGCCCACCACAGATGACCACCGCTCCGCTCCTCGCAAGAAGCCGTCCGACCTCCTCAGCGAGGGCGGTGTTCCCGGGTTCCGCCGCACCCCCGCCCACGACTGCAACGTGACTTCGGCCGGCCATCGGGAACAATCATGCACCGGGCAGGGGCTTGACCGGAGAGAGAGCGTCCAGGGCAAGTCAGTGATAGTTCTTGGGGCGATGCCCGTCCTGGTGCTCGAATCCACCCTGACCTGTCCGCTGTGCGGCCACGTCAAGCGCGAGACGATGCCCATCGACGCGTGCCGGTGGTTCTACGAGTGCGAGCGCTGCGAAACCGTCCTCACGCCGAACGCCGGTCATTGCTGCGTCTTCTGCTCGTACGGTTCGGTGCCTTGCCCGCCGCTCCAGGAGCATGGCAGGGGCTGACGAGAGGGGCTTCGAGGAAGACGGGGCCCTGCGCTACGCGGCGATACCGGGCTCGAGGGCCCCGCCCACCGGGCTCGCTTCCATCCGGCGCCGGTACGCCTCGGCCGGGATGACGAACTCCGGGTCGCCCGCATGCAGCCTGGCCGCTTCCTTCGGGCCGCGGGGCCGGAGCACTGCCTTCGGCTTGAACTTCCGGAAGGCGAATGCCTGCTGCACCGCGATGTTCAGGGGCCAGTCGACGTCGAGGCCGTAGCTCTCCGGCTTCCGACCTGCCGGCAGGTAGGCCGTCCCCAGCAGCCAGTCCCAGAACGAGAACTTCGTGGCGAAGTTCACGTCGTGAATCTCCCGCGCATGGTGCCAGCGGTGCATGTACGGGCCGTTGATCACCCACCTCAGTGGGCCCATGTCCCAGTCGATGTTGCTGTGGATCCACATCCCCCAGCAGGCATCGATGACCGACTTGATGGCCGCCACCTCGGGGGACATGAAGAGGATGATCGGCGCCAGCTCGGCCGTGCCGGTGATGGTGTTCTCGATCACGTGGCCGCGCGAACCACCTACCCAGTCGACGTCCGGTGTCGAGTGATGGGCCTCGTGGATGCGCCAGAGGTAGGGGTTCACGTGCATCCACCGGTGGAACAGGTAGATGAACAGGTCGTGCGTGAACAGGGAGACCAGGACCTGTAGCACCAGGGGCCATTCGCGGATCCCGCGCGTCTGGCTCCAGCCGGTGAGGTGGTCGATGCCGGGGATGACGAACTTGGCCGCCACGAGCCCCATGAGCACCGAAAACACAGTGCTGAACCAGACCAGGTCGGTCCAGAACTCGCGGCGGAGGAACGGCTGCCGCTCGTACGGGAACCGACGCTCGAGGGCGATCATCACGAACGCCCAGAGCACGATGAGGGCCGTCGGGAGCAAACCACCAGGAGTTATCAACGCGAGACGCGGTGCGCAGCAAATTTCTCACCCCCGGTCCAGGGCCCCCGGAGGTCGACTTGACGCGGGGCTATTTGCCGGTGAAAGGGATGGAGACTCCCTGCGATGACCGCCCCGTTTCTCCTACTCGCAGCGCTCGCCGGCGCGGTGGCTGTGGCGGCGTGGGTTCGTACCCCGGAATACGACCGTCCGCGCATCTACCCGAGAGAGCCCGAGCGCTGGATGGGGATCACGGGAAAGCCCGCTCCGCTCCGGCATGCCTTCGGGACTCTGCTCTTCTGGGCGGTTGGCGCGTTCGGGCTGGGGCTGGGCGGGGCGGTGGTCGAGGCGCTGGCCCCGGGTGAGGCGGAGCTCGCCCTGGCGGTGGGAACGGCCGTCGGCGCCGGGCTCGCCCTCGGGACCGCGTGGCGGATGCTCCGGGTCGGCCCCGGCGCGATGCGGGTGACGCCCCGGGTGCGCAAGACGCCGGTGGGCCGGGTGCCCCGGGTGCTGTTCGTGTGCGGCTCACCCAACCAGACCGGGCAGATGGTGCAGATCGCGCGCGCCCTGCCGGACGTCGAGGCCTGGTTCACGCCGTACTACTCGGACTGGCCCCCCTACCTCGGCATCCTCAAGGCCGGTTTCTTCGAGCCGGCCATCCACGGCCACAAGCGCCGCGGCATCTGCGCCGACGAGCTGAACCAGCGCGGCCTGCGCATCGACCTCGCAGCGGAGCGGAACGAGTACGACCTCTGGGTCTGTCCCAACGACGCCCTCATTCCCAGGGGAATCGCGAGGACTCCCTGGGTCCTGGTCCAGGAAGGCATCATGGAGCAGCCCAACTGGCGCACCTGGGTCTGGCGCAAGACGCGCCTGATGCCCCGGGGAATCGCCACGACGGCCGTGTTCGGGCTCACCAAGCGTTACGAGAAGTTCTGCGTCGCCAGCGACGGATACCGGAAGCAGTTCCTCGCCGAGGGAATCTCCCCGGACAAGCTGGTCGTCACCGGGATCCCCAACTTTGATGACTTCGCCCGGTTCCGGGACAACGACTTCCCGCGCCACGGCTACGTGCTGGTCTGCACCAGCGACGGGCGGGAGACCATGATGAAGATCGACCGGCCGGCGCTCCTGCGGCGGTCGGTGGAGATCGCCGCCGGACGCCAGCTGATCTTCAAGCTCCACCCCAACGAGAACGTGGAGCGTTCCACGCGGGAGATCCTCGCCATCGCGCCGGGGGCGCTGGTCTTCGCCGACGGGAACGCCGAGGAGATGGTCGCCAACTGCGACGTGCTCATCACCGAGCACAGCTCGCTGACCTTCTGCGGGCTTGCCCTGGGGAAGGAGGTCCACACCAACCTCCCCCTGGAACAGGTCGAGGCGCTGCTGCCGGTACAGAACCGGCGGGCCGCCGACGAGATCGCGGACGTGATACGCGGCGTCCTGCGCGCTCGGGGCCGGGCGCCGCAGATCGGAGCGGCCGCGCAGCGGATCGCCTCCTGACGGAGAAACGCACACCCATGGGCATCGAGGACTTCAAGAACGGCACCGGACAGCGGCTGTACGCGCGGGCGAAGCAGATTCTCCCCGGAGGCGCGCAGCTCCTCGGCAAGCGGGCCGAGATGTACCTGCCCGAGCTGTGGCCCGCGTACTACTCGCGCGCCTCGGGCTGCGAGGTGTGGGACCTGGACGGCCGCCGATACCTGGACTTCACCATGGTGGGCATCGGAGCGCAGACGCTGGGCTACGCCGATCCCGACGTGGAGAAGGCGGTCATCGACGCCGTGAAATCCACGCCGATGTGCACGCTCAACCCGCCCGAGGACGTGGGCCTCGCCGAGCTGCTGCTCGAGCTCCACCCCTGGGCGGACATGGTCAGCTACTCCCGCACCGGCGGCGAGGTGATGGCCAAGGCGGTGCGCATCGCCCGGGCCGCCACCGGCCGGGACGAGATCGCCTTTTGCGGCTACCACGGCTGGCACGACTGGTATCTCTCGGTGAACCTCGCCGGGGGCGACGACCTCAAGGGGCACCTGCTGCCCGGACTCGATCCACTCGGCGTCCCGCGCGGGCTCACCGGCACCGCCCATCCCTTCGCCTACGGGGACCTGGACGCGTTGCGGAAGGTCGTCGAGGCCCGGGGCAACAAGCTCGCGGCCATCGTCATGGAGCCCGTTCGCGGAGCGGGCCGCATTCCCGGCTTCCTCGAAGGCGCGCGGGAGATCGCGACGAAGAACGGATCGGTCCTGCTCTTCGACGAGATCACCGCTGGCTTCCGGATGAACACCGGCGGCGCGCATCTGGTCTACGGCGTCGATCCGGACATCGCCACCTACGCCAAGGCGCTCTCCAACGGCTTCGCCATGGCGGCCATCGTCGGGCGCAGGTCGGTCATGGAGGCAGTGCAGAAGACCTTCATCTCCAGCGCCTATTTCACCGAGCGGGTCGGCCCCGCCGCGGCGCTGGCCTCGACCACCAAGCACCGGAAGATCGACGCCGGCAAGACGCTCACCGAGATCGGCACCCGGGTGCAGGAGGGGTGGAAGAAGGCCGCCGAGCGCACCGGCGTTCCCCTGACGGTCACCGGTATCCCGGCGCTGGCCGGCTTCGGTTTCCAGGACCCGGAGGCCCCGGCACTGATGACCCTCTTCATCCAGGAGATGCTGGGCCGCGGCTTCCTCGCCTCGGACCGCTTCTACCCGACGGTGCGGCACGAGGAGCAGCACGTCTCGGCATACCTCGACGCGGTCGAGGCGGCATTCGGAAAGGTCGCCGACGCCCGGGCCAAGGGCGACGTGCGCTCGCGGCTGCTCGGGCCGGTGAAGCACACCGGCTTCGCGCGCCTGGCATAGAGCGACATTCGACTACGGGATGGGCGTCTTGCGCTCGTGCTCCGGAACCCGGGTGCGCGAGGCGTCCACCGTCTTCAGCTCGTCCAGGTGGTGCCGGTACCAGTTCACCCCGGCGAACTTCTGGTTCAGAGCGAAGACGTCGGGGTGGGCGTCCAGGTAGTCGAGGATGGCCTGGAGACCGAAGGGCGGCTTCCCCTGGACGTGGAGCGCGTCGTACACGCGCCGGATGAGCTCGTAGTCCTCGGCGTAGTCGATGGTCAGCCGGTGGGTCATCGACAGGTCGCGGTCGAAGACCAGGTTCTTCAGCTTGAATCGGTCGGGGCGCTCCCAGATGAACGGGGTGGTGTGCTCCCGCTCCATCGGCTTCGTGGCCTCCCGCCAGGCGGTCTCCAGCACCTCGCGCTTCATCACCTCCACGTCGTACCCATCCGGCCAGGTGCTCGGATGGAGGTTGGAGACGTAGTCGTACGAAGGGTCTTCGAGGAAGGTCCCCAGGACGCGGTCCACCAGCGCCGGATCGAGCAGGGGCTGGTCGGAGGGAATCTTGGAGACGGCGTCACAGTCGGTGGTGCGCAGGGCAGCGATGTGCCGGTCGAGAAGATCGGTCGGGTGACCGCGCACACAGTCCACACCGGCCTGCCGCGCCAGATCCGCCACCGGATCGTCGGAGCGGTCGGTGGTAGTGGCGACGACGACCTTCGCCGGAGTCTTCGCCGCCAGGAGCCGCTCCAGCATCCGGACCAACAGGGGCTTTCCGGCGAGCGGCATCAGCACCTTGCCGGGAAGACGGGTGCTGCCGGTGCGTGCCTGGACGACGACCAGAACCTTCAAGGACGTTTCCTCCGGAACGGGCGAGAGCGCCCGCGGCGGACTTCTAGCCGACCAGGCGCCCTCTCGCTGCGAAACCGTTGCGACTGGAGGCCAGCACGAGCGTCCTACAGCGGAAGCGAGGCCTGGCCTGAGGGCCCCGGCCTCGAGCCCGAGTCATCGGTTGGTGGCCCGAGGACTCGACCGATCGCAGCTTCGGTCACCGCGCGGAGGCCACTTGTCGAATGGTCGAACGAGTGGGGGGCTGATGAAAGGAAGCATCCTGGTCCTCACGCTGGTGCTTGCCTGTGGCGGCAGCGGCGGTGGAGGACCTCTGGACTCCGGCACTCCGGGCGGAGATGCAGGAGGCGTCCCTGCCGACGCGGGCCCGGGCGGCGACGCAGGAAGGCCCCACGACGCGGGACCGGACGGCGACGCAGGAAGTCCCCACGACGCGGGAGCGGATGCCGGAC
>Ga0207679_10000073_pt1 | contig 89687 bp, 83 predicted proteins | sample KBSC73metaG_FD_184320 | JGI IMG/M metagenome (GOLD analysis project Ga0207679, IMG submission 184320) | Corn rhizosphere microbial communities from Kellogg Biological Station, Michigan, USA - KBS C7-3 metaG (SPAdes) (version 2) | ecosystem: Host-associated > Plants > Roots > Rhizosphere > Soil ...
AATCGAAAGCGGCGAGAACCGGTTTCTCAATTTTGAGCACGTCAAGAAAGTCCTTGAGATCGACCGCGAGCGCCGACGGCTGGCCGTTGCGGAAGGTCTCGCTTGAAAGAAACCGGGTCGAGCCGTAGCCGCGGAGGAAGGGCACGAGCATGCGGAAGCCCGCCGATGCCAGCAAGGGCGCGACATCGACAAAGGCGTAGATATCGTAGGGCCAGCCGTGCAGAAGAATGACCGGCGGACCGTCGGCCGGACCGGCTTCGGCATACGCAACATTCAGGACCCCCGCGTCAATCTGCTTGAGCGGAGCAAACGAAGTATTCGTTCCCGGCTTGATCACCGGAAGCGCCGTCCCGGCGGGCTGTGCGCGAGGCGTAGCCAACATGCCAAGATGTGTCGCGGCGGCAGTCGCGGCCGCGCCACCGACAAAGCGGCGTCGATCCCGATTGATGTTGTCCATGGTCGTACTCCTGTCCACTGGCAGCTGAACTCATCTTGTCGTCAGCCGAACGTGAAGCAAAAAGCCTGGATGCCCGGCTCGAGAAACTCGATTTCAAACTGGCGATCAGCGATTGGTCCGGTTTGCCGGATCAGCTGGTGCAGACGTTGCTCGGTCACCGTGCCGATACCTTGCTCATCGACATCTAATCCATGCGCCGCGCCTGGCGGCTGCCCATCGATCAGCACGCGAAATTTCACAGACGTTCCTGGCTTCGCCGGACCCATAACGAGATGAAGGTCGCGCGCATGAAAACGGTACGCGATGCGGCCGTTGGGCTTGTTCAATTCGGTTGCGTCGCGCTTCATCGTCCAGTCGCCGGACAGCGCCCAATCGTTACGGCCCAGCCGTGCCGGCAGTTCATACATGCGTGACTTGTCGCGGGCCGCGCCGCCCGGTGACGCAAAGCCCTCGGTGCGTTCGTAGCCCACATAGTTTTCCGGAGACTTGAGGCTTGCCCAATCAGCGGGCACCTCGAAGCCGCGCGCATCGACAGCTACCAGTTCGTCGCCGATGCCGCTGGTGCCGGCTTCCATCAGCAGGCGCTGTATGACCATTTCCGACTGGTCGTATGCGCCTTCGCCGAAATGGGTGTGGCGCACGCGACCCTGCGCGTCGATGAAGTACTGCGCTGGCCAATAATTATTGTTGAAGGCGCGCCAGATCACATATTCGCTGTCAACCGCGACAGGATAATCGACGCGAAGCGCCTTAGCCTCCCGGCGGACATTGTCGATATTCTTTTCAAATCGGAATTCCGGCGTATGGACGCCGATCACGACCAATCCCTTGTCCTTGTATTTATCTGCCCAGGCGCGGAGGTAGGACTGCGTGCGAAGCCAATTGATGCAGGTGTATGTCCAGAAATGGACGAGGACGACCTTTCCGCGCAGGGCAGACGCGGTGAGCGGCGGCGAGTTGAGCCACGCGTCAGCGCGTTCAAGGGAAGCGAGCCCGGATTGGTTGGCAATGGGACCGCTGCCAGGCCCATGAAAGAATGCGGTGCGTTCGCCCGTGGGTGTTGTGGGTTGCGCCATGTTGGTGTCCGCCACGAAGGCCACAATCGGGGCTGCGATTGCGATGGCGAGCACCGCAGCTATCAAGAGCTTGTTCATTTTCATTTGATGCTCCGATGACGTTGACGTCGTGAGCACCGGTCAAGTCGGCAGCGGCTTTCCGGCCTGTTCTGCAATCATGTACGCGGCGTACCACTCAGGCCAGTTTTCATCGCGCTGGCCGCCGGCGCGCTTTTCGTGCTCGCCGTGCGCGGCCTCCGCACGTCGAAATGCGCTTGCCAGGTCGGCCGCGGATGCAAATGCCGTCTCGGCGGCGTCGATCCGCCCAGGCAGTCGCGTTGTGACCTCTTGCGGCAGCCAACCATTGCCGTCCGGGTCGCTGAAAGTCACAAAGGAACGGTAGCTGGCGTGGTCGGGCGCGGGCCCGCTTACGCGACCGCTTTTGTCGTCGAGCTGAAACTGGGCGCCCGGGGTCTTGGCGTGGAACACCTCGCTAACCTTGACGCCGAGAGCGACGAGCTCATCGTGCGCGGCCGCGATATCGGAAACGATCAGATACAGGCCTTTGGCTGAGCCGGGGGCCGCGTTCGTGACCTTCGTGCCGAACTGGATCGAGCACTCAGACCCCGGCGGCGTGAACTGAACGACCCGGAAGCCATTGTCGAAGGGGAAATCGGCGTCGAGCCGCCACCCAAGACCCGCGTAAAACTTCTTCGCGCGGTCGACGTCGGAAACCGGAATGACGATGGCCTCAAGCTTCAAATCTATCGGCATTGGGTACTCACTTGGCTGGTTTGACGAGCGGTTTGCCTTTTTCGACGATGTAGGTGGCTAGCTCGGCCGCGTTGACGCTGCCGACATTTCTTGCCGAGTGGACCGTTCCGGCGGGGATGAACAAAACCTCGCCGGCTTTGAGAGTCACCGGCGGCTTACCCTCGAGGCGATACTCCAGCGTGCCTTCGACGACATAGACGATCTCTTCACCAGGGTGACTGTGATCCGGCGCCAGTACGCCCGGCGCAATGTCGACGCGCACCTGAACGACTTCGCGCCCCGGAATGCTCAGATCGTGCTGCTGGAGATCGGTGCGTTTGACTCCCTGTTGCGCCTGCGTCTCGTGCAGTGTCAGAACACCTGCGACGATGAGCGCAGTCGCTATCACTCGCAACAGCATGGTTCACCTCTTCCCGTAGACGGTGAAAACGTAATCCTTCTTCGCCACGATCGTGTGGCACGCGAATCCGCAATCGCTACTGGTCCCCTCTGGCTTGAACGTGTCGGACGCGGCGTCATAGTTGAACTGGGCGTATCCCCAGTTGCCGGTTTTCGGAAATCTCTTGCTGTCCCGCACCATGAAATCGATGTCGTGCAAAGTGTCCGGCACCGTCGTTGGATCAGGAGCCTCCGCGCTCTGTTTCTTGTTCCAATGGATCTTCGCCATCTTGGAGCCGTCCGGGAAAGGCTTGCCCTTGCCGGGCACGCCGGCACGGTAGGCTTTGATCATCACCGGATTGGCGACGATCACTTCGATCAAGTCGCCGGCCTGACTGACAGCGACCGTTGCCCAGTCCTCGAAGCCCCTGAACTCGGAGAAGGCGAGCCCTCCACGCACCTGGACCTTGTACTTGTCCTCCGCGGAAATGGCTCCGCCCGAAACGGCAAGCATCAGCGCAGCAGCGGCGCAGCCCGCCGCGATTGCGATCGCGGCGCTCCTCAAAAGCCGGCGCGACCCATGATGTGTGGCTTCGGAGCTTGGTTGCGTACTCATCGCGGTCCCCTGATTTAGATGAAATTGCAAACGGTCGTCAGCGACGCAGTGGTCCAAATGCGGCCCGCAGCTCCGCGCTGAAGAGTTCGGGTTGCTCCCACGCGGCGAAGTGTCCGCCTCTGTCGACCTCGTGGAAGTAGCTCAAATTGCGATAGGCGCGCCGCGCCCAGGTTTCCGGCGCTCGATAGACGTCATCTGGAAACACCGTGATTGCGACCGGAAGCGAGATCTCTCCGGTTTTCTGCGCGGCGGCGACAATGACGCTGCCTCGCGCGCCGTTCTCCCAGTACAACCGCGCTGCCGAGGTCGCGGTGTTCGTCAGCCAGTAGAGCGTGATGTTATCCAGCACGTCGTCTTTGGTAGGCGATTGTCGGGGATCGGTGCCGTACTCCCATTGCGCAAAGCCTGGATGAACGAGGATCCATGCCGCGAGGCCGGCCGGAGAGTCGTTTGCGCCATAGCCAACCGTTTGCGGCCGTGCGGTCATCATCGTGAAGTACGCTGAATTCCCTTTCATTGCGTTCGCCCTGAGTGCTTCAAGCACCGCGCGTTCTTTCTCGGAGAGTCCAGCCGGCGCGGGTCCACCACCGAGCACTGCCGCCACCTCGGGTGGCACGGTCGCCGGCAAATTGAGATGGATGGCGAGCAATCCTGGCGCGGACTGGCGCGCCATCGCGCTCGTGACCGGCGCGCCCCAGTCGCCGCCCTGCGCGACGTAGCGCGTGTAGCCCAGGCGCTTCATCAGCTCGGCCCAGGCACGCGCGATGCGGTCCGGATCCCAGCCCGTGCCGGTGGGCCTTCCTGAGAAGCCGTACCCCGGGAGGGACGGGATCACGACGTCGAACGCATCCTCGGCGCGGCCTCCGCGCGCGGTCGGGTCAGTGAGCGGAGCGATAATCTTAAGCTGCTCAATGACGGATCCAGGCCAGCCGTGTGTGACGATGACCGGCATGGCATTCGGATGTCTCGAGCGGACGTGGATGAAGTGAATATCCACGCCATCGATCGTCGTCATGAATTGGGGCAGGGCGTTGAGCCTGGCTTCGCCCTTTCGCCAGTCATAATCCGTGCCCCAGTAGCGCACGAGCTCCTGAAACTTTGCCAGCTGCGCGCCTTGCGATTGATCCGCAACTGTTTCCCGGTCGGGCCACCGGGTCGCTGCAATTCGCCGGCGAAGATCGGCGACTTGCTCCTCCGGGACATTGATCCTGAACGGCCGAATTGCGCTGTCATCGGCGGCAGCAAAGTATCTTGGCAACAGGCTGAGGGCGCCCGCGGCTGCCGCGACAGCCAGAACATCGCGCCGCGTTGACGATGTCGCAGACATGCCATCCTCCCAAGTTGGTGCGCTCAGTGCGCGTGAGGCGGTGCGGAGCGTGATCAGGCGGCTTGGTGCTTCGGCAAATATTGGCGAATAAAATGCGAAACGGGGGACCGCTTCTGAGAGGGACAAAAAATTGTCCTCTTGGGATTTATTCTGCCACCGGGCTCCGGCGGGCAATACGAAGGCGCGCTACACTTTTGCGTGTTTCACCATGCCCAAACATTATGCAAATTTTACCCGGCGCCATGGTGGTATGATTTGACGTCATCAGCGGACAACCGGCGGCGCGAACGATAAACTGAACAGATGCGAGATTTTGGCGAGTATTTGCGAGCTTATTGGGCTTATGTCCTGGCCAATCTTGGTTGGGGCAAAGCGCTAAGCGTTGCGCTTGTGTGGCTGGCCGGAATGTTTGCGCCACTCGTCGCAAAGACGTTGCTCGAGCTGCCGAATTGGATGGCGATGACGTGGATGATCGTTTGGGCGGTGCTCGGCTATATTTTTGCGCCATACGGAATGTGGAAACATCACCGCGCTCAGACTGCCAACGTAAGTCAGCCAGACCAAAAACAGACGCGGGAATTAGTCGGAAAAAATCGGGTTGATCGTTTTCGCCCATAACGCGCGATCGTCGACATCCTTAAGGGTTACGGTCATTTGCTGGGTAGTGCCCTCAATTGCGACATGCCCGAAGAATTGAAGGCCGAAACACGGCGCAAGGTTCTCTCCCTGTGAAGCGCTTGCAGCTTTTTGAAAAATGACTTGCAGGCCAAAGGTGCGAGAGAGGTCGTAAGTCCCGTTTTAGCTGGCAGCAATGTTTAGCTTGCCACATCTCTAATTCGAAGCCGCGCCTGACAGCACCCTGACAGCACCCTGACAGCACCCTGACAGCACCGTGCAGGCGATGTCCGCGAAAGTTGATCGTGTCTGTAGTGATATGGTAATGGCGCAGCCGAACGGGTGTTTGCGCCATGGCCAACCTCAGAGTCACGTGCGAGTGCGGCGCCATCTACGAGGTGATCGAAACCAAAGGTCCCTCCAGGGAATCGCGACCCGCTAAGTGTGTCTTGTGCGACAGAGAAATGTTCGCATGGGAAGGAGACAATGTTGGTCAATTGCACCTCATCTGGCGTCCTGACGAGGATCGCGAATAATGCCTAACCTTGCTCGACTCTAGCGCGAAGAGGGATAGTCGATGAACATCGATCTCACGACGATCCTGGTGATCGCGGGCGCCATCATTGCGGGCGTTGTGCTGTCACGATTTATGCGGGCAAGGTCGAAATAGAGCGGTGGCCGCCACGGTGGCGCGGCTTGATCCTGTGACAGTGCCGGCATGCAGTGGGCTAATTCCACAGCGCTCGTACTTGTCCGCTTTACCCCCGAGAGCGGACATGTGCAGTGCAACTGAGGATGTCCGCTATGGGCCAATAGCGGACATTCCGAAGAGAAAATCACAAGCCGGGCGCTTCCTCGGTCGGCAAACCCTTCATATCGGGATGGTCCTTCAGGGCTCTTATGATGTCTATATTGGGAGAGTCCTTGAGTGCCTGTTGGACGCAAGTGCGTACGTATTTCCGCCGCGAAAGCCATCGGACCTTTTTGCCCTTCGCTTCCGCTTTGCACGCGACGATGGCCTGTTTTAGGGCGACTTGTTCAGCCTTGGACAACGGTTTCCCAGCTCTCTGCTCTTCCTGTTGGGTTGGGCTTAAGTTTTGTGCCACTCGAAGCGATTTTGACGTGGCATCCGACGAGATTTGCGCCCTGGCTGGAAGTTCTGCCAGCCCTAGGACGATCATGAAGATAGTCGCTGATACAAAAACGCGTGGCATGTCGGTTCCTCCCTAAAGAGATCGGTACTTCGAATTCAACTTGTAACCAGGCGTACCATTAAATGCAGAGTAATCCGGCTTCGACTAGAGCCAACGGCAAAATCTACCCCGGTGGGTATCGCTTTTCGACTGTGCTGTCGTAGCTCACGGATCGCATCCGCACATGTCCGCTTTGGGTCAAAAGCAGACATGCGGCGCAATAAGTCATGTCCGCTTTGCCCCCGAAAGCGGACAGATGCGGTGCAAAATGAAATGTCGGCTATGGCCAAAAGCGGACAGCCTCTAATTGAGCGCGCCTATTGATAGACCTCGGACGGCAGAGCCTGTCTCGGCAAATTTCTTATATCGATTGTCGCTTCCAAGGCGGCTACGTCCACAGTTGTGCTCGCCATAGAGCGCGTTGCCATCTGGCGCCCGAATAGTACTCCAACAAAAAGAGCACAAGCCGCAATCCCGATACCGTAAAAAATTCTGCGTGCAAACTTCGCTTGCGCGGGGATTGACACCATGTCGGCCGTTGAAATAGCCGGGATTAAGACCTCGGCTGTCGAATTACATGCCGCCTCACGTCTGGCGCCTTCTGCGCACTCATTGATCTGATGAAGATACGGGCGGATGGCCATGCCAAGAGATGATAATTTCACTCCATTTTTGGTTCGGCGAAATAAATCACCACCGAGTTCTTCTTCGAGGCGCTTGATGGCGTTGCTCACAGACGGCTGAGATACCCCGCAACGTTTGGCCGCTCGTGTGAAGTTCTTCTCTTCGCACAGTGCGAGGAAATAACGAACTTGATTGGTCTCCATTTGAGGGCTTCCCCTGCGAGATCCAATTATCCTAGTCGAATGGGACGGGCGTACTGTGTTAGCAGTCACAAAAGCGTGCATTCCCGCTAACGAGAGCTGTGCTTTAGTAGGCTGTGGTCCACTTCCACACGGATGTGTGCGGGTGCCCTAGGCCAGGTCCGCTTTGGGTCAAAAGCGGACATGTGCGGTGCAGCAGCCTATGTCCCCTTTGCCCCCAACAGCGACTGCGAAAGCGGACAGTAAATATCTTTCAAAGTGAAGGCGCATCAGTTGTGCGCGCTTACCCTTCGCAAGGGAGAGGTCGTGAGCCCAGGTTATAGCTGGCAGCAATGTTTAGCTTGCCACCTCTCCATTCGAAGCCGCGCCTGACAGCACCCTGACAGCACCGTGCAGGCGATGGAGGCGAGAAAATACAGAAGATCTGGCTGGGCTACCTATGTCGGCGCCGCGTGCAAATCGTCTCAAGACTCCACGTGCTCCCGTTCGAACGCCCAGACCCGTTCGAACCCCATGAGGCGTGAGAAATCATGAAAGTCGTATAACTCGCCGTCCCAGTGTTTGGTCGATCCGTTGTTTCGGATTTCCCCATAGATCGAACGCAACGCGGCGCCCATGGCAAGAAAGCCGGATGCCGGAAAGATCGCGAGCTTGAAGCCGAGCCGTTCCAATTCCGACCGGCTCAGGATCGGCGTGCGGCCGCCCTCAACCATGTTTGCGACCAGCGGCACGCCGAACGTACGGCCGATCCGCTCCATCTCCGCTTCGCTCTCCGGCGATTCGATGAACAGCAAATCTGCGCCCGCCTTCAGGAACGCTTCGCCGCGCCGCAGCGCCTCGTCGAGGCCGAGCGACGTGCGAGCGTCGGTCCGCGCGACGATCAGAAAGTCTTTCGACGATCGCGCGTCGGCAGCCACCTTGATCCGCCGCGCGGCGTCCTCGATCGCAACGACGCGGCGCCCCGGCGTGTGGCCGCATTTCTTGGGATATTCCTGGTCCTCGATCTGGATCGCCTGCGCGCCTGCCGCCTCATAGCCGCGGACGGTGAAATCGACATTGAGGAGGCCGCCATAGCCCGTGTCGCCATCAGCAACGAGCGGCGTAATGCTACCCTGAGCGATCTGACGCACGCGGCCGACCATCTCTGTGTAGCTCGCAAGCCCCGCATCCGGCAGACCGAGATGCGAGGCGACCACGCCGTAGCCGGTCATGTACAGCACGTCGAAACCCATGCTGTCGGCGATCCGTGCCGAGATCATGTCGAACACGCCAGGCGCCGAGATCAGTCCCGGCTGCTTCAAGCGCCTGGCAAACGCGCCTTTCGAGTTTGATGTGTTGTTCATTGCTCGTTCCGTTTGGGCAATCGCCGCCGCGCGGTCCGGCGCGTCCGCCGTCCCGGCAACATGAGACGGCACGACATTATTGCTCCGGCTTGATCCCAGCAGCCTTGACCACGTCGGGCCAGCGCTTCAGTTCGTTCTTGATGAAGGCATCGAAATCCTGCGGCGTGCCGCCGATGATGTCGGCGGCCTGTGCTTCTGATATCGCCATGCGCACCGAGGGCACCTGCAGAACTTGATTGAAGATGCCGTTGATGCGTGCGACCAGGGCAGGGTCCATGCCGGCGGGACCTGCGATGCCGTGCCAGACCGCGACGTCGAAGCCGGGGATGGTCCTGGCCACCGGCGGCGTGTCCGGCAGTTGGCGCATCGGACGCGTTGAAAGCCCGGCGAGCGTTCGAACCTTGCCTTCCTTGATCTGACCGAGCGCCGTGGAGACGGTGATGACCGCGGTGTCGGCTTCGCCGCGCAGCAGCGCCGTCAGCATTTCCGATCCGGAACGATAGATGACATTGACCTGATCGATCCCGGCCTGGCTGTTGAGATAGGCCATGAACAGATGCGTCCAGTTGCCGGGACCCGCCGATGCATAATTGAACTTGCCGGGACTCTGCTTCGCCGCGGCGATGAATTCAGGCAACGTCGTAAACGGATGCCCTGGCCGGATCAGCATCACCGCCGGCAGGTTGGCGACATGGATGATCGGCGTGAACGCGGTATGCGGGTCGTAGGGAAGCTTGGCACCGAGCACATGCGACACCGCATTGGGCCCGACTTCCGCGAGGAAAAGGTTATAGCCATCCGGTTTCTCGCGCGCGACGGCGGCCGCGGCGATGGTTCCGCCGGCACCGGGCCGGTTTTCCACGATCAGCGGCTGACCGTTGGCGAATTGCGGGAAGCCTTGCGACAGGTTGCGCGACAGCGTGTCGGCCGCACCGCCGGCGCCGACCGTCACCAGGAGCCGCACCGGGCGATCGGGCCATTGCGTCGCCGTCTGCCCGTGCGTCTCGAACGGCCACGCCAGCGCCGCTCCGCCAATAACACCCAAAAAATCACGCCGTTTCATGTGCGCCTCCCCGGATCAGGACAAGAGACGATACCTGCAATAAACAGACCCTCAAAGGCACAACGGGCGGGCGATGCATTGGGCGAGATTGAATGTCCGAATCCGGTCAAAACAAGCAACAACGTTGCAGTTGCGAAGACCGATGCGGCGCATCCTTTCAACTTGTTGCGCACGCGCCGCAACCGACCAAGTAACCGCACCGCCGAGAAACGTGATAAACTCGCGCCGCCTCATCGCTGCCCCCGATGGCACGCTGAAAGGTCACGCAGCGTATCAACCCGCACCGGTAGTCTGGAAGGGGTTCCGGAGTGCAGCATGTCCGCTTTGGGTCATTAGCGGACATGTGCAGTGCAAAAGGGCATGTCCGCTTTGCCCCCAATAGCGACCGCAAAAGCGGACATTACGTTAGCGCAATTGTCCGGGTTTCTTCCCTTCCCGGCTCACGGTTTCATGCAGCATAACACCGGCATCATCGGACAATTCTGGAAGCCGAGCCGTGTCAATATCGAAGCCACTGCTTGGCCATAACTTGACCAGCGATACGCCGCGATATCCAGAAAACTCCGGCCAGACAGTTGAGAAAAAAATATGAACATAAAGCTGGCCAGCGATGAGGGTCGTAATATGTGTATTGCAGTGTTCGGGACCGACGTCGACCGCGTACGCGTTGGACGAAATCTGCATCGCCGTGTATCGAAAGCGATAGTCTTTCAGGTCTTCACCCGCATGCTTTGCAATCCAAATTCGCCAATTTGGCGTAGGAAGCGGCTTTTCGCGAAGCGCGTTCTTTTCAGTTGTCGGGATGCTTCGCATGCCATGAGCAATAAGCTCAATTCTAATGGAGATTAGAGATAGTACTGATGCCAGCTTCTGTTGGGATCGCAAATCTAAAAAACTGCGCTCGCCGAGAATGAGATGCTTAACTATTGGCAGCGCGGCGCTTTCTATCTGGCTCATCCAGCCGCCATTACAGACAACGCACGTATTCCGCGGGCGGCGCTTCTGAAGCGGGCCAGTCCCCACGCGTTCCCATTTGGATGGACCGGGAATATTGCTGTCGAATGTGGTGAAGCCATCAACTTTTTGCTCATGATATTTTGCAGCTGACGGCAAAATTAATCCGAAGCTTCAGGCCATATGTGCCCTTTGGTGAGTTTTGACCCACCGCAAAATGCGCATTTCCTGCGGGCTTAGCGACCATGGCGATCTTTGGCTGAGATTCGAGATTGCAGTGGCACTCAAATCGCGCCGTTATCTAGCAATCAAGATATCTCGCATCGTCTACGACAGAGGTGCCTAAGGCGCGCGATTCAAAAAAATACCGTGGACAATTTTTGCCACACGCCGTGCTGTCAGGGTGCTGTCAAACCAAAATTGGGTCTGGCGCGATCAAGCTAAGTCGCTGATTAAATGGTGCTGCCGGTGTGGATTGAACACACGACCTCCCCCTTACCAAGGGGGTGCTCTACCACTGAGCTACGGCAGCGAGAGTGCGCACGGCCGCCAGATGCGGCGACGTAAAACGCGGCGGAAACTGCCACACGGTTCCCGGTGACGCAAGGCGATGGCGGCAAAGTTGCAACGTCCGGTGACAGGCCGATAATGCCGCCGCGATGGAAAATGAGAAGTCCAGCAAAGACAAGAAACCTGACAACCGCGGTCAGCGTCTGGCTGCCGAATTGCGCGAAAATCTGCGCCGGCGCAAGGCGCAGGAGCGCGGCCGGAAAGCGCCTGCCGCCGGTGAAAGCTCGAAGCGCCCCGGCTTACCGCCTCGTGGCGGTTAAATCGTTCAAACAAGGGGCTTTCGGCACCGGACTTTCGCCGTAATTCCCCGGCGAAGGTGCTAACCTGCGTCGGGAAGGCTTGCACCCAGGTGGTGGCGGTTCCTACATTGGATCTGCGAGCGTTCTAAAGGCTAGCGGGGGCGACATGGATCGGATCCGGATCGTTGGCGGCCAGCGTCTGAACGGAGCTATCCCGATCTCCGGCGCAAAGAACGCAACGCTCCCGTTGATGATCGCCAGCATGCTCACCGAGGACACGCTGATCCTCGAGAATGTTCCCCGACTCGCCGACGTCATCCAGCTTCAGCGCATTCTTGGCAATCACGGCGTCGACGTCATGATTGCCGGCAAGCGGCAGGGTGATGACCCTAATCAGGGCCGCACCATTCATATTTCAGCGAAGAACATCATTGATACTACCGCGCCTTACGAGCTGGTCTCGAAAATGCGCGCGAGCTTCTGGGTCGTGGCGCCGCTGCTTGCGCGCATGGGCGAAGCCAAGGTTTCGATGCCGGGCGGTTGCGCGATCGGCACGCGGCCGGTCGATCTGCTGATAATGGCGCTCGAGAAGCTCGGCGCCGACATCGAGGTCGAAGGCGGCTACGTCATCGCACACGCAAAAAAGGGCTTGCGCGGCGGCGAATTCGCCTTTCCGAAAGTGACCGTCGGCGGCACCCATACCGCGATGATGGCGGCATCGCTCGCCAATGGCACAACGGTGATAGACAATGCCGCGCGAGAGCCGGAAATCCTGGATGTCGCCGACTGTTTGAACAAAATGGGGGCGAAGGTTTCGGGTGCGGGCACCTCGCGGATCGTGATCGAGGGCGTCTCGACATTGCACGGCGCGCGCCATGCGGTGCTGCCCGACCGGATCGAGACCGGTACATATGCAATGGCCGTGGCCATGACTGGCGGCGATGTCCTGCTTCAGAATGCGCGCCCCGAGCTGCTGCAGGCCGCACTCGATGTCCTCGCACAGACCGGCACCAGCGTGACGGCCACCAACGAGGGCATCCGCATTGCCCGCAACGGTGGAGCGCTTGAGCCTGTCGAAGTGATCACCGCGCCGTTTCCCGGATTTCCGACCGACCTGCAGGCGCAGTTGATGGCCCTGATGACATGCGCCGGCGGCACGTCACATATCACCGAGACAATTTTCGAGAACCGTTTTATGCACGTGCAAGAACTGGCGCGGCTTGGCGCGCAAATTCAGCTCGACGGCGATACCGCCACGATCGAGGGCGTCGAGCGATTGAAGGGCGCTCCGGTGATGGCGACCGACCTGCGTGCATCGGTATCTCTCGTCATCGCGGCTCTTGCCGCCGAAGGCGAGACCATGGTCAACCGCGTCTATCATCTCGACCGCGGCTTCGAGCGGCTCGAGGAAAAGCTCGTGCGGTGTGGTGCCGCGATCGAGCGTATCAGCGCCTAGACGAAATCCTTTTGCTCAGTCACGATCCGCCCGCAATCGGGAGGGATGACGGTGGCTGACATCAAGGTGATGAGCGCGGGCGCCGTGAAGACGATGGTCACGGCCCTCGGCGCAGAGTTCGAGCGCGAGAGCGGCAACAAGCTCAATCTGAATTTCGGCACCGCGGGCTCGTTGCGCGAGCGGATCAAGAACGGCGAGGTTTCGGACCTTGTCGTTCTGTCGGAATCCGCAATCGCCGAACTTGCAAAACTCGGCCTGGTCGTGCCGGGAACCAGCGCCGATCTCGGCCGCACAGTCACCGGAGTCATTGTGCGCGACGGCGCACCCGAACCTGATATTTCAACGCCCGATTCATTCAAGCAGGCGTTGCTGGATGCGCGTTCGGTTGCGTACACCGATCCGAAGGCCGGCGGCTCTGGCGGCATCATGTTCTCTGCATTGCTGCAGGAGCTTGGGATCGCCGAGGAGATCAGCAAGAAGGCGGTGCTCGGGAAGGGCGGCCACGATGTGGCGGTATTGATTGCCGAAGGCAAAGCCGAGCTTGGAACCACTTTTATAAGCGAAGTCCTGCCGGTGCGCGGCGCCAAGGTGGTTGGCCCATTGCCCGGCCATCTGCACACCGCCAATACCTACACGGCGGCAATCCATGCAAATGCAACCTCGCGCGCGGGAGCCGAAGCTTTGCTTCGCAAGCTTACGGACCCGGGGACGCGCGGCCGCTATACGGCGGCCGGGCTGGAGCCGGCATTCTGATTGCCGGCCATCTTGCGCGGCGGAAAAGGCCTGCCTAATTACCAGCGAGAGGGAAGGCGAACGCCATGGACCAGCTGAAATTCGTGGTCCTCGACGAAGAGGATCTTGAGATTGCCTCGACCCACCTGCAGGACGCTGTGGTCAGGGTTTCGGACATCCTGTGGCGGCCGCAAGAGAAACGCGTCGTCGTTGCCCTAAACCGCTTCGACTGGGAGGGAGCGCAAGCCGACAATCCCGAATTCCGGCGGCGACGAGCCGCCTTGCGGTTCGAGCGCGTTCTGGCGTGCAAATGCCGCCAGATCGACCCCGCGCACAAAGATAATGTCCTCAATCTTCTGGCGGTGGAATTCAGCGAGACCGAGGCGCCCTCCGGTGTTGTCCTGCTCGAGTTCTCAGGCGGCGCCACGATGCGGCTGGAAGTCGAATGCCTCGAGGCGGAATTGGCCGACCTTGGGTCAAGCTGGACGGCGGCTCATTGCCCCGCCCACGCTGTCGATGACACGGCGCCCAAGTCAAAACGCGCCTGATTAAGCATTTTTCGGCGCCGCCGAGGGTTGACGCCAGCACGCGCATCACCCATTGACCTTGTCGACCGGGCCGCCCCGGCAGGATCAGGTCATGCCCCTTCGTCTGGACAGCCAAAGCGCAGACTTCGCGGACCGGTTTCGGAGTCTGCTTGCGCTCAAACGCGAGACCGCACAGGACGTCGAACAGACGGTCCGTGACATCATCGCGGATGTCGTGGCGCGCGGCGACCGTGCGCTGTTCGAGCTGACCGCCAAATTTGATCGTGTCGATCTTGCAAAGACCAGATTGCGTGTGGCAACCGCGGAGATCGAGGCCGCTGAAAAATCCTGCGATGCAAATGCGATTGCCGCACTCAAGGTCGCGCGTGACAGGATTGAGGCCTATCACCAACGGCAGAAGCCCAGTGACGATCGCTTTACCGACTCGCTGGGAGTCGAAATGGGCGCAAAATGGACCGCCATTGAAGCGGTAGGCCTTTACGTGCCGGGCGGCACGGCCGCCTATCCGTCGTCGGTCCTGATGAATGCAGTGCCGGCGAAGGTTGCCGGCGTTTCGCGTTTGGCGATGGTCGTTCCGGCGCCCGACGGCAAGCTCAACCCACTTGTGCTTGCCGCCGCACGCCTTGCCGGGGTCGACGAGATTTATCGCATCGGTGGTGCGCAGGCGGTCGCCGCGTTGGCCTATGGGACCGACAGCATTGCGCCTGTCGCCAAGATCGTCGGGCCGGGAAATGCCTACGTTGCGGCGGCCAAACGGCTGGTGTTCGGCAAGGTCGGCATCGATATGGTCGCCGGGCCGTCCGAGGTTCTGATCCTGGCCGACAAGACGGCCAATGCCGACTGGATTGCCGCCGACTTGCTCGCGCAGGCCGAGCATGACGCCAGCGCGCAGTCGATCCTGATCACGGACGATGCCCGTCTCGCCGACCGCGTCGAGAAGTCGGTCCAATCGCAGCTCAAGACGTTGCCGCGGGCGAAAGTCGCCGGCGCGTCATGGAGCGATTTCGGCGCGGTCATCGTCGTGCGCAAGCTCGACGATGCGGTCGCGCTGGTCGATCAGCTTGCGCCGGAGCACCTCGAAATTCTCGCCGACGATCCCGAGCGCCTAGTGAAACAAATCCGCAATGCGGGCGCGATCTTCATTGGGGCGCACACGCCAGAGGCAATCGGCGACTACGTTGCGGGTCCCAACCATGTGCTGCCGACCGCGCGCTCGGCGAGATTTTCGTCCGGCCTGGGCGTGCTCGATTTCATGAAGCGCACGTCGTTGCTCAAGTGCGGGCCGGATCAATTGCGCGCGCTCGGACCGGCGGCGATCGCACTCGGCGAGGCGGAGGGCCTGAGCGCTCACGCCCGCTCGGTGTCGATACGCCTCAACCAGAAATGAGCGCGGCAAAATCAGCGCCGGCAGGAGCGAAGCGGCGTCTTGCCGCCGTGGTTCTCGACGAGGAATCGATCGGCCGTTCCAATCCCGACGTCGAGCACGAACGCCAGGTCGCGATCTATGACCTGCTCGAGCAGAACTCCTTTGCACCCGTCGGACACGAGAGCGGCCCCTACACGCTGCATCTAAGCATCAACGGCAACCGCCTGGTTTTCGACATCCGGCAGGAGGACGGAACGCCGGTGGTGGCGCACCTTTTTTCGCTGACGCCACTGCGCCGGATCGTCAAGGACTACTACATGATCTGCGACAGTTACTATCAGGCGATCCGGACCGCGACGCCCGACAAGATCGAGGCGATCGACATGGGCCGCCGCGCGATCCACAACGACGGGTCACGCATCCTGGTGGAGCGGCTCAAGGGCAAGGTGACGGTGGACATCGATACGGCGCGCCGGTTGTTCACGCTGATCTGCGTGCTGCACTGGAAGGGCTAGAGCATGATCCCGAAAAGTGGATACCGGTTTTCGGATAAGATCATGCTTAGGGAATAGAGTCGGATGGCCGCGCCCGAGCGCCCGTCGCGTCCTCACGCGGTGCTGTTCGCCTGCGGCATGAACTCCGTGCGCTCGCCGATGGCGGCGGCCTTGATGCGGCAGATGCTCGGCACGAATGTCTATGTCGGTTCGGCCGGCGTGCAGAAGGGTGAGCTCGATTCTTTTGCGATCGCGGCGATGGAAGAGGTCGGCATCGACATTTCCCGGCATAAGCCGATCACGTTCGAGGAATTGGAAGACCTGGAAGGTCTCAACTTTGACCTGATCGTGACGCTGTCGCCGCCCGCCCATCACCGGGCGCTGGAATTGACCCGCACGGTTCCAGCCGAGGTGGAATATTGGCCGACGGCCGATCCGACCGGGACCGAGGGCAGCCGAGAGCAGCGGCTCAACGCCTACCGCGAGGTGCGCGACCAGCTTACGGCGCGCATCCGCGAGCGCTTCGGACGGCCAGGCGGTGGGAATGAATGACTCCCGCGTGCTGGTCGGTTGTGAATAGAGGCCTATTCCGTTAGCTTCCGCGCCCTTGTAGCTTTCCTCCAACGCATCCATTGGCGACTCGGGCAGATGATCGGCCGTCCCAAATTCGTGCTTGCTTCCGGCTCGCCGCGCCGTCTTGCGCTGATCAATCAGGCCGGGATCGAGCCGGATGCGCTCAAGCCGACGGATCTCGATGAAACGCCGCACCGCGGTGAGATTCCGCGCGCCTACGCCACGCGCCTTGCACACGCCAAGGCGTCGGCTGCCCTTGAAAACGTGAAGCTCGACGATGCCTTGCGCGGCGCCTTTGTGCTGGCCGCGGACACTGCCGTCGCAGTTGGCCGGCGCATCCTGCCGAAAGCGGAGCTTCTTGATGACGCGGCACAGTGCCTTCGCCTTCTCTCCGGCCGCAATCATCGCGTCTACACGGCGATCTGTCTGGTGACGCCGAAGGAGGCCTTTCGCCAGCGCCTGGTGGAAACGCGCGTGCGCTTCAAGCGCCTGACGGAAGATGACATCGAAGCCTACCTTGCGTCGGGCGAATGGCGCGGGAAGGCGGGTGGCTACGCGGCGCAGGGGATCGCGGGATCCTTCATGGTGAAGATTGTCGGCTCCTACACCAACGTCGTCGGCCTGCCGCTCTACGAGGTCATGACTTTGCTGGGCGGTGAAGGCTATCCGGTCCGCTTCGGCTGGCTGAACCCGGTCTGAAGGACTACATGAGTTTTGTTCGATAACCGGAAATTTTGTTCCGTCATGAACGAGATTGACCGCAAAACGTCCGCCGTGCGGTCTTGCCCGATCTGCGGCAAGACGGTTGAGCCGGCTTTCAAGCCATTCTGCTCCAAGCGTTGCGCGGACATCGATCTCAACCGCTGGCTTTCCGGCGTCTACGCGGTCCCTGCCAAGGATGAGGAAGACGAAGACGGCGAGCGCCCGGCCGAGAGCCAGGCGGGCGATAAATGAGTGTGCGAGCCGGGCAGTGGCCTGATCAGCTGTTCGAGACGATCAAGCGCGGCGGCGTGCGCCAGGTCGGCTACGTGCCCGATGCCGGCCATGCAAGGTTGATCGATCGCTGCCGCGCCGATGCGGACATTCACGATGTCGTTCTGACGACGGAAGAAGAAGGGATTGCCCTCGCTGCGGGCGCCTGGCTCGGCGGGCAGCGCGCGGCGCTGCTGATGCAATCGAGCGGCCTCGGCAATTGTATCAACATGCTGTCGCTGGCGCGCACCTGCAGGTTTCCACTGCTGATGCTGATCACGATGCGCGGCGAGTGGGAAGAGTTCAATCCGTGGCAGGTCCCGATGGGATCGATCGTCGAACAGGTCCTCAAGCTGTGCGAAGCCGAAGTCTATCGTGTCCGTGAGCCCGACGAGGTGGCCGGCATCGCAGAGCGTGCCGTCCAGCAGACCTTCGGCGATGAACGCATCGTCGCCTTGGTGCTCTCGCAGCAGCTGATCGGCGGGAAGGTCTGGACCAAATGACGCTCGAGCGCCGCGCTGCAATGGCTGCACTTGTCAAAGACCGCGATGACGACCTGCTCGTTGTACCCGGCCTCGGCTCGACAACCTGGGATCTCGCGGCGGCCGGCGATGATCCACGCAATTTTTATCTGTGGGGCGCGATGGGCGGCGCCGCCATGATCGGATTGGGGCTCGCGCTCGCGCAACCGGATCGCCGCGTCGCGGTGATCACCGGCGACGGTGAAATGCTGATGGGGCTCGGCGCACTCGCGACCATAGGCAACAAGCGGCCGCCCAATCTCGCCGTCATCGTCTTCGACAATGGCGTCTACGGCGAGACCGGCATGCAGCCCAGCCACACGCAAAACGGCGTCGATCTCATCCGGATTGCCGATGCCTGCGGAATCGCGACTTGCCTCGATGTCCGCGACGATCACGCGCTGGCCGACCTTGCCGCCCGGTTGAAAAATCTGCGCGGGACGCTTTTCGCTCGCGTCTTGATATCCGCCGATGAGCCGCCCCGCGTACTACCTTTGCGCGACGGCGCCGAGATCAAGAGCAGGTTCCGCGCGGCCCTTGGCGTTAAAGCCTGAGTTCGGGGCGTTCTGGACAGTGCGGATTTGGGCCTTTATAACGCCCGCGCCTTGCTGAGCGGTCCTTTTGGCCGGCCCGGCGCCCAGGTAGCTCAGTTGGTAGAGCACGTGACTGAAAATCACGGTGTCGGTGGTTCGATTCCGCCCCTGGGCACCACTACTTCAAATCATCCCGCGCTGGGCGTTTTGCCGTGAATTGCCTGCCAAATGCGGTACGGCGTGACCGGCATTTCCATGTCTTCGATTCCATAGGGGGCGAGCGCATCGACGACCGCGCTGACAATCGTCGCCGGTGCGGCCGTTGTTCCGCCTTCGCCGCCCGCTTTGATGCCGAGCGGATTTGTCGGTGAAAGCACCTCAACAATCTTGCTGATGATAGAGGGCACGCGGTCCGAACGCGGCATGCCGTAGTCCATGAAAGAGCCGGACAGCGGCTGTCCGGAACCGGGATCAACCACGCATTGCTCCCAAAGGGCCTGGCCGACGCCTTGAACGACCGCCCCTTGCGTCTGTCCATGGACGATCAGCGGATTGATGCACCGGCCGACATCATCGACCGAGATGTAGCGGACGAGCTGCAAGCCGCCGCTTTCCGCATCGATCTCGATTTCGCAAATCGCGCATCCGTTCGGAAAAACCGGCTCATGCATCTCGTTGTCGGTGATGACCGCAAGCCCTGCCGACAGGTCGTCGGGCATAGGATGGCGTGTCATTTCTTCGGCAAGCTCGAGAAAGTCGAAGCTGCGATTGCTATCGCGGGCCGAAAAGCGGCCGTCGTTGAATTCGACCCGATCCGCCGTCGTGCCGAGGATGATCGCAACCGCGCGCTTCGCCTTTGTTACCAGTTCCGCGGCGGCAAGCGAAAACACGGTTGCTGCGTGGCGCATGGAGCGGCCGGAATGGGTGCCACCGCCGGCCTTCACCACGTCGGTGTCGCCGAGGATGATGCGCACTTTCTCGACCGGGACCGCGAGCAGATCGGCGACAACCTGCGCGAAACTGGTTTCGTGCCCTTGCCCAGCCGGCTGTGTGCCGATGACAACACTGACGCCGTTGGCGGACACCGTCATGCGCGTCTGCTCTTTTGGTGCGCCGATCGAGGACTCGACATAGTTCGCCAGCCCGCGCCCGAGTAGCTTTCCCCTTTTTTTCGCCTCGCGCTGGCGCGATTTGAAACCGTCCCAGTCGGCGAGATGCAAGGCGTGGTTCATGTTCTCTTCGTATCGGCCGCTGTCGTAGACCATCCCGACTGCATTGCGGTATGGCATTGCCTTCGGCCGGACCAGATTGCGCCGGCGCAACGTGACACGATCGATACCGAGCCGTCTGGCGGCAATGTCGATCAGCCGTTCGATCGCGAAAGTGATTTCCGGACGTCCGGAGCTGCGATAGGCCTGCGTTGGGATGGTGTTGGTAAAAACGGCCACGGCCTGCAGCGAGGCCACCGGAATGTCATAGCTTCCGGTGATCAAGCCGGCGCCTTTGCTCAGAGGCGAAAGCGAAACACATCGGGCGCCGACATTGCTGATGTTGGTTGCGCGCAGCGCCAGAAACCGGCCACGCTCATCGAGTGCCAGCTCAAACTTCGCCACCAGGTCGCGGCCCTGGTAGTCGCTGACGAAACAGTCCGAACGTGTCGCGGTGTATTTGACCGGACGTCCGAGCTTGCGGGCGGCCCACAGCACGAGCCCGAATTCAACATAGACGCGATTGCGCGTGCCGAAATTGCCGCCGACGTCATAGGAGAGCACGCGGATTTTGTCGGGCTCGATCCCGAGCACTGCAGCGAGCTCGCGTTTTTGCCTGACGGCCCCGCCGCTGCCGGCGTAAATCGTGTAGCGGTCTCCGGTCTCGTCGTAGTGCGCAACCGCGGCGCGCGGCTCCATCGGCACGCCTGTTACCCGGCCGACGTGGAAATCTTTGGTGACGATGTGCGCGGCACGCTCGAAAGCGCGCCCCGTCTCGGTCGCGTTGCCGAACCGGGTGTCGACCAGGATGTTGTTCGGAACTTCGTCCCAGACTGCAGGTGAGGCGGGCTGCATGGCCTCTTCGGCGCTCGTAACGCAGGGCAACGGCTCATACGAGACGTGTACCGCTTCGGCGGCATCGAGCGCCTGGTTCTGCGATTCTGCGACAATCATCGCCACGGCTTCTCCGACGTGGCGCACTTTGTCGGCGGGCAGGAGCAGGTGAGGTCCGATGAAGATCTCGCCGCCGCCCGGACCATGAAGCTTCATATCGAACTTGGTTTTTGGCAGTGGGTCATGCGGGATGGACCCGAGCTTGTCGGCCAGGCAATCTTCGCCGGTGAAGACACCGAGGACGCCCGGCATTTTTTTCGCGGCGGTGGCGTCGATACGCGTGATGCGTGCGTGTGCGTGCGGTGAACGGACGATTGCCGCGTAGGTCTGGCCGGGAAAACAGAAATCGTCGCTGAACTGCCCGCGCCCCGTGAGCAGACGAGCATCTTCCGTGCGCGGGATGGGCTGGCCGATGAAACGGAATTTCGGAGGTTGCTCGGTCATCGGTTCATGCAGACGCTGCTGCAGGGAGACCAGCAGTTGATAGCAAAATGCGCGGAAATCCAACCGCCTTGCCTGCGCTGGAGGTTTGCGTCAAATGTCTTGCTGGGGCGCTAGCCATGGGAAATACTGCGACCCAAATCGCGCGGAAGCCGGATGAAACACGTCTCGATAAAGACCTCGAATGGCCCGCTGATCGTCGGTATCACCGGCGCATCGGGCGTGATCTACGGGGTCAGGCTGCTCGAGCTGCTGCGCGAGTGGAACATTGAAACCCATCTGATCATCTCCCGCGCCGCGCAGATGACGCTCGCCAGCGAGACCAATCTGAAGCTCGCCGATGTCGAGCGTCTCGCAAGTGTCGTCCATTCCAACAGCGATGTCGGCGCCGCCTGCGCCAGCGGTTCCTTCCGGACGCGCGGCATGATCATCGCACCATGCTCGATCAAGACCATGGCGGAGGTCGCGACCGGCAATACCGCGAATCTGATTTCGCGCGCCGCTGACGTTGTGCTGAAGGAACGGCGCCGTCTCGTGCTCATGCTGCGCGAAACGCCGCTACATATCGGACACATCCGTAACATGGCCACCGTGACCGAAGCCGGCGCGATCGTCTATCCGCCCGTCCCTGCATTTTATGCCTTGCCCAATTCGATCGAGGAAATGGTCGATCACACGCTCGCGCGCGTTCTCGATCTTTTCGATATCGATGTCGGCAAGGTTCGCCGATGGACCGGCGACCGCGCGCGCCCGAAGAGCCGCGAACAGGCCGATCATTCGTGACCGCCGGGCAGGGTCCAGGCGGTACTCAAGCGGGCAATCAACAATACCAGAACGATTTTTGGCAGTTCTCTCTCGCCCTATACGGGCAGCCTGGCGTCGCCCGGGAGTGTCTCGAGCTGCAGGACAAATTCGGACTCAATATCAATCTCCTGCTGTTCTGCGCCTGGCTTGGACGCCGAGGAGTTGTACTTGGTCGTGACGATCTCGAAGGGGCATCACGTTTGATCGCCTCATGGCACGACCACGTTGTCCATCCTTTACGTGGCGTGCGCCGGCAAATGAAATTGCATCAGGACGACGTCTCGGCGCTGAGGGCGGAGGTCCAGCGTATCGAGATCGAAGCAGAGCAAGTCGAGCAAGCGATGCTGTTCGACTATGCGCAACGTATTACGTCCCGATCCGGGAACGATGCCGTAACTCGCAACGTCAACGAATACCTCGCGATTATGTCCAGCGAAGCGTCCGATCACGGTGCGCCGGTACTCATCGCTACGGCAGGGAATCAAAAAACCTAACAGGCTCACTGCGCCGGCGGTGCTGGCGCCTTGTTGGCTTTCGCGGCATCCATGTCGCGCAAGATCGGGGCCCATCGTTCAGATTCGCCTTTTATGTAGCGGCCAAAATCTTCGGGACTTCCGCCGAGGGCGTTCAAGCCTTGCGTCTCCAGCTGCCTGAGCACGTCGGGGTCTTTCAGGGCCTTGTTGGCCGCTTCGGAAATCTTGTCGATGATTGGCTTCGGCGTTCCCGCGGGACCCAGAATGCCGAACCAAAGCCCGGTTGCATAACCGGGCAGCGCCGCTTCCGCGATCGTCGGCAGATCGGGTGCCGCACTCGTGCGCTGCGCTTCGCTGGTCGCCAGCGCCTTGACCCGCCCATCCTTGATGAATCCAAGCACCGTCGACGCCGGAGAGAACATCACCTGGATGCGCCCGGATACGAGATCCATGACGGTTTGCGCGCTGCCGGGGTACAGAACGCCGGCCATCTTGATCCCGGCCATCTGCTTGAACAGCTCGGTCGCCATTTGCGGCCCGCTGCCGAGGCCAGCTGCCCCATAAAGCAACTCGTCCGGCTTCTGCTTGGCGAGCGCGATAAGCTCTTTCACGCTCGAGACATTGAGGTCTTTGCTGACCACCAGAATGTTCGAGATCGAGCCTACAAGCACGATCGGCGCCAGGTCCTTTTCGACGTCAGGCGCCTTGGTCGGCATCAGAATGGGATTGATGGTCAGCGCGATCGTGCCGAACAGCAGCGTGTATCCGTCCTTGGGGCTGCGTGCGACATAATCGGTTGCAATCATGCTGCTGGCGCCGGGGCGGTTTTCGACGACGATTTGCTGTCCGAACAGCTCGCCAAGCTTGTGGCCGACGATGCGTGCCGCGACGTCGCCGCTCGATCCTGCCGCAAATCCGACGATCAAATGGATCGGGCGTACGGGATAGCGGTCCTGAGCGGATACATCCCGAGGTGCGGCAAAGGTCAGGGCAATGACGAGAAGAGCGACAGACTTCAACAGGGACATAGGGCTCAGGATCTCTTCTTGGTTTCCTCGACGTTGCGTACCGGGGTTTCGGGTATCAGGCCGCCGCGCCGGCGCTTGATCGTTTCCTCGCCGCTCTCCGCCCAGCGTCCTTCGACCGCGCGACGGGCGTAAACGTCATAGCGCTCATCCCAGTCGCCGAGCGAATAGCCGTGCCATGGCGACTGCGGGGAAATTGCCGGCAAACCCAATTCATTCCAGATCGTCCGCGCATGCTCCATGTATTCGCGTCCGGGCAAAGCGAGCGGCGGCATGTCGTGCTTGAGCGTCGCGTCGATCAGAATGGTGGATTCCTCCCGCGCGCCGGATTTTGGTCCGTGCCCCGCCGCGCGGTAAGGCATCACGTGCATGTCGGTCCCGGGGTCCGAGCGGTAGGCCAGCGACCAGAAGATGGCATCGGTGTTGGCCGGATCGATATCCTCGCTGACGGCGATACAGATTTTCCCGCAGTCGGCGCGCAGCGACGCCGCGCCCTGCAGGCCGCGCCAGACTTCAGTCCGTGCGGTCCCCTTCGCAAACTGCAAAAAGATGACCTTGCGCAGATTGGTGAAGGGCTCGTGCATGACGAGCTTCTTGATGCCGCGGACGCCGAGCTGATCGCGCAAATGCGCGAGGAACATGGGTTCGAACGCAACCTTCTTGATCACGCTCGATTCGCTGGGCGTCACCTGGCTGATGATCGAGACGAAAACCGGATTACGCCTGTGCGTGATGGCGGTCACCCGCATCGACATATTGAAATCTTCGAGCGCCACATGCCCGTGACTTTCGCCAAAGGGACCTTCGGGCTCAAGCAGCTCGCTGTCGATCTGGCCTTCGATGACAATTTCTGCATCGGCCGGGATATTGAGATCCACGCTCACCGCCTTGACGATGCGGATCGGGGCGCCGGCAAGGCCGCCCGCAACGGCCATCTCGTCCTGATCAATGGGCAGTTTTTGCGGACCAGTGAACAGCACGACCGGCGCACAGCCGATGACGATTGCACAGGGCATCGGCTGCTTGCGCTTCTGATATTTTCGCCAGTGCAGATAGCCACCCGCGCCGCCCGGACGCGAGGACATGCGTACGCCCAGCCGATCCTGCGCCTTCAGCGCTCCGCGGTAGGTCCCCATGTTCTGGACACCGCTTTCGGGATCGCGGGTGATACACAGTGTTGCAGTGAGGTACGGCGCGGAGTCGAAACCCGGCGTCGAAATCGGCACGGGCAATTGAGCAAGACCGCCGCCCGGCCGCAGCAGGTCCGGCCCCTTGATGACGACCTCCTGACAGGGGCCGGATGGCACGGTGACAGGCGCTATCGGATTGGCAATTCCTTGTGTCCAGGCATCGCCGATATCTGCAACCGGCCTGCCCATTCCCAGTGCGTAAATTTCGGGTGACGCGCCCAACGCGCCGACAGCCACCGGAATGTTGTAGCGCCGGCCGGAACCATCCACGACATTCGTAAAGAGGAAGGCCCGTCGCTGCTCCTCGGCAAGACCGCCCTGAAACTGCCAGCGCACGAGCGGGTGGAGCTCGCGGTCCTTGTCAATGGCTCTGTCAATGCGGGTGAGAAGGCCGTGTGCTTCGAGGCGACGCAGATGTTCTTGGAAATCGAGCGGAGGGCCGGCGAATTCTTCTCGATGTGGCTTTTTCGCCTTGTTGGCAGCATCGAGCATGCGCTTCCCTTTCGGAAACTCTTCCGGGCGCTAAACTATGACACGTCTCTAGCGAGGCAAAATCAATCCAGGTTGTTGCGCGAACGTACGGCGAACTTGTCCGCACAACCCGGTCTGTCGTTTCGACCGCGAAATTATACCTCCGTCCAATTGAAACTGGGGTTTTGCCGGACTGTTTCCTAAAAGCCTCACGCATCAAAAAGCCGCCTAGAGCCAGATGGCCCGGAAGGGGATGATGCAGTATAAACTCTCTAATACGGGCATGGGGCCGTCCACTTCTGCCTAACCTTTTGACTTGTCAGAAGCTTTCTGGCGGACCAATAATCGCATTTTCGGGGGACGTATCGGGCATGCGTAAGAATATCAAAGTCGCCATTGCCGGCGTCGGCAATTGCGCAAGTTCACTGGTACAGGGGGTCGAGTACTACCGGGATCGTCAGGGTGCTGCGCTCGAAGGCGTGATGCGGCATTCGATCGGCGGGTATCGCTGCAGTGACGTCGAGTTTGTCGCCGCGTTCGACGTCGACCGGCGCAAAGTCGGTCATCCGCTGGAAGAAGCCATTTTCGCAAAGCCGAATTGCACGCGCATCTTTCAAAGCGCGTTGCCGGTGTCGAACGTCATCGTTCAGGCCGGTCCGATCCTCGACGGAATCGCCCCGCACATGGCCGACTATCCCGATGAGAGCGCCTTCCGTCCGGTCGATCTCGAGCCGACTGATGTCGCTGCAGCGCTGCGCGCGTCGGGTGCCGAGGTACTTGTCTGCTATCTCCCGGTCGGCTCCGAGCGCGCGGTCAAGTATTACGCGCAGGCCTGTCTCGAAGCAGGTGTAGCCATGGTCAATTGCGTTCCCGTGTTCCTCGCTTCGGATGAGGTCTGGGGCGCGAAATTCCGCGATGCCGGGTTGCCGATCATCGGGGATGACATCAAGAGCCAGGTCGGTGCAACCATCGTGCACCGGGCGCTCGCGCGGCTTTTTGCCGATCGCGGTGTCGGCCTCGATCGCACCTACCAGCTCAACACCGGCGGCAATACCGACTTCCTCAATATGCTCGAGCGAAGCCGGCTCAAGTCCAAAAAGGTTTCCAAGACAGAATCGGTGCAATCTCAGCTGGATGAGCGCCTCGATGCGCGCGACATCCATATCGGTCCGTCGGACTACGTGCCGTGGCAGCAAGACAACAAGGTCTGCTTCATCCGGATGGAAGGGCGCGGCTTCGGCAATGCGCCAATCGAGCTGGAGTTGCGGCTGTCGGTGCAGGATTCTCCGAACAGTGCCGGTGTCGTCATCGACGCGATCCGCTGCGTAAAGCTGGCGCTGGAGCGCGGCGAAGCCGGTCCGCTGGAGGCGCCCTCGGCATTTTATATGAAGAGCCCGCCGCGGCAGTTGCGCGACAGCGTTGCGTACGATGCGTGCAACGCCTTCATCGATGGCCGTCGGTTCGATCTTCCCGAAGAGGAGCCAGGCGCCAAGCTGGCGTCCAGCCCGCAGCGCTCATAGCAGTTGCAAAACGGGACTTCGTGCGCGCGGCTATCTCGGGTGTTGTGTGTTAAGCGGCTCAGCGTGCGGGCCATACAATGAAAGCGCCGGTCAAAACGCTGCTGTTCGATTTCGGCGGCACGCTCGACGCTGACGGCGTCGCGTGGAAGGAGCGATTTCACGCATTTTATCGGGCCGAGGGGCTAAGCCTGGATGGCGAGGCTTTTGCGCCGGCATTTTATGCGGCGGACGATCCGCTTGTCGGAGGCCTGCCGTCCACAACGGATCTCTCGGGCACGGTGCACGCTTTGACCGCCAACCTGGAAAGCGAGTTGGCGCGCCGCGTGGGCGGGAATGGAAGTGGCGACCGCGGCCGACGCGTCGCTTCTGTCTTTCTCTCGAAAGCCGCGGCCACTTTCGAGCGCAATCGGCCAGTCCTGAAGGCGCTGAGCGAGCGCTATCGGCTCGGCATCGTGTCGAATTTCTACGGCAATCTCGAAGCGGTGTGCGACAGCGCAGGCCTGTGTTCCTTTTTCGAGGTTTTGGTGGACAGCCACTGCGTGGGCGCCGAGAAGCCCGACCCGGCAATCTTCCGCGCGGCCCTCGACGGCCTTCGCGCGACACCGGAAGAGACCATGTTTATCGGCGATTCATTGCGCCGCGATCGCGAAGGCGCGCGACGGATGGGCATGCGCTTCATCTGGATTGCGCCGCCGGAGGTCCAGTCCGAGCAAAGTGGGCAGCAGTCGGTGACCGACCTGCGCGATATCACGAAGTTTCTGCAATGACGCGGGCATCTACATTTTCCGCTATCCGCGGGGGCATCATTGCCGCAGGTGAGGGAAGCCGCCTGCGCGCGGATGGCTATCGCGTCAGCAAGCCGATGGTGCCGGTCGCTGGGCGGCCGCTGATCGATCACGCTCTCGATCGCTTCCGCTCGGCCGGCATTCGCCAGCTGACGGTCGTCATCAACGAGGCCAGCGACGACTGTCGGCAATGGCTCAAAGGCCATGCCGGAGATTTCGACCTCGACATGATCGTTCGCTCGACGCCGTCGTCTTACGCTACTTTCCGGCTCGTTGCAGACAGGCTGATCGATGCGCCCACCGTGATCACGACGGTCGACACGATCATGCCCGTCGATCAATTCGAGACTTTTGTGGTGTTGGCTTCACGGTTTCCCGACGACGCGGTGGTGCTCGGCGTGACCGACCACGTCGACGACGAAAATCCGTTGTGGGTCACATTAGATACATCGAACGGGCGTATCCGCCGTATCGGGGAAAGCAACGGCAGTCACGTGACGGCCGGGCTCTATTGGCTCCCGGCCAAAAGGTCCGCTGCTCCCGCGAAGGACTTCGGGCGCTTGCGCGACTACCTGGGTGCGCTGGTTGCGGGAGGGCAACCGGTCTATGGCATCGTCCTGCCTTGCGTCTTCGACATCGACCGCGCGCACGATGTCGCGGCCGCGGAAGCTGCGGTCCCTGGTCTTCAGCGCGAGAAGTCCGAGCCATGAGTACGATGGCTAAAACTTGCAGGGGTATCTACCGCGAGCCGGACCACTCGCCGGGCCGCGTCGAAGACGATCGCGCCATCATGGATTGCGTCGGCGGAGCACTGACGTCGCGCGGTTTCAGTGTCGAGCTTGTCGAGGTCGACGCGGCGTTTGATGGCCGCTGCGCAAACTTATTCGCGATGTGCGAGCGCGGCACAGTGCTTGATCGCCTCGCCGATGCCCAGAATGCTGGCTCGGTCGTGGTGAATTCGCCGAGCGCGATCCGCAACACTTACCGTCACAGGATGATCGAACTTTTCGCCAAGCATCATGTTGCCTCGCCGGCGAGCCACGTCGTTGCGAGCAACGCAAAAGGGCCACCCCCGGCGGCCGCCGTGTGGGTCAAGCGTTATGATTTCCATGCGACGCAGCCTTCCGATGTTATTTACACCGCGTCAGAAGCAGGGTGGCATGAGGCTCTGGACCGGTTTGCCAAGCGCGGCATCCCCTTCATCATCGCGCAGGAGCACGTGTCGGGCGACCTGGTCAAATTTTACGGTGTCCGAGGCGAAATGCGGCCGGTGGCCGCCAATTGGTTCGAATGGTTCTATCATCGCGACAAGGGAATGCTGGGCCATTCCTTCGAGGTCGCGCGCCTGCGCGACGCGGCGTTTGGGGCTGCGGCCGTTCTTGGACTGGAAGTTTTTGGCGGCGATGCCGTCATCCAGGAAGACGGCAAGCCGATGATCATCGACATCAACGCCTGGCCAAGCTATGCCCGGTACCGCGAGCGTGCCGCTCAGGCCATCGCAGATCACCTGGCGGAGCGTTTTGAGCGACGCGTGCGGATTGTATCCCGGCAAGGAGTTGAGTCATGAAAGGTGCTCCGTCCCGTCACGTGGCGCCGGCGCAAAAAGACGGCACCGAACGGCGCACCGTGCCGGGTCCCAGATCGAAAGCGATCTTCGATCGCGAGGCCGAGGCGATGGCGCCGGGCCTGCAATCGATCGCGCTTTATTCGCAGATCGCGGTTGATCGTGCGCAGGGTTGCACGATTTACGACGTTGACGGGAACGAATACCTCGACTTCATCGCCGGCATCGCGGTGGGCAGTGTCGGCCACTGCCACCCCCACTATGTGAAGCGCATCAGCGAGCAGCTCACGCGCTCCACATTCGGCAGCTTCACGACCGAAACGCGTGCCCGCTTCCTCGAGCTTGTCAGTGACCTGCTTCCGGAAGGCATCACGCACATCCAGCTCTTTTCCGGCGGAGCGGAGGCCGTCGAAGCGGCCTTTCGTCTCGCCAAGTCGGTCACGAAGAAATTCGAGTTTGTCGGCTTCTGGGGCGGCTATCACGGCAAGACGGCTGGCGTGATCGGTCTGCTCGGCGGCGGCTACCGCAACCATCAGGGTCCATTTCCGCCCGGAATGCATCTGTCGCCTTATGCGAACTGCTATCGCTGCCCCTGGAAGCTTGAGTATCCGTCCTGCGGTCTGGCCTGCGCCGATCACCTGCGCAACGTCATTAAGAACGAGACGCAGGACGAAGTCGCGGCAATCATCATGGAGCCGATGCAGGGCACGGCGGGCAACGTCATTCCGCCCGATGATTTCGTTCATGCCGTGCGGGAGATTGCGGACGAATTCGACGCCCTACTCATCGCCGATGAAGTGCTGACCGGATTTGGGCGCACAGGGACGATGTGGGCGTCAGAGCAGTTCGGGCTCAAGCCCGATATCATGACGATCGGCAAGGGGATGGGTGGCGGCTTCCCGCTCAGCGGGGTGGCGTCGTCGTTCGAGCTTATGTCGGCCAAACCGTTCGGGGAGCCCAGCGGCAGCTCGTCAAGTTACGGCGGAAATCCGCTGGGGGCCGCGGCCGGTCTTGGCGCCGTCGAGGCGATCATCAACGAGCGACTTGTCGAAAATTCCGCTCGCGTCGGCAAGACGATGCTCGACGCCCTGAAAAAACTGCAGGAGAAATACCGGTTCATCGGCGATGTGCGTGGGCGCGGCCTGATGATCGGCGTCGAGATGGTGGCCGATCGCAAGACCAAAGAACCTCTCGACAAGGCCATCACGCTCGCGCTTTTTCATGAGGCATTGGCGCGCGGCCTCGTCACGATGTCGTACTCGCACGTCATTCGCATCAATCCGCCATTGGTGATTACCGAGGATGAGGCGCTGCGCGGCGTCGACATTCTCGACCAGTCGTTCGGTGCCATTGCGCGTCAATTCGGACTGGACTGAGGCCGCGGCGCGTGTTGCGTGGCGCTTTTATCGGATTCGGGAACGTCGCGGCAAAAGGGCACCTGCCGGGCTGGCAATCCGTAAAGGACGTTCAGATCATTGCCGCGACCGATGTGGTTGCCACGCAAAGGAAGGCGTTTCTGGAAGCCTACCCCGCTGGACGATGGCACGAGAGCGTCGACGCATTGCTGTCCGACAAGACGCTTGATTTCGTCGATATCTGCACGCCGCCGAGCAGTCATCCGGGTCTCATCGAGCGCGCGCTGGATGTGCGCCTGCACGTTCTCTGCGAAAAGCCTTTGGCCATCCGGATTGAGGACGCGCAGGCCATAGCGGCGGCCGCGGCGGGTAGCGGCCGCGTCGTTCATACCGTGCACAACTGGCTCAAGGCGCCGATTTGCGACCGGATTTCGGCGCTCGTCGATGAAGGCGCGGTCGGCACCGTGCGGACGGTTCGCTGGCAGACCTTACGCACGGAGCCGGCAGTCACCGTCACGTCGGACGGGACCAACTGGCGCGCCGATCCGGCTGTCGCTGGCGGCGGAATATTGTTCGATCATGGATGGCACGCGCTTTATTGCGTCGTGCGCTGGCTCGGCGTCCCCCGTGCTGTCAGCGCGCTGCTCGAGAAGCGCCGCTTTCGCGAATGGCCGATCGAAGATACTGCGACCGTCACGCTAGACCGGGAAAACGGCAGCGCGCAGATCTATTTGACCTGGTCAGCGGAGGAACGCGCCAACCGTATCGAAATCGAGGGCGATCGCGGCCGTATCGAAGTCGACGACGACGTCGTGGTCCTCAAATCGAACAAAAACGAGCAACGGTGGTCATGCCCGCCGCCTCTGTCACAGGGATCGCATCATCGCGACTGGTTCGTCGGTGTGGCGGAGGACTTTCAGCGCGCGGCGGCGGGTGGGGGCAAGGACAACCTGGATGAAGCGCTGTTGTGCGCACGGCTGATCGATCTCGCCCAGAGGTCCAGTGCGGCAGGCGGCGCCCGGATGCCGCTCGACGGCTAGTTGCCGGCTACGCTGTTTGGAAGTGTTCGCGTGCCGCAAGGAACACCAGGAGCAAAAAGAATATCGGTGCACCGGCAGCGGCCAGCACCAGAAACCAGTTCGACTTACCGAACAGCGCGAGAAAGAGCACGAGGTAGATGAAATCGCGGCGCGAGGCGGCATCAAGCATGCGGGCGAGGGTCTCACCGGGCATGGTCGCGACCGACGTAAAGAGCGGGCCGCCTTCTTTTTTCGTGTGCATCGTACGCCAATAGACGAAACCGGCCGAACCCAGGTTGCCAAGCGCTGCCGCGACGCCAAGCAACAACGGCCATGAAGCGCCGATTGATAAACTCCAGCCTATGGCAATGCACGCGAAGACGACAATGTGAACGACGTTGTCGCCCCAGTAATCGATGATCCCGCCAAAACGCGACTCCTGGAACCTCAACCTGGCCAACTCTCCGTCGCATCCGTCCAGGATCGAATGTGCCAGGAAAAGAAGCGCTCCGATGGTCTGCCAGAGCCAGTGCGCGGACAGAAAAAAAAGTGCACCGCACAGGCCGATGCCGACCGAAAGCAGCGTGACCTGGTTTGGTGTGATGCCGGTCGATGCGAGGCGGCGGGCAATTCGCACGGAAATCGGCCGCTCGACGTTCCGCGCCATGAATCCGTCGGTATCCTTGACGAGTCCGCGCAGCAAACGCCATTCCGCGTCATCAACATCGGCCGGTGTCGTCACCACCAGCGGATCGATCGCAGCGGGAATTGCCAAAGGTGCCCCGAAGTGCCGCTTGAGTCGCTCCTGCGCCGCGGTCAGGTCATAGGCCCCTTTGTCCGTGTCCAGCACCGCAAGGGCATCCGCGGCCGCAGAGGCTGCAAGCAAGATAATCTTATGCGGCATCGCCGCCCATCGGGCCGGCTCAGTCTGTGTTTCGGTGAGTCGCGCGAGCCAATCGGGCTCAGTGAGAATGGCCGCATGCGCGATGATCAACGGGCCAGGTTGCTGGGCCAGCGCATCGGTGAGGGTGCTCCAGTTGGAGATGGCAGTGATGCCGGCTGGCGCGGCCCGGTCTCGTGCCAGAAGATAGATCCGGCTGAACCCGGCGCGGCCCGCAGCCATAACCGTCCGCCGCGCGAGGCCAAGGCCAAGAACCTTTGGTTCGCCGCCGTCCGCAAATGCCGGCGCGATCGGCGATGCGCCGGCATCCGGCAAAAGAACCATTATTGGCGGGCTCGGGGCCACGCTCTGCGAACCCTGCTGCATTGGATCTGCGATATACCTCGGCTGGTCACCGGCGTTGATACTACAAGTGACACGTCTATTCTTGCCGCGTTCGGTGCCGAAATAGGGGGAGCCGGGTCATTTCCGTTTCGTTCATCATCGCGGGTTTCTTTGGCCTTGCGCTTGTCGTTTATCTGATCGTGTACAGCGGCGCCGGCGAGGTGGCCAACGCCATGCTGGTCGTCGGCTGGTGGCTGCTGCCGATAACAGCTTACCACATCGTTCCAATGCTCTTCTCCGCTCTTTCGTGGCGCGAGCTGTTGCCGCCTGCGACCCGTCCCGATGTTGTCAGTGTCACCTGGATCCGATGGGTCCGCGAATCGATCAATTCGCTGTTGCCGGTCGCCAACATCGGCGGCGACATCGCAAGCGCGCGGCTGGCGCACCTGCGCGGCGTTCCCGGCCCGCAGGCCGCGGCCAGCATGGTTGTCGACACCACAGTGGGTGTGGTCACCCAGATGGCCTTTGTCATCGCGGGGGTTGCGCTGCTGGTATTGCGACCCACAGGTGGTGCCGCATTCGAGGTGGTGGCTGGAGTGTTGATTGGGGTCGGCGCGCTTGTCGCGGCCGTTGTGGCATTCGTCCTGTTTCAACATAAAAATATGTTTGAGAGATTTGCAAAATTGGCGCGAGGCATGTTGCCCGGGCAATGGCTCGCAGATTTCGCGGGAAGCGCTGCGGCAGTCGATGACGCAGTTGTTCTGGCCTATCGCAGGGGCGTCGCGTTCTGGCGCGCAAATGTGCTGCGCCTTATCGGTTGGGCTGCAGGTGCGGGCGAGGTCTGGCTGGTGACCTGGTGCCTTGGTCAGCCGCTTGGTGTGACCGACTCCTTTATCCTCGAAAGCTTGTCCTCCGGCGTGCGCGCGGCAGCGTTCATGGTGCCTGCGGCACTGGGCGTTCAGGAGGGTGGCCTTGTCCTGTTCGGCGCGCTGTTCGGCCTGCCGGCGGAAATCGGGCTGGCTATTTCTCTGTCGAAGCGAGTACGTGAGCTGCTTCTTGGTTTGCCCGGGTTGTTTTTTTGGTACTGGATCGAGGGGCACTATTTGCTGCGGCGGAACGGGCGGGGCGGGGAGTAGGCGCGCTTGCCATTGCCCTTGTCGGCGCTTCAGGTGTCGCGGTCTCGTCAAGCGCGGTTGCCGGCGAGTCAATGACGTTGGGCAAGCCGAGCGCCTCACGCAACTCCGCGCGCCGCGTCTGGTAGTAGCTCGAGCGCAAGAACGTGTAGAAATCGATGGATGCCTCCTCGGCCATTTTCAGCTGGCCGAGCCTGACCACCGTGTCCAGGGTCGCGGTGGTGATCGCAATCCCGATCTGCGATCCGGTCAGCAGGCCGACCGGATCGCCAAAGCGATCGACGACGTCGCCGACCGCATCGCGCGTCGTGGTGGGCCCCCAATAGGGCCGAACCATATAAGGACCCTCGCCCACACCCCAGACAAACAATGTCTGTCCAAAATCGCCGGTCTGCTGCGGAACGCCTTCGCGGCTCGCGAGATCGACAAGGCCGCCGAGTCCGAATGTTGTGTTCATGGCAAAACGCGCCACCGTCTTGCTGGCGGCGTCGAAGCGGCCCTGCAGCAGATTGTTCACGAAGATACGTGGCTCTTTCAGGTTGTTATTGAAATCGTGCAAGCGGTCGTGCACGGGCTTCGGCACGACTTTTTGGACGGTCTCCGCGACCGGGCGCAGCATTTCCTGATTCATCGCCAGCATGTGGCGATTGGCTTGCTCGTTAGGATCCTGAAGAGGCAACGCGGCGTCCCGCGGGGCCGAGGCGCAGGCACCCACAATGACAGGCAATGCGATCGTGATCGCCCATCTGCCCCAGACTTGACCGCGACGCATATACTTTCCCGCCCCTTTTCAATTCCCCTGCAGGCCCGAGGCTTGTCGGATCCAATGACGAGCGCAGCGCGCACTGTGACGTAGCGCGCCGATCAGATCGAGTCCGACAAAATTAGCAGAGCCGCTACGGCATAAGTGTTACTTTTTTGTCACAGACCCCAGTTTTAGGTCATTTAATTGTTACCTCTAGCCTTATTCTGTGTCGCCAAGAGCGCCGGTTGGAACAGCACGGCCGCCGCCAGCGTCGTCACGAGGCACAGAGCCATCAGCTTGCCCATGCTTGATGTGCCCGGGTGGTGCGAGAACCACAGGCTCCCGAAAGCGGTCGCGGTGGTACAGGCGCTGTAGATGACAGCCCGCGTCAGACTCGACTGCAGAAAGTTCCTCTCACCGGAACGCCAGGCCATAATGTAGTAGATCTTGAACGCGACGCCGACGCCGAGAAGCAGCGGAAGTGCGATGATGTTCGCGAAGTTCAGCTGCAGTCCGATCAAAACGCAGATCTCCAGCGTGACCACGATGGCGACGAGCAAGGGCACCAGCGTCAAGGCGACGTGACTCCAGCGGCGTAACACAATGAAAAGGATGAGCGCGATCGACGCCACGGACCAGATCGCGGCCTGAATGAAAGCTTTGACGATGGTTGCCGCCGCTTCGATGACGAAGACCGGCTTGCCGGCTGCGTCAGGCGCAACGCCGCGCACGGCTGCCACGAAACGTTCCAGAGTCGTGTTGTCATTGCCATCGCCGCTCGGCGCGACCTCGACCCGGTTCAGCCCGTCGGCCGAGACCCAGCGCTGTGTCAATGACTGGGGCAACATCTCGATCGTCACGTGCTCGGCCATGAGCAGGCTTCTGACCTGACGTAGGGTCGTCACCAACGGCGCCACGAGAACCCGCTCGGCGTCATCCCGGGCCGCTTGGGATTTCTTCGCCAGTGCGGCCAGGATGCCTGCGAGACGGCGTGCCTGAACGGCGGCCGGGCTGGTGTCGGAGGCGGCTGCGGCTTCGCGCAGGTCGCTGGCCGTCGTCTCGATTGCCGCTAGCGTGTCGGCCGGCGTCGGTTTTGGTTCGACCTGGTCAGGATTGAGCGTGTTCCGGAGAAAAAAACTCGCATCGTCAATGATCGCAAGCTTCTCGTCCTGGTCCTTGGGGACAAAGCTTTGCAGCGTCACGACGTGCGCGACCTCCGGCAGCTGACGCAAGCGTTCGGCAAGCGCGGAAGCGCGTGCGGCATTACTTTCAAGAATGTCGAGCGTGTTGGGGCTGGTGTCCGGGTCGGCCATCAGATCGAGCAGCGTTGCTACCGATTCAGTGTCGCGGGACCGCAAATCGAGCGGGTTGAAGTCGAAGCGCAAGCCTGCAAGCAAAGGCAGGCCGAGGATCGTGACCGCTAACGTCGTACCGACAACCCATTTGCGCTGCGTTTCGAGGAAGCGATCGACCGGCGCAAGCGCGGCATAGCCAATCGGTGCAGGCTCGCCCGGAGGCCTGAGGACGGCGAGCAGCGCCGGCAGCAAAGTCACGGTCGTTGCGAACGCAACAATCATGCCTGTTCCCGCGATCAATCCGAGTTCGGACAGGCCGACATAAGCGGTCGGCAGGAACGAGTAGAAGCCCGCGGCGATCGATGCTGCTGCAAGCAAAAGCGGCCCCGCCAATCCTTTCGCCGTTCCAAGCAGGGCATCCTCGAGATCGAGCGATTCAAATCGTTCGGCTCGGTAACGCACGCTGAACTGGATCCCGAAATCAACGCCGAGCCCGACAAAGAGTACGGCGAAGGCAACGGAGATCAGGTTCAGGGTTCCTACCATCCAGAGCCCGATAGCGGCGGTGAAGATGAGCCCGGCCGCCAGGTTGATAAAAACGGCCAAGATGATCCGGGCCTTTTTCAACGCGAGCCACAGCACCAGCACAACAAGCAGAAGGGTGATGACTCCATTCAGCGCGGCGCCGTCAGCAATCGTGGCGAATTCTTCGTCCGAGAGGGCGACGGATCCGGTAAGGCGCACCTTCACGCCTCGCTCAGGTGTCAGTCCTAGCCGCGACGCCGCCTCGCGTATGGCTGCGGTTGCCTTGCGCCCGGGCTGCAGATCGTCGAAGTCCAGGACCGGCTGGATGTTGATGAAACGGCGAAGCTCCGAAGGCTCCGGCGTCCGCCCCGTTATCAATTTGCGCCAGGAAAACGCCGGATACTTTCCGCCCGACAATGTTTCCAGCGCATCGGCGATTTCCGTGAGCGCCGGCCTCAGATCCTCGAGCTTTGTCTTCCCCAGGCGCAACCCTTCGATCGACTGAGACAGCGTGCGAAGAACACCTCGCAATGTCGGATCGGCCGAAAGCGTTCCGAGGAACGGCTGTGCGCCGATGAGATCATTGGCATCGCGGCGCACTTCGTCGAGCGAACGAAAAAGAATGCCGTTCCGCGCGAAGAACTCGCCGCCATCAGGGCGTGAAACGGTCCGGATCACGTCTGAGTGGTGCGAGAGGTCGTTTGCGAGCGTGTCGGCTGCTGCCTCGGCAGCCTCGGGCGTGGCGGCGTCAACTACGGCGACGATCTGATCGACTCGCCAGGGAAAGGCGCGGTCGAGCGCGCGTTCCTGCTGACGCCACGGCAATGAACTCGATAAAAGCTTATTGCTGTCGGTCGTGATGGCAAAATGGAACGTGAAATAGTGAGCCGACAGGACTGCAACAAGCAAGAAGGCAAGAATCACGAACCATGCATGCCGTGTCGACAGGCGCACGGTCTGCGTGATTGCGATGATCGCCAGCTGATTGACGGTCTTGCTCATTGAATTTGCAAAAAAAGCATATTCATTTCAGGCTGTCGCCTACGTCTTGACGGGGCCTCAATCCAATTCCAAAACGTTCCGCAGAAGCAGCAAACGGTGCCTGACGGAAGCCCGCGGCTGCCCAGGCAGGTCGCGCCCGTCCGGGAGAGTGGAAACCACGATGAGAAAGTCTGAATTCAACTTGCGTCATTTGATCGCAATCGTTGCCATAGTTGCCGCCGCCCTGGTCGCCCCGATCCAATTGTACGCGCAGTCGTCAGCGGTGACGCACATTCAAAGTTATTACCAGCAGTTGATGCCGACGATCCAGCAAGCGGGCCGCCTGAGTGTCCGCGAGCGCGACAAGCGGTTCACGCCCGCCATTTCATCGGCTTTCGATCTCCCGACAATGACGCGACTGGCGGTGGGGCCAGCGTGGCAGAGTTTCTCGCCAGCCCAGCAGGCGGCCGTGCGGGATGCATTCGCCAAGTTCATCATTGCCGACTACGCAAGCCAGGTTAAGGACTATTCCGGAGAAAGCTTTGTTGTAGACCCGAATTCGGTGCCGGAGCCGCGCGGCGGTGGCGAAATTGTGAAAACCAGGCTGTTGCAGCCCGGCGGCCGCACTGTGAGTATCAATTATCTGGTTCGGGGCGGGCGGGTGATCGATGTCTATCTCAACGGGACTATCAGCGACCTCGCGACGCGGCGCGACGAATTTGCCTCAATCATTGCCTCGGGCGGTGCCGACGGTTTGATCAAGAGGTTGCATGATCGAACGCAGAAGCTGCTTGGGGGATAAATCTCGATCGTTCGATGCCGGTTCGCCGATGGGTCGGCGCGGTTCGAATCCTCGGCAAATCGGAATCCGCGACGGATGAACACTCAGGGCAAGGTTCTTGTCACCGGTGCAAGCGGGTTCGTTGGCTCGGCTGTCGCGCACAAACTTGTCGAAGCCGGTTTTTCTTTGCGTGCACTCGTCCGCGAGAAAGGGCCGTACTCTAACCTCGCCGACCTCGACATCGAATTTATCGAAGGCGATCTGCGTGACCGAGCTTCAATCGATCGCGCAGTCGCGGGTGTGCGCTACGTTTTTCATGTGGCGGCCGACTATCGTCTATGGGCCCCGGATCCCGGCGAAATTTATGCCACCAACCTCGAGGGCACCCGCAACGTCATGCAGGCGGCGTTGCGTGCGGGCGTCGAGCGGATCGTTCATACCAGTAGCGTGGCGACCATTGCATTGCGATCCGGTGAGATCGCAGACGAGTCCACCCCGTTGCCCGAAAACGAGGCCATCGGCGCATACAAGCGCAGCAAGATCGCGGCCGAACGCCTGGTCGATTCCATGGTGGCTGAGCAGGGTCTTCCCGCGGTCATCGTCAATCCCTCGACGCCGGTTGGACCACGCGACGCCCGACCAACCCCGACCGGCCGTATCATTGTGGAAGCCGCCAAGGGCCGGATCCCTGCATTCGTCGACACAGGGCTCAACCTCGTTCATGTGGACGATGTGGCGAGCGGTCATCTTGCGGCAATGCGCTCCGGAAAGATCGGGGAGCGCTACATTCTCGGCGGTGAAAACGTCCTGTTCTCGCAGATGCTGAAAGACATTGCGGGGATCGTGGGCCGCCACGCACCCTGGGTACGACTTCCCTGGCGTGCCCTGGTCCCGGTCGCGTTTGCTGCGGAAGCGGTGGCGAAGATTACGGGCCGCGAGCCCTTTGCAACTTTGGATGGGGTCTATTTAGCGCGATATCGCATGTTCTTTGCCTCCACCAAAGCCGAGCGGGAGCTATCCTACCGTTCGCGGCCATATATTGAGGGAATTCAGGACGCTCTGCAGTGGTTTCGTGCCGCGGGATACTTGTATTTCCCCTAGGGTCGGATACGAATGGTCTTAGCAGGGACCGTCAGGGGGGCGGGATGCCAAGACCGTCGACTATTGTTGCCGTGACCTCGCTTGCGCGCGAGGCCTTGGTTGCGCGCGGTAGCGGAGTGTCAGTGGTCTGTAGCCAAGGTGAGCGCCTTGGCGCCGCCTTGCACGCGGCAATTCACTCCGACGTTTCGGGCATTATCAGCTTTGGAATCTCCGGCGCGCTGCATCCCGAGCTTGTCGCCGGGGATTGGATCGTCGCGTCCGCGGTCAGGTATCGTGATCGCGTTATCGAGACTGATTCGAAATGGCGGCAGGAACTCTCCAAGCGGCTTCCCGGCGCCGTGCACGCGGACATCATCGGCTCCGACACTATGGTGCCGACGCCTTCAGAGAAATCGCATCTCCATCGGACGACAGGCGCGTTCGCCGTCGATATGGAATCCCACATCGCGGCGGAGATCGCCGCCGCGCATCAGATTCCATTTGCTGCTTGCCGGGTCATTATCGACGCGGCCCACAGGGCGCTTCCGTCCGCGGCAGGGGCGGCGCTCGACTCGAACGGTTCGGTGGATGTTTTTGCCGTGATGCGGTCCGTGCTGCAGAAACCGGGCCAGCTGCCTGACCTCTTTCGCGCTGCCGTTGACGCCTGCATCGCCGAGCGCGCCTTGAGAAAAGGCCGGAAGCAGCTGGGACCGGGATTTGGGTCGCCATTTGTCGACGGGCGCCCCGCTGAACGTGATTTTGCGGGGCAGTCAGACGTATCAAACGATTTTCTCCGACCTCCGATTTGCGAAACCACGTGATAGGCTGAGAACGGCACGCGGTTGCTGCGCGGCCAATAGCGACCGTGCACGGCGTCGTCGGGGAGGTCATCTGTGGCGCGCGATCACAAAAAGCCTGGCGGTGATCCGTTTACGGCGTCATTCATTGAAACAGCCATCCGGCTGGCGGTCCTCGCCCTTCTGCTCTACTGGTCCTTTGTTCTCGTTCAGCCATTTATTTCAATCTTCATTTGGAGCGCGGTACTGGCGGTCGCGCTCTATCCCATTTTCGAATGGATTTCGTTCCGGCTCGGCGGGCACCGTCGATTGGCGGCGGCACTGACGACGGTTCTGAGCCTGCTGGTCATTATCGGTCCGGCGACCTGGCTTGCCATGGGGCTGGTCGACAGTGTCCGGATGATTTCCGACCGACTCGATCCTTCGATGGTGGCAATCCCGTCGCCGCCTGTTTCGGTGAAAGACTGGCCGCTGATCGGCGAACCGATCTATCAATTCTGGGATCTGGCATCGACGAACCTTAGCGCCGCCTTCGCCACGATCGTTCCGCAGCTGAAGCCATTGGGCGGTAGATTGCTTCGCGTCGGTGCCGATACAGGCCTGGGTATTTTGAAGTTTCTCATTGCCGTTCTCGTCGCCGGATTTCTGTTTTCGCCGGCGCCCGCGCTGGCTGACGCCGTCAAACGGTTTTCACGGCGACTCAATCCAGAGCGCGGGGAAGAACTTGTTGTTCAGGCCGCGGCGACCATCCGTGCCGTTTCGCGCGGTGTAATCGGCATTTCAGTGCTGCAGGCGCTGCTGGCCGGCATAGGGTTGATGGCCGCCGGCATTCCTCAGGCCAGCCTGATTACATTCGCCGTCCTGATCCTCGGAATAATCCAGATCGGACCCACGATTGTCATCGTGCCGGTCATCATATGGAGCTGGATGACAATGGAGACCACCTCGGCGCTCCTGTTTACGGCTTACATGGTGCCGGTGAACCTGCTGGACAATTTATTGAGGCCCATCGTGATGGGTCGCGGCCTGAAGACTCCAATTCTCGTAATTCTGATCGGGGTCATCGGCGGCACGCTCGCTTATGGCATCACCGGACTGTTTCTGGGACCGATTGTGCTGGCGGTCATATGGGAACTTATGGTCGCGTGGATCAAAGAACGCGATCCCGAATAGAACTAACCACCCAGAAACAGACGCCCGACATCCGGATCGGTCAGCAGCTCGCTGGCCTTGCCAGCCAGGGCGAGCTTGCCCGAGACCAGCACGTAGCCGATATCGGAGAACTCCAAGCCTTTCTTTGCGTTCTGCTCGACCATCACGATGGTCTTGTTTTCATTGTGCTGAAGATCGCCCAGGATGCCAAAAACAGCATCGATGAATCGCGGCTCGAGCCCAATCGACGGTTCGTCCACCAGCAAAATTTTCGGATCCATCACCAGCGCACGGCAGATTTCGAGCAGCCGCCGCTCGCCGCCCGACAGGACTTTAGCAGGGTGTTTCCGGCGTGCAGCCAGACGCGGATATTTATCGAATATCCTGTCGGCGGCGAGCTTGGCTGACCTGCGGTCCATCAAATAGGCACCCAGCCACAGGTTTTCCTCGACCGTCATGCCGGGAAAGACAGACTTGTCCTGCAGGATGTATGCGATGCCCGCGGACTGAAGTTTCTCGTTGGACGACAGCCGCGTCACGTCAAGTTTGAGGCCATCCTGTTCGGTCGAAACCGTGCCGGAAAAAATATTGGTGAAGCCGAAAATCGAATGCAGGACCGTCGATTTTCCCGCCCCGTTCGGGCCGATCAGGCACAGCGACTGGCCGCGCCCAACGCGCAGATTGAAGTCGTGCAGGACTTCCATCTGCCCATAGCCCGCGTTGAGCCCCTCAATCCGCAAATGTGGCTTGTTTCCCGCTAGCGCATCGAGCTGCTCGACACTCACCTCCCGGGCGATTTCAAGCGCCTGGCGGGTGACCTCTTCAACGGAAATCACAGCACCAACACCGCCGTGATAGCCGCCGCCCGACGCGTGCGTGTGTCCGGAACCCGCCATCAATGTGCGCCCAGATAAGCGTCGACGACGTTCTGATTGCCCTGGATCTCCTCGGGTGCGCCGGCCGCGAGCATTTCGCCGTGGGCAAGACAATAGATCTTGCTCGCCATGTTCATGATGACGCGCATGTTGTGCTCGATGATCAGCATCGTAATTCCGAATTCGGCATTGGCGCGCTTCAAGCGATCAATCAATCCGTTGATCAGCGTGGGGTTGATGCCCGCGGTCGGCTCGTCGAGCAGCAAAACTGTCGGCTCGTTCATGAGCGCCATGGCAAATTCGAGCAGCTTTTGCTGGCCGAAAGAGAGGCTGCCCGCGCGTAGGAAGCGCTTCTCATAAAGGCCCACGAAGGACAGCAAATGTTCGGCCCGTTCGATGACGTCCGGCCGGTCGTAGGCGAACATGTCGAAAAAACCGGCCTTCCTGTGCGGAATCGAGATCTGCATGTTCTGCAGGCAGCTCATCTTTCCGTAGATGCGGGTGGTCTGGAAGGTGCGCAGAAGGCCGAGCCGGGCGATTTCCTGCACCCGCAGCTGCGAGATTTCCTGACCTTCGAAGCGGATCGAGCCCGAGTCGATCGGATGATATCCGACGATCGAGTTGAACAAGGTGGTCTTGCCGGATCCGTTGGGCCCGATCAGCCCCGTGATGCGGCCGCGTGGCACGGACAGGGAAACATTGCGGTTGGCGACAACGCCGCCGAACGATTTTGTCACATTCGTGAGTTCGATGATCGCATCGTTCATTCGGCACCTTCAGCATGTGGTGCGAGCTTGATCGCGGGCGACCGCACTTCGCGCTCCGTCGATGCAGCACGGACTCCAAACCGTTCCGGATATTTCTCCATCAACCAGCCGACGATGCCCTGCTGGAAGTAGACGACAATAATCACGATGAGCAGGCCGAGCGTCACGAACTGCCAGCCGAGAAAATAGGTCCAGGTCACCTCCTTGATGACGTGGAAGACAACCGCACCGACCACCGGTCCCCAGAACGTGCCCTTGCCCCCGAGCAGCACCATCAGAATCATGAAAATATTGAAAGTCGTGGTCGGGAACGCGATGTCGCGCGCATCAATGAAGCCGATCATGTTGCCGAAAATGGCGCCCGCGATGCCGAGGAAGAACGCGGCGATCGTCCACGCCGTCCGCTTGTAGCGGCGCGTATAGAGGCCCATCGCTTCGGCCTTTTCCTCGTCGTCGCGGATTGCATTGATGGCCATGCCGAAATTCGTTGAGTAGAGCCACCGCAGAAAAAGCAGCACGACGAAGGCGAGAGCAAAGAGCAGGAAATAGAAAAACAGCTTTTGCGTCTGAGGAGCTCCCGGAAATACCGGCATTGATATACCGGAGGCGGCACCGACCCATTGCCAGGAGGCCACCAGCTCGGCGCCCGCGACCGCCACGCCGAGCGTCCCGATCGCAAAATACGGGCCGCGCAACCCGAACACGACCCAGGACGTTGCGACGGCGAGGATTGCGGCCATGATGCCGGCCGCAACTACTCCAAATGCAAATCCGGTGAAGTACTGGGCCGTCGTAAAGACAATGTGGGTGGTGCGCGCCCCCGACGTGTACATCCCGACGTCGTAATAAAGGCCGATCTGGACTACGGCGCAGGTGTACATGCCGGCGCCGAAGAAAAAGATGTTGCCGAGCGAGTTGTAGCCCATCTGGCCGCCAAGGGTGTCCCACGTCATGGCAAAGACGATCATCAACCAGAGCACGGCGATCTGATTGGTATAAGCCGGAAACAGCAATGGAGCCGCGACGCCAACAAGCAGCAGCAAGCCGATGGTGATTGGATGGAGCGACGTGCGGGTCATTGCACCGCCTGCCGCACGCGGAGCTGCTGCAATTGCCGGACCGCCAGGACCGCCAGCAACAACAAGACAATAAGTGCCTGCTGGAATTGGGCCCCCAGTATGAAGCCGCCGAATTGCTCGAACACGCCCATTCCGAAGCCGGCCGCAATCACGCCCGGCAGGTTGCCGAAACCGGCGGCGGTGACGATCACGAAGAGGCGGATCGAATAGGTCGTCCCGAGAAACGGTTGTACGTTCCAGACCACGGCGACGAGTGCCCCGGCCGCACCGCAAATCGCCGCGTTCAGGCAGAAGGTGAACGAATAGACTTTCTCGGTGTCGATGCCGAGAACGCGCGCCGCCCTCGCATCCTGCGCGGTTGCGCGGATCGCCTGGCCCATGCGGCTCTTTTTCATGAAGAGGATGATTCCGACGGCAAGCATGATCGCGAACACGAAGCCGACGATACGGGTGGAGGCGATTGTGATCAGCCCGTCCGCGAACGACAACGTCGGCAAATCGGCCTGTGCAGACTGCGTGTCGGGACCGAAGGCAAGGTTCAACCCTTGCTGGATAACAATGGCGATGCCGAACGTCGCCAGCAGCGACGTGAAAAGGTCGCGCGCAATAACTTTGCTGATGACCGTGCGATAGAGAACCCAGCCGATTCCCCACAGCACGATGGCGGCAACTGGCACGCCCAGCAGCGGATCAATCCCGTAGCGCCCGAGGGTCCAGGTGATGTAGCCGCCGATCATGATGAAGTCGCCCTGTGCCAGGTTCTTGACGTTCATCACGCCCCACACCAGGGCAAGGCCATAAGCTGCAAGCGCGAAAATCGATCCGACCAGCAGGCCGTCGATCAGCAGGCCGAGATTGAAGATCGGCATGCCTGTCAGAACGGCAAGGTTACCAAGTACCTGTTCCATCGCGGACGTCCCCACCCGTCGTTGAGATGGACGGCCCTATCGCCTTGCGATCGGGCCGCGCACTGAAGCAACGAGGAAGCGGGCAGGGAACCGCCCGCTTCCGTCTTCGGCTAGTAGTGCGCGTCGCGCGGATAGACCAGCGGTGCGGCGGCAACTTCGGCCGGTGAAACGACGATGTACTTGCCGCCCTGGATCTGGCGCATGACGATCTCTTTGCCGGGATTGCTTCCATCCTCGGCAAATTTCACGCCGCCATAAAACGTCTGTAGGTCGGTTTTCGTCAGCGCCTCGCGCACCTTTTCCGTGTCGAGCGATTGGGCTCGCTTGAACGCATCGGCCCAAACATAGACCGATGCTGTGGCTTGCGCGGTCTGATAAGGCACAACCTTGTACTCGGGGTACGCAGCAATAATCGCCTTGTTGTACTCGGCAGCCGATCCGAACATGGGATCCTTCGCCTTCATGGTCTCATCCCACTGCGTCGGACAAACGACTCCTTCCGAAATCTTTGCGAAGTCCTCAACGATTTTTGCCGATTCACAGTGTGTGATGCCAATCAACGGTACGGCGGTCTTGAATTCGCCCATTTGCCGCGCGGCGGTCGCGGCACCCTTTTCATGCCCTGAGATCAGCAGAACGTCCGGCTGCAGCGCCTTGACCTTCGTGAAGAAGGTGGTGACGTCGTTGAGATCCTTTGGCATGCGGTCGTCGATGACCGTCTGCATATTGTGTTTCTTGATCTGTTCGATGACGCCCTGACGGACGTCCATCGAAAACGCGTCGTCCTGATAGATCATCGCCACTTTGACGGATGATGGGTTTTTGCCGGCCTTCTTGGCAAGATCGGCAGCCATGTCGATGACTGGCGTCAGGTACTTTTCGGAGGTTGCGACGATTCCGAACTGATATTTGTAGCCTTGCGTGAAGAGAGACCGGGAAGCGGCCTCGCCCTGCACGAGCGGGATCTTGTATTTCTCAACAACCGGCAAAATCGCTTTGGTCAACGGCGAGCCATAGGGGCCCAGCATGAATTTGACCTGGTCCTGGTCGATCAGGCGTTCGACCAGTTGCGCGGCGCGCGCGGGCGTCGACTCGTCGTCGTAGTATCTGATTTTGAGGTTGTAGCACTTGCCGCCGATCTTGATACCGCCGGCGTCGTTGATTTTTTTGACGGCGAATTCGTAACCGTTCTTCGTGTTGTTGCCGTTGGCGGCGTAGATGCCGGTGGCTGAAAGAGCAGCCCCGAGGATCAGGTCTTCACACGATTGCGCCGCAGCGGGTGCGGGTGCATAGGCGAGCGCGGCCGTTGCCAACACGGCTGCAAATTTTGCGCTGTTGTGCATTGGTTGTTCCTCCCATGAAACTGCGTGTCTCCCCCGGCTGGTTGGTTCCAGTCCTTAGTAATCGAAAGTATAGCGCGAATATCAGGATGGACAACGCATAGTAGTGGCGCGGGGACAGGCGACGGCCCGTCTGCGGCTAGAGCTGTTCTGCGTTAAGGTAGGCGAGCCGCGCGCCGCAGAAGGCGCAGATCAGACCCAGCCCGAGCGCCGCGAGCCCTGCGATAACGTCGACGGTGCCGCCTAGATTGCCAGTCTTGCTCATGATGCCGCCGATCGTGGCGGCCACAAATACGAGCCCGATCAGGAAGCGCTGCGCCCACCGATAGATAAATGCGCGCTCGCGAGCCGCCGCTATCAGATAGGCGCCCGCGGCCCAGCCACCCGCGAAAGCCGCGCCGCCGATCGCCCACCACGCCATGGCAGATATGAATTGCTGCTTGCTGCCGGTTGCGGCATCGCGGAGGACTGCGTCAAGACCAAGCCCGAATACGGTCAGGAGAATGTGCACGACAAGGGCAGCAAAGACGCCACAGGCAATCGCTGCGGCGTAATGCAGTCGGCGCAGGGTGTCGGTATCCATCGGCTGCCGTTGAAAAGGGGACCGGGAGGTCGGCTCAACGGGCACAATAACCGATCAAAGCGGGGCGCGCGAATACCCTTTTGAAAGCTGCGCCGCGTCGCTGCGATCCCGCCACGAGCCGCTCTCGAGGCTTGCGTCGATTTCCTGGTCGACGATGTAGCGCGGACGCGACTTGGTCTCGAAATAGATCTTGCCGACATATTCGCCGATGACGGCGATGGCAAAAGTCTGGAACGATGAAATCAGCAGGAATAGCAGCATGACTGACGCCCAGCCCTGTATCGTCTGCCCGGCAACCCATGTGCCGAATACCCACAAACTCATTCCGACAAAGACGACGAACAACATGATCCCCATCAGGGCGATCAGGCGGATCGGCCTTACCGACAACGAGGTGATGCCGTTGATGGACAGCGCGACCATTTTCGCAAGTGTGTATTTTGTCTCGCCGTGCAGGCGCGGAAGACGGTCATAGGTTACGCTCGCGGTCTTGAAGCCGAGCTGAACGGCAAGTCCACGCAGGAAGACATGAGCTTCGCCATAGCGCGCGAGCGCGCGCAGCGCGCGATCGCTCATCAGCCGGAAGTCCGCGTGATGCGGAATGACCTCGGCGCCCAACCAGTTGATCAGACGATAGAAGAAATCGGCCGAGCTGCGCTTGAACCAGCTGTCGCTGGCGCGGTCCTTGCGCACGGCAAACACGATCTCGGCGCCGTCATTGAAGTGCTCGATCATCTTCGCGGCTACGGACATGTCATCTTGCAGGTCTGCGTCAAGGGAGATTGTCGCATCGGCCTTGCCGATCTGCGAGAGGAGACCGGCCAGCAACGCGTTCTGGTGACCGACATTGCGCGACAGCTTGAGTCCGCGGACGCGCTTCGGGCGCGCGTGCGTGATTCTCTCGATGAGGCGCCAAGTCTGGTCGGTGCTGCCATCATCGACCAGCACGACGTAGCTTTTCGGCGAGATGATCTTTGACTTCTCCAGCTTGGCCATGTCGGCAAGCAGATAGGTCAACGTGTGCTGGATCCCCGCTTGTTCGTTGTAACAAGGGATGACGAACGCAATAACGGGTGCTTTGGAAGCAGTCATGATCAAAATCAGCCGTGGCTCGCGCGGCGAATGGTCCTCGGGCGACTTGTAAATTCGCAGTCAGATGTCGCACAGCCGCGTTAATCCAAGGTATGCCGGCAGCGTTTACAAACCTTTTATTGCCGCAAGCCGGCAAAAGGTGCCAAATCCGCACAGTTCCGAGCGCGTCAGATGCCTGCGAGTTCGCGCATAATGCGGAAGAGGCGCTGCTGGCCCTCGAACCCGATGCCGGGGCGGTCGGATAGCGAGATCATGCCGCCGTCGATGCGGGCGTCGTCGGCAAAGCCGCCGAAGTCGCCGAACACGCCCGGGTAGGATTCTGCGCCGCCGAGGCCAAAGCCCGCCGCCATCGCGAGCGACATCTGATTGCCGCCATGCGGAAACATCGCGCTGCGTGGCCAGCTGTGCTCCGCCAGCATGTCCAAAGTCTTCGCGTATTGGCCGATGCCGTAGGCCTGCGGGGGATCGATCTGGATCACGTCGCGGCCGGGGCGAAAGCCGCCGAACCGCACCAGGTTTTCCACGTCCTGCGTCGAATAAAGATTTTCACCGGTCGCGAGCGGCGGCTCGTAGCTTTTTGCGAGCTCGGCGAACAGTCCGAAATCGAGCGGGTCGCAGGGCTCCTCGAACCATCGCAGCTTGAAAGGCGCGAGCGCCTTGGCGTAACGCAAGGCCTCGACGCGATCGAATTTGCAATTGGCATCAACGGCGAGGTGCGCGCCCGACCCGACGACCTCGAGCACTGCCTCCAGGCGGCGAAGATCCTCGTCAAGCGGCAGCCCGCCGACCTTCATCTTCACCATCGTGTAGCCAGCGCCGATATGCCGGCGCATCTCATCCTGCAGGTCCCTGATCGTTTGTCCGGGCCAATACCATCCGCCGCCCACGTAGCAGAACACTTTGTCCGGGATTTTGCCGCCGTTGAAACGCTCGGCGAGCAGTACACGCAGCGGCTTGTCGGCAATCTTGGCAACGGCATCCCAGACCGCAACCTCGATGGTGCCGATCGCGATGGACCGTTCGGAATGTCCTCCGGCTTTTTCCCGCCGCATCATGCAGGCGAAAATTTTCGTGCCATCGAGATTGCCGCCGCTTGCGTCTAGGAGCGAGGCCGGGTCGGCGGCGAGGATGCGCGGAATGAAGCGCGCCCGCATCTGCGCGCCGCAGGCGTAACGGCCGGTCGAATTGAATGCGAAACCGCAAACGGGCTTGCCGTTGCGCACGACGTCGGTGATCACGGCAACCACCGACGTCGTCATTTCGGTAAAGTCGAAGCTCGAATTGGCAAGCGTCGACTTGAGCGGAATCGCCGTCTCGCGGATATCGACAATACGCATTCCGCTACGTCAGGCCGGGCTTACTGGATTTGCGGGATCTTGGCGTCCTTGATCACCTTGCCCCACTTTTCGACTTCCTTTTTGATGTAGGCGGCAAATTCATCCGGCTTGTTGGCAACCGGGTCGAAGCCAAGCTGCGCGCACTTCTCCTTGACATCGGGGAGGGCCATCGCCTTGACGATTTCCCGGTTGAGCAGATCGACAATTTCCTTCGGGGTGCCAGCCGGCACGAGGATGCCTTGCATCGTTTCGGACTCCTGCCCGCTCACGCCGGCTTCCACCATGGTCGGAACGTCGGGCAAAGCCGACGAACGCTTGGCCGAGGTGACCGCCAGCCCGCGCAATTTCCCGGCTTGCACCTGCGGCGCGGTCGGCGGCAGCGCGGTGAAGGCAATCGGCGTATGGCCGGCAACCGCCGACTGAATCGCGGGGCCGGCGCCATTGAACGGCACGGTCGTAAGGTCGAGATTGAAGGTGAGCTTGAACAGTTCGCCGGCGAGATGCGGCGTCGTGCCGGTGCCCGGCATGGCGTAGTTGTATTTGCCCGGGTTCTTTTTGATCAGGTCGACAAGCTCTTTCACCGACTTGGCCGGAAAGTCGGAATGCACCACGAGAATATTAGGCGACGCCGCTGCCAGTGTGACGGGCGCGAAGTCCTTGAATGGGTCGTAGGGGTTCTTGGCGTAGAGGCTCGGATTGACCACGTAGCTCGAGCTCGCGACGAGTATCGTGTAGCCGTCCGGCGGAGACTTGGCGACCTGCGTCATCCCGATATTGCCGCCGGCGCCCGGGTGATTTTCGATGTAGAACTGCTGCTTCAGGCTTTCCGACAGCTTCTGCGCGATCAGGCGTGCCATCACGTCGGTCGGGCCGGCGGGTGCGAAAGGCACCACAATCTTGACTGGATGGTCCGGATAGCCTGCCGCCGCCGGCAAAATGCCGAGCGCGAGCGCGGACAGCGTCATACCGGCGGTGATGAGTTTTATTGTTGAGCGCATTCGTCTCCTCCCAGTTTTTTTCATCGTAGCATTGCGCCGGAACGTTGCCAGTGGGGCTTGCATCGCCCGCGCTCACAGGCTGTATTCCGGCGGCTTCATTCCCTTTTCGTCAGAGGAAATTCAATGGTCGCCCGAAAGATCACCCGCCAGGACATGCGCGATGCTGCGGAGAAGTACAAGAACTGGGGCAAATGGGGGCCCAATGACGAAATTGGAACGCTCAATTATACGTCGGCCGAAGACGTCGTCGCGGCGACGCGGCTCGTGAAGAAGGGCAAGGTGATCTCGCTCGCGCTCAATTTCGATCATACCGGGCCGCAGGGCGCGAAGAGCAAATATCCGTCGATGGGTCGCACCAATCCGATCCACACCATGCTGCGGACCGGGACCGACGCCTATTCGGGTGTGCTCGACAAGCGCGGCATTCGCGCTGCCGACGATATGGTGACGATGCCGCTCCAGTGCGGTACGCAATGGGACGGCCTCGGCCACGTCTTTTATGAGAACTATATGTGGAACGGCTATGATTGCCGCGAGGTGACGAGCGCCGGCGCGCAGAAGTGCGGAATCGAAAAAACAAAGAACAAAATGGTTGGCCGCGGTGTTTTTCTCGATGTCGCCCGCTACAAAGGCGTCGGGTCACTCGATGACGGTTACGGCATCACCAATGACGATCTCTACAACACGGCGAAGAAGCAGAAAGTGGAGCTCAAGCGCGGCGACTACGTCATCGTGCGTACCGGCATGATGGAGCGTTGTCAGAAGGCTGGGAGCTGGGATGGATATCCCGGCGGCGACGCGCCGGGCTTTTCGTTCGAGACACTCGATTTCATCAAGCAGACGCAGCTGGCGGCGCTTGCGAGTGATACCTGGGGCTGCGAGGTGCGGCCGAACGAGAGCGAGGCGGGGATCAACCAGCCCTGGCACTGGATCACGATCCCCATCATGGGCATGACGATGGGTGAAATTTTCCAACTCAAGGAACTCGCCGACGACTGCGAGCAGGACAAGGTCTACGAATTTTTGTTTGTTGCACCGGCCATTCCGATCACGGGCGCCGTGGGATCGCCGGTGAATCCGCTGGCGATCAAGTAGAAGGCGTTGCAGGAGTTTCGTTATGGCGAAGGAATACGCTGTCACACATTCGGACGCCGAATGGCGAAAGCTGCTTACGCCCGAGCAGTACCAGATCATGCGCAAGCACGGCACCGAGATGCCGGGAAGCTGCGCTTTGTTGCATGAGAAGCGCCCGGGCACATTCCGGTGCGCCGCTTGCGATCAGCCGCTGTTCGCGTCCAAGCTCAAGTTCGAAAGCGGCACCGGTTGGCCGAGCTTCAATGATCCCATCGCCGGCGCCGTTGAGAACGAGACGGATCGCAGCCATGGCATGATTCGCGACGAGGTGCATTGCAGCCGTTGCGGCAGTCACCTTGGGCATGTGTTCAATGACGGACCGCCGCCGACCGGCCTGCGCTACTGCATCAACGGTGTCGCGCTGAAGTTCGAGCCGGCCTGAGCATGTCAACAGTCGGACACAACGCCAAGCGGGTCGGTGCCGAAGTGCTTGCCGACATGCTGGCCGGCTACGGCGTCACGCATGTCTTTATGGTGCCGGCCGTTCTCCGCCGCACCTTTGCCGAAATGGAGCGTCGGACCAAGATCGCGCGCATCCATTGCCATGGCGAAAAATCAGCCGCTTACATGGCCGACGGTTATGCACGCGCGTCGGGCAAGCCCGGCGTTTGCATGGCGCAGGTGATAGGCGCGCTCAATCTCGCCGCCGGCCTACGCGACGCGTATCTTGCGCATTCGCCGGTCATCGCGATGACCGGCGGACGTGATCCGAAGACGAAATTCCGCAAGGTCTACCAGGAAATTGACGACGTGCCGGCATTCGAGCCGGTGACGAAAATGAACGTTACCATCGACGACGTGGCGCGCATTCCCGACATGGTGCGGCAGGCGTTTCGCACTGCGACCACCGGTGCGCCAGGTCCCGTGCACCTGCAGTTCCGTGGCAACGAGGGGCAGGTCGATCTTGAAGAGGCCGAAATGGACGGGCTTGTCGAGGCGCAGTTTTCGCGCGTGCCGCCGTTTCGTCCCGAGCCGGAAGCGGCCCATGTGAAGGCGGCGCTCGAGCTGGTGCAGAAGGCCGAGCGGCCGATCATCGTCGCTGGCGGCGGCGCCCGCGCATCGGGCGCCGGCAAGGAGCTGGTCGCGCTTGCGGAAGCGCTGCAGATTCCGATCGCCACCACGCTCAACGGCAAGGACATCATTCCCGGAGTCCATCCGCTGTCGGTCGGCGTGGTCGGCAGCTATTCGCGCGAAAGCGCCAATCGCGCCGTGAATGCTGCCGATCTCGTCTGCTTCATCGGAACCGAAACGGGCGGTATGACGACCCACTTCTGGGCCGTACCGAAAATCGGCACGCCGGCGATCCAGATCGACATCGAGCCGGAAGCGCTCGGCCGTAACTATCCGTTGCAGGCCAGCGTGCTGGGCGACGCCAAGAGCGTGCTCGTGCGCATGCTCGGCCAAATCGACAAGTCAACCGCGGCAAAACGGGTAAACTGGATCAAGGACATCGCGGCGCTGCGCAACGACTGGTACGCGAAATACAAGCCGATGCTGGAGTCCGAGGCCGTGCCGATTCATCCGGCGCGTATCTGCGGCGAACTGAGCAAGCACATGCCCGACGACGCCATCGTCGTGGTCGATACCGGTCACGCCGGGATGTGGATGGGTGGCATGTATGATCTGCGCACGCCTGCGCAGAGCTACATACGCAGCGCCGGTCACCTCGGTTGGGCCTTTCCGGCCGGAATCGGTGCAAAGGCCGCGTGCCCCGAACGGCCAGTCGTCGTTTTCACCGGTGACGCCGGGTTCTGGTATCACATCGGCGAGGTCGAGACGGCGGTGCGCTGGAGCATTCCCTCTGTTACCGTCGTCAACAACAACGGCGGCGGCAATCAATCGAAGCGTGGGTTCGATCGTGCCTATGGTGGCGAGCAAACTGAGCAGGCGCGCGAATTGTGGACCTACAACAAGATGAATTTTGCCAGGCTGGCCGAGGATATGGGTGCCCTCGGCATTCGTGTCGAGGATGCAAGAGACATCGCGCCGGCGCTTGAGCGCGCGCTCGCCTCAAAGCGCCCTGCTGTGATCGATGTCGTGACCGACATCGAAGCGCTGGCACCGACCGCAATGACCTGACGGATTTAAGCCGCGACGCGATTATGCGATAGTGTCGGCAAGGCTTTGCCTTTCTGGAGGGCGACACCATGAAACGCGCGGCTTTTTACTTTTGTGGTCTTTTGACGGGCCTGGTTCTGGCTTTCGCAATTCCGAAGGGTCAGGCGCATGACGCCGATGTGCTCGCGAACAGCGCACCACAAAAGAACCCGCTGTTTATCAATATGACGAGCGGCGATTCCTGGCGCGGCTGGATGGGTCTGCACTTCGCTCACGCGACGCTGAAGCAGGGGCATCCGGTTGCCATTTTTCTCAACCTTGATGCCGTCAAGCTCGCGGCAAAAAGCGGCGGGCAGGAGATGAAGCCGACGATGCAGCGTGCGCCGCGCGAAATCCTTGCAGACTTCATGAAGGACGGCGGCATCGTCCTGATGTGCGGTCCGTGCATGACCGAGTTTGGCCTGAAGCTCGACGACCTGGTGCCCGGAGTGCAGATGGGCAGGCCCGGCTACACGCAGAGTTTCATTTTCGCGGAAAACGCTCGCACCCTGACGTGGTAGCGCTAGCCTTCGCCGATCTCGCGCAGGATTTACGCCGTGTGCTCGCCGAGCAGCGGCGAAGGACGCTCTGAGGCGGCGCGCCAGCCGTCGATCACGATCGGCGTACGCACGCCGGGGATCGTGCCGGCCTTGGCGGCCTTGCTCTTGATGGCAAGCTTCATTCCGCGATGCGCAACCTGCGGGTCGTTGAAAACCTGATCAAGGTCGTTGATGGGCCCTGCGGGGACCTGCTGAGCCTCAAGCTTGTCGAGCAGCTCATCGCGTTTCATGCGCGCCGTAAGCGCAGACAGCTTTCCAACCAGCTCGGCGCGATGCTTGAGACGCCCGACATTGTCCTTGTAATCCGGATTCTGCGCGAGCTCGGGGCCGCCGATGACGTTGCAGAACTTGACGTATTGATTGTCATTGCCGGTCGCGACGATGATGTGACCATCCGCAGCCGGAAAGACTTGGTAAGGGACGATGTTGGCGTGCGCGTTGCCGATGCGTTTCGGCACGTTGCCTGAGACGAGGTAGTTCATCGCCTGGTTCGACAGTACGCCTACGGTCGAGTCGACCAGGGCGGCGTCGATATAACCGCCTTTGCCCGTCTTCTCGCGTTCGGCCAACGCCGCCAGAATGCCGACAACGGAATAGACGCCGGTGAAGATGTCGGAGACAGGGATGCCGATGCGGGTCGGCTCGCCGTCCGCCATGCCGGTCAGATCCATGATGCCGCCCATGCCCTGCGCCATCAGGTCGTAGCCGGCGCGTTTGGCATAGGGCCCGTCCTGGCCGAAGCCGGTGACCGAACAGTAGATCAGGCGCGGGCATTCGGGCGCGAGGCTTTTGTAGTCGAGGCCAAACTTGGCGAGACCGCCGACTTTGAAATTCTCGATCAGCACGTCCGATCGCGCGGCGAGCTTGCGCACGATGCGCCGGCCCTCGTCGCTCTCGAAGTCCATTTCAATCGAGCGTTTCCCGCGGTTGGCTGCGTGAAAGTAAGCAGAGCCAATGTGGTTGCCATCGACGCCTTCGACGAAAGGCGGGCCCCAGCCACGAGTGTCGTCTCCCGTACCTTTACGCTCGACCTTGATCACGTCGGCGCCGAGGTCGGCGAGCAATTGTCCGGCCCAAGGCCCAGCCAGGATGCGGGCAAGTTCGAGTACGCGGAGGCCCGCTAATGGTTTTGGCATTTTGGTTTATTCCTCCTTATTCGGCGCGTCTTCGCGCCGCAGCGGGTTCCGTCATTTGTGTGGCTTGGACGACGAAATTTGTCTAGACTTTCTAGAGGGGCAGCAAAAATTAGCCCGGGGCGCGGGTAATAAGGGAGGATTCCATGACGTTAAACAGAAGGCATGTTCTTGCGGGAGCATTGGCTGCGCCGGCCGTGTTCGCAAATGCAAGGTTCGGGTCGGCAGCGCCAGCCAAGACTTTGAAAATTTCCCATCAGTTCCCGGGCGGCACCATCGATCAAGGCGATTTCCGCGACAGGCTATGCCGCAGGTTTGCGGCCGAGCTTGAGAAGAGAACCGGAGGCGAACTCGGCGTCCAGGTTTATCCGAACTCGTCGCTGATGAAGACGGTGGCCCAGTTCTCCGCGGTTCGCAAAGGCGCGCTCGACCTCAGCCTCTATCCGATCTCTTATGCCGGCGGCGAGTTCGCCGAGCTCAATATCGGCCTGATGCCGGGTCTGGTCAGTTCCTACAAACAGGGTGCAGCCTGGAAAACTTCTCCGATCGGCCAGAAGTTCAGCGCTTTCCTCGCCGAGAAAGGCGTGGTCATCGTTTCCTGGATCTGGCAGGCCGGCGGTGTCGCCAGCCGTTCCGCGACGATACTTAACCCGCAAGACTGCAAGGGCTTGAAGATACGCGGTGGCAGCCGCGAGATGGACATGGTGCTGCAGGCGGCTGGCGCCACAACGCTATCGATTCCGTCAAACGAACTTTATGCCGCGATGCAGACGGGCGCGTGCGACGCCGGCATCACTTCCTCGACCAGCCTGATCTCTTTCCGCCTCGAGGAAATTGCCAAGAGCCTCACGACCGGTCGTGGCAAGTCCTATTGGTATATGTTCGAACCGTTGATCATGTCGAAACAGGTGTTCGACTCGTTGCCGAAGGCGCAGCAGGACGCGATCATGGCGCTCGGTCTCGAAGGCGAGTCGTTTGGCACGCAGGAGGCGATTGCCGACGACAAGAAGGTGGCCGAAGTTTACGCGGCTAAAGGAGCCAAAATCGCTGACCTCGACGAAGCGATCGTCGACAAGTGGCGTGCAATCGCGCGTGACACGGCCTGGAAGGACTATGCGCAGAAGACGGCACTTTCGGCCGAGTTGCTAAAACTTGCCGAAGGCGTCCACGTCTCCTGACGACAAAAGGCTCACGTCATGGTTCACGGCCTCGACACAGTCGGGACCGCAAGCGAGGCGGTGTCCCCTGAGGACACCGCCGGCTTCGAGCGTTTCATCGCGCCGATCAATTACATCGTCGTGGTTTTTTCATCAGTCGCGCTGGTTATCGCTTCATTTGTACTGAGCTACAGCGTGGCCTCCCGTTATTTCTTCCATTTTTCGACCGACTGGCAGGATGAGTTTTCGGTCTTTCTGATTGTGGGCGCGGTCTTCATGTCTTCAGCTGCGGTGCAGGCGCGCCGCGGTCACGTCGCCATCGAAGTCGTCTCCCACATGATGCCCCCGCGGGCAAACCATATCCGGTTGTTCCTGGTCGACGTCGCATCGCTGATCTTCTGCGCCTATTTCTGCTGGAAATCCTGGCTGCTGTTGCACGAAGCCATCGTCGAGGGTTTTCGCACGGGCTCAACGTGGCAGCCGCCCTTGTGGATCCCTTACTCATTGATGACCTGCGGCATGCTGCTGCTGAGCATCCAGCTCTTGCTGCAGGTGGCTAACCACATGGCGCGGTGGAAGAAGCCGGTATGAGCATCCTGTCCATCGGGCTTCTGTACGGCGGATCCACGTTGCTGGTCATGTTTGCCGGCATGCCGATTGCATTTGCGCTTGGCGCAGTGGCGACCATTTTTATGATCGCGTTTATGCCGTCATCGTCGGTCGATACCATTACGCAAAATGTTTACGAGGAAATGGCCTCGATCACGCTACTGTCGATCCCGCTTTTCATCCTCAAGGGCTCTGCGATCGGCCGTTCGCGCGCGGGGCAGGATCTCTACGGCGCGCTTCATGCGTGGCTGCATCGAATACCCGGCGGACTCGGCATTGCGAACGTTTTTGCCTGTGCACTGTTTGCCGCGATGGCGGGTTCGTCGCCGGCGACCTGCTCGGCGATCGGCTCCGCAGGCATTCCGGAGATGCGCAAACACGGCTATTCCGGCGGCTTCGCCGCCGGAATTATCGCGGCCGGCGGCACGCTCGGGATTCTGCTGCCGCCTTCGATCACCATGATCCTATACGCCGTCGCGGCGGAACAATCGCTCGGACGGCTATTCCTCGCCGCAATCGGGCCGGCTTTGCTGTTGGTTGCGCTTTTCACCGTGTATGCGATGTGGCGCTTCCGTCGGGAATACGTCCACGCCAAGGCCGCTTACGAAAAATCCGGCACGTACTCCGAGATATTGCGCGTCGACGAGCTGTCGTTGCGCGATAAATTCGCACTGTTGCCGCGCGTCCTTCCGTTCATCGTATTGCTGACCGGCGTGATGATTGCGCTCTATGGCGGGTTTGCCACGCCCTCCGAGACGGCCGGGCTCGGTGCGGTTCTCGCGCTGATTCTGATTGCGGTCATCTACAGCGTGTGGTCCCCGCGTGACCTCGAACCGATCCTGGTGGCGACGTTACGGGAATCAACCATGCTGATGCTGATCATCGGGATGTCGCTGCTCTATTCGTATGTCATGAGCTATCTCCATATCAGCCAATCGACCGCTGAATGGATTGTGTCGCTCCATCTGTCACGTTGGGTTCTGCTGACAACTATCTTGCTGATGGTAGTGGTGCTCGGCTTCTTCCTGCCGCCCGTCTCGATCATCCTGATGACGGCGCCGATAATCTTGCCGCCGCTGCGGGCCGCGGAGTTCGACCTGATCTGGTTCGGCGTCATCATGACAATCGTCATGGAAATGGGTCTTATTCATCCGCCCGTGGGGCTTAATATTTTTGTGATCAACAACATCGCCCCCGATATCCCGCTGCGCGATGTAATGTGGGGCGTACTACCTTTTGTCGGGCTGATGATTTTAGGTGTCGTGATATTGTGCTTCGTGCCTGGCATCGCCACATGGTTCTCGGATCTGGTGATGGGCCCGGCGATAGTATCGAAATGAACACCTCGTTTTTCGGGGAACTGCTGCAGACGATTTCCGAGCGCGGCCGCGCGCTGCTTGCCCGTGACCGGCGTGGCGATGCGTCGGCGCGTTCCGAAAACCTCGTCGAGCTGTGCGAACATCTTTTGTCCGGTCGGGGGGAAGCTTCCGGCGTCGCGCTTGCCCGCGAGATTCTCACCGGTTACGGCACGCTCACGATTGGGCCGCGGATCGCTTTCTTTGAGGCATTGGCGCAGCGCTTCGGTATCGACAGGGCGCAGATGGATCAAGCCATCGACGCGTGGCGCGCGGCGCCGTCGGACGCGACAGCGACCGAGGTGCATGCCGCCTCCGAGCCGCGCCGGCAGGAACTTTTCCGCAGACTCAACCTCGCGCCGGGAGGCACGGCCGCGCTGGTCCGCATGCGCGAACAGCTGATGGATTCGCTCGATCATCGCGACGACCTGCGTGCCGTTGACGACGACTTCGTTCATCTTTTTTCGTCCTGGTTCAATCGCGGATTTCTCGTGCTGCGGCGGATCGACTGGTCGACGCCGGCGATCGTGCTCGAAAAAATTATCCGCTACGAAGCCGTGCACGAGATTCGCGGCTGGGATGATCTGCGCCGCCGCATCGACCCGCCGGATCGCCGTTGTTATGCGTTCTTTCATCCAGCGCTAGTGGACGAACCGCTGATTTTCGTTGAAGTGGCGCTCGAGCGCGAAATCCCCGGTGCCATCGCGCCTATCCTCGCCAGCGGCCGCCAGCAATTTGTCGAACCGGACAAGACCCGCATTGCGGTATTCTATTCCATTTCAAATTGTCAGCGCGGATTATCGGGAGTCTCTTTTGGCAATTTCCTGATCAAGCAGGTCGTGGAAGAAATCTGCCGCGAACTGCCGAAGCTCACGACGTTTGTGACGTTGTCACCGGTCTCGGGTTTTGCGCGTTGGCTCGACCAAGAATTGAAATCCGAAAATTCTTCCGCAATCAGCGCGAACGACCGCATCGTCCTGGAGCTGTTGGAGCGGCCGCATTGGTGGACCGATCCGGAGATTTTCAGCCAGCTAGAAGACCCGCTGATGCGTGCTGCGGCCTGGTATTTTGTGCGAGCACGCAACACACGGGGCGGACTTGTTGATCCAGTGGCACGTTTCCATCTCGGCAACGGCGCGCGGCTTGAGCGCATCAACTGGCTCTCGGATACCTCGGAGCGTGCAATCGCGCAGGGGTATGGGGTGATGGTGAACTATCTCTACGATCTCGATGACATCGAGAAGAACCACGAGGCTTATGCCGAAGGGCCTACCGTGGTCGCGTCGAATGCCGTCCAGCGCCTGCTGCGGCCGCCGCTCGAGCTCGTGCCGATCGCGGGTTAGGATTTTCCGTAAACCGGGACGATGGCACCGCGGGTGACGCGGTTGTCCGGCGAGGCGAGGAACACGATCGTTGCCGCGACTTCTTCCACTTTCGGCCAGGTGGTGTGGTCGGCCTTCGGCATAGCCTTGCGGTTGGCCGCGGTGTCCATGATCGAAGGCGCGACGGCGTTCACCAGAACTCCATCCTTCGCAACTTCCTCGGCAAGCGCCATCGTGAGCGCCGCCACTCCGGCCTTGGCGAGGGTGTAGGCGGTCATGCCGGCACCGCTCCGCGGTTCCAGCGCCGGACGCGCCGCCACATTGACGATACGCCCACCGCCGGCCGGCACCATCGCCTTCACTGCAGAGCGGCAACACAGAAAACAGGAGGCGAGGTTGCTGTCGATCTGCGCCATCAGCGCGGTCTTGTCGATGTCGATAATCTTGGCCGCGGCGAAGCCACCAGCAATATGAATCGAGGCCCAAAGAGATCTAACGCCAGCGTAGACCTTTGCCACTTCGGCTTCCTCGGACAGATCGGAAACCTTGATCAATGTCGCCTGCGGCTGGCCACGATAGGGGAATCGCTCGGCTTCCGCGTCGTGAACGTAAGGCACCGTGCAGGTCGCGCCGGCGCCGATCAGCGCACCGACAACCGAGGTGCCGAGCGCGCCGGTACCGCCAGTCACCACCACATGCTTTCTGGAAAAATCCATCCTCAGCCGCGCCCGCGTTTCACGCGCGTCGGCAGAACCTGGAACTCGATCCAGTTCGCCACTTCGCCGACGCGCAGCTTCTTCTCGAGCACATTCTTGCTGATGCCGTGCCGCCAGGCCAGCCGCTTGCAGCCCGGATCGCGGTCGAGTGCGTCGAGATCCTGCGCAAAGGTTTCAATGTCAGGCTCGTCCGCGAAAAAGCCTTCCTCGATCAGGCGCCCGCCGATGCGCCGGACGATGGCCGCAATCTCGCGCAGCGGATATTCCGGATGATACTGCACAGCCCACGCGGTTGAGCCGTTGGTTCGGATTTCGGCGCTTTGCACGTCCGACACCGCATTGGTGGCGAGCACGGTCGTGCCTGGTGCCACCGCCTCGACTTCGTCGAGATGCACCGTCGGCGCATTGAAGACGTCGAGCTTGCCAACATACATGGGATGTTTGCGGCCGGCCTCGGTGAGGCGGATGCCGCGGCCGAAACCGATTTCGCGGCCTTTCGGGTTCTTGCGCACGCTGCCACCGGCGGCGGCGGTGATGATCTGGATGCCCCAGCACGATCCGAAAATGGGAGTCCCGGTTTTGAGTGCGGCGCGCACCAATTCAACCTGCCGCATCACCTCCGGGCCGGCATTGTAGACATGCAGGCTGGAGCCGGTGATTGCGATCCCGTCATAGCCTTCCAGCGATGCACCTTCCGGCAACAGCGCTGCCGGGTCGCCGGGATAGCAGATATCCACCACGGCCCCAGGCAACAGCTCGCGCAGAAGATCGGAATAGCCTTTGCTCGCCGGAGTCCCGCCGGCGGCGACATGCTCGGCCGTGGTCTGTGGGGAATTTCCTTCAACGACGAGCAGGCGGGGCGAGGGCATCGGTTCCCGTTTCAGGTTCGCTGACCGCCGCCCCCGGCGTGCACCATGAGCGACGCATCCTTTGATATGGCGGCGCGACCACCTTTTTGCAATCGCGGCGGAATTTATGACGCAAATTCGAGGTTAATGCATTCCGGTTCTTGAGTGTGCGGCGCAAGCCGCCCATCCTGCATCAGAAAAGCGAATCAGCGCGCAATGGCCGACTTCGACCTCGCCATCATCGGTGGCGGCATCAACGGCACAGGCCTCGCCAGGGACGCCGCCGGCCGCGGCATCCGCGTGCTGCTTGTCGAGATGAACGATCTCGGATCCGGGACGTCGTCAGCCTCCAGCAAGATGATCCATGGGGGTTTGCGCTACCTCGAGCATGGCGCCTTCCGTCTCGTCCGCGAGGCGCTAAGTGAGCGCGAGGTGTTGTTGCGGATGGCGCCTCACGTGGTGCGGCCAATGCGTTTCATGCTGCCGCCGCTGCCGGGTTTGCGCTCGGCCCTTCTGCTGCGCTTCGGGCTGTTTCTGTACGACATCCTCGGCGCGCGCAAGCTGCTGCCCGCGTCTCGTACGGCCGATCTGACGCATCACCAGGCCGGTCATCCTCTCAAGCGGGAATTCCGCTACGGGTTCGAATATTCCGACTGCTCGGTCGATGATTCCCGGCTGGTCGTGCTCAACGCGATTGACGCGGCCGAGCGAGGCGCCGTTATCCGGACGCGCACGCGCTGCACCCGTGGCGAACGGCGGGGAGAATGGGATCTGGTGCTCAGCGACCACGGCCGCCGCAGCGTTGCGACCGCGCGGGTCCTGGTCAATGCCGCGGGTCCCTGGATCGGAGGAGTGGCGGACACCATCCTCCGGCAGCCGCTGGCGCGCGGCGTCCGGCTGATCAAGGGGAGTCACATTGTCGTGCGCCGTCAGTTCCAGGACGACTACGGCTACATCCTGGAAGCGCCGGACAGGCGGGTGGTCTTCGTCCTGCCCTTTGCAGATGATTTCAGCCTGATCGGCACGACGGACGAGAATTTTGTCGGAGATCTCAGCGCTCCCACGCCGACACCGCATGAAATCAATTATCTGTGCGACGTCGTCAATCGCTATTTCCGCAGTGTCCTCACACCTGACGAGGTGGTCCAGTCTTTTTCAGGCGTGCGTGCGCTCTATGACGATGGCTCCGACAAGCCGGAAGACGTCACTCGCGATTACGAGCTCGTTCTCGACAGTCGTGACGGCCAGGCGCCTCTGCTCACGGTCTATGGCGGCAAGATCACGACCTACCGCAGGTTGGCTGAAGCCGTGCTGGCGCGACTCGGGCGCTACTTCGGCGCGACACGGCGCTGGACCGCGCAATCCACGCTTCCGGGCGGGGAATTTCTGCCTGGTGAGTTTAATTCACAAACAGACCAAGCCATGCGGCGTTGGCCATTTCTGTCCAGGCTGCACGCACGCCGGATGTTGCATGCCTACGGGCTGCGCATGGAAAGAATCCTCAAGGACGCGCGCAGCATAGACGAAATGGGACGATGCGTTGCCGGCGACCTGAGCGAAGCGGAAGTACGCTACCTCGTCGAAAATGAATGGGCGCAAACCGCAGACGATGTATTGTGGCGGCGAAGCAAGATTGGCCTGCTGGCGTCCAAAGAGCAGGTGGCCGCGCTTGAACGGCTGATGACGTCAATGAAATCGAATTTCCGTCAATAAATCGCTGGAGATTTCAGTTGCCGGCGGCACTCATCGCGATTGATCAGGGAACAACCTCCACCCGCGCGATCGTCTTTGACGCAGAGCTGCGGCCGCTCGCAAGTGCGCAGCAGGAATTGCGCCAGATCTACCCGGCACCCGGCGAGGTCGAGCATGATCCCGAGGAGATCTGGTCGGCTGTCGTCGCTGCCATGCGTGCGGCGATGGCGCAGGCTCGGATCGGCGCAAAAGACGTTGCGGGCATCGGCATCACCAATCAGCGTGAAACCGCGGTGATTTGGGACCGGCAAAGTGGGCGCCCGATCCACCACGCAATCGTCTGGCAGGATCGCCGCACCGCCGATTATTGCGAGGCGCTTCGGCGTGACGGGCACGAGGCAGATATCGCGCGCAAAACCGGTCTTCTCATTGATCCGTATTTTTCTGCCTCCAAGATCACCTGGCTGCTCGATCGTATCGAAGGCGCTCGCGCAGCGGCGGAGGCCGGAAAGCTCGCTTTCGGCACCATCGACACCTTCCTGCTCTGGCGGCTCACGGGCGGCAAAGTGCACCTGACAGACGCGACCAATGCCGCGCGCACGCTGCTGTTCGATATCGGGAAGGGGGCCTGGGACACTGACCTCTGCCGTCTTTTCAAGGTGCCCACCGCGCTGCTTCCGGAGGTGCGCGACTGCGCGGGCACCTTTGGCGAAACGGACGCAGGCCTGTTCGACGGCCCGATCCACATCCGTGGTGTTGCCGGAGACCAGCAGGCGGCCACGATCGGGCAGGGGTGTTTCGAGCCGGGCATGGTCAAATCGACCTATGGCACCGGCTGTTTTGCGCTGGTCAATACGGGGCCCGAACGCCTGGCGTCACGCAACCGCCTGCTCACGACCATTGCCTATCAACTCGAAGGCGAGCGCACTTATGCGCTTGAAGGCGCGATCTTTGTCGCTGGCGCGGCCGTGCAATGGTTGCGTGATGCACTGAAAATTATCGCCTCGGCTCCGGAAGTTGGCCCGCTGGCGCAGCGGGCCGATCCGGCGGAACAGGTCTATCTGGTGCCAGCCTTTGTCGGCCTGGGTGCGCCCTATTGGGACGCGCAGGCACGCGGGGCAATCTTCGGCCTGACCCGCAATTCCGGCACCGCCGAGTTCGCGCGGGCTGTTCTCGAATCCGTCGGCTACCAGACCCGCGACCTTCTGGAAGCGATGCGCGCCGACTGGCCTACGTCGCGGACTGCCAAGACTGTGCTGCGCGTCGATGGCGGAATGACCGCGAGCGACCCGTGCATGCAGTTCCTCGCCGACATCCTCGAATGCCCGGTCGATCGCCCGACGGTGGCGGAAACGACGGCCATGGGTGCAGCGTATCTCGCCGGCCGTGCAGCCGGAATTTGTGCCGACCTTGCCGGATTCGCAAAGCAGTGGCGGCTCGACCGCCGCTTCGAGCCGCGCATGGATGCGAGCGAGCGCGAGCGAAAATATGCGGGCTGGAAGCAGGCAGTGCGCCGAACCTTGACCGCGTCATCGGGTTGACCTGCCTGCGCGCGACGCTAGCGTGTGCGCCGCGAACGGGGAATCGATGGCAACGGGTGGCGCAGACCAGGGCATAGGCGGAAGAGCGCCACTGATCCGCTTCGAGGCGGTCAGCAAGCGCTTCGGTGCCGTCGTCGCGGTCGAAACGCTCACTTTGGATATTGCGCAAGGCGAATTCTTCGCGCTGCTCGGCCCATCCGGCTGTGGCAAGACAACGTTGCTGCGCATGCTCGCCGGGTTCGAGACGCCGAGCGAAGGCCGCATTTTTCTCGGCGGAGAAGACATCGTGCCGGTGCCGCCGCATCGGCGACCCGTGAACATGATGTTCCAGAGCTACGCGCTGTTTCCGCACCTCACGGTCGAAGGCAATATCGCCTTCGGATTGCGCCAGGAAAATGCGGGACGCGAGGAAATCCACGCGCGCGTCGCCGAGATGCTCGATCTCACCCGGCTGCAGGGCTTCGGCGGGCGCAAGATTCACCAGCTGTCGGGCGGGCAGCGCCAGCGCGTGGCGCTTGCCCGCTCCTTGATCAAGCGGCCGCGCGTGCTGCTGCTCGACGAGCCGCTTGCCGCGCTCGACAAGAAGCTGCGTGCCGAGACGCAGTTCGAGCTGATGGAGCTGCAGCGCAAGCTCGGCACGACCTTTGTCATTGTCACCCACGACCAGGAAGAGGCGATGATCGTCGCCGACCGCATCGCGGTGATGAATCAGGGCCGCCTGATGCAGGTGGCGACGCCCACCGAAATATACGAGCAGCCCAATTCGCGCTGGGTCGCCGATTTCATCGGCGAAGTGACGATCATCGAGGGACGGACGACCGTGCCCGGTTCGGTCGACAGCGCGTTGGGCCCGCTCGCGGTCGCCGATCGCGCTGCGGGTGCCGGCAAAACGCTGTGGCTGGCGCTGCGCCCGGAAAAAATCAGCATGAGTGGGCACCGGCCGGCAGGCGAGAAGAACGCCGTGGCCGGCACTATTTTCGAGATCGGCTATCGCGGGGAGACGTCGGCCTACAAGGTTCGTCTCGACGACGGTTCGCTGATGAAAGTCTCAATCGCAAACGTCAACGCACGTGGACGTGCGCCGTACGCCGAAGGCGATGCCGTCTGGCTGTCGTGGCCGCCGGACGCCGGCATTGTTCTGACGGGTTAGCCATGCGAGACAAACGGAATTCGCGAGACTGGGGCAGGCGGATGGTCATCCTGCTGCCCTACCTTTGGCTGGCGATCTTTTTCCTGGCGCCGTTCGTCATCGTGCTCAAGATCAGCCTGTCGCAGTCGGTGCTGGCGCAGCCGCCCTATACGCCGGTGCTTGATCTCACCGCAGGATGGCAGGGGCTGAAGGAATTTGCAGCGCAACTCTCGCTGGACTCGTTCAGGTTGCTCGCATCCGATTCCCTTTACCTGCTGTCCTACGTTAAAAGCCTGCAGGTGGCGTCGATCTCGACCGCGCTTCTCTTCGCGCTCGGCTATCCGATCGCCTATGGAATGGCCCGCGCACCGAGGGCCTGGCAGCCCATGCTGGTCATGGCGGTCGTGCTGCCGTTCTGGACGTCGTTTCTGATCCGCATTTATGCGTGGATCAATATTCTGCAGCGTGATGGGTTGCTCAACGACGTCCTCATGCGGCTGCACATCATCGACGCGCCTGCTGCATGGCTGTCCTCCGACACCGCGATTTATATCGGCATGGTCTATTCCTACCTACCGTTCATGGTCCTGCCGCTCTACGCGAGTCTTGAAAAAATAGACGAGTCGCTGCTGGAAGCGGCGTCCGACCTTGGCTGTCCGTCGTGGAAAGCGTTCTGGCTGGTCACGTTCCCGCTGTCCCTTCCGGGCGTTGCGGCGGGTGCGCTGCTTTCGTTTATTCCGATCGTTGGCGAGTTCGTCATTCCGGATCTGCTCGGCGGTTCGGAATCGCAGATGATCGGGCAGACATTGTGGACCGAGTTCTTCTCAAATCGCGATTGGCCGGTCGCATCGGCGATAGCGATCGCTCTCCTCGGCTTATTGCTGGTGCCGCTCCTCTTCTACGAGCGTCTGCAGCAGCGATCGCTCGAAGGAGGGCGGACATGAAGCGCGGGCCGTCTCCATTCAACGTCGTGTCGGTCGCCTTGGGGCTCGCATTTCTTTATCTGCCGATCGTCATCCTCGTGATCTATTCGTTCAATGCCTCACGGCTTGTCACGGTCTGGGGTGGGTGGTCGCTCGTATGGTATCGCGAGCTGCTGAACGACGAGGCTATTCTCAGCGCTGCCTGGATCAGCTTCCGTCTCGCCTTCCTGTCGGCAACTGCCGCAACCGTGCTGGGCACGCTAGCGGCCGTTTCACTGACGCGCATGGGACGGTTTCGCGGCCGGCTGCTGTTTTCCGGCATGGTCTATGCTCCGCTGGTGATGCCGGAAGTGATCACTGGGCTATCGCTGCTGCTGCTGTTCGTCGCGCTCAATGTGGACCGTGGCTTCTGGACGGTCGTGATTGCTCATACGACGCTGACGACATGCTTCGTCACTGTGATCGTGCAATCGCGGCTGATCGGCTTCGATCGAAGCCTCGAGGAGGCGGCGATGGATCTCGGCTGTCCGCCGTTCAGGACGTTCATGACGATCACGCTACCGCTGATTGCCCCCGCGATCGCCGCCGGATGGATGCTCGCCTTCTCGCTGTCGCTCGATGATCTCGTGATCGCCAGCTTCACGACCGGGCCGGGGGCAACGACATTGCCCATTCGCATCTATTCAGAAGTACGGTTGGGGGTGAAGCCGGAAATCAACGCGATCTGCACCATCATGATCGCGGTTGTTGCGCTCGGCACGGTCATATCTTCGCTGATGACCAAAAAAGGCGCGAGTCAGCGCGAGCGGGCGGCGCTGGGAGCGCCGGTTTAGGCGCGCTAATCGCTGCTGCGTTTGCCTGGCGGGCGGAACAGGAAGACGACAAACCAGACCGGTATGATGATCATCGAGCCGAGCAGCAGGTTGGGCCATGCCCAGGCGATGCCTTGCCGCGCATAGTCCTCGATGCGCTCCGTCGACAGTCCAAGCTCACGGATGATCTGTTCGGCCGTGATCCCGAAATGGGCAAGGACGGTGCCGACAATCAGTGAGGCGACGACGACCTTGACCAGGGTCCGAAAGAGAGGGTTCAGCATCCACGGCCCATCATGCCCGCAGGGATCGGCGGGTGATTCGTCTCAGGTAGGATGATAGTCGAAGGCGGGGCTGACGGCACTCGCCGCCGAAGGGCGTTATTCGGACTTTTGTTGCGTTTCCGGCGCGGCCGTCTGGTCGGCCGCCGGTATCGTGCCCGAGGATGGCGTGCCGCCGGTCAGGCGCTCGATGGCTTTACGCACGGAGTCCCGCGCGTTGCGCTCCTGTAACGCCCTGGACAGCGGCGCGGCGGCTCCCGAACGCCGGATCAGCGCTTCCGGGTCAGGCAGCATGATCGGATCGTCCCATGATCCTTGCACGATAAAGGGCAGCTCGAATGGCGTCGCACCCGGCCGTGGCGGAGCCACAAGCGAGGCTGTGCCTTTGAGATCGAGCTCGCGCTCCGGGATCGACGCCGTTCCGGCAAGCGCCAACTTGACCGCGGCGCCGTCGATGGTCACGTCGTCGACGGTGACCATGCCCTTCGCGATCTTGAGTGCGACGGCGATTTTCTCGTAAGGCGTGCGTCCGGTGCGGAATTCGCCACCGCCCGAAAGCGGCCGCCGCTCGAGACGGCGCAGCAACTGCTCGACATTGAGACCCGCAAGCGCCCCGTTGGTCCCGGTCAAAGTAGCGGTTCCGCTCAGCGTCCGGGTCACAGCCAGCACGCTATTGCCTGTGCCTTCGACGTTGAGCGACATGCTGCCTTTGCCCTCAAGCCGCCGCAGGCCAAACAATTGTCCCAAGCATGTTTCAAGGTCCACGTCGGTGAATTGCAGCTGCGATTTTACTTCGACACCCTGATCAAATTCGGCGAATGCCAGCGAACCTTTGATGACGCCGCCATAGGCCTGCGCCTCGCCGATCGTGACGACAAGGTGTCCGCCGCGCAGATTGGCGGCTATCGCGGTGCGACCAATCTTGGCATTGGACACAACGACGTTCGCGGCCGACAGCCGCAAATCGACATCGAGACTCGCAAGGCCCTCGAGGGTGATGCGGCCGCTGCTCCACGAGCGATCATTGGTGGTCAGCAAACGGACGGTCGAAACATAAGGGGTCAGATCGAGCGTGTCGGCGGCGAGTGTGCCCTGCAGAGTCTGGCGCCCGTCGGCGGCAAATGTGAGCACGCCTTCGGCGGCGTTGCCGTCGAGCTCGACATTGACGCTCGACAGGCTGATGGTGCCGGCGACGACATTGGTCCGCGCCTTGATTGCGAAACGGCCGAAGCCGCCGCCGGGCGGCGGCCTTTGCCCGGCCCACACCAGCGCATTGCGCAATGAAACGGCGTCGGCGGCGAGCGTGCCTTCGATCTTGAGTGTCGGCTTGAGGCTGATTGCGCCTTCAAATGCGGCCTTCATCGGCGCACCGGAGACGCGCAGTTTCACACCGCTGCGGTTGCCGGCCAGCACTGAGGGGAAATCGGCGAGCGTCAGGCTGGCGTCCATCGGTGCGTCGCGCCAGATGAATCGTCCAGTGGCGCCAAAGCTTTTGGAAATCGAAGGCCACGCCAGAGAAAATTCGACACCCGAAAGGGTTTCGGTGATCTTGCGCGCCTTGTCGCGGATCGCGATGGTGCCGCCCTCGATGCGCATTTCGGAGAATGCCGAGAGCCGTTGTGCCGCCGACTGGCTGCGGGTGAGCGCCTCGATCAATCCTGACCAATTGGATTGGCCGTTCGGATTCAGTTCTACCGAGATATTCGGCCGGTCCAGTGTGACATCGGCGATTTCGACTCGACCGATCAGCAGCGGGAAAAATCGCAGGCGCGCGGTCAACCGCTCGGCAACAAGCGCAGGCTGCTTGGCATCGCCGAGGATCACATCGTCGAAGCTGACGCTTCCGGTCGGAAACAGCGAAACGCTCGCCTTCCCGCGTAAGACGGGTTCAAGTCCGGTCACGCCCCGGATCTCGCCCAGGACTTGCTGGCGAACGGTATCGGCGGAAATCAGGTATCCGGCTGTCGTAAGAACGAGCAGCCCTACCGCCACCACGGCGAGCAGGATAATCCCCAGGCGTTTCAAGCCGGTTGCGGCTGTCAATTGGAGGTTTCCGGTTGCTTCGGCGTCCAGCGCCGGCGGACTATAGCATTGGGCCCGCTAGGACCAACCTTGGAGAGCCTCTGTGACCCTTTCAAGGCTGGGACCGGTTAAGATTACTGGGCTGCCGTTGCAGGGGTGCCGCGCGCATCGGCAATTTCAGCAATCATTTTTTTGATGATGGCCTGTCCGAACGAGCTGAAATCCTTGGCCTCGATCACGAAACTACCGGGACCGCCAATGACGTTGTCACGGTAGTACTTGGTGAGACCGCCGGCCGGGTTGGTGTGCTCGGGATTCCAGGGCAACGGCGTCTCGCTGAGAATCGCCAAACCGTTGATTGTAATGCCGAGGGCGAGCGCCTCGTCCCGAGCCTGGCCGATGTCACGGCCCGCATTGTTCGTTCCGTCGCCTGAAACGTCGATTGTGCGCCGGTCGGCGCTGAACGGCGCGCGCGCGAGTTCGCCGACAGCCGCATCGATGCCGCCACTGATTGAAGTCCGGTCAGCGAAAGACCGCGGCGACTCGAGCAGCCGGTCGCCGAAGGCCTGCGCCGCTTTTGGTCCATCGATGATCGTCCAGTCGATGACGACCTTCTGGCTGCCGAAACCAGACCATTCGAGAAACAAGACCCCAATGCGTCCATGACGGCCGGACCGGATGGCATCGACCACCCGGGGATTGGCCATTGCCGCGGCATAACCTTCGCGCTGCAGTTGAAATTTCTGGCTATCGACACTGCGCGACACATCGGCCGCAAGAACCAGCAGCAGGTCGACCGGCTCCACCGCAATAGCGGGTGTGTTCGCGAGCACCAACGCGAATGCGATGCAGCGGAACAGGTGGCCCATGACGAGAGCCTAACCGATTTTGGATTTACTGCGCCAGCACGCGGGTGGCGGGAAAAATCACTTCGGCGAGCGTGCCGTCATCGACCCGGCTGGTTAATCGGAAGTACGCCTGATTTGCTTCTGCAAGTGCCTTGGTGATCGGCAGGCCGAGCCCGGTTCCGCCGGCGTCCCAATGCGTGACCGTCGGAACCTGCCGGAACGGTTCAAGCGCAATCTGCAGTTCCTTTTCAGTCATGCCGGAGCCGGTATCGCGGACGCGCAGCACAACTTCATGGTCGTCGGTCTGCGCGGTCGAAATGATCACCTGCCCGCCGGCACCGGTGAACTTGATTGAATTCGACAACAGGTTGAGCATGATCTGGCGCATCGCGCGCGCGTCGGCGACGATTTGCGGCAGGTTGCCATGCAGTGACGTGCGGATGATCACCCGTTCCCGATTCGCCTGCTGCTGCATGATCGCCACGCACTGCTGCACGAGATCATTGAGATTGACGCTCACGAAAGTGAGGTCGAGCTTTCCGGCCTCGATCTTCGACAGATCGAGCAAATCGCTGAGGAGCGAAATAAGATGCCCACCCGCGGCGTGGATGTCCTTGAGATATTGCCGGTAGCGTTCGCTGCCGATCGGGCCGAAACGTTCGTCCATCATCACTTCGGAAAAGCCGATGATGGCATTGAGCGGTGTACGGATTTCGTGGCTGATTTTGGCAAGAAATTCTGACTTCGCCGTTGATGCCTTCTCGGCCGCGCGTCTGGCTTTGATCAATTCTTCTTCGCTGCGCTTCCAGGCAGTGACGTCGCGCAATACCGCGCAAAGTTTCTCGCCATCCTCGATGCGTCCGATCGTGATATGCAGCGGGACAAGGCCGCCCTGGCGCACGCGGCCGATTGCTTCGTAGCCGGCATTGAGTGAATCGACGCCGTCGCGCCGGGAAAGCCGCTCGAGATGTTCGAGCACCAGGCGGTGGGATTCAGGAACCAGCAGGTCGCTGAGCGAAAGGGCTCCCAGCTCGCCCGCATCGTAACCGAAAAGCGCCTGCGCGCTGCGATTACCCGACAGCACGCGGGCGCTGCTGTCCAGAATCAGAACACCATCGGTCGCGGTGTCCAGAATTGCCCTGAGTTCGCGGATCTCCTCTTCGCCCTGCTGGGGCGTCTCGGCTTGCTTGCCGCCTGCACCGAGTTGCGTCTCGATCATCAAAGCAAGCGCGCTCTCGCCGCTCCACGTTACACTGAACAAGCGTCCATCGACGGGTTTCTGCTTGCCTTTGCTCGTCGCGATCGTCAGCGACTTGGCTGCGCTGGGGTCCTTTGTGGCGGCTCCGTTCTTGGGTTCGATGAACAGGCTGTCGAGGCCACCGGCTTCGGTCAGCTCATCCAAAGTGGAATAGCCGGCCCAGTCGAGGAAGGCGCGATTTGCGTAAATCAGGCTGTTGAGCCGATAGATCAAAATGCCGATCGGCAGGCGATCGAAAATTAAGCGGTCTTCCAGCGCGTCGCGTGCCGGCTTCGGCGTCGCTTGCGGCGCTTGGACCGGGGCCGCAACGGGCTCGGCGGGTTCGGACGGAACAGGGGCGCTGGATTTGCCTGCTGTCTTGCGCAGGCGTTCGCTCAGTTCGCGCGCAAGTTCCTGAAAAGCACTGTGTTCTTTGGGGCTGAGAGCCGGTCCCGTCGGTGCGGGCGGGGACGCCGGAAAAGCCAGCACTTTGGCCGGCTCGATAGTAGCGGACGGGTTCTGCGCGAGCTTTCGGTCCCGCAAGTCCTTGAGTCGTTTCAAGTCGCGGCACAAGCCGAAACCGCGAAATCCGCCAAACCGGCGCTCGCTGTCGAACATTGGCAGGCCCGACATCTCAACCGTGAGAGGTCGGTCGAGCCCGTCGATTGGCCAAGCCGTCTCGATGCCGCTGAAGGTCTCGTGCCTCGATAGCGCGGTCGCGATCTCCCCGGGTGGATCGAGCGTCAATGTCTTGGCGATCTCGGCCCAGGCGCGGCCGAGCACTGCGGCCGATTTCGAGCCCAGGAGGTCGACGAATTCCTGGCTTGCAAGCGTGAAGCGCGTTTCGGCGTCTGTCTGCCAGACGAAACGGAACGGACGCGATTGAAGCTCCGGCTTAACGGGATCCGATATTTTCGGAATATCCGCGACCGCATTCGTGCGCGCGCCGGAACGCGCGGGGTCTGCCGTTTTGGTGAAGACAACAAGCAATGCGAAGGTCGAGCCCGCGCCGAGCTTGATCATGGTGATATGACCGGCCTGGATCTCGCCTTCCGCCATGCCGTTCAGGTTGGCTTCTCGCGCGAACTTTTCGGCGCCGAGTGCAACGAGATCGCGTTGGTTCCCCATCCGCTCGATCGCTGCGGGCTGCGTGGCGATGATCTCGCCATCCCCGGTGAAGATCGCCGCGGCCGGCCGGAAATCGCGCAGCAATCGTGTTGCCCGATCCGGAAGCGCAAGAGTCCTCCCGGCGCGTTCGGCGGATGCGATCAGGATCGCGGCGCTGTTGTCGGCGAGCGTGACACGCGAGCACAGACAGACAATGGTTGCGCCGATGCTCGCTCCAAAGCCGCGCAGCCTCTCCAGTCGCGGAGCGCCGCCATGCGGGAGCGTGCCTGACAGACGCGCGACCTGAACGGACGCCGGGTGACGTGCGTCGAAACGCAACAGCGCCGCCTCGCCGGGCGAGACGGCGTCGAAGATCGCCGCGCCTGCAGGGTTGGCCCAAAGGATGCGATCGGCATCCGGGCTCCACAGCCATACCGGCGCCGGAGCGAGCGCATGCGCCGCCAGCTGCGGGTCACGGAGAATTGCAAGCTGCGGGGTCGGGTCCGTCATCGCGGTGTCGCAACAATTACGGCTAATGAAGACTTAATACGGCTGCTGGTGATGTGCGTCCACGCATCAGGGGACGCCATCCAACGCCAAGCGCCGGTAGCGTTAACGTAGGCGGTTCCGGGCCTTGGGGGCCGGGAACGGCTTCCTTATGGGTATTTGTGCAACGCAATATTTTTTATTGCAACGCACCAAAAATGAGAGTACAAGGGCCCCACGCTCCGTCAGGCAATTGTTCGTTCATGCGTCGGCCGGCGGATTTGCATCAGAAGGACCGATTTGCGGAGGGCGAACGGTCCGACCAATCGAGGCGCCCTCACTAGTCAAGGATGATTGCTATGGCCGAAACTACTTCCGCCACCACGTCGAAGGGCAAGCCGAAACCGGTCGCAATCGGTGCAACCGGCTCTGAATTGCCGAAGTTCGAAATGCCGCGCTTTGAAATGCCGAAATTCGAAATTCCGACCGCGTTCCGCGAATTTGCCGAAAAGGGCATCGCGCAGGCCAGAGAGAACTACGAGAAGGCCAAGACCGCGGCGGAAGAGGCGACCGACGTCTTTGAAGATACTTATTCGACGGCCACCAAGGGCTGTGCCAGCTACGGCCTCAAGCTGATCGAAACCACGCGCGCTAACAGCGATGCCGCCTTCGACCTGATGAGCGACGTGATGAACGCCAAGTCGTATTCGGAAGTCGTCGAGCTCTACAGCGCCTTTCTGCGCAAGCAATTTGATGCGCTCGTCACGCAAGCCAAGGACCTCTCCGAGCACGCTCAGAAAGTGGCGACCGAAACCGCCGAGCCGATCAAAGGCCACTTCACCAACGCCCTGAACAAGGCGGCTTGAGACTCGCGCCATTCCTGAACAACTACCCCAAGGCCCGGACCGAAATGTCCGGGCTTTTGTTTTGCCCATTGCCCGGGACGCTTGCCAAAAAGGCGGGCGGCACCTAGGTTCCGGCCGCTTGGATCGGCTTTGATAAAGGCCGGCCGCCTGTGCAGGCGTAGCTCAGTTGGTTAGAGCGCTGGTCTGTGGAACCAGAGGTCGGTGGTTCAAGTCCACCCGCCTGTACCATTTCCTTAAAGTGCCGCGAAAAGAAAACGCCGGCGGTTTCGCCGGCGTTCGTTATGAGACCCTGTTTGGAATTCAGCGCGAACTGAAGCGGCCGCGCTCGTTGCTGCGCGGAGAGGTCGGCACCGCGCGCGGCGGGTAGGGACGTCCCTGCGGTCCGGTGAACAGCCAGTCGAAGAAGTGGTTGCCGCCACCACCGCCGTAGCTGTAGCCGCCGCTCGGCCCGCCGTACGCTCCGACCGGCATGCGGACCGGCTTGGATGACGTGTTGGGTGCGCGCTCGACTCCGATGTCGGCGACCTTGCGCTCGCTGCTCTTGATGATTGCCAGCATCTTGGCGTCGCGTCCGTAGACGTCTTCGCGCAATTGCAGCTTGCCTGCGTCATCCACGAATGCCGTCTGGTAGGTCAGGTGCACCGGGATGACTTTCGGGAAGTTGATGTTGATTTCGCTGCTGCCGAACATGCTTTCAAGTTTGGCTTCGGTGTAGCGCTCCTTCGGGAGCACCAGCGACAGCAGCTTCTCGCCGTATGTCAGTGGATTTTGCACGCGCATGCAGCCGTGGCTGTAGGCGCGCTTCTCACGCGCGAACAGGTACTTGTCCGGCGTGTCGTGCTGATAGACGAGGAATTTATTCGGGAAGTTGAAACGAATGCGGCCGAGCGCATTGCCGGCGCCCGGCGGCTGTGAAATGCGGATCGTTCCGTCTGCTTCCTGTGTCAGCTTGAGACCGATGCGCTCGAGCGCCTGCGGATCCTGCTCGAGAGCGGGCAGATATTCTTTCTCGATGATCGAGGGCGGCACATTCCAAGTCGGATTGACCGTGATGAATTTCATCTCGGCGCTGACCATCGGCGTCGCCAGGTTCGGTTTACCCACCACGATCCTGGTATGCCAGTAGACCTTTCCGTCGTTGTACAGCGTCAGCGTGTAGTCCGGAACGTTGACGGTCACGTGGGGGTTGCCGAGATCGCGCGGCAGCCAGCGCCAGCGCTCCATGTTGACGAGAATGGTGTCGATTGGATTGTGGCTCGGGCGACGCACTTCCTTTTGCTCGCCATTGAGGGCGCGCGTTGTGTTCGGGCCGAGATTGCCGTCGACCTCCAGCTCGCTTTCCGTCTGGAACGTCTTCACCGCATCGCGAACCGCGTCATCGTAAAGGGGATTGTCTTTGTCACCGGCGATGTCGAGGCGCTTGCGCAGTGCCACGACGCGCGCGTCTTTCATGCCCGGGCGCAGAATTTTGCCGTCAGGCACATGCACGCGCGGCTTGTCCGGCTTTGCTTCCGTCTTCGGATTGGCGTCGAGCGTACCCTTGCGCAATTCCGCAAGCTTGTCCTTCAGCGCCTTGAATTCCGGTTGGGGCGGATTGTAGCTGTCGAGAACATTGCCGGCATCGCTGCTTTCCGCGAGCTGTGCCAGAACGCTCGCCGGCTCAGGCGGCACGAGGTCGTATTGGATGTCGGAACCGACACGGGTGTAATGGATGCGGCCGATCTCCGCGTGACGCGCAAATGTCAGCGCAGACAGCGTCAATTTGAGCTCGTCCTCGGCCAGCGCGTCCGGGCTGCTCCCAGAGTTGAATCTCGGAAGCGGATAGTCGTTCGGATCGAGACCGACCGTGTCGACTTGCGCAAGATAGGCCGAAGCCGACTTGGCGCGGTCGTTGATTGCGGTGTTGGTCACCCACAGCGGCGCATAATTGCGACCGCTGTAATAAGCCTCGATCCCTGCGCGGTCAGCCTTGCGAGGAACCAGCCGGTCGAACTGTTTGCCCGTGATCAATTCGCGCAGCTTGTCGCCGACTTCCCCGCCGGCAGTTGCCGTCGGCACAGCCTTGGCCGGTTCGGCCGCCGGTGTCGTCGCCGTTTGCTGCGGCTCGTCCTTCACAACCGGCGTTGGCTTCCCGAGGGGAGCCGGCTTTTCGATGTCCTTCAGCGTCAGCGGCGGGGGAAGAGTCGTGTCCGGCATCGGGATCGACGCCTCGGCCGGCTTGTCGGCTTGCTGCGCCAGGCCTGCATGGCTGGACACAGCCAAAGCGACCGCCACCGCGGTCGAGGCCAGCAGGCTGTTAAATCGACGACTTTTCACCACTTTATCTCCCAAAGCTGTCACGGGCAGCGGGCCCCTTATATTTCCCGGTCAGTTTAACTGATAGTCCATAGCGAGTTACGTTTTTCCCAATAATCCAAACCGAACAATTGGGTAGTGTGGCTAATTTGCACGGTCAGCCGATGTTCCCCCGATTTACGGCAGCTTTTGACGCCTAGAATCAACGTATGGCAAGCGTGCGCCCGGCGGGCGGGCCTGGTTGTCATTTCACCGGTTATACCCATGACTTTTACGTGAGGCGTGTTTATGGCCGAACCGTAGGGCCCACGCATGACAAAGACGTGATGCTATGCAGTTTCGGGGATACCTCTTGCCGCCCGCTCGGCCTGCGCTAAGCTTGAACCTCAGCCGCTAGTCATCGCGGCCGAAAGGAAACGCCATGGCGTGGACGACCCCGATCCTCATCGAAATTTGCGTAGGACTCGAGATAAACGGCTACCTGCCGGCCGAGTTCTAAGCGTTCGATTCCCTGGCACCCCGCTAGATGGGGCGTCTCACCGTTATCGTGCTCGGTTCGGCGGCAGGGGGTGCATTTCCGCAATGGAATTGTCGTTGCCCGGTCTGCGCGCTGGCGTGGGCCGGCGATAAGCGCGTTCGCCCGCGCACCCAGGCCGGCATTGCCGTTTCCGCGGGTGATGGACGCTGGACCCTGATCAATGCATCGCCCGATCTTGCCGCCCAGATCCGGGCGACGCCCGCTTTGCACCCGACGAACGGCTTGCGCGGCAGCCCGATCGACGCCGTGGTGTTGACCGGTGCGGAGATCGACCAGATTGCCGGTCTCCTGTCCCTGCGCGAGAACACGAGCTTCACGCTTTACGCGACGCCGGCGAGCCATGCGGCCGTTGCGTCGAACGCAATGTTTGGTTCGATGAATGCGATGAAGCGGCGCGCGATCAATCCCGGCGAGCGCTTCGTGCTCGCAGGCGACATCGAGGCGACCATGTTCATGGTGCCCGGCAAGCTGCCGCTTTACCTCGAAGGCGAAACGCCCGAGCTCGATGCCGAAAGCCCGGCCAATGTCGGCATTGAGTTGCAACGTGACGGCGCCACGGTGATGTTTGTACCAGGTGCCGCTTCGGTGACCGATGCAATGCGCGAACGCTTTGCGCGCGCCGATGTTGTTTTGTTCGACGGCACGCTGTTTGCCGATGACGAAATGGTTCGATCGGGTACGGGCAGTAAAACCGGACGGCGCATGGGCCACATGCCGATCGACGGCGAGGACGGCTCACTCAAACTGCTGAACGGACTGCGGAGGCGCCGGATCTATATTCACATCAACAACACCAATCCGGTTCTGATCGACGGCTCGAACGAAAGAAGCAAAGTCGAGGCCGCCGGGTGGAGTGTCGCCGAAGACGGCATGGAGATTGCGCTGTGAAGCTGCTGTCGGCGAAAGAGCTGGAAGCTGCACTGCGTGACATCGGCGCCAGGCGCTATCACCGCCTGCACCCTTTTCACGGTCTGCTGCACGGCGGAAAATGCACCAAGGGTCAGGTCCAGGCCTGGGCGCTCAATCGCTATTATTACCAGGCGATGATTCCGATCAAAGACGCGAGCCTGATCGCGCGCTGCGAGGACCCTGCGGTACGCCGGGAATGGCGCTCGCGCCTCGTCGATCACGACGGTGAGCGCGAGGGCGAGGGCGGTATCGCACGCTGGCTCAAGCTGACCGACGGCCTCGGGCTCGACCGTGATTATGTCACGTCGCTGCGCGGCCTGCTGCCGGGCACGCGGTTTGCGGTCGATGCATATGTGCGTTTCGTGCGCGAGAAGACCCTGCTGGAGGCCATTGCCTCGTCGCTGACCGAAATGTTCTCACCCGTCATCATCGGCGAGCGCATGGAAGGAATGCTCGCCCATTACAATTTCGTCACGCGCGAGACGCTAAGCTATTTCGACAAGCGTCCGCCGCAGGCCGAGCGGGACGTCGATTTCGCGCTCAACTACGTCAAGCGCAACGCCAATACGCCGGCGCAACAGCAGGCGGTGCTTGCGGCGCTTGAATTCAAATGCGGCGTGCTGTGGTCGATGCTCGATGCGCTCCATCACGCCTATGTCGATCCCAAGCAGGTACCACAGGGCGCTTTCGTGCCGGAGGACCATTGATGGACAGCTCGGCGGCAAGGCTTACCGGCGATGCGCGGCCGCGGCTGCCGCGCGGGGTGCGGCTTGCGCAGAGCGAAGCGCAGGGTGGCTGGGTTCTGCTCGCCCCGGAACGCGTGTTCAAGGCCGACACCATCACCGTCGAAATTCTCAAGCGATGCACGGGGGTGTCGACATTGGATGAAATCGTGGACGATCTTGCGAAAGCCTTCACGGCGCCCCGAGAGCGCATCCACGCCGACGTCGTGAATCTGCTTGGTGCGCTCGCGGACAAGAAATTGCTGGAGGTCTAGACGTGGCCACACCCGATGCAGTGCCAGCGCCCCTCGGTCTTCTTGCCGAGCTTACGCATCGCTGCCCGCTCGGCTGCCCCTACTGCTCGAATCCGCTGGCGCTCGACCGTGACCACGAGATCGATGCGGCGACCTGGGCGCGGGTTTTCCGGGAAGCGGCCGCGCTCGGCGTTTTGCAGGTCCATCTTTCCGGAGGGGAGCCTGCGGCGCGGCGCGACCTGCCCGACATCGTCAAGGCATCGCGCGACGCCGGTCTCTACAGCAATCTCATCACCTCGGCTGTCGGGCTGACTCCGCAAACGCTAGCTGCGCTCGCCGACGCCGGCCTCGATCATGTCCAGATCTCGATTCAGGACTGCGACGAGGCATCCGCCGATCACATCGCCGGCTATAGGGGTGCCTTGGCGCGCAAGCGGGCGATCGCCGGCGAGGTCGTGCAGCTTGGCCTGCCGCTGACCATCAATATGGTCGTGCATCGCGCCAATATTGGGCGCATCGAGCCGATGGTGGAGCTGGCTCTGTCGCTGAGCGCGAGCCGCGTCGAGATCGCGCACGTTCAATATTACGGCTGGGCGATGAAGAACCGCGCAATGCTGATGCCGTCGCGCGCGCAGGTCGACGAAGCCGTGCGCCAGGTAGAGCTGCTGCGCACGCGCCATCATGGCCGTATCGTCATCGATGCGGTCGTGCCCGACTATTTCGCCCGGTTTCCGAAGCCCTGTGTCGGCGGCTGGGGCCGCCGCTCGATCAACGTTACGCCGGCCGGCAAAGTGCTTCCGTGCCATGCTGCGGAAGTCATTCCCGGTCTTGAATTCTGGAACGTGGGTGAACATTCCCTCAGTGAGATCTGGCGCAACTCGCCGGCGTTCAACGCTTTCCGCGGCGAGGCCTGGATGCAGGAACCTTGCCGATCCTGTGCGCGCCGGGAGCAGGATTTCGGCGGCTGCCGCTGTCAGGCCTTTCTGGTCGCGGGCGATGCGCGCGCCACTGACCCCGTCTGCCACCTCTCGCCACGGCACGCCGTCGTCGAACAATTGGCGGCGGTACGTGAGGACGTCGCTTACGCCTATCGACGCACGTGAATCACCAAGCGCCACTTCCCGATTGCAACGAAGGGGTGAAAGGTGGAGACTTGCAGCAAGGGGGCGAGCTCCGCGGCCGTTCTCTCTTGGACCACGTGAGACATCGGCTCCACCATAGGGAGGTGTTCGATGATTCCGTGTATCACGGTTCGACGTTCAATTCTGCTTGCAGGCACGACTGTCGCCGCTCTCCTGGCCCCACCGGCTTTTGCCCAGCAGCCGCCAGCATCCGCACCACCCGCAACACCACCAGCCGCCGCGCAACCTTTGCCGCCGGGATCGCCATTGATCGGCCGCCCCGATGGTAACGAGGCTGCCGCCAAGCTTGCCCCCATCGCCAGTCCGCCGCTGCCGGCGCCCGCCGACAAGTTGCCGACCGCCAAGCTCAAGCTGCCGGCAGGCTTCAACGTTGAGGTCTATGCCAGCGGTATCGCCAACACCCGCTCTTTACGTGTCGGCGACAAGGGAACGGTGTTTGTCGGCACCCGCTTTGGCAACAAAGTCACCGCCATTGTGAAGAAGGACGGCAAGACCGAGATCAAGACCGTCGCGGAAGGTCTCTATCGACCGAACGGTCTCGCCCTCCATAAAGGCACGCTCTACATCGCCGAGCTGTCGCAGGTTTCGAAGATCGAGAATATCGAGGATGTTCTCGACAAACCGCCGAAGCCGACCGTGATCTACACTGATCTGCCGAAAGACGAGGCGCACGGTTGGAAGTTCATTGCCGTTGGGCCTGACGGCAAGCTCTACGTTCCGGTCGGTCAGCCTGGCAACAACGTGTTGCACAGTCCCGCACATGGTCAGATCCGCCGCATCAATCTTGACGGAACCGGTGCCGAGGTCATCGCAAAGGGCGTGCGCAATACAGTCGGGTTCGACTGGAATCCGGTTAACAAACAGCTCTATTTTTCGGACAACGGCCGCGACTGGCTATCCGAGGATTCCCCGCAGGACGAGCTCAACCGCGTGACGAAGGTCGGCGAGCATTTCGGCGAGCCGTATTGCCACCAGGGCAACATGCTCGATCCGGAATTCGGCTGGGGTCGTAGTTGCCGCGAATTCACCCCGCCTATCGCCCTGACCGGCCCGCACTCGGCCGGACTCGGTTTGCGCTTCTATACGGGAACGATGTTTCCGAAGAAGTATAAGAACGCAATCTTCCTTGCGCGACGCGGCTCCTGGAACCGGACGAACAAGTTCGGTGGCGACGTCGTCGCCATTTTCCTGAACAAGGATGGCACGGTGAAATCGATCGAGCCGTTCATCACCGGTTTCATCGAGAACAACAACTACATCGGGCGTCCGGTCGATGTGGAGCTCATGGCGGATGGCTCGCTGTTGGTGTCCGACGACTTCAACGGTGCCATCTATCGCGTCACCTATGGAAAGGCGCGGGTCGCCGGCCGCTGACGTGATTGTGCGGACTCTCATGCGCGGCATCGCTTCCGCGGTGCTGCTTCTGTGCGCGCTCGATCGGCCGCTGCTGGCAGACACGTTTGCCGAGCGGGTAGCGCCTTGCCTCGCCTGCCACGGCGAGAAAGGCTATTCGGAGCATCCGGCCGTACCCTCGCTCGGCGGCCAGCCTGCTCCCTATCTGCTCATTCAGCTCTATCTGTTTCGGGAAAATCAGCGCTCGTCTTTATACCGCAGGGACGATCAGATGATTCAGGTCATGACGGAAATGACGAAAGGATTTTCCGATGATGACCTGCGCACGTTCTCTGATTTTCTTGCCAGGTTGCCGCCGCCGCCGACTCCGCCGACGCCGCCGGACGCACCGGAGCTGGCCCGTATGCAGTCCGGTCGCGCGCTGATCACCCAGCACCGCTGCAACAGCTGTCACAACCTGGATCTGTCGGGACGCGAAAACGTCCCGCGCATCTCGAATCAGCGCGAGGATTTTCTAGCGAAGACGCTGCGCGAATACCGCGACAACATCCGCCATGGCTATGACGGCGTGATGGCTTCGGTGCTTGCGCCCGTCAGCGACGCGGAAATCGCCGATCTCGCCTACTACATCGCGCGCTTTCGCTGAGCGATCTCGACGCGCGATAAAAAACCGGGCCCCTAAAGGGGCCCGGTTTCAGTAATTGCCGGCGTGGGGGCCGGCAACATCTTCCAGAGGGGAACAAGCTGTACACCGGTGATTCTGGGAGGATACGCATCCGGCGCAACAGCGAGCCGGCAGTATGCGCCGTCGGCGCTCAGCATCAACGTCGGCGGTCGCATGCCAGCCATGCGCAATCGCAAATCGTTTGATGGCTAATGATTCGCCGCAGGGCTGATTTTCGCCAGCCGAAACACGCGTTGTTGAACAAAACTAGAAGTGCCAGCGCTGTGCGTTGGCGACGAGGAAGTCGCGGAAAACCTGGATGCGCGCGACCGACTTGAGTTCCTCCGGATAGACAAAATAGGCATCCATTGCGAGCGTGTCGGCCTCGCCGAAAAGCTGCACCAGGCCGCCGTTTTCTTCCACCAGGTAATCCGGCAGCATCGCGACCCCGAGACCGCGCTGACACGCGCGCAACACACCGAGCACGTTGGTGACAGTCAGATGTGGTGCGCGCGGACCTTTGCCCTCGCGGCCGATCTCAAGCAGCCAGCGCCGGTTCTGCAGATGCGCCGGAACCACGCCGCCGCCGAGAAGGACGATACGGTGCTTGTCGAGGTCGTCGTGCGTGCGCGGCGTGCCGAAGCGCTTGAGGTAATCCGGCGACGCATAAGCGTGTGAATGCACCGAGAACAGCTTGCGCTGTATCAGGTCCGGCTGCGTCGGTTGGCGCAAACGAATGGCGACGTCGGCCTCCCGCATGGCCAGATCGAGCTCTTCATCGGTCGTGATCAGCGTGATGTGGATGTCGGGATAAAGGTCGAGGAATTCGCCGAGCCGCGGCGTGAGCCAGTGCACGCCGATACCCGGCGTGGTCGATACCTTGAGCTCGCCGTTGGGCCGCTCGCGGCTGTCGGTCAGCTTGGTGCGCGCCGCCTCGAGCTTCATGAAAACTTCGTGCGCCGTGCGGTAGAGCAGCTCGCCCTGCTCGGTGAGGATCAGCCCGCGCGCGTGACGGTGGAAGAGCGAAACCGAGAGCTCGCCTTCGAGCGCCGAGACCTGCCGCGATACGGCAGACTGGGACAGCCCGAGCCGTTCGCCGGCATGGGTGAACGAGCCCGCTTCCGCCGCGGCGTGAAACACCTTCAGCTTGTCCCAATCCATCGAAGTGTTGGGTGCGGCCATGATCTACTCCGCTGCCGCGCGGCGATGTTCGTGCGCGGCTAGGAATTTCTCCGCCTCGAGCGCGGCCATGCAGCCTTGCCCGGCAGCGGTCACCGCCTGACGATAAATGTCGTCGGTCACATCGCCGGCCGCGAATACGCCCGGCACCGAGGTGGCCGTTGAATGTCCCTCTGTCACGATGTAGCCGGACGGCTTCATCTGCACCTGGCCGGCGAACAGCTCGGAGGCCGGCTGGTGACCGATCGCGATGAACACGCCGTCGACCTTTCGTTCCGTGACCGCGCCGCTCTTCAGGTTCTTGAGCTTCACGCCGCTCACCTTGAGCGGGTTCTCGGCGCCGATGACATCCTCCAGCGCGCTGTCCCAGACCACCTCGATCTTGGGATGCTTGAACAGCCGGTCCTGCAGGATTTTTTCGGCGCGGAATGCGTCGCGCCGGTGCACGACCGTGACCTTGGACGCGAAATTGGTGAGGAACAGCGCCTCTTCAACCGCGGTATTGCCGCCGCCGACCACGATCACTTCCTTGTTGCGATAGAAGAAGCCGTCGCAGGTCGCGCAGGCCGACACGCCGTAGCCTTTGAATTTCTGCTCCGAGGGCAGATCGAGCCAGCGCGCCTGCGCGCCGGTCGCGATGATGAGCGCGTCGGCGAGATAGACGTCGCCGGAATCGCAGATCAGCTTGAAGGGCCGTTGCGACAATTCAACCTTGTTCACGTGGTCGGTGACGATGCGGGTGCCGACATGTTCGGCTTGCCCCTGCATCTGCTCCATGAGCCAGGGGCCCTGGATGACATCGGCGAAGCCGGGATAATTCTCGACGTCGGTGGTGATCGTGAGCTGGCCGCCGGGCTGCACGCCCTGGATCAGGATCGGCTCCAGCATTGCACGCGCGGCATAAATGGCGGCCGTGTAGCCGGCCGGTCCCGAGCCGACGATCACGACTTTAGCGTGGGTGGTTTTTGCCATGTTTGTTTTCCGCCCCCCGGCGGCGCTTCGAGTGATTGCCGCTCGCCGTGGCCGGACGCGCGGGCCGGCTCTTGTGCTCCGCAGGATGTATGGCTTCCGGCCGAGCTATGCAAGATACGCAACCCGTCGCACCCACAGGCAGACCTTGGCGTGCAATCACGATATGAGGAGCACGCAATATTGTTTCGCGAAATAATATTTCGCGGTATGAATGGTTCATTGCCGTTTGTGGAGTGCCCTGTGCCCGCCCGACTCGACGCCATCGACCGCAAGATCCTCAAGGAACTGCAGGAGGACGGCCGCATCACCAACGTCGAGCTGGCGAGCCGGGTCGGCATCTCGGCGCCGCCGTGCCTGCGCCGTGTCCGTGCGCTGGAGGAGGCCGGCTACATCAAGGGTTACCGCGCGCTGCTCGACGAGAAGAAGCTCGGCTACGAGGTCGCCGTCTTCGCGATGGTGCACCTGTCGAGCCAGGCGGAGGCCGATCTCGTCGCATTCGAAAAATTCGTGCGCGAACAGCCGCTGGTCCGCGAGTGCTGGATGCTCTCGGGCGAGATCGACTTCGTGCTCAAATGCGTTGCGCCCGATCTGAAGACCTTCCAGGCTTTTGTTGAAAAACTCACGGCCGCGCCGAATGTGCGCAACGTGAAGACCTCGCTTACGCTGCGTAATTCGAAGGACGCGGCGATGGTGCCGTTGGAAATCCCCGGCTGAATAGCGACACCCGAGCTTTTTGTGGCCGATACGTGATCTGCGTGCGAATGGTCTGATGGCAGCCAAAGTCTTCATAGGGTCGGCGGCAGGCTTTGCGGGCGACCGCAGCGACGCCGGAATTCCGGTGGTCGGCGCGCTGGCCGCACATTCAGGTCCGCGCTTTCTAATGTATGAGACTCTCGCCGAGCGCACGCTGGCCCTTTGTCAGCTGGAGCGCCGGAAAGATCCGGCGCGCGGCTACAGTACTGCGCTCGACCGCTTGCTGACGCCGGTGCTCAAGCAATGCCTCGCGGCTGGCATCAGGGTCGTCGGCAATTTTGGCGCCGCCAATCCGCCGATGGCGGCTCGGCGTATCGCCGAAATTGCACGATCGCTCGGCCTGCCCGCGCCGCGCATCGCGATCGTCGAAGGCGATGACCTCAGCGGCCGGCTTTCCGCGAGCGAGCTCGCGAGGCGCGAAACCGGCGGCAAAATTCTGGCGCAGATGCGCGACATCATCTCCGCAAACCTTTACCTTGGCGCGCAGCCGATCGCGCACGCGCTTGACCAGGGCGCCGATATCGTCGTGACCGGGCGGGTTGCCGATTCCGCATTGGCGCTCGGTCCTCTGCTGCACGTGTTCCGCTGGCGGGCCGAAGACTGGGACCGGCTTGCCGCCGGCACGCTCGCCGGACACCTGCTCGAATGCGGTGCGCAGGTGACGGGGGGATATTTTGCCGATCCTGGCTACAAGGACGTCACCGGTCTCGCCGAGGTCGGATACCCGATCGCGGAGATTGATGCTGATGGTGACATCGTCATTACCAAGCCCGCCGGCACCGGCGGCGTGGTCAACCGGCTGACAGTTATCGAACAACTGCTCTACGAGATTCACGATCCGGCAGCCTACTTTGCGCCCGACGTCGTGCTCGATCTCACCGGTGTCGATGTCCTCGAGATCGGCAAGGATCGCGTGCGCGTGACCGGCGCGCGCGGCAAGCCGGCGCCCGAGATGCTCAAGGCCACTGTGTGCGTCGAAGGAGGCATCCTTGGCGAGGCCGAAATTTCCTACGCCGGCGTCAATGCCGCGGCCCGCGCTCGATTGGCGGGCGAAGTCATTTGCGAGCGCATGCAGCGGCGTGCCCCAGGCCTTGTGATACGTATCGATGCGATCGGCGCAGTGAGCGTGCTCGGCAACAGCTCTGTTGCGCCCGATTTGCGCGCATCGGAATCCGAAGACATACGCCTGCGATTTTCCGCGCAATCGGCCGATGCGGCTCAGATCGAGATGCTGCTCGACGAGGTCGAGGCGCTGTATTGCGCCGGCCCTGCGGGCGGTGCCGGCCTTCGCCGGCGCGCGACGCCGCGGCTCGCGAGCGCGGCATGCCTCGTCGAACGCCGCTATGCCGAGCCCCGCGTCACTTTGTTCGGAGCGCCGGTATGAACCGCACGGTTCGTCTCCATGAGATCGCCAACGCACGCTCCGGTGACAAGGGCGACCGGCTCAACATCGCGCTGGTCTGCCGCGAGCCGGCACATTTTGCGGCGGTGGCCACGCAGGTGACGGCCGAACGTGTCGCCGCGGCTTTCGCTGCACGCAAGCCGACTCGTGTCGTGCGCTTCGACCTGCCGAAACTCGCTGCCTTCAACTTCGTGCTCGATGACGTGCTGGAAGGTGGCGTCAATGCCAGCCTCGGTCTCGACGGTCATGGCAAATCGCTGTCTTTCCTGCTGCTTGATCTCGCAATCGATATAGCGTCGGGCGAGCCGCAATCCGCGCGGGCCGGACAAAAACAATCCGTATAGGGGAGCGACCAATGAGAAAAATCATCGCAAGTGTGGCCGCGGCGATCGTCCTGCTGACCGTGCAACACGTCTGGGCGCAGGGGACTTATCCAGCGCAGAACGTCCGGTTCGTGGTGCCGTTCGCCGCCGGTAGTGCTACCGATACGCTGGCCCGGCTGCTCGCACACCGAATGTCGGCGACGTTCGGGCGCAGCGTGGTCATCGAAAACATCGCCGGCGGCAATGGTATCCCGGCCTCGCAAGCCGTCGCGCGCTCGGTGCCTGACGGCTACACCGTTATGATCACCGCCAACACGACGCATGCCGGAAACCAGGCCCTCCTGAAAAAGTTGCCCTACGATGCCGTCGCCGATTTTGAGCCCATAACGAAGCTTGGCACCATCACGCTTGCTCTGGTGGCCCATCCTTCGGTGCCGGCCAATAACCTCAAGGAGCTGATTGCCTACGCCAAGGCAAATCCGGGCAAGCTGACGTTCGGTGCCGGCTCATCGTCGTCCCGTATGTCGGCCGAGCTTTTGAAGACCATGGCAGGCATCGACATGCTGCACGTTCCCTACAAGAGCAACCCGCAGGTCGTGACCGATCTGCTCGGCGGGCAGATCTCGGTTTTCTTTGGTGATGTTTCGACCGCGCTGCCACCGGTGCGCGCGGGCAAGCTCAAGGGGTTCGCGGTTTCCGGCCTCAAGCGTTCACCGCTGGCGCCCGATCTGCCGACCATCGATGAATCCGGGCTCAAAGGCTATGAGCTGACCGCATGGTTTGCGGCCTATGTGCCGGCGAAAACGCCGATGCCGATCATTGAGAAGCTCAATGCCGCCTTTCGCGAAGCGCTCGCCGACAAGGAGGTGTCCTCGAAGCTGCTCGCGGCTGGTATCGAGCCAGAGACAAGTACGCCCGACGAGTTGCGCAAATTCCAGGCCGCGGAAACGCAGAAGTGGGACAAGATCGCGCGCGATGCCAAGATCGAAAAGGAGTAGGTGACTGGCACCGCGTCATTCCGCGGCGATCGCTTCCTCATCCAGGCCCGCTTTGCGCATGCCCTCGAGAAATCGCGCCATCAGCTCGGGGGACTGGTAGGGCACGTTTGTTTTGATCCAATCAGCCGACAGGTGCGGCTGCTGGCGTCGTACCATCAGGAAATGCGCGCGCGCTTCATCGATGCGCCCGGTCTGCGCGAGACTCGCGCATCGCAGGCGATGCGCGCCCTGAAACCCTTGCCGTATCCGCGATGCTTCCGTCGTGTACTTGAGCGCCTCCTCGTATCGGCCAGCCACATAGTGGCTCACGGCGATTGTGCCGAGGTTCAGCGCCAGCATCGGGTCGAACGGACTGAGCCTGATAGCTCCTTCAGCGTGCTCGATCGCCTCCCGATCCCGACCCGCAAAACTCAATCCATGTCCAAGGTGGGTATGGGCGGCTGCCGAATTCGGATTGATCTCGACCGCGCGCCGGAATGCAGCAATGCTTACTTCTGTCCGTTTTTCCATCAGCGCCCAATAGCCGAGCGCGATATGTGCCCAAGGGTCCCGATCATCGAGCGCGATCGCGCGCATCGCATGCTCGCGGCCCAAAACAAGATCGCGGCTGCGATCTGTCCACCCCATGTGAGCCGCAAACATCAGGCAAAAGGCGAGCAGGCTACGAGCGGGCGCGTAATCCGGATAGGCGTCGACGGCGCGCTTCAGCTCGTCCATTGCCTGCTTGCAATCGTCCTTCGTCATTCGCCAGAAGTACGTCTGTGCGCGCGCGACAAGCTCCCAGGCGCCGAGATCGTCCGACTGACGCGACAGCGCCCGCACACCTTCCGCGGCCAGAAGATACGGCTCAATGGCAGAGGCCACGCTGTTGGTGATTTCATCCTGAACCGCGAAGACTTTGTCGACGTCGCGATCGTAGCGCTCGGCCCAATGGTGCGCACCGCTCGTGGCGTCGATGAGCTGGGCGCTGATGCGTAGCTGGCTTCCGGCCCGGCGCACGCTGCCTTCGAGCACGTAACGCACGCCGAGCTCGCGCGCGACCTGCTTCACGTCGACCGCCCTGTGCTTGTAGACGAATGTGGAGTTGCGCGCGATCACGAAAAGCCAGCGGATGCGGGAGAGACCGGTGATCAGGTCTTCCGTAATGCCGTCGGCAAAGTGCTCCTGGTCGGGGTCCTCGCTCATATTGGTGAACGGCAGCACCGCGATCGAAGGACGGTCGGGCAGCTGCAGTGCCGCGGCTTGCGTTGCATCGTCGGCCGGCTGTCCAGCGGACGTTTTTCCAATGAAACGATAGCCGCGCCGGTGCAGGGTTTCGATGTAGCGGGGACGCCTTGCATTGTCCCGCAGCGCCTTGCGCAATTCCTGGATGCAGGTCACCAGGGCCGCATCGCCCACATCGGTGTTCGGCCAGACCGCGGCGAACAGCTCGTCCTTGGTGACAACTTCGCTCGGGTGTTTGGCGAGGAACGACAGGAGTGCGAGCGCCTTGGGCGTGAGCCGCACCTCGCGGTTGCCGGCCATCAGGCCACCGCGCGGCACGATCCGGAATTGGCCAAACGAAATCGCCCGATCCTGCATGACACTCGCCATTTCAAAGATATCACGGCCACCTATGGAAATCCTGTTTCTCCCTTATGACTTCCGGAAACGGCGCTCTTACGGTCGAAAATCAGCATTAAAAACCGAGCGGTGCCTGGAACCGCGCCTCCGTTTGGAACCTCCGGAAAGGTAGCCATCATGAAAATGTCGGTCGCATTCGCAGCGTCGGCTCTTGCCGCTGTGTCGCTCGCTCAGCCCGCCGGCGCGCAATCGGGTGGCGAAAAACTCGGCAGCGTGCATTTCGAGACATCGTGCACGCCGGAAGCGCAAAAGCTTTTCGATCGCGGGATGCTGTATCAGCATTCTTTTTGGTATCGCGCATCGCAGCACGAATTCGAAGCGGTGCTGAAGGCTGATCCCTCATGCGGCATCGCCTATTGGGGCATCGCGCTGAGCATGCTGTGGAACCCGCACGTGCCCACACCGGCAAAAAATCTCGCTGAAGGCGCGGCGGCGATCGCCAAGGGACAAAGCGTGGGCGCCAAGTCGCAGCGCGAGCGTGATTACATCGACGCGCTTGCCGTCATCTATGTCGACCATGACAAGCTCGGCCATCTGCCGCGCACCCAAGCTTATGCCAAGGCGATGGAGAAAGTCGCGCAGCGCTATCCGAATGACGACGAGGCCCAGATCCACTACGCGCTGGCGCTTAATACATCGG
>Ga0207679_10000074_pt1 | contig 89341 bp, 95 predicted proteins | sample KBSC73metaG_FD_184320 | JGI IMG/M metagenome (GOLD analysis project Ga0207679, IMG submission 184320) | Corn rhizosphere microbial communities from Kellogg Biological Station, Michigan, USA - KBS C7-3 metaG (SPAdes) (version 2) | ecosystem: Host-associated > Plants > Roots > Rhizosphere > Soil ...
TGAATCGTGTACGTTCTCGACGGCACCTATTATTTGCGCAGGCGAGAACGTCCACGATTCAGGGCGGATCGTACCCACAAAGCTGTGGTAACGAACGAGCATATCCATATATTAGTGAAACATGAATACTAGTCGACCCGATTTATTGTTGTAAACTCGTTTAACCACGGCCATTATGTACCGCACCTGCATTCATGGGGTGTAAAATAGTAATGTAATAACGCGGGAGGGAAGCATGGAGTCATTTGTTGTGCCAACGGTAATAACGAGCATCGTACTGCTTCTTGTGCGTGTGATAATTTCGGTAACATTCTTTAATGAATGCTACGTAAAATTCAAAGACCTCAAAGGCTTCGCTAAGCGTGATGGCGTACCGCTCCAAGTTGGCGCGTTTGTCGCGACAGCAGAACTATGCGCAGCACTCGGCATGCTTGGTGGCGTACTTGCACAGTGGGCGGGCGTTGGCTTGGTGCTCCTGATGCTCTCAACTATCAGCCTCCATTTGTTTAAATGGCATAGCCCGTACTGGGCGGCAAAACGAGGCTGGGAGTACGATCTTATGATGTTGACGCTCGCATCGGTAATTGTAGTCTTTGGCCCTGGCCGGTTTGCACTCATGCCGTGGTAGTTTGAAGCCCCATTACGCATATGCTATGATGAAATAAGTTATATAAGCGAGGGAGAATAATACATGGACTCAGGTCCTTTTAGTGCACCACAGCCGTCTGGAAGGCCTGCCGCAAGGCCTGAACAAGCATACCGTCCAAAAGAGCCACAGGCTCAGCCGGTGATGCAAGCTCAGCCGCAACCACATGTTGCTCACCATACCTCTGGACGTCGTGATACGTCAGACAAAAAATCTCCTAAAAAATGGCTTATTGCACTTATTATTGCAGTGGTAGTGCTTATCCTCGGCGGCCTAGGCTGCTGGATGTGGATGGGCAAATCAAACAATGTCGATACAGGCATTAACAGTAGTGAATATCAGGCGGTGTTTACGACCAACGGCCAAGTATATCTTGGTAAGCTTTCACCATATAACGGCACCTACCTTCGCCTTACAAACGCATTCATTGTTGTATCACCTACAACAAGCCAAGCCGGCTCAGACACCAAAAAGTCTGATAGCACTGACGCGCTCAATCAGACCGACACGCAGCTCGTGAAGATTACCAGTGGTATTCTCGAACCACAAGATGAAATGTTTGTAGCACGCAGCCAAGTACTGTTCTACGAAAACCTCAAGCCAGACGGTAAAGCCGCAAAGTTAATCCAACAAAACAATAGCTAGAGTATAAAAGGAGGTGTGAAAACCTCCTTTTCTTTTAGTTCAAAGAATTAACATAATCAGTCCAAGAGGAATTATCAACCTGACTCTTCGATTTAATAAGAATGAGTAGGTTATGTTTCGTAAGGATAGTTGATTGCGGGCCTTTTGCTGAAGTGCCAACATATACCACAGCGTCGCCAGCCTTCAACTTAACGGTTGCGTTATATTGCTTTGCAAGATCGGCAACTGCCGTAGGAATATCACGCTTAAAGGTGTCGGGTAGCGGCTGTTCACTTACACTAACAGGGACGCTATCGATAGTGTCGCTATACGCAAACACGGGGTCTTCGCCGGGTGGGGTTACTCGGTGCCACCCGCCAAGCGAGGTAATAGATTGCCCAGCTGGCAAAATGGTCTGGAAGCTCGGGTCTGAAGCATCACGCTGCGCAAGAATCTGCGAAACAATGGCGATAACGATGACGACTGCGATAAGCGAGCCAAACCCAATCGCAATGCCCCTGACATTATTGAGGGCCTTGTCTCGTAAACTTTCTTTTGCTTCTTCCACAGGGGCAGGAGCCACCTCGTGGGTGACAGGCTTAGCATAGGGGTTTGGTCGAGTTCGCCGTTTAAATTCCACGATAGTTACCTAGTACTACTAGTGTAACATATGGCGGTTATGCCTACTGATTGCTAAAGGCGAAGTTCAGGTTGCTGACGTATGCGTTTTTACTATGGCTCGACGTCAGGTTAATACGAATCAATATACTGTCACCTGCGGCGAAGCTGCAGTTGGATGGATCATTGCCGTCGCTCGCCGTTGATTGTTGCCATGTCGACTGCGATCCTGTTGACGCGGTAATCTCCGATCCACAAGAGGTAAGTGCTGAGCCGCCATGTGAACGATAGATCTGGTAAGAAGTTGTCGCGTCACTGCCGTCGGTACGCGCCATCAATGAAGTTGATCCGGCAACGAAGTTCTTGAAGTTGCTTGGCAACTGGTAGGTGACATAAATACTGCGAGTCTGTGCACTTGTTTCGGCTGAGGTCCAGTCGTAGAAGTTATAGGTTTCGTTAGTGCCACAAACCGTTGGCTGGCTCGAGCTTCCGTCATTGATATTAAGCGAATCAGAACAAAGGTCAGAAGTGATCGTACCCGTACCGGCACCGTTCATCACGGCGTTGCTGTACTCTGGGCTAAGCGTCACAAAGCTATCTGGGCTGTCGCCACAAGCACCCCAGCCGCTCGACTGGTAACACTGCACCTTACCAAGGCTCGTGTCATAGTACATGCTGCCATATGCGGCGCTCGATGGGTTTGAGCTTGATTTATCAAGGGTAAGAAGTGTTGGTTCGCCTGCGCCACTGCCGCTACCAACCTGTACACCAGTGTCGCTGAGTGAAAGGCTAGAAGTGCCGCCAGTCAGGCTGAGGCCATTTGAGCCTTGGATTGATGCGGTGCCAGCACCGGTGAAGGTGAGTGCTGAATCAGTCAGTACAGTTGCGCCACCGATGTTATAGCCAGTGCTCGAGTTAACGCCACCAGTTACATCAAGGGCTGAGCCTACAGTGTTGGCATTACCAACGTTTACCTGGCTAGTTGAGGTGTTAACAGTCAGTACTTGGTTGTTCTGTGAGTTGGTAACGTTGAAGGCACTTGTCGAATCAGTTGCTTGCTTAACTGATGTTGGGCCATTGATAGTTACCTGAGTATTATTAGTGCTGCTACCAAGGTTGATTGCGGATGCGTGATCAGCACCGAGCGAGATAACCCCGTCGGTACCTGAGCCGTTAGCGGCACCGCTATCGATGGCTACGTCGCCACCGTTTCCATTGGTGCCGCCGGCTGATCCACCCTGAAGCACGAGATTTCCTCCCGTGCTCCCGGTTCCAGTTCCTCCGCCGCCTGCAACGACAGTTAAGCTATTACCAGCCGTGTTGGCCGCTGCAGTCGAAATAGAAATGGTTTTGTCGGCATTACTGCCCAACGTCAAATCGCCGGCATTCCCGACGGTGAAAATATCAGCTGAATTATTCTGGAGTTGAATCAGGTCGCCACTAGCGGTCTTGTTGATGTAAATGCTACTCGAAGTATTTACGTCAGTCTGTACGCCTTGGCCAAGTTGCAAGAACTTATCAGCAGTCTTACCGCCGAGCATTCCTGAGTTGAGTGCGTATGGCGATGAAGTAATGCGTTTCATTGGCAGCATCTCACCATCGGCGCTACATCCCGTGCCGCCAAACGTCGAACAGCTGGCGCCTGAGCCAGCTATATTCATTGAGAGCCATAATGTATCTTGATTCCAGTCAACGCTACTGAGTGGGCTGTTCGATCCGAGCTCTACCGAGAAGAATCCGTTCTTTACCTGCACCCCGGCGTTTGCGTTGTTATTGACGTAACTTTCGGTCCATTTGAGTGTTCCACCAGTGTTGCCAGCCGTTGTGCCGTCGCCATCCTGGTAGATTTTAAATTGCATATTGTAATAACCATCCGGTACAACAGCACCGGCGCTAGTTTGGAGACGTCCCTGGAAACTCAAAGTCTGATTTACTCCGACTACAGCATGTGCAGTCGTGCCTAACAATAGCGTTGTAATAAATGCAACGCATAGGGTAATCAGCCCTGCCATTTGCAGAACACGATACCGTTTAAAAATGGTGGGGAGGTGACACCACACTGTCATTTTGAATGTTTTTCTTTATTTTTTACTCTGTTTTTGTGAGTAGAAAATATTTATTTCACTCGGACGTGTGGTGGTCCATCAAAGCTTGTGTTTATTCTATCATCTAGCCCAATAGTCAACAAGTATTTGTAAAATATCCATGTGGATAAATCAACCGACTTTTGCAGCACATTTTTGGTGACTTGCTTATGCTATAATAACCTCAAGCTCATAAGAGCTCCGGAGTGAAATAAACAGTGAAGGCTTTCCGTACTATCCTTACTCTTTCTGCCATCGTCGCCTTTGGTTTTTTTAGTATTGTGCCAGCGTTCGCAGCCAGCGAAACAGGTAGTGCAAACATTAGCGCCCAAGGTTATGCGGCGCCAAATCCAGTAGATATTGGTACTATCGTTACACTTAATAAAGACACGCAATCTGTTGTCCCATCCAAGCAAGCACAGCTGCAGAATATGTTTGGTGTCGCAGTTGATCGTAATCAACTTGCATTCGCCGTGTCGAACTCCGCCGTTCAAAACGAAACCTATGTTGCCGTATCGGGCACATATAATGTACTTGTCAGCACACAGGGCGGTGCTATCGAGAGTGGCGACTACGTAACACTCTCATCAATAGACGGCATTGGCATGAAGGCCAGCACCGCTGAAAAAACCGTGTTTGGTCGGGCTGCAGCATCATTCGATGGCAAGGCGATTACACTCGGCACGACAGAACTCAAAGATTCAACCGGAGCAGCAAAAACTGTCACGCTTGGTACAGTTCCGGTATCAATCAACATTCAACGTAACCCAAACATCAAAAGCACCAAGGTAAACGTACCTAACTGGCTCGAGCGTCTCGGTGTGCAAATCGCTGAAAAGCAAATTAGCCCAATCCGTATTTACCTCAGTATGGGTATTACCGCAGTGAGCCTCATCACGGCAATTGTCATGCTCTACGCTGGTGTCCGCAACGCGATTGTCGCTATCGGTCGTAATCCAATGACTAAACGCTCGGTCTTTCGCGCCCTGCTCGAGGTTATTTTAACTAGTATATTGATTTTAGTTATTGGGCTTTTTGCGGTATATTTACTATTGAAGCTATAGCGGAATAAGAAGTGGGCTAGGATGGGATTATTTCATAAACAAACAGATACGGATGACGAATCGCTCGAAGAGGCGAAGCTCAAGCAAGAGCAATTTTTTGACGATTACTTCCGCGAAGAACTCCGCAACCACGGCCGCTGGTATTTCGACAAAGTCATTAAAGAAAACGGCAACCTCTTCAAGAAAGATCTCGAAGCCGTTATCTCACATGTTAATACTGACCTGAAAGATCATGTCACCAAGCAACTCGATGGCGCAGTCGCTACACTTAATGCCTCGCTTAAAGAGCAGGTTACTGCGCAGTTAAACGAGCAATTCTCAACCTACAGCAAAACCATGCAAGAAGCGCAGGATCAAGCGCTCAAGAATATGACCGAAGGTTCCGATGAACTTCGTCAGCAATACCACGAGCTCAGTAGTTTGCTCAAAGATAACATTGCCGAGCAAAACTCCATGATGCATCACGCATTCGAGGATCACAAATCACAACTTCAGGCCATGGACGAAGCGCAGGCTGCCGCACTCAAATGGCTCAACCAAAGTGCCGAAAAGCTCCAAGATCAATACCAAGAAATCAACACCATGCTTGAAAAGCAGGTCACCGAGCAACACGATCGCCTCATCAAAGCCTTCGAAGGCAACATGGCGCGCACGGTCGAGCACTACATTCTTGAGGCTCTCGGCGACCAATTCGACATGAAGGCGCAAATGCCGGGCATTATTAAACAGCTTGAAGATAACAAACAGGCCATGGTGGATGACATCAAACTATGACCGAACGTAAAGATCTAGATTACAAAGAATTTAGCCTGCCTGCAGGCGTTGTTTCTCGTCGCGACCTAGCGCGGCTTGTTGCCGAGGCCGAGCATATTGATGATGAAATGACATCCGCAGATGTGCGTGCACGCAAAACAAATCATGCAGCCGAAACCCCAGCATTCTCTGGGCAGTTTACAGATTTTCTAACTGACAACAAGCTTGATTTCAGCGAAAGCAAAGTCCGTACCGATATCATCAAAGAGTTGCGTCAGCTCAAAACCAAAGCTCCAGTAGTGCACACTACGTTCGCCGTACCTGCAGATATCGAAAGCCTACAAACACTTGCTTCATGGTTCCGTAAGTCTGTACACCCACAAGTATTGCTCGAAATCGGCTTACAGCCAGCACTTGTTGCGGGTGTGTATGTGCGTACACCCAACCACGTGCACGATATGAGCTTGCGCTCAGCCTTGGCGGGTAAGCGTGAAGTCCTCGTGAAAGATCTAGAGGAGCTACGCCATGGCAAGTAAATTCGACAAATTAGTAGAGAGTGGCAACCCGGTTGGCGAAATCATTGGTATTGACTCATTCATGGTGAGCGTCAAAGGCTTGCAGCCGACTAACGTGCACGCAACCGTGCGATTTGATGACGACACGCGTGGCTACGTACACCAGGTGCTCGAAGATTACGTCGTTGTCATGAAGCTCGATCCGTCACCGCTCCGTATTGGTGCAGTGTGTGCGATTGAGGGTCGCGACATCATGACGCCAGTTGGTAAAAACTTTATTGGTCGCGTCGTGAATGTGTTTGGTGAACCGCTTGATGGCAAGGGTGATATCGAGCCCGATCAAGAATGGGACGTATTTCACAGTGCGCCGATGCTTTATGAGCGCGAACTGCTTGATAAACCGGTTGAAACGGGTATTACAATTCTCGATCTCGAGTATTCACTTGCTCGTGGCCAGCGCATGGCAATGCTTGGCGACAGCAAGGTGGGGAAAACTGCACTTGCGGCGTCCGTGGCGATAAACCAGAAGAATACCGACCTTACAGTAATCTATGTACTGATCGCCAAGCGTCAACATGACGTAGCAGAGCTGGTAAGTAATCTCGAGAAAAACGACGCACTTAAAAAAGCAGTCGTGGTTGTATCAAATTCATTCGAGTCGCTAATTCTTACCTATCTTGTGCCATACGTCGGCGCAGCGCACGGTGAATATTTCTGGCACCAATGCAATATGGACACACTTGTTATTTACGATGACCTCACGGCGCACGCCCAAGCGTATCGTGAGATCTCACTGATTGCCGGCGTAAGCCCGGGCCGTGACTCATACCCAGGTGACATGTTCTACACTCACTCGAGCTTGCTCGAGCGTGGCGGTAAAACCGAATCCAACCACGCAAGCCAGACGCTCATCCCGATTGTGTACGCACCAGGCGCAGATATCACTGCGTACCTCCCAACAAACATCATGTCTATCACCGATGGTCAGTGGATCCTCGACGGCCAGATTTTCAAGGATACGATGCGCCCAGCAGTCAGTACTGGTCTATCGGTGACACGTGTGGGTGGTGTCGGCCAAAACAAGCGCCAGAAAGGCCTCGCCGACCAATTGAACCGCACATTATCTGGCTATCGCACTGCCGAGGAATACGCTCACTTTGGTACTGAGCTTAGCCCGCAGGCACAGGCCGACTACGACAAAGGTAAAGTGCTCTTTAAATTAATGAACCAAGCAATCGGTGAAACTTACAGTTTTGCTGAGCAGCAATTCCTGATGAGCATCGTACTGGGTAGCGCACCAGAAGAAATCATCGACATCGCCACAATGAAAGAAAAGGTGCACGATTACGCAGCGAAGTTTAAAGAAGACAAAGACATGAATGGCAACTTCGACGAACTTGCTGCTGCTCTCAAGGCGGAAGTCATGAGCATCGACCCAGTGAAGAAAGCGGCGATCGAAAAAGCGGCAAAGGCCGAGGCCGAAAAGAAACGCCAAGCCGAAGAAGCCGCGGCAGCCGCAGCTGCTGCAAACGCGCCAGCTCAACCTCCTGCCGAGGAGAAGAAGTAGTGCGTCGCCCACTCGAAATTAAAGCCGAGGAAGCTTCAGTCCGCTCTGTAGTGAGTCTTACATCTGCACTCGAAAGCCTCAGTAGTATGCAGATTGCAAAAACAAAGAACAAGGTACTTATCAGTAACCAGTTCTTCGATGAGGTCTGGAATATCTACAAGCAGATCCGTGTTGATGTGCTGTTTAATTTCGGCCGCTCCCCAGAAGAAAAGCCAATCAACAAAGAACTCCTTATTCTCATCACCGCAAAGGGCGGGCTCAGCGGCGACATCGACCAGCGGCTCATCCGCCGATGTGTCGAGCATTACGATAGTGCGCTAAATGACGTACTCGTTATCGGTCACCACGGCGCGCTTAAACTCAAACAGGCGCACATCGATTACCAGTTCTACTTTGATCTTCCGGAAAAGGACTATATCAACGTCGATCCACTGATGGATATTATTCGCCGCTACGCACGTAGCCGCATCTTCTACCAAGACTACATCTCATTATCACAGCAAGAAATCAAAGATGTCGACCTCAGTGAAGTAGTCTCAAGCAAAGGTCGCGTCGCCGACCTCGATGTTATCGATAAAAACTTAGTGAGTGAAAAAACCTACATCTTCGAGCCAAGTTCCTACCAGGTTGCGGCGTACCTCGAAAACTCTATCCTACGCCTTACTATCTCACAGTTTATCTATGACAGTCGCTTAGCCCAGGTAGCAAGTCGCTTCAAAGCAATGTCAGCGGCGAAAGAGCGATCCATCGGCACGGCAACCGAGCTTCATACAGAATTTAACCGGTCAAAACGCAACCAGGTCGACACGCGTCTAAAAGAGAGTTTGGCTGGTCTTAAGAAAATACGTGCAGCGGAGGCAGAATAATGAGCGAACAAACAGCATTCAAAAAGGGTACAGTCAGAAGCCTCAAGGGCCTCGTTATTAAAATCCAGTTCGATGACGGCATGCCAGATATCAACGAAATGCTCTACGTCGATAATGAGAAAAAATCACCACTCCTCGTAAGTAGCCTTGCGCACGGCGATACAGCAGTCTGTCTCAATATTGGTGGCGACTACGGCATCATGAAGGGTGACAAAGTAAGTCGTAGTGGCCACAGCCTTGAAATCCCAGTTGGCGAAGAAATGATCGGGCGCGTGTGGGATGCTATGGGTCGCCCAATCGATGGCAAGCCGCAGCTTGACGATGCTACGCTCGAAAAAATGCCAAAGCGTGCGATCTTCTCACCAGCTTTCCAAGAAACAAGCCTGAAGAACCGCCCAGACGACGTGCTCGAAACCGGGCTTAAGGTACTAGATTTCTTCACGCCATTTGTGAAGGGTCGCAAGATTGGTATCGTTGGTGGTGCTGGTGTGGGTAAAACAGTACTCACAATGGAAATCATCAACAATGTCGCCCAAGGTTCCGGCGCGATCAGTATGTTCGCCGGCATCGGTGAGCGTATTCGCGAGGGTCATGAGCTCTATAAAACCCTTGATGACAACGACCTGCTAAAAAACACCGCCATGTTCTTTGGTCAGATGAACGAAAATCCAGTGCAGCGTTCGCTTATTGGGCTATCGGCCATCACGCTTGCCGAATATTTCCGCGACGACCAAAAGAAAGACGTGCTTCTTTTCGCCGACAACATGTACCGCTACATCCAGGCGAAAAACGAAGTTTCAACCATCATCGACCAGACCCCAGCGGAGGGTGGTTACCAGCCGACAGTGTTCTCGGATGTAAAGACATTCCAAGACCGCCTTGCGACCAACGACAACGGCTCGATTACTGCACTCCAAACCATCTATGTGCCAGCCGACGACCTTTCCGACCCAGCCGTGCAGATGATTCAGCACGAGCTCGACTCGACCATCGTGTTAAGCCGTGCCGTAGCTGCTCAGGGTATTCGCCCAGCGGTAGATATTTTGGCATCGAAATCCAGCCTGCTCACACCAGAAGTTGTGGGCGAGCGCCATTACGATCTTGCAACACGTGCAACCGCAATCTTGCAGAAGTACGAATCCCTAAAAGGTATTATTGCCATCATTGGTGAGTCAGAGCTTTCTGCCGAAGACCGTGACGATTACACGAAGGCAAAGCAGCTAATTGAATTCTTCAAGCAGCGCTTTAACGTGATGGAAAAGGTGACGGGCGTACCGGGTGAACACATGACTCGTGAAGATACACTAAATGGCGTCGAGGAAATCATTGGCAAGATTGAACCAAAAGGTAAGAAAGCCGATGAGGGCGAAAAGCCAGCGACTCCAGAAACGCCTGCCGAGAAACCAGCCGAAAAGACCGACGAAAAATCAGCAGACGATAAGCCAGCTGATGAAAAACACGAGGATAAATAATGGCTGACGAAGCTGCCCCGCAATCACAGCCTGAGCAAGGGCAGGTAGCCACGAAACCAAGTGGCAAGCCGACTATGGCGGTAAAAGTATATGCACCGTTCCAGGTGTATTTCGAAGGCGATGCCTTTAGCGTAAGTGCAGTTAATGCCACGGGTCCATTCGACATCTTACCGAAGCATCATAATTTCCTCTGTATGCTCGAGCCATGCATGCTTGGTATTAAATCTCCACAGGGTGACAAAACCATCAAAATCCATCGCGCCCTTATGCATGTCAAAGCCGATCGTGTCGTTGTCTTTATGGATGTATAGCGGCTACTGGCCGGTCACAAAGTAATCGTACGCAAATGGCTGATTCGCAGGCGGTGTATTTGCTGTACAAACACTAAATCCACTTGTGTCGCGCGTTACGTAGTACTGTGCTTGCCCAGCACCAACACCAACAGGTGATATGATTACATGCGGTTGTTTATCAAACGGTTTGCTAAAGGTGATATGTATAAAGCACCCAGCTGTAGGGTTATTGCCAGTATTCACGTTTACGGTGCCACTCGTGTCAGATCCATTAACCGATGCCGAGCCGCCATTCCCGAGTACGCTCTGAGTAATAGACCTATCCATGTTAGTGGCAGGGAAGCTTAGGTGGTTTGGCACACTTAAGGTGCCGTTGCCACTAATAGTAAGGCTAGTAACAGTTAGGTTCGATGCGGTCACAGCGCCACTAAGCGTCGTAGTGCCCGATACACTCAAGTCACGAATCGTCGTATTACCCTGAATTGCCGTCGTACCCGCTACCTGTAGTGTATTAATCTGTGCAGTACCGAGGTTAGACGTGCCAGAAATAGTAATACTTGGGCCAGTAATACTGCCGCCAGTCTGCAAGTTGCCAGCAACTTGCAGGTTGCCGCGTGCTAATGTCTGCCCCGCAATCACGGCGTTACCCTGAATCGTCAGTGTTTGCGAGTTATTACCCACAGATACGTCAGTGTTTGCAAGCTGCTTCAGCGCACTATTCGATAGAGTTTGCCCCGCAATAGTTGGTGACGCTGCTGGCTTTTGGCTATTAAAATAGTTCACGGCCACAATAACGCCAACAACAACCAGCATCAATATAAATATCAACAAGTATACGTTGACCTTGCGGAAGAACTTCTTTATAGGCGAGAGCTTTTGCTCGGCTGGCTCAGCTGTAATATGTTGTTGGCCGAGTTCTTTTTCCTCTTCAGCAACTTCATCTGGCGTCAAGCTAAGAGCGTCAGCCGGTGCTTGTTGGGCTTCATCAACATGCGCTCCCGCAGCGGGGGTGTCTTTTTGCTCTTCTTCGCTTTTATCTTCTGCCATATATAAACTAGGTGGTTATGCTTAGCTTTATAGTACTATACTTGCCTCACGCGTGCTAGTAGGTGATAATGGGGTATAACGCATATGGTAACGGGGAGATGGCAACGATTTGTGGTGCTCGGGTTGGCGGCAATAGCTATATTGTCGGGTGTTCAATCTGCCTACGCTGTTTCACCAACCTCGAGCTCTGCCCACTATCAAGTTTCTGATACCCAGTTCGGCTCAAGTTCAACCAGTCAAACCTGTTCGTCGCAGTACTGTGCGACAGCGGGTGTAGGCGGCTCTGCAGCTGGGGGTGATTCTGCGAGCGCATCCTACGGCGCAACGTTCGGCCCAATCACCGATAGCGAACCGCTTCTACAGGTAATTGTCGATCCAGGCCAATCCGATCTCGGCAATTTCGATTCATCCCATGCCAGTACTAAAACGATGACGGTAAAAGTACGCAACTACCTAAGTAGTGGATACATCGTGCAAATCACTGGCACACCGCCGCATACCTACAGCCATACAATTGGCGGACTCTCCTCACCAACCTCATCACAGCCGGGTACCGAGCAGTTTGGTATCAATGCCGTAGCAAACACCACGCCAAATGTTGGTGCCAATCCAGTACAGGTTCCATCGGGCAACTTCAGCTTTGGCGAAGCGGCCGATGGCTACAATACGGCAAATAAATTCCAATACAAAAGTGGCGATACAGTTGCGAAAAGCACCAAAGCCTCAGGCGAAACCGATTTCACTATCACAATGCTTGTAAATGTCTCAAACACAACCCCAGCAGGGCAATATTCTAGCGACTTCTCAGCTGTCGTAATTCCATCGTACTAGCCTGCAAAAACACACATTACTATATGCATAATACCGTCAAATTAAGTCTGCCTGAATCTCTGTGGATAACTTCACAACACCGCTATTGCTTTTGCATTCTTGCTAATGGTAATATGTGCATGTAACCCTATAGGAAGGGCATAATAATAAAACAAAAACTAAGGAGATATACAAATATGTATACGCTTAAGTCAATCGCCAAGCGCGGGGCTAGCCTCGCTGCGGCGTTTGTAATGGTGGTTTCATCTCTTGCAGCGTCGGCAGCACCGGCATTTGCAGACTCGTTGAACCCACTAACGCACCGTAGCTTGACACTCTCAAGCTCATCTCCAGGATGGTCAAATACTGACGGTTCTGGCAACAGCACGTACGCACCACCAAACTCAGGTGCCAACGGTGGAAAAACCGGAAATACATTCCAGTTTAATGTTAGTACCGATACTACACCATCAGGAGTAGGCGACCCTAAGGTTAAAACCATGACATTCCAGTACTGTACAACATCAGCTGGCCTTTGTCGCTCACCTGGTGATGACACTACGGCTGGAGTTGATACTGCTACCACGACAGACCTAAAGGTTACTTACCCAAGTGCAACTGAGCTTGCCTCTGGTGACTTTAGCACTGTTGTTGACACTGCCGGTGGAAATGTTAAGGCAGTTCCTGGCTACAGTAACCCAAACAATCCTTCAGACACGACCGGTGAATATGCGGCAAAGAACGTAACCGGCAACTTTGTCGTGTACCGTAAGGTTGGCGGCACTTGGACTCAGAGTACAGGCTGGACTATGTCAGTCGAGAACGTTGAAGACGCTACGGCAAACCCAGGCAATGGTACGCCAATTAAAACTCTCCAAAAGAATTACATTATTTTGACAAACTCAGCGGGCGAAGGTTTTGCGCCAAGTGAGGACATCAAAGTTATATTCTTTGGTACTGCAAACAACTACATCCAGAACCCTGGCTCAGGTGCATTCTTCGTTAAGATTAATACCTACAGCGTTCCTTACAACAAGACAAGCCCAGTCTCCCCTGAGGTAGACCTCACTGGTCTTGCACCAGTTGATGACAGCAATGTTATTGATGGTGGTGTTACTGTTGCAAACGTGATGAACCAATCAATCCAGATTACTACAAAGGTCTTGGAAACGATGCAGTTCTCAGTTGGTACAGTTGATCCTAATACGCTCAGTAGTACAGATGGTGACCCAACTGTCGGTACTGGTAACCCAAGCAGTCTCGACCAGGCCGTCGGTATAACTGCAAATGGAAATACAACAGAGCATACCCCATGTGACCCTATCTTAACTGCAAAGGTTGCTGGAGAGCCTCAAAACGTTCTACAGCTTGGTAATCAAAGCGCTGAAAGTTCGCTCGAGGTCGCCAAGACATATGCAACTCACTCGTATTGGCGCCTAAGCTCTAACTCTAGTGCTGGTGCGACGGTATACTACTCAGGTCATACCTTAAGTAATACCGTTGGTGACCAAATTAAAGCTATTGGTGCGACGGCTAAAATACCTGCACCAGGTTCGGAACAGTTCGGATTGGCGATTGCGAATGACACCGCCGCTCCTGTCCTTGGTACAAACCCGGTAACGGGCGATCCTCAGACCACTGGTTACGAAGTTGACTACTCGACGGCAGGTGTTACCGAACACGGAGCTGACGATGGATTGACAGGTGTTGATAGCTCAACTACTTCAGCAAACTCCACTAACGCTTCATACCATGCACCACAGCTGTACCCGCTAGCTGCTGGTACTGAATACAAAAATGGTGGCGGTACGCTTGCAAGTGCGAAGTTCGCGTTTGACTCAACGTCTGATACGGTGCCTGTAGCATTGGCGACAGAGTCAAGTCAGGTTGTCGACTGTGTATCAGCTAAGATGCGCTACATTGGTAACATTGCAGCGACTACTCCAGCTGGTATTTACACAACCAAGATTAACTACATCGCAGCTCCTCAATACTAGGATTTAGCAAACGTAGGAAATTTATAAAACCGACCCTATATGGGTCGGTTTTGGTATGGTTAAGCACTAACAGTATTACTATGGCTATAGTACAATAACAGGTATGGGGCGTACGAGGCACTTATTGTTATGGGCACACACGTTTTTCCACTCGTGGCGGTATATTTGCACCGAGGAGTTTGTGGCGCTACTGCTTGCGCTGTTTGTGTTTATGATGCCCGTATCTGCGACAACCCGCTTTGAAACACGAGGCCTCTTCATGCAAACAACCGAGCCGGGCGCAACAACATCGTACACGGTAACTTTGAAGTTTATGAGCCCTGAGCAAGTCGGGTCTGTAGATATGCTATTCTGCAACGACCCAATCCCATATATGCCTTGCGCAATACCAACTGGCTTGGATGTATCGCATGCTACGCTAACGAGTCAATCGGGCGAGACGGGCTTCTCGATCCATTCACAAACACAGAATCATATCATAATTTCCCGCACGCCTACGGCACCAATATACCCATCAGAGTCAAGCTTTACATTTAGCGGGATCGTAAACCCAACAGATACGAGCCAGGCATTCTCAATCCGCATGAAAAGCCTAACATCCACCGATGGAACGGGGCCGTTAGTTGATTTTGGTTCGGTGCGTGGGCAGGTCGAGACGGGAATTATGATTCAAACCCAGGTGCCGCCAATGCTGGTCTTCTGCGCAGCACAACAAGTTGATGATAATTGTACGGGTACGGATGAGACATATTACCGAGATATGGGTACTTTGAGCCCAAATGATACGCTGACAGCTCAGTCGCAAATGGCAGTGGGTACAAATGCAAGCCAAGGGTTCGTGGTGACGGCAAATGGCCCGCCCTTAGCTGCGGGTACGAGTGTAATTAACTCACCGACATTGCCAACAGAAAGTATGCCTGGTACAAACCAATTCGGCATTAACTTGGTAGAAAATACCGTACCAGCGGTCGGTGGTAATCCAGAAGGCACTTGGGCAAACGCTATACCATCAGCAGATTATGGGATAGCAAATAAATACAAATTTGTATCTGGTGACGTCGTTGCATACTCGCCAAATGTCAGTCTGATGCGCAAATTTACAGTAAGTTATATCGTGAACTCAAGTAAAGAATTACGTGCTGGTGTGTATACGACAACAGTCACCCTCATAGCCAGCGGCCGCTTTTAATGCTACAATACAGCTTATACTTACAACACTACGAACATGAGGAGTTATTAGAGGGACAATGAAACACGTAAAAAGCCTAGTCTTGGCCGCGTTTGCTGTATTACTGAGTGTTAGCTACCTATTGCCAGCTACCCAAGCTTCAGCTGCGTCATCATCCGCACTGAGCATCGCACCAAAAAAGAACTATGTTATTGAGCCGGGAAGCAGCGTTCAGGATAAGCTGACCATTAGTAACCTCGATCAAACCGTCCCCCTCAACCTCACCTTGCGTGTTATTGACTTTAGCTTTACGGGCAACGGTGGTACTCCAAAATTATTTTTAGACACGAATACACCACAAACAACTTGGTCACTTCGTTCATACCTAAAGGTTCCGCAAACAGTAACGATTGAACCAGGTAAAAGTAAACAAGTTGATTTAAACGTTGCTATTCCAAAAGGCCATGGTGCGGGTAGCTACTATAGCGCGATTGTATATTCATCGGGCAGTGGCCAGGGTGGTAATATTGGCCTTAACGCATCAGGTGTGACTCTTGTATTTGTAAATATTCCAGGCAAGGTAAAAGAGGATCTTCAATTTACCCACCTGGGTGCATATGATCGCGCTGCACAGGGTGATTTATCGGGTTATCATTACTTTAACGCTCAGGCCCCAGACACTATCGCGTACACGCTTAAGAACAACGGTAACGTTGTCGAAGCACCTGCGGGTAACATCACTTTGCGCGATATCTTTGGGCGCACCACAACAATCAATGAGCTTAACCCATCCGACTCCCTCGCCTTGATTGGCCAAGAACGCACATTCATGACATGTATAAAGCTGAAGCCCGAAGATGTAAAGCTTGGCGGCACGACTACGAAATCAACTACTTGTGATACGTCTGGCCTGTGGCCTGGCTATTACAGTGTATCTGCCGACCTATTCTATGGTCAGAACGGTAACCTAACGCAAGAAGTTACAAAAGTAGGCGGGTTCTGGTACTTGCCATGGTGGTTCATCGCCGTATCTATCGTTGTTCTCGGGATTGCAGGCCTCTACGGCTACCGCACCTACAACAAGCTTCGTAATAAGTTCTACGGGCCTCGCGTTGCGAAAACTAAGTCAGCACGTCGTAAGTAATAAATAACAGCCTTTTGCCGTTCACGGCTACGCTGTACAATATACATAAGCATGATGTACGCAGCACGTACAATTCAACGGTGGATAATCCCAAGCATAATGGGGGCGATAGTAATCGCCCTCAGTTTGCTTGTACAGCCTGCACGTGCGATTACCCAAATACCAACACCAGAGCCAAAGCCAGGCTCATTCGCCCTTGCCGCATCTAAAACACAGGCGCCACCCACGCAGGGTGCGTCAATCTCGACACCAGGCAGTGGTGCGGGGTTCAATAACTCACCAATCACCGTAACGGGTATTTGCCCGAACGGACTTTTAGTGCAACTGTATGACAACGGCGTAATGGTCGGCTCGGCTATCTGTAATGGTGGCAGTTTCAGTATGCAGGTGAGTCTATTTGCTGGTGCGAACGAACTCGCAGTAACGGTGTACGACGATTTAGGGCAGGCGGGCCCAACATCTGCGTCAGTAACGGTAAATTATACTGACACAAACTTTAGTGCCTTCGGCTCGCTTGTAACCCTCACCAGTTCATACGGCCGCCGCTCGGCACCAGCGGGCAGTTCGCTTACGTGGCCACTGCAGCTATCCGGTGGCGCAGGGCCATACGCATTTAGCATCGACTGGGGCGATGGCTCAAAGCCGCAGCTGAAGAGCCAAGCATTTACTGGTGTCGTTCCGATTGACCATCCATATAAGAAGGCCGGTATTTATATGGTTTCTGTAACCGCAACTGACACAAACGGTGTTTCGGCATTCTTGCAAGTAGTAGCTGTGTCAAGCGGCAAAGTAGACGCTTCGGGTACAGTAGGCGGCGATGCAAGCGGAGCTCCAAAAGTGTCACCTCCACAGGTGCTGTGGGTGCCAACAATCATTATGTTTGTGTTACTCTTGCCAACGTATTGGCTCGGTAGGCGAAGCCAAATGGTCTCGATCCGCAACAAGATGCTTAAAGAGCGCGACACCTTCGAGCATAGCAAAAATAAGTAGCCTGTGGAAAACTTTATACAATATTGTTGACAAGCACGAGCAGTATTGTGATATACTAGCCTTGTCAAGAGAAGACAAAATAAATATTTCTTTAAAAAACGTGAGGAGAAGGAATATGGGTTCCTTTAGGGGTATCAGCCAGCGGACAGGCCGCTTGGCTACTTTAGCGGCACTTGTGGTCGCGACATTAGGGCAGGCAGTGTTACCTGCGCTTGCATCAGCGGACGGGGTAACATCTCGTTCAATTGCACTGAGCGCTGCTACGGCAAATGCTTCAGGAGTAACATACAAGGTAAGCTTTACGGCTGCGACAGGTGTTGACGCATATCTCGTAGAGTTCTGTAGTGACTCGCCAGTATTTGGCCAGACATGTACGCCGCCTTCAGGTTTTAGCGCGGCCAGCGCTGCACTTGGCGCAGACGGTACGACCGCAACTGCAGTAACAGGCTCTGCGAATAAGTTAGTAGTAACGAACACAATCGCTGCTGCTGGATCAGTTACAGATACCTTTACTGGTATCCACAACCCAACAACTGCAGGTGTGCTTTATGCACGTATCATTACATTTGATAATGCAACAAACGCCGCTGCGGCAACGAGTGATGACGATACCGGATCTACAGAATCAGGTAGTGTCGCAATCTCAATCACCAATGACGTAAGTGTGTCAGGTGCGGTGCAGGAGTCTATGCAACTCTGTGCATCTGCAGCCGCAATGACAACTAACTGTGCAGGTGCAACCGCTCCTTCGCTAAAGCTTGCTAACGCAAATGGTGCGCTTGATTCAACACTACTTACAGTTCCACTTTACACTCAGATTTCTACAAATGCGTCAGCTGGCGCAGTTGTGAGCCTAAAGAGTGATGCAGCAGCCTGTGGTGGTTTACACCGCGTAGGTGACGCATACGACACCAGCCACTGTTTCATCAAGCCATCAAGCACGACTGTTGCAGATGGTAGCGGACTCTTCGGCCTTAAGCTCTCATCAGACGACACATCAGATTCAACCCAGGGTACTTTCCAAAAACACACGGGAAGCGTGTACGACACAACTAACTACAAGATGGGCTTCGACTCAGCTCATCCTACAGCCCCTGAAAGCGGTGTGACGAGCGTGTACGGTGACCAAATTTTGGACACAAATGGTGCTCCAGCGAATAGCCGCAACATGACGATGACATTTGGTGCAAGTGCTTCAAACATGACACCGGCTGGTACATACCAGACAAAACTAAGCCTTATCGCTACAGGTACATTCTAAAACCTTACTCTGGATAAGCTCTCAACACCCCTCGCTCTAGAGGGGTGTTGTTTTTGTAGTAGTCTGCTATACTAAACATAAGTTTAGGTAATGGGGGAGTATACTGAGGTGGCTACCAAGCGCATCAGAACAAACATCAAGTTTTTGGTACTTGCTGCAGCGATGCTTGTTTCGCCGCTTGCGGCCATGTCACAGACCGCATGGGCTGTGACGACTACAAAAAGTAATTCAGCGAGCACGCTCAAGATATCGCCGGTACGCAGTGATATATCAGTAAATCCTGGTGCAAGCAAAACGGTAGAGGTGACAGTAACGAACCTTACCGATACTGACGTTACGGTTCAGCCATTCGAAAATGACTTCATCGCTAAAGGTGAAGATGGCACGCCGGCACTTATCTTGGACGATGGCCAGTATGCGCCAACTCACAGTTTGAAAAAATTCATGGTGCCACTCGGTAATGTGAAGATAGCTGCTAAAAAAGCTGCAATTGTAAAAGTGGTTATCAATGTGCCAGCTACGGCTCAGCCTGGCGGTTACTTCGGCGCTATTCGCTTCGCACCGGCAAACTCAGATGGGAGTGGTCAGGTGGACCTAAGTGCAAGTGTTGCATCGCTGATGCTTCTCACAGTACCAGGCCCAATGACCGAAAAGCTGAACCTTACCGACTACAGCGTGCAGCAAAACGGCAAAAGTGGCACCTATTTCCAGAATCCAAATAACCTTGCCTTTAGTTTCCGCTTCGAAAACAAGGGAAGTGTACAAGAAGCACCGTTCGGCAATATCTCAGTCAAGAACGGCGATAAAGTAGTGTACAGTCACGAATTTAATGCCGAAGCACCGCGCGACATGGTCCTCCCAGATAGCGCTCGCCGTTGGACTATCCCACTCAAGAATATCGGTTCATTCGGCTACTACACCGTTGAAGGTACGCTTACTTACGGTAGTAAAAACGAAACAGTGAACATTTCGCAGTCATTCTGGGTAATTCCATTCGCAATGATTATTGGCGGTATTGTTGGCCTCCTCGTATTAATCGGCTTAATTGTCGGCATCGTGGTGTTCCTACGCGGTTACAAGCGTCGAATCATCAATAGCCAGGGCCGTGGTGGTCGCAGGCGTTAATATGAACGTCCGTGCTATCTCTAAAAGACTTTCGTTCAAGCTTATACTACTTATCACTGCCTCACTAATATTAGCTGTAATGACATTTGCCATTAACTGGCATGATGTCGGGCCTTTCTGGTCGTACATTAATGTCACCAAAATGATCTTAGCGGGCATCATTGCATATATCGCTGTATTCTGGCGCACTCCAGCACGGCAACAATACACATTATTCAAGTCAGTCATTACGCTTGCTACCCCAGCATTCGCGATCTTTGCCGTACTCACATTGCTCATCAACCCTAATTTAGCCGAAGTGCTCGTGCGCGAAAACCATGCATTTGAAAACATGCAAGCCTGGTTCCTGTTTACGGGTGCAATCTTTATGCTCGTCACCGCAATCAGGTTATTGCGAACCGGTCGTAAACTTGAGGCGGCCATTGCTGGCCTAGCATTCCTAGCTATATTTGCCATCGCCGGCGAAGAAATATCTTGGGGCATGTGGATTTTCAATGAGCACACAAATGCGTTCTTCCACCAGTTCAACTCACAGGATGAAACCAACTTACACAACATGGATACCTTCCTTAGCGAAGATCTTTACTACTTCGGCTCGTTCGTGTTGCTCGTAATGGTACCATTCTTCAAAGATTCAATCGTACGCCTATTTGCTAAGTTGAAACTAGGCGGCCTCGCAGTACTATTACCGAGTACCTGGATGATGTTGCCATGGACAGTGATGGCGGGATTCTTGGCGGCATACAGCTATATGCAAACAACGATTCTGCTTGGCTTCTTTGGCTCAGTCCTCGTTCTCGTCCATACACTTGCATCTAGGCCGTCAAAAGGCCGCGCATGGACGGCAGCGGGATTCCTAGTATTACTCTTGGTAGTCGGTGGAGTCTTTACCTTCAGCTGGCAATCGGTATACATCGACCATATCCGTGGCGGCTCACCAAAAGAGTATATGGAAGTAGTAACCTCACTTGGTCTCTGCGTTTACGCGGTAGATGTTTACCTCCGGCTTTTCGTCCGCAATATCAATGACAAAGTCCCGCTGATTAAACGAATGCTTGCAAAGGCGTAGATTAGCGGATAAAGGCGCCAGGGTGGGGTACAATAAGGGTATGCGTAAAAGCGTAAGAGGTTTCACGATCGTCGAGCTTCTCATTGTTATCGTCGTGATAGCTATTCTTGCGGCTATTACGATTGTTGCGTATAACGGTGTTCAAAAACGCGCAATCAACACTGCTCGCCTGACAGAAGTAGAGGCCTGGCAAAAGCAATTTCTCCTATACTATGCCGCCAATGGCTCGGCGGTGAGTGGCTTTAATGGCCAGTATTTCTGCCTTGGATCTGGATTCCCAAGCGGCAAGTGCCGTAACTATACATTAGCAGTGGGCGCGACAACCTATGCGGAATCTGCAAATGCGGCTCTTATGACAGCCCTAAAAAGTGCCACGGGTTCACTTCCAACAGGCAATCGCCAGCCGGTCGGTAACTATATCGGGCCGTATGTATATATCTGGTCGGATAACAGTGGTTTTAGCCTATTCACTTTCTTTGATGGCGGCGCAACCAGCTGTCCATCACCGATGGTGTATTTGTGGGATAGCGGATCAGGCGCAGTAATGTGCGAGCAAGACGTTTCGTACACCTAGTTTTTAGTAAATTCAGATTCTACTACCGAGCTTGTAACTGGCGTTTCCACTGGCTTCGATCGGGCTTTGTCGCGCTCATTCATTTCTCGTAAAATATCGCGCATCTCTATATTAGCGCGGTGTGCACGATAGGTGGTAACGGCGTTTATCATATACAGAATAACAATAATAACAGAGGCAACACTCGCAGTAATAGTAAATATAGTAATAAGCGTCGTAACTTCAGGCGGCAACGAAAATGATGGAAGGCTAGTGCCACTATTACTGCCGTTGAGCAATGAGTTTAAATCCGCATCCATACTAAAAGCATAGCATAAGCATATTGCTATGGTACAATCGGTGGCAACAGTATGATTACGCCAACACTTCTCAAGCAATTTCCAATCATCTCAGATCAAGTCGACGCGCGTGAGCTGACGGCTATTTTAAATGAGCTCGAACGTCTCTTGGTTCTAGGGCAGCGGGGCAACATTGTCGAGCTCGGCTGCTATGTTGGCACAACCTCGCTTTTTATTCGTCGCCTCATGAACGAGTACAAAGTTACTGATGAATTCCATGTATATGATTCATTTGAAGGCCTCCCAGAGAAAACCTCACAAGACATGAGCGTGGCAGGTGATCAGTTTGTCGCGGGTGCTCTGCATGCTTCACGTCGCACACTGCTCGAGAACTTTAAAAAAGCACACCTTGAAGCGCCAACTGTGCACAAGGGGTGGTTTAGTGATTTAACGCCCAATGATATGCCAAACGGAATCCTCCTTGCGTTCCTCGACGGCGACTACTATGAATCAATCCGCGACTCACTAAAACTAGTCGAGAATAAGTTACTGCCAGGCGCGGTAATTATCGTAGACGATTACGCTAGCGAAGCACTCCCGGGTGCAGCACGTGCAGCCGATGAATGGGCTGGCCGTAAAGGCTATCGTGTGCAGAGTATGGCGAGCCTAGGAATTATCCGTACCTAATAGGCGTCCTTTCTTTAAGCATTCGCAAAGCTGTCTTTGTAAAACTAGGGGTATACGATTAACGGGTGTTACGCACCCATGAAGCGACAGGAGTATACTATAACCATGAAGATTTTAGTTGTTGACGACGAGATACGTATTGCACGCGCAATCAAGCAAGGCCTCGAGCAAGATGGCTATGCAGTAGACCTCGCATACGATGGCGAAGACGGCTACAACTCGGCTCGTGCCGACGAATACGACTGTATTATCCTTGATGTAATGATGCCAGAAATGAACGGCTACGAAGTGCTTCGTAAGCTCCGTGATGATGGCTACAAAACACCGATTCTCATGCTCACCGCCAAAGATCAAGCGCGTGATGTGGTGAAAGGTCTCGATAACGGCGCCGACGATTACTTGGCTAAACCATTCTCTTTTGAGGTACTTGGCGCACGTCTTCGCTCGCTCCTTCGTCGTCCGCACGATATGGTAGATAATGTCCTGACTGCGAAAGATCTAGAAATGGATATCGTACGCCGTGAAGTTCGTCGCCAGGGCAAGCTCGTACAGGTATCAAGTAAAGAGTTCGCAATCCTTGAATATTTACTTCGCAACAAAAACCGCGTGCTTTCGAAAACGAATATCATGACGCACGTGTGGGATTTCGATGCTGATATCTTGCCTAACAACGTTGAAGTATTTATTAATTATCTCCGTGGTAAAATTGATAAACCGTTCAAGGGCGATCAACTTATCCAAACGGTACGAGGGTTTGGATACGTAATTAGAGACGAATAATGAAACACCTTAAGCAAGATGCACTACGACTCACCGGCACCTATCTCGCCATTATTATGGCGATGAGTGTTGGGTTTAGTGTTATCTTCTATAGTGTTTCAATGCGCGAGCTGGATCGTCGCCCACATACCATTTCGTTGATGGATATTGCGCCAGATCCAGATACGCAACTAACCTTCAATGACTATCTATCAAATCGTGCTGAAGAAGCTCGCACGTCACTACTGCTCGACCTAGTGCTAGTGAATCTTATGGCCTTAATATCAGGGGGTATTTTGAGCTACTTGTTGGCTCAGTACACGCTCCGGCCGATCGAAGAAAACATGGAGGCGCAGGCGCAGTTTGTGAGTGATGCAAGCCATGAGTTACGCACACCATTAACAGCACTGCGCACGGCTAATGAAGTCGCCCTCCGTGATAAAAAACTAAAAATCGCCGATGCACGTGCAGTGATTGCTGATAACATCGCGGATATCACGAGACTACAGTCGCTTGCCGACTCAATGCTCGGGCTTCTTCGTGACGACACGGCGGGCTTTCAGGAGGGCGTGTCGTTACCCGATGTTGTGAGCGAGGCAATGAATGTAGTTGTAAGCCAGGCGCAGGCGAAAAACATCTCTGTTGAGGATGCAACGGGCGATACGAAGTTGTACGGTAATGCCCGTAGCCTCACGCAACTACTTACAATCCTGCTCGACAATGCCATCAAATACAGCCCTGAGGGCAGCGCGGTGCATGTATCAAGTGAAGTACAGGGTCGCTCACTCGTGCTTACTGTGAAAGACGAGGGTGTTGGTATGGATGAAGAGGCGGTTAAAAATGCATTTACACGGTTCTACCGTGCCGAAGAATCACGAAGCACAGCAGGCTACGGCCTTGGCCTCTCTATCGCCAAAAAGATCACCGAAGCTCATCATGGCAAAATCGCCATCGAAAGTACAGTCGGCGTAGGTTCAACCTTCACCGTAACACTCCCGCTTGAGGCTATTTAGTTGCTTTTTTGCGCTCGATGATACTACTGGCAATAGCGGTAGCGATAAAGATAAGCCCAATTGATCCAGTGAACCATTCAGCTGGTTCAACATGGTAGAGCTTTACAAGCATAATAATACCAAGTGCTAAGATTGCCCAGTGTGCACCGTGCTCGAGATAGCGGTAGTGGCTTAGCGTGTTTGCTCGCGTAAGGTAAATGGTAAGCGATCGCACCCAAAGCGCGCCAACACCAAGACCAGCCATAATCAGTAGCACATCAGTGCTAATAGCAAAGGCGCCAATTACGCCGTCGAGCGAGAAAGATGCGTCAAGTACATCAAGGTACAAGAACGATGCAAACGCTGCGCCACCGACAAGATGCTTGGCATTTGACTGCTTGCTGCCAAAGTATTCACCAAACAGTTCAAGCGCCATGTGTAGCACGATACCAATAGTCGAAGAGGCAAGCACAATAGACTTGAGCGATTCATCGACCGTAGCATAAAGGCCGAGTGCAACGAGCAGCATCACCATAGTTTTGAAGCTACTGTAGGTGCCAAAGCGCAACAACCAGCGCTCGATATTGCCAAGCCAGTGGATATCTTTGTTGCGGTCTAAGAAGTAGCTCACACCAATCATAAGAAGGAATGATCCACCAAAGGCGTTGATAATCGGCGCAGCAACATGCAATGTTTCAGCGTACTGATGCGGCTCATTGAGCGCCATATTCACCACATTACCAAATGTATGGCCTGATGAAATCATGACAATAACAATCGGCAGTATGAAACGCACGATAAATACGGCGGTGATAATACCAACTGTCAAAAAGAGTCGCTGCCAGAACGGTGACATACGACTAAGAACCTTGCTGTTAATGACGGCGTTGTCGAAGCTGAAAGTAATCTCAAGGATTACCAAAATCAAGAAAATCCAGAGGTCAGCTAGTGGTGCCTTGAAACCGATGAAAACCCCAACCATTAAAGAGATGATAAGCGACGGTAAAAAGATTCTGAGACTGACGTGTTGTTGCATATCTATAAGTATAGCAAAGCTTAGGCTTACAGTATAAAATAATAAGAGATGATTACATACTACCAACGCACCAGCGAAACTGCAGGCCTGACTGAGCAAGATCAGATTTCTTCTGGTAGTTGGGTGCGATCAGAGCGACCGACAGCAAGCGACATAGAAACACTGCACGAATTTGGCATTGATGCCGACCTCTTAACTGACGCCCTCGACCCGCACGAGGTTCCACGTATCGAGCATGACGATGGCTGGACGTATTTTATTACCCGCGTCCCCGATGTTGGTGATAACTTTAACGACTACACAACCCCAATGATGTTTGCCCTTGGCAAAAGCCAAACAGTGACAGTGAGTCGCGATTCGCTTGGCCGTCTATGGCTGCCATTTGTTGAAAAAACGATGATTGCTCCAGAGCAGCAATCGAAACTCTTTTTGAGTATGGTAGAAATTATCTTGCAGTCGTACCAGCAGCGAGTGACGATGATCAATCGCCAAATGCGTGCCCTTACGAGCAATATCCAAAGCCTGCGTCCGAGTGACATTTCAATGATTGCCGAACATGAACGCAAGCTCAACGACTATCTCGACGCGCTCATTCCAACCAACACTGCGCTCGAAAAAACCCTTAATCCTCGCTTCAACCTCTTGCGTCTCAGTGATGATGACCAAGATATGGTTGAAGACCTCTCGGTTGACATCGAGCAGGTGATTGCGCGCTGTAAATCACTGCTTCGTACCATTACAAACGTACGCGATAGCTATCGCGCCGTGATGGACACGCGCCTAAACGAAACCATGCGCGTACTTACTGTCGTAACACTGTCGCTCACCATTCCAACTATGATTTCCGGTGTGTTCGGCATGAATGTAGAGTTGCCAGTAGGACTGCATAATGGCGCTATTTTCTGGATTGTTATCGTAGTAAGCTTTGTCGCAGCGGCAAGTGTCAGCGCATATTTCTTAAGGAAGCGATAAGTGTCGTTGAGCCTCAATCTCACTAACGAGTATTCGCCTCGTGCTCAGTCTCGTATAACCGTTATGACGGTCGTTGCTGTTTTGTTGGCGGCCAGCCTCGCGGTAATTGCTGTTAAGCTCGCGAGGGAAGTACAAGAGCGCGAAACCCTTGGTATAGACAGGCAAGTCCTTCTGACAATCCATCAACACGCCACGCCGTTCCTTGATTGGCTGTCGATGCATACGACAAATATCGGGGGCCCACTTGTCACTGTAATTATTGCACTATGTATTGGGCTCTATCTTGCGTATAAACGTGAAATAGCGCGACTCCTGATACTTGGCGGTAGCATGGTAGGGTCTGCAGGGCTCGCATTTATGATTAAGTCACTCATCGAACGTCCTCGTCCGCAGCTATGGCAACATTTGGTGCCAGAATCAGGCTTCTCATTTATCAGCGGGCACGCCACTATGAGTATGACGCTTGCCGCAGCCGTAGTGGCTATTTTATGGCGTACGAAATGGCGATGGCCTGCAATTATCGCTGGGGTACTCTATGCGGGCTGGGTTGGATTCTCGCGGCTTTACCTTGGCGTGCATTACCCGACAGATATCCTAGGCGGCTGGATTGTTGCATCTGCTTGGGTGCTTGTTGTGACGCTCATAATTCGTCTTGTTTTTGGTGACACAATCAGGCTACCCTTCACAAAGAAAACTTGACATACAAGTTATACAAGTATAACATACTATCTATGGGTTTTCAGCATAACGTAAAACTAGCGGGTACGGTGACCGTCGGTCCTAAGGGGCAGGTAGTTATTCCGGCAGAAGTCCGCGAACAGATGCAATTTGGGCCCGGTGACAAGTTAGTCGCACTGTATATCAAGGATAAAAAATCAGTGCTCCTTATTACCGAAGATCAAGCTCAGGCATTTGTCACTCATATGGGTGAACAATTTACACAATTTAAAAAAGACCTTGAGGAAGGAAAAGAATCGTAATGTTGCATCATTTCTCTTTGCGACAAAAGATTATTGTCATGGTCGCCGTGATGAGCAGTTTGCTACTCGTTGCCCTCGACCAGACAGTCATCGCTACCGCATTGACGGCAATTGTCGGTGAATTCAAGAGCTATTCAAGCCTTGGCTTTATCGTGACTGCATACATGCTCACGACAACTATTACTGTGCCACTCGCCGGTAAGTTATCTGACATGTACGGTCGTCGCCCAATGCTTATTACCGGTGTAGCCATATTTACGATTGGCTCACTATTATCAGGTCTCGCTCCATCGGTTGAATGGCTGATTGCATGGCGAGCGCTACAAGGTATCGGTGGTGGTATTATCACCTCGCAGGCCTTCACAATCGTTGGCGACCTCTTCACCCCGCGTGAGCGTGGTCGTTGGCAGGGGCTTATCGGTGCTGTGTTCGGTATGAGTTCGGTTATTGGTCCACTGATTGGTGGCTGGTTAACCGACAAGCAGCACATTTTCGGTCTTGTTACCGACTGGCGCTGGACCTTCTTTATCAACGTTCCAGTTGGTATCGTTGCTGCCATTATTATTATGGCAAACCTCCCGAACATCAAACACGATGCAAAACACTACCCAGACTACGCAGGTGCGGCAATTATGTCGATTGTACTTGCATCAGTAGTGCTCGCCGTTGATAACACCAAGGTCATCTTCAAATTCCTTACCGATACTGGTGTAGAACTTGGACTGATCCAGGGCATACTCTGGTCGATTGTTATCGTTGGTACAGGCCTCTTCATTGCAGTTGAGCGTCGCGCCAAGCAGCCAATCTTGCCACTTCGTTTCTTCAAGAAGCAAGTCTACGCAAAACTTACCGTTGTGACCCTCCTCTTTGGTGCTGCATTCATGGGTTCAATCTTGTATCTTACGCAGTTTAACCAGCAGGTATATGGCGCGTCAGCATCACAGGCCGGCTACATGCTTCTGCCAATGGTCGCTGGTATGATGGTATCTTCAATCGGTACTGGTCAGATTGTGTCACGCCTCGGTCGTTACAAGGTATTTATCGTAACTGGATTTACACTTGCAACACTGAGTATCTTGGCGCTTCTCACACTTGAGCCTTCGTCTCCATACTGGCACGAAGCAGTAATCATGGCCTTTGCAGGTCTCGGCCTTGGTATGGCTATGCCAATTCTTAGCCTTGCAGTTCAGAACGAGTTCGAACACCAAGACCTCGGCGCTGCAACCTCAAGTGTTCAGCTCTTCCGTGGTCTCGGTTCAACCATTGGTACGGCAATCTTCAGCGGTATGCTTACTGCTGGCGTGCTCAGTGCAATGGGCAAGCCAGCGGATATCCCGTACATTCAGACGCTACAAAAATCTCCACAGTCAGCGCAGATGCTAAAAGGTGATATTGATGCTGATGTATTACTCCAGATCAATACGCAAAAAGACACGATTGCTGATGGTGCAAACCAGGCGTTCGATAAGATTCCAGCTCCTGCTGCACGCGAAGAAGCGAAGAAGTCTTTCACCGATCAGCAGAACAAGTACAGTGCTGAAGTGACCGACGCATTCACAAAATCACTTCACCAAATTTTCATGCTCGGTGCGGCATTGATGGCACTTTCACTCGTGATAGTATGCTTTGTAAAAGAGCGTCCTTTGCGCGACAGTGTAAATATCACACCATCAGAGTAACAGGGGCGATAGGGCAAGTGTAAACGCCTATGCTTGCCCTATAAAGCTTCATTTTGGTACAGTTACGTTTGGCTCAAAGAAATGTCCACTACAGAGTAATCAAAGGTCGAGAATTTTCAGTAAATGAGCCAAAGGTAAACAAAGCACATGCCAATAGCAATCACATTTGCTCCATCACGGAGTAAAAAGATCGCGGTGGATGTGGTGCCTGCCAACTGGCAGTTGTATATCGCACATAACTAGCATATACGCTACAACCGCTCTTACTAGAGCAAAACAATAAAATAATACACCCCAAGGCACCGGGGTGTATTATTTTGTATGAGCTACTAATTACTTAGCGAGCATTCCGTTGTCTTGAAGTGCCGGCTTGATAACGAGTGTATCGAATGCAGTTGCATCGCTCCATACTGGCTGCGCACCAGTAACGCTCTGTGGAACAATCTTGCCGTCTTTGAAGTACTGGTTACTTACTTCTTTACCGTTCACGTATAGTGTCGGCGTACCACTGACACCCTGCTTCTTACCAAGAGCCATATCGAAGTCGATCTTCTTGCTAATACGGGTTGAGTCGCTTGAGTCACCGTTAAGGACAGATTCAAGCTTACTCTTGTCGATACCTACAGAATCAGCAAGGCTAAGGAAATAGTTAGTGCGATCAGAGCCGCTCAACTGGTTCCATGAATCCTGTGTCTCATATAGTTTATTGTGCATTTCCCAGAATTTACCCTGCAGGTTTGCGTCTTCGGCAACAGTCGCAGCAGCGAGCGCGTTAGGGTGAAGTGTTGAAAGTGGATAGTTACGGAAGATAAATCCGAGCTGATCCTTGTACTTTTCGGTAATTTGCTTAACGATCGGGTATGCATCGCCACAGCCCGGGCACTGGTAGTCACCGTACTCGACTAAAGTTACTTTACTTTTCATGTTGCCAAATGTATGATCGCCAACTTTACCGTTGTCATCTGCGGCATCCTGAATCTTCAGCGCGTCAACCTTCGATACGTCAACTTTGTTCATACTCGATACGTAAATAAGTCCGCCAATGAGTGCCGCACAAATAACGGCAAATATAATCCACGCCTTTTTTGTCATATACAGAATTCTCCCTCGTTTATCTATATAAAAGTATACCGCGGATTACGTAGCGCAGCAAGGTAAAGGTAGGGTACAATAAAGCCATGCAGACGTTCATTATCATACTCTTCTGTCTTGCCGTCGTATTCTTAGTTTTAGCGGCAAGCATATCCCCGCGCCGTTCTCGTTTATCTCGATTTGAGCTCCAGCGTCGTCGCGAAGAAGGCGATACATCAGCACATGGCGAGCTAGAGCGTGAGCTCGCTATTGCAGATGTTGTATCCTTCCTGCGTGCAGTAGTAGCACTACTCTTAGTGTTCGCAGTCCTCCTTGCGGTTTCAGCGTTTGGGCCATTCCTTGGGCTCATTATCGGCGTAGTACTCGCGCTTGGGTATGGTCGCATGGCGCAAATAGATTGGGTGCACGGCCTTGCCGATCGCATGTATCAGCCATACGATGAGTCGATGGTCAATTTTGTACAAACCCAGCCATGGATCGGCAAGTTTATTCGCAGCATCGCGTCAGACGCAACAAATCTGAGTGTAGGTTCAAGGGAAGAGCTCGAACATCTTATTAGCGAGTCCGGCCAACTCTTAACCTCCGACGAAAAGAAACTGCTCACAAACGGCCTTCATTTTGCTGGCAAAACAGTTGAATCAATCATGACACCACGTGGAGTCATCGCAAGCGTGCAAAAGTCAGACGTACTCGGGCCACTATTACTCGATGAACTACACAAAACCGGATATAGTCGTTTCCCAGTGCTTGATGGTGACATCGACCACGTAATAGGCGTATTGCATATACGTGAGCTACTTGCCCTCAAGGATCGCTCATCAGAAACAGCCGAGCGGGCGATGGAGAAAAAGGTGTACTACATTCACCAAGACCAAACCCTCGATGCAGCCCTCGCTGCGTTTTTGAAAACCCGCCATCACTTATTCGTTGTAGTAAACGGTTACCGCGAGACAGCTGGCTTGGTATCGCTTGAAGATGTGGTTGAAGAGCTCCTCGGAAAACAGATTATCGATGAATTTGATTTGCACGATGATTTACGTGTCGTTGCAGAGCGTGAGGCAAAACACAACAATCGCTCGCCACACGGCACTGACGTATAGGGGCAAACTAGACTACTCACCTCTAGAATGGTATAATAAATCTAATGACATACGTTACTCGACGAGATAATAGTAATTAACGGGTCGGCACTGCGATAAGCACCGGCGGCTTATGTGAGTGCAAACGACCCATCTCGTTAGCCTAGACAGTAACTAACTCTTCATAAAAAGGAAATATTATGGAACGAACATATGCACTCGATGCAGTGGCAAAAGTTGGCGAGAAAATCAGCGTTTCTGGCTGGGTAAACACACGCCGTGATCACGGCGGGCTAATCTTCATTGACGTACGTGACCACACTGGTATCGTACAGCTCGTTATCAACCCGGACTCACCAGAAGCATTTGCGCTAGCCGAAGAACTTCGTGATGAATTCGTCATCCGCGCGAGTGGTGTAGTGCGCGAACGCGAGGGTGGCCTTAAAAATGACAAAATCCCAACGGGTAGCATCGAAATTGTTGCCGATAACATCGTCGTACTTAACCGTGCAGACGTATTGCCAATCCAACCATTTGCCGAGCAGCAGGCGAACGAAGAGCTTCGTTTGAAATACCGCTACCTCGATTTGCGCCGACCAAAAATGCAGCACATGCTAAAGCGTCGTGCCGAAATGTTTACTGAGATTCGCAGCTTCATGGAATCTCAGCAATTCACCGAAGTGACAACGCCAATCCTTGCGAACAGTAGCCCAGAGGGCGCGCGTGACTTCTTGATCCCTGCGCGTTTGCAGCCTGGCAAATTCTACGCATTGCCACAGGCACCCCAGCAGTTCAAGCAACTCCTAATGGTTGGCGGCGTACCGCGCTACTACCAGCTCGCAGCATGTTTCCGCGACGAAGACCCTCGCGCTGATCGCCTCTACGGTGAATTCTACCAGCTTGACGCCGAGATGAGCTTCGTAGAAGATGGCGAAGAAGTCCGCCAAATGTTTGACCCGCTCATCAAGAAGCTCTCAACTGAATTTGCTGGTAAAACACTTCTTTCAGAAGATATCCCACGCATCCCATACCGCGAAGCAATGGAAAAATACGGCTCAGACAAGCCTGACCTACGTTTTGGTATGGAGCTTACTGATCTTACTGACGTATTTAGCGCGACTGAATTTGCAGTGTTTAAAAACGCCGAAGTTGTAAAAGCAATTCGTGTTGAGCGTGGTGGTGAATTAAGCCGTAAGCAAATCGATGGCTTTACCGAAATTGCTAAAAGCGAAGGCGCTGGTGGCCTCGCATACATCACCTACGAAAACGGTGAGGCAAAAAGCCCAATTGCGAAGTTCTTGAGCGAAGCAGAGCTCGCAGGCGTAAAAGAAACTACTGGCGCGCAAGATGGCGACACGGTGTTCTTCGGCGCCGACAAGCGCGCAGTTGTGAACAAAGTTCTCGGCCGTCTCCGTAGTGAGTTTGCCGCGCATTTTAAACTCAAAGACCCAAGCAAAGTTGCCCTATGTTGGATCGTTGATTTCCCATTCTACGAGTGGGACGATTCACGTCGCAAGGTAGACTTCGGCCATAACCCGTTCAGTATGCCAAAGGGTGGCCTCGAATCGCTCGAGAACGCTAAAACCGATGAGGAAAAACTCGCCGTTATCGCCGACCAGTATGACATGGTAATGAACGGCTACGAGATTTGTAGCGGTGGTGTCCGCAACCACAATCCAGAAGTTCTCTACAAAGTGTTTGGTCTCCTTGGCTACGACGAAGCATACGTTGAAGAAAAGTTCGGTGCCATGCTAAACGCCTTCAAGTTTGGTGCTCCACCACACGCAGGCTGTGCATTCGGCGTTGACCGTATGTTCATGGAACTCATGAACGAATCAAACATCCGCGAAGTAATCGCGTTCCCTAAGAACGGCTCGGGTGTAGATGTCATGATGAACTCACCAAGCTCTGTCGATGCAGCGCAGCTCAAAGAGCTTGGCTTGTAGCCGGCATATTATCTAAACTTTGCCACACGTACCAGCTGGCGACCGATTCATACGGTTTCCACTGGTGCGTGTTTGCTATGTCAGTAATATCTTGTGGTGTGGCTGTCGCCGTAAATCCATAAAGTGCCGTAACACCATTACGAATTCCCAAATCACCAATTGGCAGTACGTCGAGTCGACCCATGCAAAACATCAAAAACATATGTGCCGTCCACTCGCCAATGCCTTTTACGGCAATGAGCTCAGCAATGATCTCTTCATTTGATTGTTGGTCGAAATGGTCAAATTTCACCGACCCATCCAGTATCTTCATGGCTAAGTCCTGAATATAGCGAGCTTTCGGTCGGCTAATCCCAACACCGCGCAACGTTTCAATATCAGTATCAAGGATTTGCTCTGGGCTTGGGAAATTACCGCCGTATAAATCTTTAAAACGCATCTCTATAGCGCGAGCTGCCTTAACGCTCAACTGCTGACTAATAATACTATCAACAAGTTCCTGATAGTAATTGCCGTGTTTATGAAATGTTGGGGCAGGGTAGTGCGCAATGAGTTCGGCGATAATCGGGTCGTGCGCGCGTAGATGCTCGAGAGCTTTATCCATCAATCTCAATCGGTTCTGCAAGTCGCTGATACTGGCTGGCAACGCCACCGAGTAGTTTATCGACGACTAATTTGCCAGCATCTGAAAGAATTGCATCGTGTGTTGGGAATACGAGTCGCGCGTTAACCTCTTTGCAGAAATCCATCGATTCACTCAGTTTCATCCATGGCGCCGAAACAGGGAGCGCAAGCGTGTCAACCTGTTTTTCGGGTAGTGCAAACGAATCACCAGGGTAGTAAATAGCATCATTGATCAGTACGCCAAGATTGGCAATTTGTGGGTAGCCATCGTAAATTGTTGCGTGGTCACCACCATAGAAGGTGAGCGAAAATGGCCCAACTTCAACCGTTTTGCCAGCCTCAGTTGGCCTTGTAGACAGTACAGTTATGTTCGCTGTAATACTCTCGTGGGCCACAACCACTGCCGTAGGAGCTACTTGGGCAATCTTTTCGAGTTGAGCCTCAAAGAGGTGATCGGCATGCTCGTGAGTAATAACCACCGCAACAATATCAGCGGTTGGTGTGAAATCTGTCGACCAACTTCCAGGGTCAACGACAACTGTTTGGTTATCTTTAGTGACGGTAAAACATGCGTGTTCAAATTTTGTTAGCTTCATGTGGGCCCTCCTTCGAATCCTACTCCTAGTGTACCACTTTGCGGTTTTATGATGTCTACGATACACTAGTGTTATGGCAGCACGTAAGACGTCAAAAACGAAGAAACACAGTAAAAATCAGGTGTGGTTCAAGCCGCTCCGGGGTAGTTATATTCCTATCACCTGGATGGGCTGGCTAACCTATATTCCGTATGTAGTTTACCTATATTTAACTTACACTTTACTCGTACCAAATCGTCCCGTGCTCGACACTATTCTATTTCTGATCCCATACTGGGTAGCTGGTGTTGTTGTGATGCATTGGCTTGCGAAAATAAAGAGCTAAATGGACACCGAAGAGTTTCGTGAACTAGTGTGGAGCGAAGCTAGGGCACGATATCGTGACATGCCCTGGCGTGATGAGCCGAGCTTTTACCATGTACTCGTGAGTGAAGTGATGCTCCAGCAAACACAGGTATCTCGTGCGCTTATTAAGTTCGCAGAATTTATGAAAGCTTTTCCATCTGTCGAGGATTTAGCATCTGCACCGCTCGCTGACGTACTACGAGTTTGGACTGGGTTAGGCTACAACCGTCGCGCAAAATTCCTCTGGCAGGCAGCCCAGCAGGTTGTTGTAGACGGTCAGCCAAAAACGGCAAAAGACCTCGAACGGTTATCTGGCGTAGGCAAAAACACTGCGGGTGCAATTATGAATTACGTATATCAGGTCGCGACGCCATTTATTGAAACAAATATCCGCACAGTGTACATTCACCACTTCTTCGCTGACTCATTCGATATAAGCGACAAAGAGCTCATTGCATTGGTTGAATCAACAATGGACAGCGAGCAGCCACGACAGTGGTTCTGGGCGCTAATGGATTACGGATCGTATCTCAAGAGTACGCAAGGCGGACGCCTTAATCAAAGTAAGCACTATAAAAAACAATCACCACTTAAGGGCAGTGTACGCGAGGTGCGTGGACAAATCATTCGTGTGCTCGCATCGCAATCTATGCCAGAGGACACGTTACGTGACGCAGTTAATGCCGATGAGCGGTTTGAATCCGCGCTGTCAGGGCTGATGAAAGACGGCCTTGTGCAAATAATCGACAGCAGCTACCGCCTAGTAGAGTAACCCTAAAGTGGTATAATAAATCTAATGTACAAACGTCTTGTTATTGGCTCAGTTCTACTTGCTGTAATCTCCAGTCCTTTCGTGTACGCCGATGATCAAACTACAAATCTCACGAGCGCACAAATCGCCCTTGTTAAAGCAAATTGCCTCGGTGTTCAGTCTACACTCAACCGAATCCACGCCAATGATGCGCTTTCGCGCGTGCATCTTGGCCAAGAGTACGAGACAATTTCGACGAAATTCATGGCGCCGATGAATAGCCGTATTGCACTTGCAAAACTCGATAACGTAGAGCTTACAAAAACAACAGTCGACTTCAATGCGAAACTCAATGATTTCCGCGATTTGTACAAGCAATACGAGCAAACGATGCTTCACGCCATCCAGCTCAAGTGCGTAGATCAGCCAGTGGATTTCTACTCATCACTAGCCCAGGCGCAGACAGAAAGGCAGGCGGTCCGCCAAAGCATCGCAGGGCTTGCGGGTCTCGTAACGCAGTATAAGCAGCAAGTTGATGGGCTACGAAATAAAGCAATCGCAGCCTCGCAGCAGGGGGACCAATAGTATGGCAGCAGTATCGATGGAAGAGCTCCGCAGCGATGCAGCTCGCATGACGGTATGGCAGCGACATCGCTTCTTGCTACTTATTGCTGGTGTGATTACGATTTCTTTCGTAATGGTGATGATCGGAATGTATATCTACAACACGAGCGGCGCGGCGCAGGTTGATTTAAGCCGCCCAGGCTACCAGTCAGTCCAGAAAGAAGCGTCACGAGACACAACTGATGATTCATTTGCCTCAACTGGCAAACTAGACAAAGAAGCCTTCGACTCATTCGATAACATGTATGCCGAGCATGCGCGCCAAGTAGTCGGCGTCGATAGTTTCGACCCTAAAGCCGTAGACCCGGACGCTCTATTGTTCGGGGCAGGCACAAACTAAACTATTTGTTTAGAATCTATCGTTTTTTAGGTTGAGTTGCAGTAATGGCAGCCGAGTTAATGCCCATACCGATGCCTTCAGCTTCAAACTTCGCAAGCAAGCGCTTGCGCATCTCATTCACCACAGCCCACTGATCAGATGGCTGGGTCTTACCGGTAATGATTATATCTACAGATGTAGCATTGAAGTTACCAATATTCACAAACTGAGGCGCCTCGAGAATCTTGTCTTTCCACTCCTCCTCCTCGGTGAGTCGGAGGCCAATTTTGTTGATAATCTTCGTGACATTGTCCATATTTGCATCTGGGGCAACGGACAGTGTGAATCGAGCCATACTATAGCCCATTGTCTTGTTAATCACGTGCTGCACCATGCCATTAGGGAAGTAATGTACGTTACCATCAACATCGCGCAGGACAGTCGAGCGTACGCCGATACGTTCCACAGTACCGCCAAACCCTTCAATATCGATCACGTCACCAACGCGAAATTGGTTCTCGCTAATAATAAACACGCCAGATAAAAAGTCCTTTACAAGGCTCTGTGCACCAAATCCGAATGCAACACCAATAATGCCGGCACTTGCAAAGAGAGGAGCGAGGGCTTTGTAGTCAAAGAATTGCGCAAAGATTAGGTAGGCAATCATAAGCACTGAGAGGATGCGCCATACGTTTGCAAACAAGAAGCTAAGTGTATGCTGACGCTTCTCGAGGTCCTTTTTATGGAGAGTGCGCTGGTAAGCCGTCACGAATACGTGCGACATTAACCAGTCAATAATCATCGGACCAGCCCAGTAAAATCCGATTCCTACGGCAATAATGATGAGACTGTTTACGATTTGTTGCCACATATCTCTAGATTACCCTTTCAAGGCCTGACGGCCAATAGTAATTAAGTGTTTATCGCGGTACTCGGTGAGTGCATCGTGGCCAAGGCCATGGCGTTTAATAAAGCTAGAAATGCGCTCAGACCCAATGTAATGCGGTAGGCTGACGTAGCTCGCCCCGTGTTTGTACAAATCAGCTGCAGCCTTAAGATTCTCGGCGTGACATATGAAGCTCATCTTCTGATTATGGCGTCGGATGTATTTAAGCAGAATAAGATTTGTTGAAACATCAGTCATCGTGCTCACAATAAGCTGTGCGTGCGTGGCATTAATTTCATCAAGGAAATCTTCATCCGTGGCATCACCATATGCGTGGCGGATACCTTGCTGTTCGAGATTTTCAATAATTTCAGGGTCATAGTCTACAACAAGGTACCGCTGCTTCATTTCGCGGAACGCCTTGAGGAATTCATGCCCACCCTTATGGTAGCCAACCAAGATAACAGGGTAGAGCGGGCGACGATGAGTATGTTCATTGGTTGAAACACGCTCAAAGTGTCGCAAAGGCTTCTCGAGGATACGGTAAAGCGCGTTTTCGTATTTCATCAGATATGTCGAAACACCAATGGTGATAAGCGCGACAAGTGTGATTAACGCAACGGCGCGGTGCTCAATAACGCCTGTAGAGGCAGCAAATATCACCAGGATAATAGAGAACTCACTGATCTGGCTAAGGTGAACGGCCGCCTTAAAGCTCGTAAGTTTAGTGTAGCGTTGCATGCCAAGCCCGACAATTACAAAGAACGGCTTGCCAATAATCACAATAAGCGAAATGAGCAGTGCTGGCACCAGGTTCTCTGCAATCGCACCGAAGGTGAAGGTTCCTCCAAGCGTAACGAAAAAGATAACAATAAAGAAATCACGGAGCGGCTTGAGTTTAGATGCCATTTCCGTTGCGTATGGTAGGCCCGCAAGGCATACGCCTGCGAAAAGCGCACCAACCTCAGTCGAAAAGCCAGCAACTTCAAATGCGGTGGCTACAATCATACCCCAGGCAATACTGAATAAAAAGAGAATCTCCTGCGACTTGGCAAAGAATCGTGTAGCACGCGGCATAACATAGATACTAAGGAATGTGAGTGCACCGCCAAGGAGGAGCGCCTTCAAAACAAGCATTCCTACGGTAAGCGGGGTAAACGCCTCGTGGCTACTAAACGCGGAAATAACGACGAGTGCGATAGTGGCAACGACGTCATCTACCAAAATAATACCAATGGCAATCTGGCCAAACAGGCGTGAAGTCTCTTTACTGTCAGAAAGTACCTTTAGGATGATGATGGTACTACTAAAGAATAGCGCAACACCAATAACAGCTGCCGTGGCGTGATTAAAGCCGAGGAAGAGGCTTGCGGCGTAGCCTGCGGAGCCAACAGCGACGAGTAGTAAGCTGGCGGTGGTAATTGATACCCGACCAAGACTTCGTATAACGCCCGCATTGAGTCCAAGCCCAATGACAAAGAGCAACAGCGTGATGCCAAGCTCACTGAATGATTCAAAGGCGTCTTCTGCGTGAACAATATTGAGCACACTCGGCCCAACAACAATACCAGTGATGATGTAGCTCATAATGAGCGGTTGCTTAAGCATACGCATAATAATTGATATCAGCGCAGCAATGGCGATGACCAGACTAATTTGCGTAAAAATTGAACTTTCCATATATTGTTTGTCTCACGTAACCGTTAGCATTATTGTGTCATAATCTGTAAGTATTTACAACAAACTATGGTAGAGTGGGGTGAGCATGAATCCAAAAGATTACATTATTACTCGTAAACGCAAAAAGTATAAGTTTGCTTTATTTTTCAATTCACCCCTTTGTTTCGAGGCGAACGAATGGCCGCGCGATAAACATGTTGATATTGTAGAGGTTGGCGCGGGTAATGCGCATTTTTTGGTTGAACTCGCAAGCCGGCACCCCGAACAGGTGTTTGCTGCGCTTGACGTAAAAGGTGACCGCTTGCAGGGCGGCGCGCGTAAAGCTGAAGAGCTTGGGCTTACGAACATCTTCTTTATAAGGGCTCGTGCGGATCAAATTGATGAGCTGTTTGCTAAACACTCGTTATCAACGATATGGCTTACCTTTAGTGACCCATTCCCTAAAAAGCGAAGCGCTGGCCGTCGTATGTCACATCCGACATACCTCAAAAAGTACGCAGCGATACTTAATCCGGATGGTGATTTTATAGTGAAGCACGACAACCCTGAGTTTTTTCAGTGGAGTCTTGAGCAGCTCGTTACCGAGAAATGGCACATCGTTGAACTTTCTTTTGACTTACACGATTCTGAGCTCGCCGATGACTACAAAGTGCTCACAGCTTACGAGCAGCGCTGGCTTAACGAAGGCCGTCGCACATACTTCGTTCGCGCTCTGGTCACAGTAAATTGTTAATTTATGGTGTAATATAGTCAAGAAATATGACTTTATAATGCTTAAATATTGAGATTCATAGACATTTATATCTTTAAGATGATACGATGAAATCATCAAGAGGTAATAATTTTGAGTCAAATATGCTTGAGCGTAATACTATAAAACATCCTATCGAACGCGATATTCTACAATTTCTTACAACATGTGAGTCTGCACGCTTTAGCGATATACGCCCATCAAAAATAGATACAAATCTCTTTACCTATCATCTTAAATTGCTCGTCAAAGCAGGGTATATTACTAAATCAGACACAAAATATACGCTGAGCAGTCTCGGGCTCAACTACATCGAGCGAGTGAATCACGACGCGCTGCAGCTTCGAGTGCATCCAAAAATTGTAACAAAATTGCTTATCCAGGATGGTTACGGTAAGGTTTTGCTAGAAAAGCGCACCGTCCAACCGCATATCAATACCTGGGAACTGCCATCGAGCGAAATGCGAATTGATGATGAGTCAATTATTGCTATGGCTGCACGGCAAGCGACCGAAAAACTTAGCCACATACCATCTAAATTACGCCATGTCGGCGACTGCTATATCACTATAGGTAAAAAAGTACGCACGAACGTACATCCTGCTGAGGGCGCGGTGCTAGTAGACGGAGATGTGCTTCATCTAGCCACCAAAGAGGTATTCGAAACAGAGTCTCGCACATTCGCGCACATCGTGCGCTTTGAATCAGATGATATTGTCATCGACGACCGTTTCAAGTGGGCGGAGCCGCTAGACATTGCTCGTATGAAGGCTGCGCCTGGTACCGAGCAAATTATCACGCGGGCATTTTTCGGCGATGACTTCTTCTTTGAAGAGTTTACAGTCGCTAACTAATTGCTCAGTTGCTTGCGAAGCCAGCCGTCAATCGTACCGGCGCCCATACAGAGCACGAGCTTACCTTCAGCGCGTGCCGTAGTGATATTCTCCCATAGATTCTCATTGAGGTCTGCAAAGCTAACGGCGCTACGATTCACAAGATTTTCAGTCAATTCCTCCGGGTCTAGTACGGGTAGGGAAGGGTCTTCACGCGTCAAATATGTTGGTAGCCAGTAAATCTGCTCGGCAAGCCGCATACAATCAGTGTATTCATCACGAATTTGATGCTGGCGAACATTCTGGTGTGGTTGGTACACAAGCACTACATGCTCAGAGAGTTCGCGGGCGAGTTGTAGTGTGGCGGCAATCTCAGCAGGGTGGTGTCCATAATCGGTATAGAGGTTGTCACCAAGCTTTTCGAAACGACGCGCTGAGCCTGGGAAGCTATTAAGCGCCGTACGCATCGAATCTTGGTCGCTTAGCTTAAGAAATTCTGCAGCCTTGGCTATGAGCGTAGCGTTGGCTCGGTTGTGAATACCCGCGAGCGTTACATTGAGCGCCTCGCTATCTTGCAGTTGCCATGCAGCTGGCGGTACAGCGATGCCTTCAATCTTGTCATGATCCCACATAATCACCTGTGATGACTGATTCATGAATTGCGTGAACGCAGCGGCATAATCTGCACGCGTTGGGTATGTGTCGGGGTGGTCATAATCGATACTCGTGATGAGCGAAAGGTCAGGGGAGAACGCCAAAAAATTACGGTCAAATTCGTCGCACTCGTAAATAAAATATTCACTGCCTGGCGTGTATTTGCCGCTTGGTCCAAAACTGATTGTTGTACCAATTGAATAGCTCACTGGTATACCAAGTTGCTGCATTGCCCATACGAACATGGCAGTTGTTGTGGTCTTGCCGTGTGTACCCGCAACAGCGACCATCTTGAGCTGCTTTTCGGCTAAAACGAAATTAATAAACTCATTTCGTTTTACGATATGCGCAATACCGAGTTGGCGCGCCGCGACAAGTTCGGGGTGGTCCTGTGGCATCGCGGAAGTGTAAATAAACCAATCTATTGGTGTTTGTTGGTGATGTATTTGCAAAAACTCGCCGGACTGATCGATGCTCACGGTAATACCAGTTTCAGCAAGACGTTTTGTCATTAAACTTTCATTTGGGTCGCTACCCGACACGGTATACTCGAGGTCACGGGCAATCTCGGCAAGAGGGCCAAGGGCAACACCGCCAATTCCAGCAAAATACACATTCATAACACTCATTGTACCACGAGCGTTATGGTATAATATCTATGATTTACATCTATAAAACATCCAACATAAAATGCTACGAGCTGCAATCATCCGACTATTCCGTGGACGCCACTACTGGCGTAATGTTTCGTTTGATGAAATCGCCGAACTATACACCTCACGCCTCATTACTATCTTCGCTATCAATACCGTAAACTTATTTGCGGCGATCTACCTCTATAAACTTGGCTATAGCTTCGTCTTCATCGCACTTTTCTACGCATTGTTTTTTGCAGTACGTGCATTATCGGCACCACTTGCCGCCAAGTACGTTGCATACTATGGCCCCAAGCACGGAGTACTCGTATCGAACTTATTGCGTATTCCATCACTTATTGCGTTCGCATGGTTGCCAGTTGCGGGGGATTATAGCTTACTCTCTATTGCACTCTTCGGCTTATTCCAGCAGCTTTCAGTCGGGCTTTACGATATCTCATACCTCGTAGATTTCAGTAAAGTACGCCACAGTGAACACTCCGGCAAAGAAATTAGTGTCATGCAGCAGATGGAAAAGGTAGCGCGTATCTTAAGTCCGCTCGTCGGTGGACTAGTTGCATCACTCTGGTCGCCAGAGGCTACAATTGTTATCGCGTCGGCACTATTCTTGGTGGCGGCTATGCCACTTTTCAAAACAGTCGAGCCAACGCAGCTTCGCGGCCGCATTAAACTGTCAGGATTCCCATGGCGACTCGCGTGGCGTAGCTTTCTAAGTGAGTCAGCGGTAGGCTTTGACTCTATTATTAGTGGCATGGTCTGGACACTCTTTATCGCCGTGACGGTGTTCGCAACATTCGGTAATGGCGTTTACGCTTCACTGGGTGGACTTGCCTCGCTTGGTACGTTTGCGTCAATTGTTGCCGTGTGGGTCTTCGGACGGATTATCGATCGACACCATGGAGATGTATTGCTCGTACTTGGTACGGTAACAAACACGGTTATGCACCTTGTGCGACCGTTTACGTCATCAGTCACGGGTGTTATGGGGGTGAACATTGCAAACGAGTCTGCAACAAGCGCCTACGCAATGCCATTTACACGGGTGATGTTCGATATTGCCGATAGCTCAGGCTTCCGTATCGCCTACATGATGATGATTGAAATCATGGTATGCAGCGGCACGGTCCTTGCATGTTTGCTCTTCGCTGCTTGTGTCAGCTTGTGGGGGAATGTTATGGGCTGTACGGTACTTTTCTTCATCGCATCTATCTATGAACTTTTGATTTTATTATCTGCACGAGCGGCGCGCTAGTCTGGTGAATAGTGTATACTAGATAAGTATTAGCGAGGTGGGTAATTTTCGGTGGCAGATAAGCGTAATATTCGTAAAAATCTAAAACGAATCGAGACTGTAAAAACGTGGCAGCTCATTATTTTGCTTATCCTGTCATTATTCATTGCAGCGACATTCTTACGCCTCAACAACACGGGTATGATCTCTCGTCGCAACGCAATCGAGGGTATTGATAAGTCAGGCGATGTGCAAGATACAGCTTCACGTATCTACGACATACAGCGCTTCGCGGCATCACACATGAATGCTGATACGGGCGTGTTTTACTTACAGGGCCAGTACGATCGCGATGTAAAAGCTGCTGTCGTAGCAGCGAGTGGAGATTCAAGCACGGGCGACAATTCTCCACAGGCCAAGGCTGATGCAATATGTAATCCTAATTTACAGATTCACGGCTATAGCTTGGCGTACCAAAATTGTATGCTTGAGCAGCTCGACAAACAGGGGCAGGTGGTAGACCCAGCCTCAATTACACTGCCAAATCCTGCGTTGTATAGGTATTCGTTTACCTCGCCACTATGGTCACCGGATTTCGCCGGTTGGTCGGTCGTTGTCTCTCTGTTGCTTATGGTTACAATCGTCATTCGCGCAATTGCCTGGATTGTGTTGAAATTGTTACTTAAAAGACATTATCGACAAATATAGAGGTGAAAGGTGTTGACACAGCAGCTGCTCTTGGGATAAGCTTACCTTTGTAAGACGCTAATAGGAGGGATAACCACATATGGCTTACAAGCACACAAACTCAAAGGGTGTTACCTACTACCTACACAAAACAGAAGTTACTCTTCGCGGCGGTAAGCCACAGACTATCTTCTTCTTTGCTAAGGTAGAAAAGAACGCCAAGGGTACTCCAGTTGATCTTCCAGAAGATCGCGTAGTAAAAGAGAACCCACGCAACGGCTTCCTAACTGTTTCTAAGAAGAAATAGTTTATCGTCTCGGTTATAAGCTCAGCTCCTCTGGTTATGCCAGGGGAGCTGTTTTGTGTTGTGGAAAGTTTGTGGAAAACTTCGCACGGGTAATGCTTGCGTTTAATAGCTAGCGCATAGTATGCTAGGAATACAAACAAACAGGTGCTAAAAGAGCTCGAGCGGAACCCCCATTGGCCTCCATGTCCGGAAGCCAAACTCCCTCGGGCTTTTTTGATTGTTTTGACCAGTAATAAGAGGTACAATTAAGGTTATGAGTAATATTCTAACGGTGAAGGACCTGGTGAAAATCTATGACGACCGCCGTGTTGTCGACGGGATTAGCTTCAGCGTCAAAAAGGGTGAAATCTTTGGCATTCTAGGGCCAAATGGTGCAGGTAAAACAACAACACTTGAAATGCTTGAGTCGCTTAGGCCAATTGATGGTGGTGAAGCAACAATCGATGGTGTGAATGTTGCAAAGCATCCAGACCAAATCAAGCGACTTATTGGCGTGCAGCCTCAGTCGCCAGCGTTCCAAGATAAAACAAAGCTTCGCGAAGTTATCGAGATGTTTGCTGCAGCCTATGGCGAGCGCGTAGACATCATGCAGTTCCTTCGTGATGTTGACCTCGAATCAAAGGCTGATGCCTACGTAGAGCAGCTCTCAGGTGGCCAGAAGCAGCGCCTTAGTATTACAACAGCACTCGTGCACGGGCCAAAGGTATTCTTCCTCGACGAGCCAACAACCGGTCTCGACCCACAAGCTCGTCGCCACCTATGGGAGCTCATCGAGCACGTACGCGCCAAGGGTGTGAGTGTTGTGATGACTACGCACTACATGGATGAAGCGGAAATCCTCTGTGATCGCATTGCCGTTATGGATGCAGGTAAGATCATCGCGCTCGATACACCGAAGAACCTCATCAAGCAACTTCTCGATCGCGGCTTCAGTAAAAAGCAGCATGTCGAGCAAGCAAACCTTGAGGACGTATTTATTGATTTAACTGGTAAAGAACTGCGAGAGGGACAGTAAGATGAACAAGTCATTGTATACGATTATCACTTTCGCGCGCATTAACACACGCCGATTTTTCCGCGACCGTTTGGCGATTTTCTTCGGAATTCTCTTCCCACTGATTTTCCTATTCGTGTTTGGCGGTATTTTTGGCCACACCGAAGCCAACTTCAAAGTCGCCCTTATTAACGAGTCAGACTCGAAATTCTCGAAAGAGTTTGTGGGTGAGCTCAGTAAAAACAAATCATTCACCGTAGATCAGGAAGCAAAAACAACCGAAACCGCGCGTGAAAAAATGGTACGATCACAAGTCGATGCCACGATCGTATTGCCAAAGAATTTCGGTGAAGTAGATGCAAAAACACACCTACCAAGTGGTAATGCTAAGGTGCTTTATACCCAGAACACCCAGCAGTCTGGTCAGACGCTTGCGACAGTACTCGAGGGCGTCTTCAAAGACATCAACAAGGGTATTACGCACGCAAACGAACCATTCACGGTTTCGTCAGAGCAAATCAAATCCCGTTCACTTACGAGCTTTGACTACACCTTCGCAGGCCTTCTTGGTTTCGCGATCCTTGGTGTGGGTGTATTTGGCCCAATCAACGTCTTCCCAGAGCTCAAAAAGCAAGGTATCTTGCGCCGCTTGAGTACGACGCCGCTCAAGGTATGGCAGTACTTCTGTTCAATCGCAATCTCACAAAGCATTACTGGTCTCGTTTCGATCTTCGTAATGTTTGTCGTGGCAATCACTGTATTCCACCTAGAAATAGTGGGGAATATATTGTTGCTTGCGACCTTTATTGTGATTGCGATGCTCGAAATCCTTGGTATTGGTCTCGCACTTGGTGGCTGGGCTCGTAACGAGCGTCAGGCTGCACCGCTTTCAAACATCGTGACATTCCCAATGATGTTCCTTTCTGGCACATTCTTCCCACGATTCTTGATGCCAGAATGGCTGCAGGGCGTGAGTGGTTTCTTGCCGCTTACCCCAGTCATTGACGGTATTCGCTACATCGTAAACGAAGGCTACACAATCACACAGCTTGGCCCACAGCTTGGCCTAATGCTTGCATGGATGGTGGTGATTTACTTCATCGCATTCCGCGTATTCCGTTGGGAGTAAATTGATATATTGTAGCGTTTATGCTATAATATAACTATGACACACACGTCGCCAGAGGTAACCGGGTCAGGGCTAGCACCAGCGCAAGCGGCTGATGTAATTAAGCATTATGATATGCTTGCTAATGAAGCCGTGTACCATAACAGGTGGCGTAGGCTCAAGGCTTCGGCGGGTCAAGTCGCTATACGTACGACGCTTTCACGGTATAGTATTCTTCCGAGCGGTGAGCCGCTTCTTACGGCTTCTGAAATGGAAGCTGGGAGGGCGTATATAGAAGAAGGCAATAGTAAACCGCCAGAAGCTATAGCAGTATTGACACTCAACATGCAGCATGTAGCTGCATGGCCAAAGGAGCCAACCGATGATGAATGGGTACGGATCGAAGCATATGCCGATAAAAGGGGATGCTCGTACGATGATGCCTACAGGGCTATAATGGAGTAGTCAACTCACGAAAAATCTCACCGTAATAGGTGAGATTTTTTAGAAGCCAATATGGTGGGGGTGGTTGGGATTGAACCGACGACCAACAGGTTATGAGCCCGCTGCTCTAACCACTGAGCTACACCCCCGAGTACTTCTAAGAGGGTATTATATCACAAGGAGACGAGTGAAAAACCTGCTTACAGATTTTTCCGAGGCGACGCCGTGATATATTGGAGCCCTTGGATCCAATATACTATACTCTGTAACACATGAGTACGGTACGCTGCTATAATAGAAATCAGATTATGCTTACTGGCTTGTACAAACGACTGCAGCACTACAAACGTGTCTACGCCACTCTCAATAACGGCGTTATTCTTATTGCGTTGATTGTTGCCGTTAGCTGGGTGTGGGGCTCTATCTCGGTGATGCAGACTAACTTCTCGGCACAAAAAATGGTCGACGAACAAAAACGTCAGCTCGAGCTTACACAGCTACAGGTAGATACATTAAAGTACGAGCAAAACTACTACAACAGCGATGAATACAAAGACCTTGCCGCTCGCGAAGACCTTGGCTTGGCATCGGCTGGCGAAAAAGTACTCATCTTGCCGGCTAATAGTGCAGCAGTCCAACAACAAGATAAGCTGGATGCGAAGCGTGAAGTTGCAACTGCCCAAACAAGCGAACCCACCAGCAATTTCGAGCAATGGCTCGAGTTCTTCAATGGACGTGCTGCTAGAGGTTTGCAAAAGTAGTCCTCATCTGATATGATGGTACAAGTATCGCGGGTGGAGTAGCCTGGTCAGCTCCCATGAATCATAAATCGCGAGTAACCATCTTGGTTATGACAAGATGTGAAAGACTAAATGTGCAATTCAAGTTATCGCGGGGTGGAGCAGCCCGGTCAGCTCGCTTGGCTCATAACCAAGAGGTCGTAGGTTCAAATCCTACCCCCGCAACCAAGAAAAAACGCTAGTCTTAGGACTGGCGTTTTTTCGTTGGTAGACTTCTATAATTTTGTCACAAACTCACTCATCGGCGAAAGAAGTGCGTCCCTGTATACGGTCATCAGTTTACTGGTAACCGGGCGCTCTGTGAGCGGTGGCAGATTTCGTGCATCAACCACGGTAACAGCTGAAATAAACGCACTCGTTCCACACACGAACGCTTCATCAGCAATGTAAAGCTCGGTAAGGTCAATCGTACGCTCCTCAACAGGAATATTAAGGGTATGCGCGAGTTCAATAATGGTGCGTCGGTTGATGCCTTCTAAGATATCCATCGAAGCTCCTGGGGTGATTAGCTTACCGCTACGCACAATAAAGATGTTAGCGGCGCTTAGTTCCGCAACATGCCCGAGGCTATCAAGGAAAATACAATCGTCGTAGCCACTATCAATTGCATCTTGTTTAGCGAGCACGGAATTTACATACGCACCATTCACTTTGGCGCGTGAAGGGATTGAGAAGTCTGGCGTGCGTCGCCATACGCTTGTTTTAAGCCGAACGCCATCTTGTGGCAAGATGGATTCTGCAGCGTAAAGAAACGCGCTCAGTACAGCAGGTAGGCCACGCGATTTAGTACCGGGCAGCTTCTCGGCAATATGAAAACTAACCCTCGCAAACACATTCTCTGGTGGGTTATTAGCCGCAACCAACTCGCTCATCGCCTGCGTAAACGCCTCAAGTGACCATTCCTGGCTAAACGTATCAATACCAATCACTTTGCACGAATCCATTAATCGCTGATAGTGGTCTCTTATGCGAAAGGCAAAGTTGCCTTCATCGGTGTGATTGATATGAAATACGGTATAAACACTCAGTCCGTATAGCACGGCAGAGCTTGCAACCGATACCGTCGCCTCTGATTCGGAAACCAATTTTCCGTCAAAATATGCAGTGGGATATATATGTGCCATGATTTCACTATAAACTATCGCATCAATTTGCCAGCAGCAACGCGCACAGCTTCGCTCCAGCTAAGGAAGGCGTGTGGTGTTTCGGCAACTTGGCGGGCGGTCAAGCCGTACTTAACAGCAAGCGCGAGTTCGTGAATAACCTCAGCGGCATGCGGGGAAACAACAGTCGCACCAAGTAACACACCCTTTTTATCAGCAATAAGTTTCACGAACCCATCACGGAAATCGCTAGTGTTGCTGCGGGCAATGATGTTGAGTGGTGCAAGTGCAATGTTTACATGCAAGTCACGCTTGATGCAATCATCCTCAGTAAATCCAACGGTCGCAATGCCAGGAAAGGTAAAGGTAAGCCGCGGCGTTGCTGTATAGTCTGGGGCAAGTTGAACTTTGCTGAACAAGTTATGCGCTGCAATGCGGCTTTCAAGTAGTGCCGTGTGAGTGTGACTACTATGTCCAAGCACGTCACCGGCTGCGTAGATGTGGCGAGCGGTAGTTTGTAGGTATTCGTTCGCTTTAATGCCCGTCGGATCGTACTCAACGCTTGCGTTTTCGAGGCCAAGATCAACTGATGGTTTGCGGCCAGTTGCAACAAGTACTTCGTCAACATGAACAGATTTCTCAACCCCAGCGCGTAGGAAGGTTACGCGGTAGCCGAGGCCATCTTTCACAACCGCAACAGTGCGTGTCTGGGTGAGTGAAGTGACGCCCTTGCCCTCGCGGAGCATGCGCTCAAACAGCTCGCCAACTTCTTCTTCCTCTTGTGGCAAGATACGTGCAGCAATTTCGGCGAGGTACACTTTTGTACCAAAAATAGCGAGCAATTGCGCAATCTCAACGCCAACTGTGCCAGCGCCAATAACATAAATACTCTTTGGTGGCTTGATAGATTCAAGCACAGTCCGCGGCGTCAGATAAGGGACATCTTCGATACCAGGAATATCTGGTGCAACCCACTCAGATCCCGTAGCGATGAGGAACTTCTCGGCACTAATGTGTTTGCGGTTAACAGATATTTCATGAGGCGATAAAAAGTGCGCCCGAGCTTCAATAGTATCAATACCTTGCGATTCGTAGAACTTACGATTGCCAGCGGCACCAGTACGTTCGACCGCAAGGTTTTTCCAGGCGCGGAGTGAAGGGTAGTTGTAGCCAAGCGCATTACTACGAAGGCCAAAGCGCGCACCATGGCGGGCTTCATCGTAAAGCTGTGCAGCGTGGAGAAGTGCTTTAGTTGGTACATCGCTAAAGTTCGGTGAGTCGCCGCCAAATACCGATTGTTCAATAATCGCAACTTTCTTACCTTCACGTGCGGCAATTGTTGCCGCCGCAGATCCTCCGGCGCCGCTGCCGATAACGATGAGGTCGTAGTCAAATGTGTGTTTTTTGGCCATATCCGGGCTCCTTATATCATTTGTTTGTGGTGTTTGTATAAATAAGCGGCATCTGGGTGGAGTGGTTCAAGAGCTCTAGTTACTTGTCGGCGGATGTCACTACTGGTAATCTCTGGTTTGTTTTTTAGCCAATCGGTGAGAACATTACAGACGCGTTCAGCGGTATCGTTGGCAAGCCCATCCACGCTTTGTACACTAAGGCACGCGGCATATACGCTATTGCGGAGTTTTTCTCGGTCAAATAGCTCGACTCCACGGCGACCATGTTTTATGACGGCAGCAGGAGTACTCATCCTATCCTCGCGACAACTACAGGGGTAATGACCAGATTAATATACAAAAAGAATGCAAGCACAATCAGCGCCGAGCCGCCGGCAAATTGCAAGAAACGCTTGTTGGCTTCGCGCCAACGCTGCAGCCGGCTAATATTGTGCCCACTGCCAATAAAGGCTGCAACAAGCAAAATACTAAGCGACGCAATCACGATGTAGGTAGCCGCACCGATAAGTTGCAAATCAGTCGGCAAGGAAATGATGGCAAAGGCCGCCGCAATTGCCGGGGTAATAATAAACAGTAGCTCGGTAAATACGCTTGTAGCACCCAAGCTGAATGCCTCGGCGCTCATTTGCGTTGCATGAATGCGCTTGCTTAAAAGTTTCGCAAGGCCTCGGGGTACCCATAGTAGCGTACCTGGCCCGCGACGATAATAGCAAATCCAGACTACAAGACCAATAATAATCATTACAAAGGCAAGCGTGCCCCACGCCATTGGTGTTGCGGTATGACCAAAGAGGACACTAGCGATGTAACTCAAGGTAGAAATGACAAGCGCGGTCATAATAAGCGTGCCAGCGAGAAAAGCGCCAACAAGACGAAGTGTTCGCTTAGCGGCAAGTTTTTTGCCGATAGCGTGACCAGAGAGTAGTGTTACCATACTCACGCCAAGTTGAAAGCTCGCGTGAATCAGTGCGGCAAGGGCGATAACACTGAAGGCGGTAAGAGTATCCATGTTTCTATTTTTTCTTCCTCTCCTGTTATTTATACCATAAGCGTCTCACTCGAGTCAAAAAGAGGCCATAGTGCTATTGCTTTTTTATAAACTATGTGCTATATTAAATACATAAGCCAATAAAAACAAACAAAGGGCAATTAACAATATGGAAGCAACAACTGACAACCAGTCGGCGAACCTCAGCGAAACATTTGCAGCAGCAAGCTGGAATGTACCACGCAGCATCGAACAACTTCGTTCATTTGTGTCATCTCGCGAAGATGCACTCGACGTTGAAGACTTTGACTTTTAATTCCAGATTTTTTGCCCGAAAATTCCACCAGTAAACGCGACTTGATAAGCAATTGTCAGGTCGCTTTTGCTGTGTGCAACCTTAAGCCCTATAGTATACTGGCTATATAGACAAGGAGATTCTAGTGAATAATGAACCTGGACATGAGTCCAACTCGCCCACTGATGATAAGCAGCCAGAAATTAACACCATCGAGCCTCATGAGGATACCAAAACAGACGTTACCGCCTCGGCGCCGGACGAAGTAAAGTCTTCTATTGAACCCGAGCAAGCCTCACAGTCAACGCCGCCAGCATCCGCTCCGGAAGTTCCACAGGCTCACAAGACCCAAGCCGATGCAGTAACGCTTGTCTTGCAGTGGCTTACCTATGCATTTTGGGGGTGGTTCGCACTCGCAATACTGTGGCTCAGCGCAGTTGTTTACGCATTCCTCGTCAATGGCAGCGATAGTAACGATTGGACAAGTGTCGTTTCATACCCGATTGCTTCTGTACTTGTGCTGCTTGTTGTCGCTGCTGTAGTCGACTTCTTCTATCGACGCCGTGAACCAGCGAAAAAAGAAGGGTTTGCAACCGCAGTGATGGTAATTCACACAGTCATCTTCGCGCTCTGTGGCATTGGTGCACTCGTTGCGGCGGTATTTGCTGGTATCAACTTAGTGCTGAGCGAAACGCCGTCAGCGAGTGATGGCATATGTGTCGCACTCTTCACAGCACTAACTATGGTGCCTATCTATGCATTGTTAACTGCACGCACGACTCTCGTAGCAAAATGGCGACGCATTCCGATGCTTACGACGATTATCTTGAGCGTGGGCGCGGCGGTATTCATCGGTATTGGTGTATTTGGCCCAGTTATGAAATCGGTAACGACTCGACAAGATCGCCAAGTAACGAGCGCACTAAACAGTATCGTATATGCAGTAAACTCATACGATCAAGAAAACGATAAGTTGCCTGAATCACTAGACGGCCTTAGTTTTGACACCTACGATAATACCGATACGGCAACGATCAAAGACCTGCTCGCAAAAGGTGTAATTACGTATAAATCAAATACAAAATCAGCCACTGCTCCATCAATGGAGAGCAGTTATGGTAATCGTACAGTCCGCTATTACCAACTCTGCGCAACATTTACGAGCGCACAGCAGACTTCACCATATACAACGTACTCATCAACCAGCTATTCAGAGTCGGTCAATGCGCAGTACCACAAAAAAGGTGAGCAGTGCTACAACCTAAAGACAAGCTCATACTAGACAGGTAAAACAAATTAAGAATATCGGCTGCAAGGCCGATATTCTTAATTTAAATCATTAGATTGCATATTCGCGCCGAAGCAGGGAAGTTTTAATCTCAGGTCCGTAAAGATAGCTGCCGACACTACCGTCGCTTTTAAGAATACGGTGGCAGGGAACTAATAAAATAAGTTTGTTGAGTCCGCAGATTGTGCCAGCGGCACGGATTGCGGCGGGGTTGCCCGAAGCACCTGCAAGCTCCTTATACGACATAGTTTTGCCGTAGGGGATAGCGCTAATCGCCTGCCATACTTTCTCTTGAAAATCACTCCCCTCTTGGTGTCGAGGAATGGTATCGAGGGCCGATTCATCACCATCGTAATACTTGGCAACAAGTGTTTCATAAGGGTGGTCAGTAACCGATTCAAGGCTAACGTCGCGAAATTCGGCAGGCAACCTCCCCTGTAGGTCAATCAAGCTGCCGAAGCCCGATGCGCGAGCAACATCATCACCATCAATAATAATATGGAACGCGCCATCTGGGGTTTCGCAGGTTATGTATCGTAGAGTATTCATTACTCTATCAATTATACTCTGACAAACAAAATACCCTACGAAATGTAGGGTATGAATAATTGCTTGGTAGCACCAGGTAGGCTTGAACTACCGACCTCAGGCTTATGAGTCCTGCGCTCTAACCAGCTGAGCTATGGTGCCATACCTGTAAAGTGTACCAAAAGTTAACGTATTTTTCTAGTGCTACCAAGGGGTTTATATAAAATGGTAGAATATTCCTAAGATAGAGGAGGGAATATGCAACAACTATCAGGGCTTGAAAACAGTTTAGGCGCACTATTTAAGGGGTTGCCGCACCTACCAAAGGATTGGCGCCATTGGCTCGCCGATAACGCGTGGTGGCTGGCGCTCATCGGTGTTGCGTTTGGATGTCTTGGCATTCTCGGGCTCGTGCCAGTCATACTCGGCATCTCGATTTTTACAGGCATTATTGCCGGCCCAGCGGCAGGCGCGCTTGTTATTATCACAGGCATTGTAAACATGGCTGTGTTGGTCGTATCTGTAGTACTTGAAGCAATGGCGATTACGCCACTAAGGACAAAGCAGAAGCGGGGATGGGACTTACTGTTCCTAGTAAGCCTAGTCACCTTCACTGGCGCTGTCTTGAACGCGCTGATCACAGGAAATATTGGTAATATTCTTGGACTTATTATCGGTACGCTTATCGGACTCTACGTGCTCTTCGAGGTGCGCATGTATTTCGTGCATAAATAGGGTACAATAGAAGGTAATTCCAGGTGATACTCACTGCCCTGCTCTCGTAAGTAGTGTAAGCGTCCCTCATCAATGGATCATATTCATCGTCTTCGGATTTTTGCTAGAAACGGGTAAAAGCACGGGCGAACAATCAAAAATATCGTTTCTCTAATATTAGAGATCCAGCGAAGCTACGAGTGCTACGCACGAGCTTTAGCTGGGAGGAGCGAATTTTTGGATTCACTCCAGAAATGAAGCGGAGGGCTTGCCCTCCTGGAGATTGACTGTGGACGATGAAATCTTTTTGAATGAACGTATTGACGTGGTGGCACGCTTCGGCACAGGGCTAAACCCATGTGTGCCAATAAAATTTAGACGTGCCAATGGTCGCGAAATCACAGTGACAGAAATCGGCCTTCGTACGCCCGTAGCGGCTGGCCGCAAAACAATTCACTGGTTTGATGTAACAGATGGCGAGGCCGATTATCGACTCGAATTCGATAGCGAGCGTCTCACCTGGCGGCTTACACTGGAGGCGGATCGATTATGATAAATCCCCTACACAACACCGAGCGTCCACTTATTATGCATATCGACCTAAACAGCTGCTTTGCAACGGTCGAGCAACAGTCGCGGCCAATGCTGCGCGGACGGCCCGTAGCTATTGTGAATCGGCGCACCGAACATACCATGATCGTGACGGCGAGCTACGAGGCTAAGGCGCGCGGCGTAAAACTGGGCATGCGGCTACGCGAAGCAAAAAAGATTTGCCCGGAGCTTGTAGGTATAGAAAGCGACCCAGAGAAATACAAATATGTATATCACAAAATGATGCGAATCATGAGCGACTACAGCCCACATGTGACAATGAAAAGCATCGATGAGGGGGTAATTGATTTTAGTCAAGCTCCGGAGGCTGCGCGCAATCGAGATTTAGTCGAGATAGGGTATGAAATTAAGCAGCGACTACGCGATGAAATTGGCTGCTGGATGAAATGTAATGTGGGAATTAGTACAAATCGGTTTTTAGCAAAAACTGCAGCGGGGCTACATAAACCAGACGGACTGGATGTGTTAACGTCGCACAATATTATTGACGTATTGGGAACCTTGAAGCTGCAAGATTTAACTGGCATCGCGCGCCACAATGAATTACGCCTCAATGCCGTGGGTATCTATACCCCACTCGACATGTTGCATGCCGACGCAAAGTCGCTGCACGTAGCATTCAAAAGTATTCTCGGCGAACAATGGTATCAGCGATTACGTGGCTGGGAAGTTGATGATGTGACGCACGATCTAAAAAGTTGTGGGCGACAGTATGTGCTTGAGCGGCCAGACTTAAATCAACAAGAAAAGGTGACAAGGCTCCATGCGCTCGTAGAGGGGGTAGGCGCGAAGCTACGCCATAACCATAAAGCAGCCAGGGGAGTGCGTTTATATGCAAGGCTCTATGGGGGTGGTGTATGGCAAGCGCATGAGCTTACTCCCCTGCCCTTTTATAGTGACGCTGCAATTTGGTCGATTGCGAGGCGATTATTTTTAGGGGCGCCGAGCAATATCAATATGGTATCGGTGACATGTTATCATCTTGGCGATGACGATGACGCCCAGCTTAGCCTCTTCGGTGATGAGCTCGCACGCGAACGACACATCACATGGGTAATCGATGAAATTAACGGTCGTTATGGCGAACGAACGATTCATTCAGGCAATACCCTCGACGCAAACGATATTGTAAAGACGAAGATACCTTTTGGGAGCACGCGCTACATGTAGAGGTATACTAGGTATATGAGTAAAAAGACGATTATCTCAATTATGGCCGGCGTTGGCATGACGCTCGGAAGTATAGTTCCAATGTTATGGAATGGCGACTTACTCGGTGGTGTAAGTATTTTGCTTGGGCTGGTTGGCGGTATCGTTGGTGTGTGGCTCGGCGTTAAAATCGGCAACGCGTTAGGATAATTGACTGAGTGAATTACCTTTTGGCAGTATCTGGCGGCGTGGACTCTGTGGTGTTGCTCGACTTATTTAGCAAAACCAACAATCATTTAGTGGTTGCGCATGTTGATCACGGCATCCGCGGCGCAGAAAGCGCAGCCGATGCGCGTTTCGTTAAAGAGCTCGCCAAAAAATATAGTGTGCCATTCGTGAGTATTGAACTCAACTTGGCGGCAAGTGCGAGCGAAGAACTAGCTCGTAATGAGCGTTACGAATTCCTATTAAAAGAAGCGGCAAAGTTCAATGCATTACTCGTAACAGCACATCACGAAGACGACGCAGTCGAAACTATTGCGCTAAATATCGAACGTGGCACGGGCTGGCGCGGATTAATGGCGCTCAATCGTCTGGGTATTATGCGCCCGCTGCTCGGCATGACGAAGCAGCAAATATATGACTATGCTCTCAAGTATCATCTCGAATGGGTCGAGGATGCAACAAACAGGGAACTTATATATGCGCGAAATCGTATGCGACATAGTATTGGCGGCAATAACCTTAATAGTAAACAACTGATGGAGTTACGCGCGCGCCAACTGCAGCTTGGGCACGATATTGATGTCGATGCTGCTCGGCTCGTTGCTCGCCACAAAGGTGACCGACACTTTTTGAATATGGCTCCTGAAAGCGTTGCGATTGAATTATTGGGTGCGGAAATCGCTAGTATTGCAACTCGCCCGACTCGCCCACGGCTTAAGCGGGCATTAATTGCAATCAAAACCGCAGCCCCAGGTAGCGTACATCAAATCGGCGACGGTATTTCATTAGAGTTTACGGCTCGAAATTACACCGTAAGAGTGATATAATTTCTATAAAGATTTTCTCTGCAGTAAGATTAGCGAAAGGACACTTATTAGAATGCCGAAACGACCTAAACGAAACGTTAGTAATACATTACGCCTGAGCCTTTTTTGGGCAGTGATTGTATTAATCAGCCTTGTGGGATGGGCGCTCATGTCGCCGCACACGAGCCTGAAGGATGTACCAGTCTCACAGGTGATTACCGATGCAAATGACGGTAAAATTACCAAAATTCAAGGGCAGGGCGATAACCTAACAATCACCAAGAAGGGTGAAAGTGAGCCAAGTGAAAAGTCATACATTCAAGGTGGTGTGAGTTCCCTGCTTAAGGATGATTTACTCAATAAGAGCGGTAAACAGGTTGTTTCTGACACTCCACCGTCTGAAGCGGGTACGGCATTCTGGAACATCGCAACGATTATCGTGCCAGTATTGCTGATTGCCGGGTTCTTTATGTTTATGATGCGCCAAGCGCAGGGCCAGAATAGTCAGGCGATGAACTTTGGCAAGAGCAAGGCAAAGCTTTACGGCATCGATAAAGAACGCGTTGTATTTGATGATATCGCCGGCAACGATAGCGCCAAGCAGGATCTTGAAGAAGTTGTTGATTTCTTGAAGCACCCTAAGAAGTACGAATCACTTGGGGCGAAGATCCCTAAGGGTGTATTGCTCGTCGGTAATCCGGGTACGGGTAAAACAATGCTTGCACGTGCAGTAGCGGGTGAAGCAAATGTACCATTCTTCTCTATCTCTGGTAGTGAATTCGTAGAAATGTTCGTTGGTGTTGGTGCAAGTCGTGTACGTGACTTATTTGCAAAAGCAAAGAAAAACGCTCCTGCAATCATCTTTATTGACGAGATTGATGCTGTTGGCCGCAAGCGTGGTAGCGGTATGGGCGGTGGTCACGACGAGCGCGAGCAGACATTGAACCAAATCTTGGTTGAAATGGATGGCTTTGAGGCTGGTACGAACGTAATTGTCCTTGCAGCGACTAACCGTTCAGACGTACTTGACCCGGCACTGCTTCGCCCGGGTCGCTTCGACCGCCACACGACAATCAGTCTGCCGGAGCGCCGAGACCGCGAAGCAATCTTGAAAGTCCATTTCAAGAACAAGCCAACCGACTCAACTGTCGACCTTGATAAGCTTGCAGCAAAAACAGCTGGCTCAAGTGGTGCTGATCTTGCAAACATCGCGAATGAGGCAGCAATTATTGCAGCTCGCCGTAATTCAAAGCAAATCTCAAACAACGACCTTACCGAGGCGTTTGAGAAGGTTGCAATTGGTCCAGAGCGCAAGACCAAAGTGATGAACGAAAAAGAAAAAGAAATGACTGCATACCACGAGGCCGGCCATGCAGTTGTTGGTCATGTCCTTCCAGACAGCGATCCAGTTCACAAAATCACGATTATTCCACGCGGTGGTACTGGTGGTGTGACATGGTTCTTGCCACCTGAAGACCGCAGCTACACGAATGTGTATGAATTCAAGGACATCCTTGCTCGCGCAATGGGTGGCCGCATCGCCGAGAAACTACTCTATGGTGCCGACGGTATCACTACGGGCGCTGGTAGCGACCTACGTAAGGCGACTGAGATTGCCCGCGACATGGTCATCGAGCAAGGTATGGGTTCAAAGCTCCGCGACCAAGTTTTCCACGAAGACAACGGCGGCATGGTATTCGATAAGATTACCCATGAGCGACCATATAGTGACGCAACCGCACAGGAGATCGACAAAGAAGTCGAGGTTCTCATTCGTGAAGCAGCGCAGCGTGCTGAAGCGGTGCTCACAAAGAACCGTGATGTACTTGAAAAGCTGAAAGACGCGCTTCTGAAAGAAGAAACACTCGAAGAAGAGCAAGCAGGCAAGATCATGGCTGGTGCGAAATTGCCAGCGGAGGCAAAGCTCCACTAGGAGTTATAGGAGCCTATGGCCAAGCGAAGCTTTAAGTCGGTTGTCGCCCTTGCTAACAGTAAGCTGCCCCTTGGTTGGGCAGCGCTACTGTTATCTGGCGCGACGTTAATGTCGAGCCTACTTGGTATTCTTCGCGACCGCTACCTTAACGGCTTATACCTCGATAATTATCCGGCAGGTATTGATGCATATACGGCAGCATTCACCATTCCGGACTTCATGTTCTTTATTTTGGTGTCAGGCGCGCTCAGCGTATCGTTCATCCCGGTGTTCAATCAGCGTCTAGCTGGGGGTAATAAGCGTTCAGCCTGGGAGCTAAGCTCGAGTCTGGTAAACTTCCTAGCGCTGCTTACACTCGGCGCAAGCATCTTAATCATGATATTCGCCGACCCACTCGTACGCTACATTGTAGGTCCAGGATTAGATGAGCAGGGACGCGAGCTTGCAATCAGCATGATGCGGATTATCGCCGTAAACCCATTCTTATTTGCGGTGGCAACAGTGATTTCAAGCATGCAGCAAGCGGTAGGGCGCTTCACTTTCTTGGCACTCGCCCCAACCATCTACAATATTGGTATTTTGATTGGTGCGCGCTACTTCACTGGCGGCATTAACATCTTTGGCTGGCAGGTCTTTGACGGCGGCATTATGGGTGTCGCGCTTGGTGTAGCACTCGGGGCTGTGATGCAGTTAGTGATTAGCTCGATTGGTTTAATCGGGCTCGGGTTTGACTATCAGATGAAAATCTCGTGGCGCAACAAGGGCTTCCGTCAAGTGCTAAAGTTACTGCCACCGCGGTCGCTCGATCAAGGCATTGATTACGTGAACAGTATTGTCGAAATGAACCTTGCCTCACGTATGGGTGATAGGATGATGCGTTCTTATCAACAGGCTTCAACACTGAGTTTGATGCCAGTCAACCTAATTGGGGTGGCAATCAGCAACGCAGCTTTCCCACGCATGACTGAACGCTTGGCAGAAGGTAGGCCAGATTTGTTCAAACAAGAGCTGCGCCAAATCCTTCGCTGGATTATCTGGCTCGCGTTGCCAATTGCAACACTCACCTTCTTCATGCGTGGATATGTCGTGACATTCATTAAGAATGGTGGTGACCAAACAATTGCAAGTATTCTTGGAACGCTGGTGATAGCAATTCTCTTTAGAACGATATATCAGATTGTTGCCCGTGTATTTTACGCTCAGCAAGATACCAGGACTCCGCTGTACGTATCGATTTTTACAATTGGTCTTAATATTGCTCTGGCTGTGTACTTCTCGACTGTTTTACACTGGGGCGTGTACGGCCTGGCATGGGCGCAGTCTATCGTGGCGTTTGTCGAGGTTGTGATCCTCTTTGTGATCTTACATCGTCGCGCACAGGGCATCTTTACGCGCGCATTTGTATCGGTAATATGTCGGATGTTTGTCGCGAGTGCTATTATGGGCTTTATTGCGTACGTGGCGATCCAATTTATGCAGCTCCAATCGAATGACCTCCGATTCTTCCTAGTCTTTCCTAAGTTTGCGCTCATTACAGCAGTCGGATTCATCGTGTATATTTGGCTTTGCAAGCTAATGAAAGTCGAAGAGGTCGATCCGATCCTTCGCAAATTATCATCAATCATTTTCAGTAAAATCCCAGGCCGGAGACAGTAACCATCATGAGTCAACAAAACATTCGTAACTTTTGCATTATTGCCCATATCGACCATGGCAAGAGTACGCTTGCCGACCGTATGATGGAACTCACGCATACCGTTGAAAAGCGCGATATGAAAAGTCAGCTTCTTGATAGTATGGAGCTCGAGCGCGAAAAGGGAATTACAATCAAGCTCGCACCGGTGAGTATGAAATATAAAGACTACGACCTGAATCTTATTGACACACCAGGTCACGTAGACTTTAGCTACGAAGTAAGTCGTAGTCTCGAAGCCTGTGAAGGTGCTGTGCTTGTTGTAGATGCCAGTCAGGGTATCCAGGCGCAAACCCTTGCGAACGTGTATCTGGCGCTCGCTGCTGATCTTACAATTATTCCTGTATTGAACAAGATTGACCTGCCTGCTGCCGATGTTCCACGCGTGAGCGCCGAAGTAATTAATCTGCTTGGCTGCAAGCAAGAAGACATTATCATGATTAGTGCCAAAACGGGCGCAGGCGTGACAGACGTACTCGATGCAGTGGTTGAACGTATCACGCCACCAACAGGTAGTAGCGAGGCGCCAACACGAGCGCTGATTTTCGATAGCTACTACGACGATTATCGTGGCGTGATTCTATATACACGAACAGTCGATGGGTCAATCAAAAAGGGTGATACGATTGAGATGCTTGCAACGGGTGCAAAAGGCTTAGCGCTCGATGTTGGACACTTACGTCCTGGTATGTCACCGGATCCTGAACTTGCAACTGGTGAGATTGGGTATATTGTGACAAACCTCAAAACGACACGCGACGCAAAAGTGGGTGATACAATCACAGTTCCGCGCGCACATACCGACGCTGCTCTACCGGGCTACCAACATGTACAGCCTTTCGTATATGCCGGGTTCTTCCCTGTTAGTAACGAAGATTATAACGACCTACGCGAGGCGGTTGAAAAGCTTAGCCTCAGTGATTCAGCATTGCAGTTTGATCCAGAGAATTCACCGGTACTTGGCTACGGTATCCGTATCGGGTTCTTGGGCCTACTTCACATGGATATCGTGCGCGAGCGATTAGAGCGTGAATACGATCTCGATCTCGTGGTGACAAACCCAAGCACGAATTACGAGGTAAAACTTACCGACGGTACCGAGATTGATATCAAAAGCGCCTCGGAATTACCAGATGTCGCAAAAGTTTCTGAAATTCGCGAACCATGGATTGATGGCGAGATTGTCGTGCCACAAGATTACATCGGCGCTGTCATCCAGCTTATCGTCACAAAGCGCGGTCGCCAAAAGAACCTCAGCTACATTGACGAGCGTGCGCTTATTAGTTTTGAAGCCCCGCTTGCCAACCTGCTGACTGACTTTTACGACCAGCTCAAAAGCGTCACCAGCGGCTATGGCAGCTTCAACTACGAACTGAGTGAATACCGTGCCGAAGACCTCGTTCGCGTTGATTTCTACATCTCGGGCGAACTTGTTGATGCGCTGAGTATCATGTGTCACCGCTCGGAAGCGCAAGCTATTGGCCGAGAAGTTGTAGCGAAATTGAAAGACGTTGTACCACGTCAGGCGTTTGAGGTAAGTTTGCAGGCTGCGATTGGTGGGCGATTTATAGCACGCGAAAACATCGGTGCCTACCGTAAAGACGTCACGGGTTATCTGTATGGTGGTGACGTAAGTCGCAAAAAGAAGCTGCTCGCAAAGCAGGCGCGTGGTAAAAAACGAATGAAACGATTTGGTAGGGTTGATATTCCGTCAGAAGCCTTTACCGTAATGCTGAAAAGGGATTAGTATAAAGTATGGAAACGATTGAACAGCAGATCAAGGATTATAAACCAAATCAGGCGGGCGCCGAGCTATTAGGTGCGACTGAGGTAGTATTACTTGTCGGCATTACAGGGGCTGGTAAAGATACCGTGCTACATGAAATGCTTAAATCTGGCACGTTTCATAACCTTATAACAACAGTTACTCGCCCTCCACGCTACAACGATGGTGTCCTTGAGCAAGATGGCGTAGATTACCACTTCATTAGTGATGAAGCCGCCGTCAAGCTGCTCGAAGCGGGTGAGTATGTCGAAGCGAGCCTTGTGCATGGCCGCGTGTACGGCGTAACGGCTGACGAAATTCGGCGCGCTCACGACGATGACAAGATCGCAATTGCAGATGTTGACGTGCAGGGTGTTGCAAAGTATAAAAAAGTATCAGACAGTGTTACGGCTGTCTTTCTCGTGCCGCCGAATTACGCCGAGTGGCGTCGTCGCGTTCGTCACCGCTACGCAAGTGACGAGGAATTCCTTGAAGACTGGCCAAATCGACGTAAGAGCGCTGTAGCTGAGCTTGAACGTGCACTTTCGACGCCGTATTATCATTTCGTAATTAATGATGATCTTTCCGAAACAGTACATGCCTGCATGCAAATTGCACATGGCCGGGATGAGTTTGTGCGTAAAGACGACGAAGTCAGGCTTCGTACTCGCGACTTGCTCGACGCCTTGTTAGCAGAAATTGAACGCGAAGAGTAGTCTGGCTAAGCTATTTGCGGTTTTTGCGGCGTGAACTTACAAACAGCGCTACTGCAATCGCGATAAGCAAAATACCACCAACGAGGCCGTAGATGATATTCTGGCCAGTCGCAGGGAGTGTACCGTTGTTATTATTACTACCATTTGTTGAAGTTGTACAAACTGTATTCGAATCATAACTACCGCTGCCGTATGTACCACACCCGTAGGTCACTGCGAACTGTTTTATGCCAAGTATCATATCATTTCACCTTACATATTGAGCGTTAACTATAAGTAGTATATAGTAGTAGTGTTAATAAAAACAAGAGGGGGAGAAATGCCTGAACTCAAGTTGCCAGAACTCATCGTAATCCTCGTAATCTTGCTATTGCTCTTTGGAGGTAAGAAACTACCAGAGCTAAGTAAGAGTATCGGTCAGTCAATCCGTGAACTTCGCGGTGCAACTACTGATAAAGATCGTCGCGATGAGAAAGTCCAAGCTGAGAAAGCTGAATAATACAGCTCCATCCAAAGCCACGCCGAAAACCCTGACGTTCATGGAGCATGTCCGTGAACTAAGGGGCCGGCTCGTTTGGGTGTCTCTTTGGTTTGTGTTGGTAACGGGAGCTGCATTTCCGTTTTTTGAAGAGATCATCAAGCTGCTCATGAAGCCGCTTGGTAATGAAAAACTCTACTACCTTACGCCTATTGGTGGTGTAAGTTTTGCTATTAAAGTCTGTATGTACGTAGGAATGATAGCGACCATTCCTGTGCTCGTATACCACCTGTACCAGTTTATCTCTCCAGTCATGAAGCGCCGAAGCGCTAAACGAGCTATTTTATACGTTCTTCTCTCAACGTCCCTTGCGGCTATAGGTATTGTATTCGCATATCTTGTGACTCTGCCGTCGGCGATGCACTTCTTAACGGGCTTCACGATTGGCGGTGTGAGCGCAATGCTCACTGTTGATTCATATCTTTCATTTATCGTGGCATATGTATTGGCGAGCGCACTAATGTTCCAGGTGCCACTTGTGATGGTTATTATTGATAGAATCACCCCGATGCCACCATCAAGCTGGAATAAATACCAGCGCCACATGATCGTAGGAGCATTTATTATCGCGATGTTGATCACGCCGTCACCAGAGATCACAACACAGTTTACGCTGGCTGCCCCAACAATCCTTATGTATCAGATCGGTATTTTACTCGTGTGGATACGCCATCGCCAATTAAAGCCTAAAGAAGCGGCGGTTGATACACTTGAGCAAGAATTAGTTGAAGAAGTAGTAAAGCCACATACCCAACCAGTACTCGAACAGCAAAGCGTAGCCCCTGTCGTTGCGACAGTCTCTCGGCCACGCCTTACAAGTATCACCCCTGGGCGAGTCGATGTACTTATGCGCTATAAGCCTGCGCGCGCACGCAACACGACCGTCGCAGTCCCATCACGGCAAAATAATGCACAAGATGCTGTACGGCCTCAAGTAAAGAGGAGTCCTGTTGGCAGAATGACGATCGACGGATTTTTCCCAGCAAGTGATGCATAAACTTGCATGTACTGTAAGTAGGTGGTATTATGCTTATGAATACTACAAAAATAAATAAGAGTTTTAGCATGACACTACCTAAACCTGCAATACTTGAACAAGAAATGGATCGTAAAGAATTCCTCAAGAATGTAGGAATTGGCTTGTTATTGCTACTTGGTGGCAACATGATCATCGGTGCACTCAAAGGGCTTGAGCACGTCAATGGCTCAAAGCAGACTTCAAAGAGCACCCTTGGCTATGGTGGCTCTAAATACGGACGCTAGATAAGAGAGGAGGCGTGTTGTGGCACGTTTACCGCAGTTAGGTGGAGATGAAAATACATGGGGGCAAGTCCTCAATGACTTCCTTTTAGAGACGCACAATAACGATGGCACGTTGAAGCCGGATGTCGTTACGTCCAGCAATCTTGCGCCAAACGCGGTTGATAACACAGCCCTTTCTTCAAATTCTGTAACAAACGCCACGCTTGCCGTATCGGGTGGTAGCGATGGCCAGGTACTTACTAAAGACAGTGGTCAGGCAAGTGGTATAAAGTGGGCATCGGCGACGGCATCCGTACCACAAGCAACGACCACCTCAGTTGGTACCGTGCAACTTGCAGGCGACCTTGGTGGCACGGCAACCACTCCAACCGTACCCGTGCTTGCGGGTGGCTCTACGACACAATACTTCCGTGGTGACAAATCATGGCAAACCCTTGATAAAACAGCAGTTGGTCTCGCAAACATTGACAATACAAGTGACGCCAACAAGCCAATCTCAACGGCAACACAAACGGCGCTCGATGCAAAGGCGAACACAACAGCGCTTGGTACGAAGGTGCTTTTAATTGATAATGCGGCAGCGTTACCTCCTGGGACCCCAGCGGGCGTGATTGTTGTTGTGAAATCATAGTATGGCCGCACAGCTTAACTTCGGGGCAGGCAACAGTGTCGAGTTTGGCACAACTGGCAATAACACATCGGCGACATTGAGTTGTAATAAAACATCACTGTCGAATGTCGCTGTCGGTGACTTGCTCGTCGCCTGGATTCATAACCAGGGCTCCGGTGTTGGTACGATAACACCGCCAGCCGGATGGACTGCCTACGGGGCGGCCCCAGGTACGCCAGACTGGGCTACATCACGTACCTCGCGGTTCTTTTACTATGCCGTTAAATCGCAGAACGATATTGATAGCATTCCCGCAACACTAACCTGGACGATCAGTTCTACACCGGGTCGTGCTGCAGCTGTTGTCGCTCGCGCAACCGGGATTGACCTAGATGATATTGAAGACTCAGCGTCGACCGCATTTACTGGTGGGACGACGTCGCTAACAATTCCAAGTATTACAACGGTTAACGCAACAACATTGCTCGTTGCGGGAATTCATCAGCAAAACTCTGCAAATACCAGCTCTCCAACCGTAACATCGCTCCTTACAGCCTTTGACGAATATAAAACATCGCCAACGGGCAGCGCTTTGGCTAATACGGGTGCGATTATCGGCTATCAATATCGAACATCAGCCGGTGCAACAGGAACGGTAAGCCCGACATTCGATTCCGCAACAACTGTGCTCGGCGGTGAGCTCGTTGCATTTAAGGCAGGGGCTTGGTCACCACCAGTCATTTCTCGCCCGACAATTGTTGGCGTTGCGACAACATACCAAACTGCAAGTGCGGTAGTCAGTTTTACCATCAATAAGCCATCAGGTATCCAAGACGGCGATTTACTCGTTATGGCGCTCTCGGGGCAAAGCCCTACGGCAACAGGCGACTTTGCGCTATCAGGATGGTCGCGGGTGAGCCAGGCGTTTGTAGGTGGCACAAGCAACCGTATTACAGGCTTCTACACAATGCCCGTACCAACTGCATCGGCATTAACGCAAAATAGCTTCACGTTCACTGCCACTGACTCTGCTTCGGGGGGTCGTGTTGTTGCTGAAATGTTCATTGTGCGTGGCGCTGACCTTACGAACACGATTGTCGGCTATTCGCCATACGGCACTACTGCCACGCAAACAACAACCATCCAGCCGCCAACACCCGCTACAACAAGGAACCTTCTTCTTACGACCTATAACGCCCAATTTGTCTCGGGCATTGATTACTCAATTGCGAGTGGTCCAAGCGGCATGACGCAGCATATTTACCTCCCTTCATCTACGGCTGCGCAGTCTAAAACTATCCTTGCCGTTTACCAGCAAGATATTGAAGCTGGAGCGCCCGGGGCAAAGGCGCTCACCTGGGCGGGGGCTCAGTCGCAATCATCCGGTGTCGCAATCATTATTCGCGCGCTTGGTGAGCCTGATCCAAACCCTGGTCTAGCCATTAAATATACCAGCGCGACTGATACCCTGAGCGCCGCACACCTGTATTACACTTCAGCAACCGACACGCTCACGACGCCTCTCGAAATTCGCCCCGTTCCAACAGGCTATTCATCAGTATCAGCAATGCTTGCGCAAAGCCCATTCTACGTGGCGCACCGCGGAGGCTCGGCCGATTGGCCCGAAATGAGTTTGCATGCCTACACGCAATCTGTATTTTGGGGCGCAGGTGCGGTTGAACTATCGCTTGCGCGCACATCTGACGGTGTTTGGTTTGGGCTGCACGACGCGAGTCTCGACCGCACATCACTCAACACGGGTAACGGGAGTGGTACGACGCTAGTTGCTTCAACGATGACCTGGGCTCAGGTGCAGGCTTACCAAATCCAATACCCAAATGTCGCGAATAGCTCATCGCTCCCGAAGCCGTATATGCGCTGGGAGGAAATTATCGAAGCCTATTACCCAAGTCATGTAATTTTTGTCGACCCCAAGGTTGCCACAGCCTACACAAGCGAGTTACTTGCAATGATGGATGCGCTTCCAGGTACGCCAACAGATCATTTTGTAGCTAAGTCATATGGAGTCACAGGCGGCGCGTCCAATTCATCGGGTTGGCCGCATGATGCCGCAGCCCATGGCTACAATGTCTGGGGCTACTTCTACCAAGTAGACGCTGCTAACTTCGCGACTTACCAAGGTCGCTATACGATATTGGGAATGGACTACACAGCAGATGCGACAACTTGGAACAGCATTATGTCGTATGGTAAGCCGGTAATAGGCCATATCGTACCAAATGGTACAGCGGCGAACACGGCACTCGGCTATGGTGCGGCGGGTCTGATGGTATCGGGTGTACAAGAGGTGATTCCTCGTTCGCAGAATCCATCTCAAGCTTAGCACTCGTATTGCTGGAGTGCTAAAACCTTGCTATAATGACGCCATGACAGAGCGTCAACGAGCAATTTTAGCAACGATTATCGAGCAATACGCAGAGATTGCTGCGCCGGTAGGGAGCGTTACGCTCGCCAAGCTATTTGGCGTGAGCAGCGCCACGATTCGTGCTGAAATGGCTCGCCTTGAAGATATGGGCTTTATTGAAGCGCCACACACCAGCGCCGGACGTGTTCCAACCGACAAGGGCTACCGTGTTTACGTAAACGGCATCACCGATGCCGCAATGAGTGAATTGCCAAGCGGTCTTGATCGTAGTGCGAGAACGATTGAGGCGCATGTAAACTCACATCTCGATAAAGGAGACCGTGCTATCCGTAGCGCCGTCGATAGCCTGGTTGAGCTTACGGGCAATATGGGTTTTGCAACCATAGGGCGCGAACTTTACACGAACGGCATCGGCCGACTCTTTAGTCAGCCAGAATTCCTACAGGGCGAACATGTTCAGGCAGTTGCGCGCCTTATCGATAACATCGAACCATGGCTTCGCGAAGCTGCGCCAAACGAAGCACTCAACGTGTTTATCGGTAGCGAAAACCCGATTGGCAAGGCAAGTGGCGCAACATTGATTATTAGTAAATTCAGCTCACCATATAGCGATGCAAGCTATATTGGGGTAATCGGGCCGACGCGGCAGAATTACGCGCGCACAATGCACCTCGTGCAGCGTGCCGGAGCAATGTTAGAGGAGGTATTATAACAGTGGCTAAAAAGATGACAACCGAAGAACTCGAGCAGCAAGTTGGTGAATTAACTGCAGACTTGCAGCGTATGCGTGCAGATTTCGAAAACTACCGCAAGCGCGTCGATGCCGAAAAACTAGCTGCTCGCGAAGACGGTGAAGTGCGCGCAATCCTTAAGTTACTACCTGTTGTTGATACAATCGAGCGCGCAGTTGCGCACATCCCAGGCGACATCGCCGAACACCAGTGGGTGAAAGGCGTTGCAGGGCTTGTAAAGCAGCTCGAGAAATCCCTTGGCGACCTCAAGCTCCAAAAAATTGATTCTGGAAGTGGCGCCGAGTTTAACCCAGAACTTCACCAGGCAATCCAATTTGACGAGGAAGCTACCGGCGACAAAGAGGTAATTGCAGATGAATTACAACCTGGCTACACGCTTTCTGGACGCCCAATCCGCCACGCAATGGTGAAGGTGACGCGTAAGTAATATCTGGTCAATAGATAGGAAAGAGTGCCATAGGAGCACTCTTTTTTGGTTGCCTTGAAAATTCCCAATTAGCACTATTGACGTGAGAGTGCTAATTTTATTACAATGAAGATATTGGCAATCTATCAACTAGAGTGCTAAAATGTAATCAGACAATTTATACCTAATGCTAGTAAAAGGAGAGTAGATTTTATGGGTAAAATCATTGGTATCGACCTTGGTACAACAAACTCAGCTTTTGCTTACCTTGTGGCTGGTAAGCCAGAAGTGATTGCAAATGCTGAAGGTAACCGAACAACACCAAGTGTTGTCGCAATCAACAAGGGCGGCGAACGCCTCGTTGGCCAGGTGGCTCAGCGTCAGCGCGTAACAAACGCCAAGAACACCATCTATGGTGTGAAGCGCCTCATCGGCCGTAAGTGGGCCGACAAAGAAGTTCAAAAAGATCTCGACATCATGCCATACCAAATCGTGGAGCACAAAAATGGCGTTGCGGTAAAGATGGGCGACAAGGACTACACGCCAGAAGAAGTCTCAGCAATGATTCTTTCTAAGATTAAGGCCGACGCCGAGGCATTCCTTGGTGAAAAGGTCACCGAAGCGGTTATTACCGTTCCTGCGTACTTCGATGACTCTCAGCGCCAGGCAACCAAAGACGCTGGCAAGATTGCTGGCCTTGAAGTGAAGCGTATTATCAACGAGCCTACCGCTGCAGCACTTGCCTACGGCCTCGAAAAGGGTAAAGAAGAAAAAATCGTTGTATTCGACCTCGGTGGTGGTACATTTGACGTTTCTGTTCTTGAACTCGGCGATGGCGTATTCGAAGTAAAGAGCACTAACGGCGACACTCACCTTGGAGGCGAAGACTTCGACAACACAATTGTTAACTACTTCCTCGACGAATTCAAAAAGACCGATGGTATCGATCTCCGCAAAGACAATGCAGCAATGCAGCGCCTCAAGGATGAAGCCGAAAAGGCGAAGAAAGAGCTTTCAACAACCACTGAATACGAAGTGAACATTCCATTTATCACCGCTGATGCTGATGGTCCAAAGCACTTCGAGCTCAAGATTAGTCGCGCGAAACTTGAAGACCTCGTAAAAGAGCTCCTCGATCGTCTCGATGGTCCAGTTGAAAAGGCCTTGAAAGATGCCCAGCTTTCCAAGAACGATATTGATAACGTCGTGCTCGTCGGTGGTATGACTCGTATGCCAGCTGTTGTCGAGCGCGTTAAGAAGCTATTTGGCAAAGACCCAATGCAAGGTGTAAACCCAGACGAGGTTGTGGCAATCGGTGCAGCAATCCAGGGTGGTGTGCTTGCTGGTGAAGTTAAAGATGTACTTCTTCTTGATGTCACTCCGCTTTCACTCGGTATTGAAACAATGGGCAGCGTGAGCACTAAGCTTATCGAGCGTAACACCACTGTTCCTACAAGCAAGAGCGAGACATTTAGCACCGCAAGCGACAACCAGCCACAGGTAGAAATTCACGTACTTCAGGGCGAGCGCGAATTCGCACAGGATAACAAGAGTCTTGGCCGTTTTGTACTTGATGGTATTGCGCCAGCACCACGCGGTGTTCCACAGATTGAAGTTACCTTCAATATCGACGCCAACGGCTTGCTCAATGTTACCGCTAAAGATAAAGGTACCGGCAAAGAGCAGAGTATCACCATCCAAGACTCTGGCAACATGAGCAAAGAAGATATCGAAAAGGCGCAAAAAGACGCTGAAGCGCACGCTGACGAAGACAAGAAAAAGCGTGAAGCAATCGACACTAAGAACAGCCTAGAAAACGCTATCTACCAGGCGAAGAAAATGCCAGATGAGTTCAAAGACAAGATCTCAGATGATGACAAAAAAGTTATCGAAGATGCTGTCGCCGAAGCCGAAAAGCACAAAGACTCAGACGACAAAGATACGCTTGAAGCGGCCGTAAAAGCGCTCAACGACGCAATCATGCCTATTGGTGCAAAGATGTACGAGCAGGCAGCTAAAGACGAAGAGACAAAATCTGATGACGACAAAAAGTCAGATAAAGATGAGCCAGTCGAAGGTGAAGTCGTCGATAAAGAAGATAAAAAGTAGTTAATTATTTCTTCAGTAAAAAGGCACCCTCCCCGGTGTCTTTTTACGTTGCGTTTAAGCAGGAGTATAATAGGAAGTGCAATCATAACGTCCAAAGGAGGTACTTATGGATGGAATGGGGATTATCGGGTGGATTGTACTTGGCGGCTTAGCCGGCTGGGTAGCTTCCATGTTCGTGGGCACAAACCGACAGCAAGGTTTGTTAGGTAATATTATTGCAGGGGTTATCGGAGGCGTCGTCGGTGGATGGGTATTCACTATGTTCGGCGGCTCAGGGGTAACCGGATTCAACATTTGGAGCTTTATTGTTGCTCTTGTTGGCGCTGTCATCGTATTGTTCATCTGGAAGATGATTTCAAACCGAGATAAATAATAGTTGATATAAAAATAAATCAGCACCTCATAATGGGGTGCTGATTCTGTTATTCATGTAACCTACTTGATATCAACAAGCTCAATATCGAACACAAGGTCGCTATTTGGTGGGATATTCGCTGCAGCACGTACTGATCCGTATGCCATTTCTGATGGAATAATCAATCGGCGCATGCCGCCAACTTTCATACCTGGTACTCCTTTAGTCCAGCCCTTAATAACTTGGTCGAGGCCAAATGTTACGGCGTTGCCAAAGTCGTGGCTGCTCTGGAAGATAATCCCGTTTTTGCAAAGCGCGCCCGTGTAGTGTGCGGTGATTTTGTCACCCGGCTGTACGGTTTCGCCGGTGCCTTCCTCAATATCAATACTCTGTAATACGTCTACCTTGTTGATCGGCTCAAAATCAGCGAGCCTCGTGCCTTCATACTTCATCTTTCTAGCATAACAGATAAATAGGACTATTTTGGCTCAGGCAGTTCAAGAAACAGCGCCGCCCACACCATCCCAGGGTCACCACGATAAATTGGCGCATAATACCAACTGCCATCAAGATTAAGCATCTCAGGGAACATCCCATGCAGTTCAATCATCTTGCAGAACTTGTCGTATTCGCGCTTGTAGTTAGGGTGATGGTATCGCTTCAATAGGTGTAAATAATATTCACCATGCCAACTCCAAATGGTCCTGCCTTCATAGTCCGGCATCCACGGCGCCGTCATCCACCAGTGGTAGCGAAACTTTTCTGGGGTATTGGTGTAAATAAGCGGATATGGCTCGTTAAGCTGCTGACTATCTATATATTTAAATGTCTGCTCTATCATTCTTTCATCGGTCACAATGTCGAGAAAGAAAGGGAAGAGTGCACACTCAGCGCTAAACGCTGTGTTGGTGGAGTCTGCATTAAAATAGTGCCCGTTCCAATACTTAGTAACAAGGAGCTGTCGATAGTGATCAACTGGTGTCGACCATGTGAGCCCAAGTGTTTCTGTACATACTGCAAGCCGTGCAACCAGCGCTACAGAGTATGCACTGCGATTATACATCACCGCATCACGCATCTCGGCATATTTCATTGAGCGAATATTACCATTATGATCGAGGAATTTCTTGCGGAACTTGCGAAGCTCTCGATTTAAAAAACGTACATCAGATTTGTTTAGCTCATATCCACTCACTACAAGGCAATGGAGCAGCCACGGTAGCGCATCGATGCTTTTCCCTGGCGCATTAAAACAGTGCCCCGATTTATCGATACAGAGGGTGACATGGCCTGATCGTCGATAGTGGATCATCGCCCAGTGGAGCGTTTGGTGTACGCGCTGCTGGTAGCCGAGTCGAACAAGCGACTGGCAAACGGTACCAAAGTCCCGCATCCAAAAGAAATCAAAATGCCCAAGACTCGTGCGGTAGAAGTCGCCTTCCCAGAGTCTATCAATAATCTGTTCGCAAACCTCGCGAGCATTACCATCTAGGTGCTCAACGCGGCCAAAATATCGGTTAGTAATCTGACGATACTCAGCGCGTAGCGTACCAAAGGTGACACCAACTGCTCGAGTGAGCCGTTCCATGGGTCTGGCTATTTCTTACGACTTTTATTCTTCTTACCGCTCGTGCCGGTAAGCTTGCGAATAGGGGTTTCAATATCAAGGAGTGACATACCGATACACGCAACGCTGATACCAAGGAACACGATTGCAGTCTGCTCCTCAACCATGTTTATTGCGGCAAGCACCGCTACGGCAACAGCCACAATGATTGCAGTTGTGCACAAGATGAAGTCAGTGAACGAGTCGGTTTTCATAGTCTACCCCTTAAAGTTACTTTCACTACTATTACTATAGCACAAGGGTTTTAAAGGTGAAATTACGATGTAATGGGTAGACACCAATCATAGTAAAACAATGCAAAATCTGGTATAATTAGAAAACTAATGCAGTACATCTATATCATTCTGCAGGTGGCAATTTTAGTTGCTGCCGCAGCCATATTTTCAGGTCTCAATATTAGCCTTATGTCGCTCTCGATCGATGATCTTAAGCGAAAGGCAAAGCTCGGTAATGTTAAAGCAAGGCGCGTGTTGCCAATTCGCAGGAACGCACACCTATCATTGGCGGCAATTTTGTTCGCAAACGTCGCCGTAGTGTCAATGAGCTCATTGTTGCTCGAGCACTATTTTAATGGATGGATTGCCGGTATTGCCACAACACTTCTGATGGTTGTATTCGGTGAGGTACTCCCTCAGGCAATCTTCGTGAAGCGAGCGCTTGATTTTAGTGCGTTCTTTGCCCCGCTCATCCAGTTTGTAAGTCTCGTTACCTACCCAGTCTCAAAGCCGCTTGCCTTGTTGCTTGATAAGATTTTAGGTCCCGAGGGCCGTCACCTTCACACGCGCGCTGAGCTCGGTATGCTCATTAGCGAGCACAAAATTGGCGATGAAAGTGAGCTCGATGAAGACGAGGTTGAAATCATCCAGGCCGCCTTACAGTTGAGCGAAAAAACAGTTAAAGACATTATGCAACCAATCAAGTCCGTATACTGGCTCCGTCAAGATGCTGTACTTGATGCGAAGACGGTCGATGCAATTAAAGACCATGGCTACAGCCGCATCCCAGTATTTGATAAAGGCCTCACGCAGTGTTTTGGTGTAATTCTTATGAAGGACATGGTAGACATCGATTTTGATGAAAACCCAGTGCCGGTTATGAGCTTCCGACTTCATAAAACGCGTGCAATTGGTAGCCGCACAGCACTCGATACGATGTTCCATAAACTAAGCGTGGTCCGCTCACACCTCGTACCGGTCGAACAGAATGATAAAATCATCGGTATTATTACGGTCGAAGACCTTATCGAAGAAATTATCGGCCACGAAATCGAAGACGAAACTGACCGCGCTCTCCACCGATAATACCGCTTGTGCTTTAGCCCTAAGCCCCGTATGATAAAGGTATGGATTTACCGGGTGAACTCTCTAAGGTTATTAAGGGAGATGTGGACGCCACCGACGAAACGCGTGAATTTTACAGTCACGACGCCAGCTTGTTTGAGCTGAAGCCTCAGGTGGTAGCATTTCCTAAAGACAGCAAAGACGTCCAAGCGTTGGTGAGCTTTGCGAGCGAGCATAAGAAAGATATACCAAACCTCAGTATTACGGCCCGCTCTCAGGGTACGGATATGAGTGGTGCGGCAATTAATGATTCAATCATTCTCGATACGAATCGCTACATGAATCAATTAATCGGCGCTTCGGCGGAAGCTGCCACCGCGCAGCCAGGTATGAAATACCGCGACTTCGAGGCCGAAACGCTTAAATACGGCAGTATTTTGCCGAGCTACCCAGCGAGCCGCGAGCTTGCAGGCATAGGTGGTATCGTTAATAACAACTCCGGTGGTGAAAAATCACTCGAGTTCGGTAAAACCGACCGCTATGTTACAAACATGAAAATGGTGCTTGCCGATGGTAAAGAGCATGAAATTCGTCCACTTACTCGCGATGAGCTCAACAAAAAGATGGACGAAGACAGTTTCGAAGGCAAATTATATCGTGATACGTTCGCAATTCTTGACCAGCACTATGATGAAATCAAAGCGGCCGCACCAAAGGTAAGCAAAGACTCTACTGGCTATCATCTCTGGAACGTGTGGGATCGTGACAAAAACGTGTTCGACCTTACGAAACTCTTCGTGGGTGCTCAGGGTACACTTGGCATTATGACTGAGGCAACAGTAAACTTGGTGCCAAAGCCAAGCCATTCGGGCACGCTAGTCTGCTACCTACACTCAATTGACGGACTTGGCGAAATCGTCCCAGCCGTACTCGAGGAAAAGCCGGCAACCTTTGAATGCTTCGACGACAACACGCTTTGGCTGAGCTTTAAGTTTATATTCGCATTCATTGGTCGTCTCGGGTTTATTACTTGGGCTATTATGTGCCTCCAACTCATCCCAGATGGCCTCGCACTTCTTCGTGGGGTTCCAAAGATGATTCTTCTAATCGAATTCACCGGTAACAGTGAAGTAGAAGTAAAGGGTAAAATCCACGTCGCCAAAGAACACCTCAAAAAGTTTGACTTTACCTACATGGAAGAAGATGGCAACGAGGCCTCAAGCCGCAAGTTCTGGCTTATGCGCCGTGAAAGTTTCAACTTGCTTCGTAGTAAGGTAAAAGACAAACACACGGCACCATTCATCGACGACCTTATCGTGCCACCAGCTCGTCTTGCAGAGTTCTTGCCACAGCTTCGCGACATCATCAAGAAGTATGAACTGCTTGCGACAATTGCCGGCCACCTTGGTGACGGTAACTTCCACGTGATTCCACTCATGAAGATTGAGGATCCAAAAGAGCGTGCCAAGCTGCAGCCAGCCCAAAAAGAGGTGAACGAGCTCGTTATCAAATATGGCGGTTCAATCTCTGGTGAACACAATGATGGCCTTGTTCGAGGCCCATGGCTCGAGCATATGTATAGTCCATCGGTACTTGGCTACATGCGCGAAATCAAGCAAATGTACGACCCGCTCGGTATCTTCAATCCACACAAAAAGGTTGATGCAACCTGGGAATATAGCTACTCGCACATCCGCGAGCATTTCTAGGCTAATTGCCGTAAAAGATAAAACATCCCCATCAGTAAAGCGGGGATGTTTTGCTTTAGCACTCTAGACATCCAAGTGCTAATTCGCTATGATAGTAACAGATGAGTAAACGCGACTATTATGAAATTCTGGGTGTTTCTAAAAGCGCCAGTGACGATGAGATTAAAAAGGCTTTTCGTAAGCTTGCTGTTAAATACCACCCAGACAAAGAAGGTGGCGACGAGACAAAATTTAAAGAGGCAAATGAAGCCTACGAAGTCCTCAAAGACAAACAAAAGCGCCAGCGCTACGACCAATTTGGTCATGCCGGCGTAGGTGGTGCGGGTGGCGGCTCGCAGGGTGGTAATCCATTTGAAGGCTTCGACTTTAATGGTCAAAACGTCAACTTCGATGGCGGCGCATTCGGAGACATTTTTAGTCAATTCTTTGGCGGTAGCGGGCAGCAAACCTATGGCCCGACTAAGGGTCGCGATGTTGAAGTCCAGGTGACGCTTTCATTTGAAGAAGCCATCTTTGGCAAAGAGGTAGACCTATCACTCAATCTCGACGACGAATGCTCACACTGTAAGGGCACAACAGTCGAACCTGGCCATTCTATGAAGACCTGCGACACCTGTAAGGGTGCCGGCCAGCGCGTTCGCGTCATGAACACTATGTTTGGCCCAATCCAGCAGGCGGTCCCATGTGAAACTTGTAAAGGCAAGGGCAAAGTTCCTGAAAAGGTCTGTACCAAGTGCCATGGTAGTGGTGTAGAGCGCCACGAGCAGTCAATTAAGGTCAAGATTCCTGCTGGCATCGATGATGGTGCAACGATTCGTTTGCGCGAGCACGGCGAGGCAATTGGCGGCGGTACCAAGGGCGATCTGTATGTACACGTTCGCGTCAAGGCACACAAAAAGTTCACACGCGAAGGCAACCTTATCCTCAGCGACGAGCATATTAGCATGGTGAACGCTGCACTTGGTACAGAAATCGACGTTGAAACCGTTGATGGTGTCGTAACAATGAAAGTTCCTGCTGGTACGCAGTCAGGTACCGACTTCAAACTATCTGGCCACGGCGTACCGCACCTTCGCGGTGACGCACGCGGCGCGCATATCGTAAGTGTAATTGTTGATATTCCAACAAAACTCACCAAAAAACAGCGCGAATTACTCGAACAATTCGGCGAAGCCAAAAAACGCGGCATATTCTCCTAAGCCTGCTGTAGGTGTATACTTATAGCATAAGAGTATTTACTTTTATGCTTATTTATGGTAGAATATATAGGTTATGACCGCTAAAGAAAAAACGATCATTGGGCGCACAGCGAAGGCGAGTTTCCCTCGTGAACGCGTGCGCGGGGTTCCGGCTAAGATAGATACCGGTGCCGATAGCTCTTCAATTTGGGCAAGTGAATTGCATATTGATGACGACTTTACGCTCCATTACGTATTATTCGCGAAAGGCTCACCGTACTATACGGGCAAGAAACATTCGACGAAATTGTATAAAGTTCGTTTAGTGAAAAGCTCAAATGGTACCCAGCAAATTCGCTATAGTGTAAAATTAACCATTGTACTTGGGAAACGAAAGGTGCGCGGATCGTTCACTCTTGCCGACCGATCGCAAAACACTTACCCAGTGCTAGTGGGAAATAAATTGTTATATCGTAAGTTCTTGGTGGATGTGTCCCGTGGCGCAATTCGCACAGATGAACAAAAAGTAAAAACTAATGTGCTCAACCGAGAAATGGCACTTGATCCAAAGGCATTCTTTGAAAAATACCACCTAGAAAACCAGCGAGGAGACATTGGACTATGAAAATCGCAATTCTCAGTAACGGAAACGGCAACTACTCGACCAAGCGACTTCGTGATGTCGCCAAAGAGCGTGGCCATAAAGTAAAGATTATTAAATACCGCGAATGTTATGCGAGTATTGAAAAAAGTAACCCTACGGTAAGCTACCGTGGCGAAGATCTTGCTGGCTACGACGTCATTATCCCTCGTATCGCCAATAGTATGACAAAGTACGGCACGGCTATCGTGCGCCAGCTTGAAATGCAGGGCGTCTACACGGTATCAAGCTCACTTGCGATTACTCGCAGCCGCGACAAGCTTCGTAGCATGCAGCTACTCGCAAAAGCTGGTGTAGGTGTGCCAAAAACGGTGTTTAGCCGTAACCCAACCGACATTGATGATCTTATCGATAAGCTCGGTGGTACGCCAGTAATTATCAAGCTTGCTCGTGGTACGCACGGTAATGGCGTGGTGCTCGCCGAAAGCAAAAAGGCTGCGAAATCTGTACTCCAGGCATTCTACCTTTCAAACGAAGATGGTACAAATATTCTCTTGCAGGAATTTGTAAAAGAATCTGCTGGTACTGACATCCGTGCATTCGTTGTTGGTTCACGCGTGGTTGCAAGCATGAAGCGCCAGAGTCTCGACGATGACTTCCGTTCAAACCTCCATAAGGGTGGTGAGGGCACAAGTGTAAAGCTCACCGAAGAAGAAAACAAGATGGTTATAAAGGCTGCAAAGGCAATGGGCTTAACCGTCGCCGGTGTCGACCTTATGCGCTCAGCGCGTGGTCCACTGATTCTTGAAGTGAATGCAAGCCCAGGATTTGGTATCGAAAAGGTAACAAATCGTGACGTTGCGACACCGATTATTGAATACATCGAACGTAACGCAAACCGTCGTCACAAAAAAGATAGGGTCGGTGCCTAACAGAGAAAGAGGAAGCTGTAACGCTTCCTCTTTTGTTGTAGGTGGTACAATAAAAGCATGACCTATTTGATCATGCTTGCAATCTATCTGGGTATTCTCTTCCTCGTCGCCTGGACGAGTCGTCGCAGCATGGGTGTGCCAACAATTGCGCTCGCTGCAGGCGCCCTGATGGCTGATCTTTGGACAAACAGCCTTACGCCATTTGTAGCGCAAACCGGCATAGTGATTGTCAGTCCACCGCTCGCGAGTATTGTGTCAATTGCATTGACGCTTCTACCCGCACTACTTGTCATGTTCCGTTCACAAAAAGTCTCATCACATTACCGAAGTATTATCGGCAGTGTGGTGTTTGCTGTACTCGGCGCAATGCTTACCTACGGTGCATTTAGCAACGCCGTTGTACTCGATGACGCCAGCAAACAGTACGTACTCGAAATCGTAAAATACCAAAACGCTGTTGTAACAGCCTGTATATTACTGGCGATTGTAGAGATATTATTCTACCGCAAACCCAACGAGCACAAGTCTCACCACGGGTAGACTAACTGTTAGCTGTAATAATCTTCTGTAGCTGAGCATGCAGTGCTGGCGCAGCCGCGCATAAGCTAAAGTTATCATCGACTTTTGTAAGTGGACTGCTGTAATCCATTGGTTTGCCAAAGAAATCAGTGTACTTGCCGCCCGCTTCTTCAATCACGATTTGCTGGGCAACATTGTCCCAAATCTTACTTGTTCGATTAAGCCATGCGCCGTATCGGCCATCCGCAACGAGTGATGCATCAAATGCGCTATTAGAACTACGAAGATTCCGAACGGCGAGTATTATTTTCGATAACGTAGCTGTTTCATCCGTCGTGATTTGAGGGTTTTCTTGGTGGCCATCAATGCCATAGGCAACGAGCAATTTTAGCAGATCAGTTTCTGTAGTAGCGTGAACCTGTTGCCCGTTACAGAATGTTCCACCACCCTTCGTGGCGACATATGTCAGGCCAAAGCTTGGAAGGGTAATGCCACCCGCAATAGGCGTCGCACTGTCGAGTAGGCCAACCATGATGCCATATGTGGGCACTCCATTTGCAAAGTTGCTCGTACCATCAATTGGGTCGACAACCCATGTATATTGCGAGCCATTATCGACAACACCGGTCTCTTCATCAATAATATTATGATCAGGGAATTGCTCGCGTATCGCCGAAACAATAGTTTTGCCGATTTCTATATCAGTCTCTGTTAGTACCTGATTGTTGTCTTTGAGCTTTGTCGTGCCTGAGACTTTCCCAAAGTTTTGTAAAGCGATATTTGATGTGAGCGCAAGAATTTCACTGATGAAGCTTTTGTATTGTTCCATACTACTTAGTGTATAGCAAAACAGAGACGCGTGGTGGTCTCTGTTTTGCTATAAATTGGATAATTACATGGAGGGCCCAGTGAGGCTTGAACTCACGACACCCTGCTTAAAAGGCAGGTGCTCTAACCGGCTGAGCTATGGGCCCATAGCTGCTTGAATAAAGCTTCTAAAACTATACCACCTCACCTCTGATAATGTCAAGATAGTTAACTCGGATGCTTTGTCGCTGTACGCCGCTTTTTACCTCATGCTACTATCGGGCAATGTATTGGTTGCGCAGGCGAATCCATCCTACATGGCATATGACGGCTGCCTGTCTGGGTTTTGTAGGAGGCGCAGCACTCGCGCCTTTATGGCCGCAAAATTCTTTGGTAATTTGGGTGTGTGGAATTGCGTTAATTTCATTGGCCTTTTGGCGCTTGCGACGCGTACTGCTGATAGCTGCCTGCATGGGAGGCTTACTACTTGGGCTTGGCCGCGGTACGCTAGCGATGGGCGATAGCGCAAAGTATAAGGCGTATTATGGGCACCAAGTAACAATGATAGGAGCGGTGGCAGATGACGTCGATATAAAACCGCAAGGCGCTCATATGACCCTAAAAAATATACGTATCAATGACCATAATTTTGCTGGCACGGTATTTGCAACGGTAAAAGGTGGCAGCGAGGCAAAACGAAGCGATGAAATCACAATAAAAGGCGTGATGAGCGAAGGTTTCGGTGGGTTTGGCGCCTCAATTATGGGCGATGTAGTGCATGTGCAACGCCCAGTGCCAGGCGATATAGCTCTGAGCGTGCGCGATGGGTTTGCGAGCAATATTCGCCGCGCAATTGCCGAGCCTGAAGCGAGCCTAGGTATCGGGTATCTATTGGGCCAAAAAAGCGCTCTACCAAGTGATTTGGTGGGCGCATTAAAAATCGCAGGGCTCACGCATATCGTGGTGGCGAGCGGATATAATTTAACAATTCTTGTACGTATCGGGCGGCGGTTATTCGCAAAAGTTTCAAAGTACTTGGCAATGCTAACGAGCAGTGGATTAATCGTAGGGTTTATTGCAATGACAGGATTAAGCCCAAGTATGACCCGCGCTGGGCTGGTTGCCGGACTAGCGCTATGGGCGTGGTATTATGGTCGCAAATTTCACCCGATCACACTCCTATCGATAGCGGCATCCGTAACAGTATTCGTAAATCCGAGTTATGTATGGGGAGATTTGGGATGGTTGCTAAGCTTCGCGGCATTCGCGGGCGTGATGATTATTGCACCAATCGCAACTGACTACTTTTTCGGCGAAGAAAACGTACCATTTGTCGGGCAAATATTAATCGAAACGATCTCGGCACAGATAGCAACATTACCGATTATGATTATGGCATTTCAGCAGCTTAGCGTAATCGCACCAGCGGCAAACTTACTAGTATTGCCAATCATTCCACTCGTCATGCTTTTAGTTGCGCTCGCCGGGGTTGGGGTAATGATTGCGCCAACAATGGTGGCAGCTATTGGTTGGCCTGCTGAGCAATTATTGCATATACAAATCATGATTATTAACTGGTGCGCAGATATTCCATGGGCACTCGAAAAACCAGAATGGCAATGGTGGGGCGCAGTGCTCTACATGGCAACCGTTGCGGCAGTCATTATACATATGAAGCTACGTACAGGCTACAAACTTTATACTGCATCAGTCGTGGAATAACGGGGGTGAGTGTGGTATACTATGAGAAGATTTGATCAAAAAAGTAGGAGATTTCTATGTCAGGACACAGTAAGTGGGCGACAACTCATCGCCAGAAAGCTATCGTTGATGCAAAGCGCGGAGCGGCATTTACCAAACTCGGTAACATGATTGCAATTGCAGCGCGTGCTGGTGTTGACCCTGTTATGAATCCAAGCCTTGCGCTTGCGATTGAAAAAGCAAAGTCTGCAAATATGCCACTTGCAAACATTCAGCGCGCCATCGATCGCGTAGCGGATAAAAACGCAGCGGCGCTCGAAGAGATTGTCTATGAGGGTTATGGTCCAGGCGGTGTGGGTATTATCGTTGAAGTTGCAACTGACAACAAAAACCGCACTTACCCAGAAGTACGCACTGCGCTCACAAAGAATGGCGGCACAATGGCGGATGCTGGTAGTGTGCTATTTCAGTTCACTCGCAAGGGTGTAATCCGCGTGACGGCAACGGGTGAGGACGCATTACTTACGGTTCTTGATGCTGGTGCTGAAGATGCTGTCGAGGAAAATGGCGGTCTGACTGTTTACACAGAAATGAAAGACCTTGCGAAAGTCCGTACGGCAATTGTTGAAGCTGGCCTTACGGTTGAAGACGCCGAGCTACAATATGTTGCAAACAACGACGTACCGGTCGACGATAAAGAAACGGCACGCAAACTACTAAAAGTACTTGATGCACTCGAAGATCTTGATGACGTTGTGAATGTCCACACCAACGGCGACATCACTGCAGAACTCGACGATTAGTACAAAACACTAGCGTTTAACCAGTATTTTATTGACCCTACCCTTACTTATTTATATGGTGGATATTTAAGGTATACATAAGTTTTAGGGGTAGAAGATGAAACGACTGAATCTTGCTGCGAGGCTTTGTGCGGTATTTGTTATAAGCATATGGTTCGCGCCAGGTGTAAATGCGGCTGATATTATAACGACTCCTACGACACCACAGCCTGACGCTTCACCGCTTATTATTACGTCATACAAAACGACTAATAGTGGAACGGATTTAGCATTCGTACAGATTTATAATGCCAGTGATTTGCTACAGGATTTGGGGGCATGGACAATTACTGATGGCGAAAATGCTCGTTCAATCATCGTCGGTACGCGGTCAGGCTATATTGAGCCAGGTGCTCATGTAGTTGTTGCGCAAAGCGGAGTTGAAAATGCGACATATGCGATAGCTGGGTGGTCGCAGATAGTTGCGGCTCCGAAAACTATCAAAAGTCTTACTCTGTCGAGTGCGCAATTTAAGCCGCATATATCGCAGGTGGGCGGCATGCTCGATACATGGCTAATGCGCAATACTACGACCTCTGGATACTCAACCGCCACAACGGCCGCTGCATTCGGCGTACCGTATCAGCCCCTCTTTGATGATGGACTTTATGTCCCACTATCTGCTCCCGCTGGCTTACATGTTGCTGAAATCTATCCATATGCAAGTGTATGTGATCCGCTTGATGCAAATATACTTTGTGGTGATTACATAAAACTCGTCAACGATTCTGCGCTACCGATTGACGTATCGTCGTATGTACTGCGCACGGATAGTTCATCGAGCACGCGCACAAGCGCAAATACGTTTGATCTTTCGTCATATGGCGTATTAACTCCAGGCAGCTATATGGTAATCTCGCAGACCGATGTAGGTGGCCAGCTGTCGCTGACAAATAGTGGAGGCTATGTGTGGATCGAGGACACATGGGGGTTGGTACAATTCCCTGAAACAATGACACGCTATGAACCAGCTGGTAGCAGCCTGCAGGGCTACGGATATGCTCGCGACGAATCGGGTAACTGGCAATGGACATCGACGCCAATGCCGAGTGGCGCAAATGTAATTACACCACCGCCTACCCAAGAATGTCCTGAAGGAAAATACCTGAATCCAGAAACAAATCGCTGTCGCTCGCTTGAGGATGCAATAAGTGCGCTTGCATCGTGTGATGAAGGGTCGGAACGTAATCCGGCGACTAATCGATGTCGCAAAGTGATGACCGCGAGCAGTACACAGACGCCCTGTAAAGAAGGGCAAGTGCGTAACCCCGAAACGAACAGGTGTCGTTCAATTGCAAGTGAAGTGGCAGATTTAATTCCGTGTAACGATGGGTATGAGCGCAACCCGGCAACGAATCGTTGTCGGAAGGTTGCCGTTGCAGGAAGTGAAACGGTGAAATATCCGGTTGAGCCGTACAAGCAAGGCGGTGCATCGATGGCTACGTGGTGGGTAATGGGCGGTGTCGGCACGCTGGCGCTCGGCTACGGAGTATGGGAATGGCGCGAAGAAATTGGTGCTGCCGGAGGTAGGCTTATCCGAATGATCTCACGTCGCAAGTGATAGGCTGCTATACTGGTGTTAATGAGAATTATCGGAATCGACCCAGGCACGGGTATTTTGGGATTTGGCGTCATCGACGCTAATCGCGGCAAAACCAAGCTAGTAACAGCTGGGGTTATTACTACGCCTGCACACACACCGTTGCCTGATCGCCTTGAAGAAATCTACAATGGCCTCACAGAAATCATCGGCGAGACCAAGCCAACGGTCATGGCTATCGAAAAGCTATTTTTTAACCAGAATGTAACTACGGCGATGAGCGTATCGCACGCCCGTGGCGTGGCAATGCTAACGGGCCAGCAAGCAAAGCTTCGCATCGAAGAATACACGCCACTGCAGATTAAACAGACCATGACAGGATACGGCAGGGCAAATAAAAAGCAAATTCAAGAGATGGTCCGCATCCAGCTAGGCCTCACTGAAGTGCCAAAACCTGACGACTGTGCCGATGCACTTGCCGCAGCTATAATGTGTGCGTTTACACTGCGTACCGAACAGGTGTAGAATGGTCTTATGGTAAAACGTAAGCAGCCGGTGCGGATGAACCGCTACACAAATCTTGCGCATAATAAACCTAAGGCACATGCGGCCAAGGCTCCTAAGAAAAAGGGGCTGGTCGGGTGGTTTCTCGGGCTATCTCGTAAAAAGAAAATCCTCGTAATCGCAACACCTATCGTTGCGGCTTTGATATTAATACCAATTATTACCTACGTCATCCTAGCAAATGACATCGACGACCCAGAGCGTCTGATGAACCGAAATAATACCGGTATTGTGCTAGAAGATATGAACGGCAAGGCGTTTTACAGTGTCGGCAAGGCTGAACACCGTAACCAGATTCCGCTTGATCAAATATCTGAGAATATGAAGAACGCACTGATTGCAAGCGAAGATCACGATTTTTACAAACACGGCGGATTTAGTGTGACGGGTATCTTTAGGGCGCTCTTTACGGGCGTCGGTGGCGGATCAACACTAACGCAGCAGCTCGTAAAGAATACTCTGCTAACTGATCAGCACAGCTACGTTCGCAAATACCAAGAACTGTTTATGTCGATTGCGGTAGAACAGCATTACAGCAAGGATCAAATCCTCAGTATGTACTTGAACTCTGTGTTCTTCGGCGAAAACGCCTTTGGCATCGAGGACGCGGCAAAGCTATACTTTGGTAAATCACCGAAAGACCTCGATCTAGCCGAGAGTGCAATGCTTGTAGGTGTGCTACCGGCACCTAATGCCTACTCACCAATCAGTGGCAATCCAACCTATGCCAAAGAGCGCCAAACCACAGTACTAAGCCGTATGGTGACAAACGGCTACATTACCGAAGAGCAAAAAACGGCAGCTCTTGCCGAAACGCTAACCTATGCATCCAGCGCGCAATCAATCAACTCGGTGGCTCCCCACTTCGCACAGATGGTGATTGATGAGCTTAGTAAAAAATATGGCTATGAAACAGTGATGCGCTCTGGATATCAAGTAAAAACAACCCTTGACCTAACCGCACAGCAGAATCTTGTCGATAGCGTAAGCGCTGGCATGGCGCATATCAACGCAATGGGCGGTAGCAACGCGAGTGGTATTGTGATTGACCCAACCAGTGGTGAAATTCGTGCACTTGTAGGAAGTGCTAATTATGACGACCCGAACTGGGGTAAGGTAAATATGGTAACAACCGCGCGCCAGCCAGGCTCAAGCTTTAAGTCGATCTACTATTCATATGCACTTGCTGACGGCACGATTACACCAGCGACGGTGCTACAAGATAAAGTAATGGACTTTGGCGGTGGCTACATACCACGCGATGCAGACCGCAATGAAGCAAGTCGCGGGCAGGTCACGACACGGCAAGCGCTTGATTGGTCATTAAATATCCCGAGTATCCATGTGATGCAATCGTATGGCATATCAAAAACAATACAAGCGGCGAAAAATCTTGGCATTACAACGATTGATTCCAACAAGAACTATGGGCTCTCGCTCGCACTCGGTTCTGCGGAAGTACCACTTGAGCAAATGGCTCACGCCTACGCTGCATTTGCAAATCAAGGCCAGCAGTATGACCTATCGACAATCAACCAAGTTGAGGATAAATACGGCAAGAGTATCTTTAAGAGTTTGCCAGTAAGTAAACAGGTGATCAGTAAAGAGGGCGCATACCTTCTCTCGAACATCTTAAGTGACAATAAGACTCGCTCACGCATATTTGGTTCAAGCCTTAACGTATCTGGACATACAGTTGCGGTGAAAACTGGTACAACAAACGACAATAAAGATGCATGGACAATCGGGTACAACCCACAGTACGTAGTGGGTGTATGGGTTGGAAATAACGACAATACAGCGATGGCAAGCGGTGGTAGTGATATGGCTGGGCCGATTTGGCGTAATACAATGACGAAGTTATTGTCGGGCAAAAAAGATGTCGCATTCGCAATGCCGGGTGGTATTACTCAGCGCCAAGTATGTAGTAGTAATGGCGGACTTGCCGACAAGGCTGGCCCAAATACCTACAGTGAATACTTTATGTCGGGTGCATTACCAACAAATAGCTGTCAGGCAACCCCAACAATGATTAGCGTGTGTGAGCTGCAAACAGGCAAGGTGGTGTCGATTGACGAATCAACATTTGATAGCACAAAACAATCGAAAGACACAGAAAACTGTAAAGCGCCAACTGAGCAGGTCTGCAATCTTTCTACGGGCAAAGTTGAAACAATCAATACATCCGACTTCGACAGCAGTAAGTACTCAACTGATACCGCAAACTGTAAAGCGAGTGACGATAACGGAAACGATAGCGACAAAGTAACAGCTTGTGATATGCAAACAGGTAAATGGGTGCAGATATCACCGAACCAAGTTGACGGTATCCGCTACATGACAGGGATGACTACCTGTCAGACGAGCCACTAATCTGTTACAATACCTTACATGATTGCACATATTGCTGGGGTAGTGGCTGAAAAATTTGGCGGGTCCGTTATTGTCGATGTTATTGGTGTTGGATATGAAATCAATGTTACGGCGCTCGATTACGAAGCAGTAACACTTGAGCAGCAGGTAAAATTCTATACCTACCATCATATTCGCGAACAAAGCCAGGAGCTTTTCGGGTTCTCCAGTCTTGCGGCAAAAAAACTATTTGAAATGCTTATTACAGTGCAGGGTGTAGGGCCAAAAGCCGCACTTGCGATTCTAAGTCTTGGTGAAGCTGAACACGTACGAAACGCTATTGCGAATGCAGATAGCATCTATTTAGCAAAAGCCTCAGGCGTAGGTAAGAAAACAGCCGAACGCGTAGTAGTAGACTTAAGCGACAAGGTCGGTATGCCAATCGTCTATAAGCAAGAACGGGCAGCACAGACAGAACTCAATACCAGTGATGAAGCACTTGAAGCACTCATTGCGCTTGGCTACAATCTCGCAGACGCGACAAAAGCCCTTGATGGTGTTGATGCAAGTCTTCCGACGGCACAGCGAGTTACAGAAGCGCTTCGGGGCTAGTATCTGTTACAATATAAGCAATGGCTATTGAGAGAATTGTAGACACTAGTACACACGACGAAGATAGCGACGAGCAGATTATTGAAATCACTCTACGGCCGCAGAGTTTTGATGATTACATTGGGCAGGAGCGTCTGAAGAAAAACTTGCGTCTCGCAATTGATGCAGCAAAGAAACGTGGCGAGCCAATCGACCACGTTCTGCTATACGGGCCTCCTGGGCTCGGTAAAACTACTATGGCAAGCGTGATTGCAAATGAAATGGGTGTTGGCCTGCGTATTACGAGTGGCCCAGCAATCGAACGTGCTGGTGATCTTGCGAGCATTCTTACCAACCTGCAAGACGGTGACATTCTATTTATCGATGAAATCCACCGCCTAAGCCGCGCTGTCGAAGAAGTGCTGTACTCTGCGATGGAGGACTTCAAACTCGATATCGTGATCGGTAAAGGGCCGGCCGCACGGAGTATCCGCCTCGACTTACCAAAGTTTACTGTGATTGGCGCAACGACGCGCACGGGCAGCCTTGCAGCTCCCTTGCGAGACCGATTTGGGCATATCTACCGCTTGGAGTTTTATACTCCTGACGAAATTGGCAAAATTATCACGCGTTCAGCAAAGATTTTGGAGTCGAGGATTGATGCTGAGTCTGCGTCGCTACTCTCAACACGTGCGCGGTTAACGCCACGTATCGCGAATCGTTTATTCAAGCGAGTTCGTGACTTTGCAGATGTGAATGGTGACGGTATTATTGATACAGTCATGACGCACGGTGCGCTAGAAATGATGGAAATTGATGATCTCGGACTTGACCCAGCTGATCGAAATTTACTTGAGAGCATGATAGAGCATTACGGTGATAGGCCAGTTGGCCTGAATACAATTGCCGCGTTGACTGGCGACGAGATGTCTACAATCGAAGACTTCTACGAACCGTACTTAATACAAATCGGGTTTATTGAGCGGACGCCACGCGGCCGACAAGTAACACAAAAGGCAAAACGGCACTTACAAAAGCAGTAATAAGAGGGGGATTATCTATGAACAATGACGACCAGACCAACGACAAGCCTGTTGCATATGACACAGATGGTAAGCCGCTATTTGCTACGCCGCAGCAGCCAGCAGAACCGGAAATCCAGCGTCAAATAGTGCATATTGCTCGGTCGACTGACCCTATTAGGCAAGAAGTGAGCCCAGAGGTAAAGAAGAAGCACGATGAATCAATGCGCCTATACCCAAATCTAAATCTCAGTGATGCTGAGTACGTAATAAGCTCGGTAAGTAGGCATCCGATTGGCTTGTTCGCGCCGGTATTTATTACAGGCCTACTTGTAGCGATGCTTGCAAGCTTCCTGGCAAACTACGAAAACATCATGGAAGCGCTTCGTATTGTGAATGTGCCAAACTTTGGCACAGTACTGCTCCTCGGTGTTCTCGCAATCTTACTTGTGCTGATGGGTGGCTATATTGCAATCTGGGTGTACCTCAGTAATCGCTTCTTCCTTACGAATGAGAGTGTAATCCAGGAAATCCAGCTGACACTATTCTCGCGCCGAGAGCAAACAGTGAGCCTTATCAATATCGAGGACGCCAGCTTCCTTCAGACAGGAATCCTTCAAACAATGCTAAACTACGGTTCGATCCGCCTCAGTACAGAAGGTGACGAGACAACTTACCGATTTGCATATGTTGCAAATCCACGAGCTGAAATTGCGCAGCTCAACAATGCTGTTGAGGCCTTCAAGAATGGTCGACCGGTTGAGCAAAACCAAAACGAGAATAACTAGTATCTAGACTAGTTATTTGTGTGACTACGATTTGTTTTCACGTAGTCAGATTCACGGTCCATTGCGCTACGGAGTGTGTAGCCAGTACAGTGGCCGTCGGTAGTACAGCCGGTTGCATTGTAACGGTAGTCTGACTCGGCTTCACCAAATGCAACGCCCGTTGGG
>Ga0207679_10000075_pt1 | contig 87871 bp, 84 predicted proteins | sample KBSC73metaG_FD_184320 | JGI IMG/M metagenome (GOLD analysis project Ga0207679, IMG submission 184320) | Corn rhizosphere microbial communities from Kellogg Biological Station, Michigan, USA - KBS C7-3 metaG (SPAdes) (version 2) | ecosystem: Host-associated > Plants > Roots > Rhizosphere > Soil ...
GCGCCTCGGAGAGCGCTGCCCGGGCGAAGGAGATGGGCCGGCCGATCAGCGGGTTCCACCACCAGGTGTGCACCGTCGACAGGAGCGCCGGCACGCTCCAGAAGAGGAACGACGTCACCCAGGGACTGCGACCGAGGCGGGTGAGGAGCCTGGGCATCCTTCAGATCCCCCTCGGAAGACGGAGCGCCTGCGCGAGCCTGCGGCTGACCGGCACCCGCTGGCCGTTCTCCAGCGTCAGCACCAGACGTCCCGTCCCCGTTCGCTGGGCGGACCGCACCCGGGTGCAGTCCACCGCCGCCGACCGGTGCACTCGCGTGAAGCGTGACCCGTCCAGCTGCGAGAGTACCGAGCCCAGCGTGGCGCGAACGAGGTGGGTTCCCTGGGCGGTGTGGACGCTGGTGCAGTAGTCCTCGGCGGAGAGCCAGAGGATCTCCTCGGGGCGGAGCACCGTGTTCCGGCGTCCCTCGCGAAGGAGATAGCCCTCGACCGCTCCCTTCGCGTCCTCGAGGCGGACGAAGGTCTCGGGACGCTCGCCTCCGGAACTCCCACCGAGCAGCGCCTCGAGCTTCTGGCGGCGGCTCGCCCCTTCGGCCTCGGAAAGCCGATGCAGCGCGCGCCGGAGGGCCGTGCCGAAGCGCTCGTCGGAGACCGGCTTCAGCAGATAGTCCACGGCGTTCACCTCGAACGCCCGGACGGCGAAGGAGTCGTACGCGGTGAGGAAGACGACCTCCGGCATCCTCTCCGGCCCGACCCTCCGGATGACCTCGAAGCCGTCGACCTCCGGCATGTCCACGTCGAGAAAGAGCAGCTCCGGCCGATCCTCGACGATGCTCCGCGCGGCACGCTCGCCGCCATCCGCCTCGAGGCAGTCCGTCAGACCGTGCTCGCGCAGCAGATGGCGCACGTTGACTCGCGCGCCACGCTCGTCGTCGACGATCAGGACTCTCATGTCGGGGCGAGCGCGTCCGCTTCCTCGGCGAGCTTCGTGTCCCGGAAGGTCAGCCCGCCCGCGTCGTGCGTGACGAGCGCCAAGGTGACCTTCGAGTAGCGGATGTCGATGTCCGGATGATGGTCCGCCGCGTTGGCCGCGTCCGCCACCTTGTTCACGAAGGCCATCGCCACCCGGAAATCCTTGAAGGCGTAGGTCCGGCGGATCATCCCGCCCTCGAGCGCCCAGCCCGGGTGCGCCTTCAGCCAGCCCTGCACCTCCGCATCACCCAGCTTCGTCTTGTCGCGTGCCATGAGGCGGATCCCTACGCCCGTTCCACCGCCCGCTTCCACTTGGCGAGCGCGCGCGCCCGTCCACTGTCGTCCATCTTCGGTTTGAACGTCTTTCCTGCCCGCCAGGAGCCGCGGATCTCCTCGGGGTCCTTCCACACGCCGGCCCCGATGCCTGCCAGGAACGCGGCTCCTGCCGCGGTGGTCTGGAGGTTCTTCGGCCGCACCACCGCAACCCCGAGGATGTCCGACTGGTACTGCATCAGGAGATCGTTGGCGCTCGCGCCCCCATCCACCTTGAGCACCGGGATGGGTTGCCCGGAGTCCTGGGTCATCGCCTGCGCCAGCTCGTAGGTCTGCAGAGCAATCCCCTCGAGCACCGCCCGCGCCACGTGCCCCAGACTGGTCGAGCGGTCGAGCCCCATCAGGAGCCCCCGTGCGTCCGGCCTCCAGTGCGGCGCCCCCAGCCCGGCCAGCGCCGGAACGAAGACCACGTCGCCCGAGTCGTCCACGCTCCGGGCCAGCTTCTCCACCTGTGCGGACTTCTTGATGGCCTGCAGCCCGTCGCGGAGCCACTGCACCGCCGCACCAGCGACGAAGCTCGAGCCCTCGAGGGCATAGGTGATGGTGTCTCCCAGCTGCCAGGCCACGGTGGTCAGCAGTCCCGAGTTCGACGGAATGGGCTCGGGTCCGGTGTTCATCAGGAGAAAGCTCCCGGTCCCGTAGGTGCACTTCGACTCCCCGGGCCGGAAGCACGCCTGTCCGAAGAGCGCGGCCTGCTGGTCACCGGCGATCCCCGAGACCGGGATTCCGTCGGGAAGCGCTTCCATGTCCTTCGTGGTCCCGTACAGCTCGGCGGAGCTCCGGACCTCCGGCAGGATTTGGGGAGGAATGCCGAAGAGCTCGAGCATGTCCTCGCTCCAGCCATGGCCTCGCAGATCGTAGAGCAGGGTGCGGCTGGCGTTGGAGGCGTCGGTGACGTGCCGGGCCCCGCCGGTGAGCTTGTAGACCAGCCAGGAGTCGATGGTGCCGAAGCAGAGCGCTCCGGTCTCCGCGAGCGCCCGCAGTCCCTCGACGTTGTCGAGGAGCCACCGCAGCTTGGTGGCGCTGAAGTAGGGATCCAGCACCAGGCCGGTCGCCTCCCGCACCCGGGTCTCCTCGCCCCGTTGCTTCAGCTCGGCGCACGCCTCGGTCGTCCGTCGGTCCTGCCAGACGATGGCCCGGGACAGCGGCTGGCCGGTGGAACGATTCCACACCGCCGTCGTCTCGCGCTGGTTGGTGACGCCGATCGCGGTCACCATGTCGGCACGGATCTCCGCGTCGGAGAGACCCTTCTTGCAGCAGCGTTCGACGGTCTTCCAGATCTCCTTCAGGTCGTGCTCCACCCAGCCGGGCCGCGGGAAATGCTGCGTGAACTCCCGGTATGCCTCGCCCACGACCTCCAGCCGGTCGTCGATGACGAGGACGTGTGTTCCGGTGGTGCCCTGATCGATCGCGAGGAAGTAACGCCGCTTGGCCATGGGGCCCGGCAGGGTAGCGGATCGTCGCGGCGCGTGTGCACGGGCGCCCGGCAGGCTCGCAAACCGGACGGATCAGCGCACTGCGGCAGGACCGAGCGTACGCTCGACGAAACCGGTGACCTCCGCCTCGACGAGCGCGCGGTTCCGGTCTCTCGGGAGGATGTGCGCGCTGTCCTCGATGCGCACGTAGCGCACCGAGGGGGATTTCTCGAGCCGGCGCACCAGCGCGGCGGCCCCCGCCTCGTCCACCACGTGGTCCTGGGCGGCCACCAGCACCAGGACCGGGCAGGTGACCCGGGCTGCGGAGCCCCAGGCCAGATCCTGCATCTCCCAGAGGTCTCTCAGCCGGGCGGAGGGCCAGGCGCGAAGCACCGGTGCCTCGGCGCGCGCGCCGTCGTCCAGGAGATCCGTCGCATCCTTCAGCACCCAGGGCCGGAGCCACTCCAGCAACGGGATCGCCGCCCGGACGGCGCGAAGCGAGTTCAGCGTCCGGTCGCGGAAGCGCACCGCCGGGGCGAGCGCCGCGACCCCCGCCACCCGGCCGGGGTGTCGCGCGGCGAGCACCAGCGCCAGGAGCCCCCCCATCGACAGGCCCGCGACGGCCACCCGCCGCCCTGGCAGCCGCGCCAGCGCATCGTCACAGGCGAGGAGCCAGTCGGGTGCGCGGGCATCGAGCATTGCCGCCGGTGTCGTCCCGTGCCCCGGCAGTCGGGGTGCGTGCACGGCGATCCCTGCGCGGGAGAGCGCCTCCCCCAGCGGCCGGACGTCCCAGGGGGTCCCGGTGAAGCCGTGGATGAGCAGGCAACCGCCCCGGTCCCCCGGCAGCTCGAACGGAGCGGTCTTTTCCTCGTCGAGCCTGACGTCGGTCGGTACCGCTCCGCCTCTGGCCACCCGCGCGGCAGCAGCGGTATGCAGGCGCTCCATGGCTGACCCAAAGCTGCCCGAGACCGCGCTCCAGATCCACATCGACGACGCGGTCGCCGACGGGGTCTACGTGAACATGGCCCTGGTGAACCACACCGATACCGAGTTCACCCTGGACTGCATCTATGTGCAGCCTCAGCAGCCGAAGGCCCGGGTGAAGGCGCGGATCATCACCAGCCCCCGGCACATGAAGCGCCTCGTCGCGGCGATGGTGGACAACCTCCAGAAGTACGAGGCCAAGTACGGCGTCATCGAGGCCGGTGATCCGGCCCTCCCGGTGCACTGATGCGCCCCGGGGCTCCGGAGACGGTGGGGGACCTCGGCCGGAGGATGACCGAGTTCATCGAGGAGCTGCAGCGTGTCATCTGCTCGGCGGTCGAGTCCGAGGACGGCGAAGTCGCGTTCCGCGAGGACGTCTGGGAGCGGCCCGGCGGCGGCGGCGGCCGGACCCGGGTGCTCGAAGGCGGCGCAGTGTTCGAGAAGGCCGCGGTCAACGCGTCGACGGTCTGGGGTGAGCTGGAGGAACAGTTCGCGAAGAAGCTCCAGGGCCAGGGACGCCGCTTCTTCGCCGCCGGGCTGAGCCTCATCCTCCACCCGCGCAACCCCCGAGTACCCACGGTGCACGCCAACTGGCGCTTCATCGAGCAGGGAGGAAAGGCCTGGTTCGGCGGCGGCGCCGACCTGACCCCGCACTACCTCTACGAGGAGGACGCGGTGCACTTCCACCGGGTGCTTCGCGAGGTTTGCGAGAGGCACGAGCCAGGCAGCTACGCCCGGCACAAGGTGGATTGCGATCGCTACTTCTGGCTCGCCCACCGCGACGAGGCGCGGGGAGTCGGCGGCATCTTCTTCGAGAACACCGGCCGGCCGCTGGAGCAGGAGTTCGCCTTCGTCCAGGACTGCGGACGGGCCTTCCTCCCCGCCTACCTGCCCATCGTGCAGCGCCGGCGCGACATGGCCTACTCGGCCGAGCACCGCCGCTGGCAGCTGGTCCGCCGCGGGCGGTACGTGGAGTTCAATCTCGTGTACGACCGGGGCACCGTCTTCGGGCTGCAGACCCGGGGACGGACCGAGAGCATCCTGGTGTCACTGCCCCCCGAGGTCGCCTGGGGCTATGACGTGCAGCCCGAGCCAGGGAGCGAAGAGGCGAAGCTGGTGGCCGTGCTCCGCGACCCTCGCGCATGGGTGTGACAGCAGAAACGCACCAGCAGGCCTGTTAGGGTTCTCCTTCTCCGGTGCCCACCGACGACCACAGTCTGGTCCAGCGCGCCCGCTCCGGCGACGAGCGTGCATTCCGGACCCTGGTCGAGCGCTACCAGAAGAAGGTCTACGCGGTCGCGCTCGGCATGGTGAAGGATCGCGAGGAGGCCATGGACGTGGTTCAGGAGGCCTTCGTCAAGGTCCACCGCTCGCTGGACACCTTCAAGGCCGACGCGACCTTCTACACCTGGCTCTACCGCATCACGGTCAACGTCTGCATCGACGTCATCCGCAGGCGAGGCGCCATGCGCGCCGAGGCCGTGGAGTTCGACGAGCGTGTCGGCCATGACCTCGCCGAGGCCAACCTGGGCGCGGTGTCCTCTCAGCTGGGGAGCAACCCCGAGAAGTCGGTGCTGCGGCGAGAGCTGGGGGAGAAGATCCAGGAGGCCCTGGAGCAGATCCCCGAGAAGCATCGCGCCATTCTGCTGCTCCGGGAACTCGATGGTTTGAGCTACGAGGAACTCGCTCAAGTCCTCGAAATTCCTAAGGGAACTGTCATGTCCCGGCTGTTCCATGCCCGGGCCAAGGTGCAGAAGTTGCTGTCGGAGTCGCTGGGCATCCCCCTGCCTGCCGAGGGCGAGGAAGACTGATGGAGAATGGTCAGAATATGAGTCAGGGTGCGTGCGTCCGACGGCGGAAGGGCCGGTCGTCATGTCGTTGAACCCCGCCACTCTCCAGCTGCTTTCCGCTTACGTGGACGGCGAGCTCACCGCCGCCGAGCGCGAGACGGTGGAGCGCGCCCTGTCCGCCGACCCCCGGCTGCGCGAGCTCGAGCGCTCGATGCGCGGACTGGGCTCCGCGGTGCGGGCGCTGTCCGGCGCCGAGGTGACCAAGGCCGACTTCTCGGGCCTGGCGGACCGGGTGATGGCCCGGGTGGCGCGGCGGCCGGGCCTCCTGGATCGGATCCGCGAGGCCTGGCGCTGGCCGTGGGTCCCGCTGGGTGGCCTGGTCGCGGTCGCTGCCGCGGCGTTCTTCGTCTTCGGACCGGCCGTCTCCACGGCCCCGACCGCGGCGGGCGTGGTGGTGCAGTCGGCCACCGCGGACACCAGCCAGAACCAGCTGCAGCCCGTCGTGCTCAAGACCGAGACCGGTGACGCGATCATCTGGCTCGTCGACACGCCGGATGCGTCGGGCAACCACCGCCCCACCGTGCTCCCGCCCGACAAGCAGGGCGTTCAGGCGCCGGTCCCCGCGCAGCAGAGGCCTCGCGCGGGGGAGCTGTGACCGCGCTCCCGACGGCGCTCTCTCTCGGTGTGGCGGCCGTGCTCGCGGCCTCGCCGGTGAAGGTCCAGGTCCAGGTGGTGCACGCCTCCACCGGCGCGCCGCACGTGGACCCCGGCCTGGAGAAGATGCGCCAGGACTTCGAGAAGGCCGGGCTGCGCTTCACCACTTACCGGCGTCTCTCCGAGCAGACGGTGAGCCTCTCTCCGGGGCGGGCCACCGAGGTCGCGCTGCCGGGGAAGAAGGCGACCCTGACCCTGCAGCCCGGCGACCACCCGCGGCCACAGGTGGCGGTGAGCGTCCCCCCTCTCCAGAGCACGGTCGAGCTGGGGACGGACGCCTCGGCCTTCCTTCAGGCCGGCCCGCACGAGAACGGGCAGCTGGTCCTGGTGCTCACCGCGAAGAAGTAGCCGGACCGCTGCAGTTTCGTGGCGCGGCGGGGGTGAGGGGAGCAGATTCCTCGGGTCGAGCATGTGCACGCTGGTCCTCGTGGTTCCGCCCCCCGGCGGAGTTCTCCAGGTCGCCGCCAACCGCGACGAGTTCCTCGCCCGGCCGGCCGCCCCGCCGATGCCCTCCGACGACGGGCGCTGGTTCGCCCCACGCGACCTGCAGGCCGGAGGCACGTGGCTCGGGGTGAATGCGGGTGGGCTGTTCGTGGGCGTCACCAATCGCACGTCCGGACCGCGTGACCCGTCGCGGCGCTCGCGCGGGCTCCTGGTGCTCGATGCGCTGGAATCGTCCGACGCGGCCAGCCTTCACCGCCGGGTCGCCGGGCTCGCGCCGGCGGCGTACAACGGCTTTCACCTTGCCTATGCCGACGGAACGTTCGCCGGAGTGACCTGGAGCGATGGGACCGCACTCTGGCAGGAGCGGCTCGGGGCGGGTGTGCACGTGCTCACCGAGCAGAGCTTCGGAGCGGGGGACGACGGGCCGCGTCGTCGACTGGTACAGGACCGGGTCGGGCCGGGTGAGCTGGTCGACCTCGAGGGCTGGTTGGCGCTCCTCTCGGTTCACCGGCCGGAGCCGCGCGCCGGGACCTGCGTCCACGCCGATGCCGTGGGCTACGGCACGCGCTCCGCCTTCGTCATGCACCGCGCTCCGACGGTCGGGGAGAGCCGGTGTGCCTGGACGGAGGGCCGCCCGTGCACCAGCCCCGCCCGGGATGGAACCGGGCTGCTGCGCACCGTGGGCCGGTGGTAGCAGCGTCCAGGTTCAGGAGAGCGAGGCTAACCCGTCGTTCCTGGCGGCGCGCTTGTCCAGCTCGGTACAGACCCGGTCCACGAAGTGGACGATGTCCCAGGGCTTGCGCAGCACGCTGATACCGCCGAACGACGAGCGAGACGTGGGTCCGCTGGTCACCAGGAGGCAGGCGACTTCCGGGAAGTGGGCCTCGACGGCCCCGAGCAGCAGGTCACCCCGGGCGTCCTCGAGCTGGACGTCGGACACCACGAGGTCGGGCCGTTCGGTCTTGAGCCGATCCATGGCCTCGTGGGCGGACCGGACCGAGTCCACCTCGTACCCCCGGCGCACCAGCCCATGACGCATCAGGGCAAGCACCGCCGGGTCGTCCTGGATGATGAGCACGCGTGGCATGGCCGAGTGGTTTTGCCCCGTCCAGGCTCCCACGTCAGCAACCGAATCGTGGTCCGATCGAGCTGTCCACTGGCCGACCTTCATGGCGAGCGCACAATTGCACGCCCGGTTTGCGGGCGAGCGATCGAGGTCGCCTGATGACAGCCGTTCTTCCGAGTTCCGGGAGGATGCCCCCCGCGAAGGTGTCAGACACCTCGTAATGGACACCTCGTAATGGACACCTCGTAATGGCACCTCAGCGCCGCAGTTGCGGTGGGGATGCTGGCTGCGATGGTCGCCCGGCGTCGCTCGTTCACGCTCCGGCGGGACCCGCTCTGGCTGTCACCCGGACCGGCAGTCCGCCCCGCGGGCGCAGCGTGACGCTGGCGTCCGGAAGCACCGGTCCGGAACCGGCGGCGACGAAACGCCAGCGGCCGGCGAGCGTCGCGAGCACCAGCATCGCCTCGTTCCAGGCGAACCCCTCGCCGACGCAGGCGCGGGTCCCGGCACCGAATCCGATGAAGGCGTGACGGTGGCGCGCCGCGCGAGCCTCGGGCGTCCAGCGGCCGGGGTCGACCCGCTCCGGCTCCGGCCAGTACCGCGCATCCCGGTGGAGCACCCAGGGACACACCACCGCGACGGTCCGGGCCGGCAGCACCGCGCCACCGGTGAGCGGCAAGGGCTCGAGGACGCGACGCCCGAGGACCCACGCCGGCGGGAAGAGACGGAGGGACTCGCCAATCACGCCGCGCGTGATCGGCAGCGAGTCAAGGTCCTCGGCGGAAGGAAGTCGGCCGGCGAGGACGCGGTCCAGCTCGGCGTGGAGCGCGCCCTCGAGGTCCGGATGAGTGGCGAGCAGGTGGAAGGCCCAGGTGAGCGCGAGCGCGGTCGTCTCGTGCCCCGCGAGGAGCAGGGTCATCACCTCGTCCCGAACTGCCCGATCGTCGAAGAGACCAGCCTCGCGGGCGTCGAGCAGCCGGCCGAGGAGATCGTCCCGGCCCGAGACTCCGTGTCTCGTGATCAGTGAGCCGACGGCCGCTTGGAGCTCGGCGCGCGCCGCGCGGAACCGGCGAGCGCGAGGGAGAGGCAATGCCAGCAGGAGCCCCCCGAGAGGGAGGGAGAGGCTCCGGAACGCGCCGAGCGCCTCGGTCAAGGCGTCGCCGATGCGCCTGGCCTCCGCCGTCAGGTCGGCCCCGAAGAGCGCCTCGGACACGATGCCCAGCGTCAGCTCCATCATCGTCCGGGCCAGGTCGACCGTCTCGCTGTCCCGGAGCTCATCGGAGCAGGCTCGGGCCTGTCGCACCATGCCCGGGACGTAGCGGAGGAGCTCGCTCCTGTGGAAGGCGGGCTGGATCCAACGGCGGTGCTCCAGATGAACGCTCCCCTCGCTGGTGAGCAGCCCGTCCCCCAGCAGAACCCGGGTGCTCCGGAGCGCCGGCCCCTTCTCCACCTTCGAGGCGTGAGTCAGGAGCAGGTCACGGACGTGGTCGGGGTTCCCGAGCAGCACCAGTCGCCGTCCAGGGACCCGGAAGCGGGCGAGGTCGCCGCGCTCCCTCTGAATGCGGGTGAAGAACACCAGCGCGTCGCGACGGAGCCCCAGGAAGTCCAGTCCGGGGAGCGAGAGCTTCCGGATGACGGGGATGCGCATGCGCATCGTCGGCGGCGGGCGAGCGTGCACGGCACCGACATCAACACTCGGCGACGCCGTCCGGTGCAAGCCGCCCGGGCAGATGCGTCACCGAGCGACGAACGCGTAGTACTCGGACGCCGTCGGTGCGTGGTCCCAGAGATCGTTGTGATCCGCACCTTCGATCCGGACGAAGCGCGCCCGGGGGAACCTTCCGGCGAGCGCCTTGCCGAGCTCGAAGGGAACGACCTCATCGCGGTCGCCGTGCAGGACCAGGACGGGATGGTGGATCCCGGCAGCGAGCGCCTCCGAGTCGAAGCGATCGCGCATGAGCAACCGGAGCGGGAACAGGCGAAGGATTCCGCTCGCCGCCACGGCGGGCAGCGAGGTGTACGGCGAGAGAAGCACCGTCCTCGCGCCCCATCCTCTCGACGCGAGCACGACCGCGACTCCCGTTCCGAGCGACTGCCCGCTCAGGACCACGCGCTCCCGAGCAATGCCCATCCTCGTGGTCAGATGATCGAGCGCCTTCTCGGCCGCGGCCACGATTCCTTCCTCGGAGGGACCACCCGCGGCACCGGGGTATCCGGGATACTCCACGGCGGCGAAGGAGATGCCCCGACGGGCCAGCTCCTCACCGAGCCACGCCTCGGACGCGATCTGCTCGCCGTTTCCGTGAAAGTGCACCACCACCGGGCCAGTCCCCTCCGCCGGTCGCCAGAGCATCGGCGTTCCACCGGGGACCTGGAGGATCCTCCCCTGGCCGACGGGGGCCACCGCCGTCCTCGGGGCGGGGAAGAGCAGCGGCCGCTGCAGGAGGAACAGGAGCGCGCCGAGCCCGAGATAGGTCAGGCCCATCACTGTCGCGAACGTCAGCATGCGGCGTCGGAGCATCCGCTTCCTCACCACAGGAAGGGAATGAGGGCTCGCCGCTCGGGCGGATACTCTGCGAACCGCTCGCGGTACCAGCGATGGTTGGCGAGGGCACGCGGTGCAAGGTTGGCAAAGGTGAAGAGGGCGAAGGCCCACGCTGCCAGCGTCCCGGCCGCGAGCGCGAAGCCCACCCACTCGATGATCTCTCCCAGGTAGTTCGGGGCGCTGACGTACGCGAAGCCACCGCCGAAGGGCACCCGGTACCCGCTCTCGCCCGGTCCGCGGAGCCGGCGAAGCAGGTGATCGGAGTGCACGTTGAGCAGGAGGCCCATGACGAAGAGGATCGCTCCGATGAAGAACGCTGCGTCGAAGGGCCGGTCCACCAGCCCCGCCGCGTTACCGGTCGCGTTCAGCGCGTTGAAGACGTTGGCCAGGAGAACGGTCAGCAACGCCTGCCGTTTCCCCGAGCCGCGAAGCAGCAGGGAGAAGACGAAGGTCCGCTGCAGGTAGTGAAGCAGCCAGAGTACCCCGAGGATGGTCACCATGGGCGTGCCGAACCCCGGATTGGCGACCCACACCGCGCCGAAGAGGACGACCGAGGGCCACTCCATCGCCACCCACCCCAGCCGGGACCCGAGGGCACGTCCCCAGCCGGGGCGAAAGTGCCGCCCGTAGGGCGCGGTCACGAAGAAGAGCAGGGGAAAGACCGCCGCCGCGGAGAACAGGACGACCCACGGCGCAGTGCGCGCGAACGGCTGGATCCAGGTCCAGAACGAGCTCATCACGGGCGGGGACGCAGGCTAGCGGATGGAGGAGTCCCCGGAATGCCGAGTCCCGCCGGAAGGTCAGTTGGGCTTGGTCTTCGCCGCCGGACCGCTCGCCGCAGCCCGTGCCTTCTCCGAGGGGACGAACTCCTCCATCACCGCCCGGAGCCGCAGGTCCGGAGGCAGGAGGCCCTGGGCGAGGATGAAGTCATTGAACCGCTGGCGGTCCAGCCGGCCACCGAGCGCGAGCTCGGCGCGCAAGCGCGTCTCGAGCATCGACTGGTACCCCACGAAGTAGGACGTCGCCTGGCCGGGGGCCCGGAAGGTGTACCGGTCCACCTCCTGCTTGGCCATGCCCTCGGAGAGCATCACGTCCTCCATCAGGACCCGTCGGGCATCCCCCGGGGACATCTGCCCCAGGTTCACCATGGGGTCGAGGAACGCCCGCGCCGCCCGCAGCATCCGGTGCTGCAACGAGGCCAGCTGCCCGTCGAGTGGAAGGTAGGGCTTCATCTCCGCCTCGGCGTACAGCGCCCAGCCCTCGACGTTGGCGCTGTTGAAGGCGAAGACTGCCCGCGCGATGGACACGCCGTTCTCGACCATTCGCGTGAACTGCAGCTCGTGACCCGGTCGGGCCTCGTGCACGGTGAGGGTCCAGGTGGCCGCGTCGAAGGTGAAGTCGTCGGTACGAAGGTCCTTCTGGCCCGGCGCGCCGGGCGTGGCGAGCGGAAGGACGAACTCGCCGTACTCGCCGGTGTTCCCGATCAGGCGGGGCGGATCCATGTGCGGCGCGGGCTGCATGGCCGATTCCGCCTCGGAGGCGAGGCGAATGCTTGCTTTCCGCTGGGGGAGCGTGATCACGCGCTCGCGCCTAGCGATGTCCTCCAGCGCAGCCAGCCTCTTCGTGTACAGCGGAAGGATGTCGGCATTCTTGAGCTGCTTCTTCTTCAGCGCCCGGAGCACTGCGCGGTAATCGCTGCTGGGCTGGAGGTCGTGCGCCTTGGCGATCAATGGCGCGAGCGCGTTCATCTCGTTGCGGATCTCGGAGAAGGAAATCAGCGCGGCGCGGAGCACGGCCTCGGGCGAGGCGTTCACGCCGAAGTTCCGGAGATAGACCGCGTAGAGCTCGGGCGGCAGGCGGGCTTCTGAACGGCAGCGGGGGACAATCTCCGCCGTCACCCAGGCGTCGTAGGCAGCCATCTGCTCCCCGAGCCTCGCCAGCGCCGGCTCGTAGCCGGTCAGACCGGCCTTCTCGAACAGCTCGCCGATGCCCGCCACCAGCCGCTTGCTGTCCGCGAGCGCCTGGTCCACCTCGGGGCGGAAGGGACCGATGAGCTTCCTGTCGTCGAGCTTCTCGACGGTCCGGGCCTTGGCCAGCTCGGTGATCGCCGTGCTGCCGGGCTCGAGGCCGGAGTAGCGCCGCAGCCGCACCAGCGCCGCCGCCTGGCGCTCCTTCGGAACGCGAGGGTCGAGGAGCGCGAAGATTCCGGCGAACGCGGTGCGGGCCGGGGTGAAGAAGGGAAGGAGCAGCGCGTCCTCGAGCTTGCCGGCTTCGATCTTTCGGTTGGCGTTGTCGATGAGGATCTGGATGTCCTCGCGTACCTTCGGCTCACGGGTCGCCGGGAGCTTCGCCTGGAGCTCCTTGGCCGCCGCCTCCAGCGCCGCCTGGTAGCGCTCGCTGAAGCCCGGACCGAGGTCCAGCACCCTGTCGTCGACCCCTTCCACGCCCAGGCGCTGGGCACCCTCGGGGGCGAACTGGGCGATGACCCTCAGCATGGGCTGGGCCACGGCGTTGCTCTCGCGGACCCAGTCAGGGATCGGCGCGGCGAGTGCCGGGAGAGCGGCGAGGACCAGCAGCAGGGGCCAGGGGCGAATGCGCATGTCGTCTCCGGAGTGTGGACGCCAGGTTCTGGTCGAAAGCCGCCGTGGCTGCCAGCACAAGGCAGCCAAGTGACGGTGCCCGTGCCGCGCGGGGACCTTCTTCGGGGGCTCGCTCACCCGCTCGGCCTCCCCGTCGTGCAACGCGTCAGGCACAACGAGCCGAGCACCGGTCGGACCTCCGTAACGACGTGTCCGTAACGAGGTGTCTGTCCGTAACGAGGTGTCTGGCACCTCTCCCCCCAGGCACCTCTCCCCCCAGTAACGAGGTGTCTGGCACCTCTTCCCCCGGCACCTCTCCGCGAGCGTCTCCGGGGGCCGTAACGAGGTGTCTGGCACCTCTCCCCGGGGCACCTCTCGCCGGCACCCCTCCGCGAGCGTCTCCGGGGCTCGTGGAACCCCCGGTGCGGACCGGCAGGGTGGACTTCCGCGCCGGGGGCACGGCCGGTTGAAGCCCCCCGCGACACAGATCCCTGGCACCTCGTTGCACGCGGCGCATCATTTCGCGGCGGACTGGCCGTCGTTTCGCGGACTTCGGGCTGGCTTCAGGCCTGCAATCGAGTCCGTTGTCATGAAGCGCCCCCTTCTCCAGATCGCAAGCGTCATCCTGGCGGGGCGCCACTGTCACCCGCTCGGCCTGCTCCTGGCGGGGTTGCTCTTCGTCAGCGTGGGGTCCGGCGGCATCGCCAGCCTGTCGGGCGATTCCCTCGGGACCCTGGGGCGAAAGCTTCACGGGAGCGTGAAAGCCCACGCGCCGGATGGCGAGGAGAGCCGACGCCCGGGTGCTGCCGTGGAGCGCGCACCCGGGCCTGCGACAGACGAGCGTCGCGAACCGGGTCAGCGCACCGTGAAGGCATAGACCTTGTCGTCCGGGGTTTCCGAACCCGAGTTGCCGTAGCCCGAGCCCCGGTACATGAGGAAGGGCTGGTGCCGACCGGTGAAGGCATTCACACCCTGGACCCTCAGCTTCGCGATCCTGATGACCTCCCCCTCCGCCAGGCCTCCGAGCCAGGCCGACGCCGAGATGTCCGCTGCGGCCAGCCGGTTCCTCGCCGCGCTCCGGCCGGAGCAGCGGAGCCAGGCTCAGCTGCGGCTCGACGATCGCGAGCGCACCAACTGGCACTTCGTTCCCCGTTCCCGCAAGGGTCTGCCGTTCAAGAGCATGACGTCCGAGCAGCGGCAGCTGGCGGAACGGCTGGTGGCCACCGGTCTCAGCCGCCGGGGCCACGACACGGCGCTGAGCATCATCGGCCTCGAGACGGTGCTCGCCGAGACGGACGGTCCGATGCGGGACCCGGAGCTGTACTACCTGACGATCTTCGGCGAGCCCGGCGCTCACCAGCCGTGGGGCTGGCGGTTCGAGGGGCACCATCTTTCGCTGAACTTCACCTCACCGGTCATCACGGTCCCCGCGGTCACGCCGTCGTTCTTCGGGAGCAACCCGAACGAGCGGCGACGGGAAGGCGCGGTGGTGCAGCGGGTCCTGGCGCCGGAGGAGGACCTCGCCCGCGAGCTGGTCAAGTCACTGGATGCGGGTCAACGCAAGATGGGAATCCTCTCCTCGAGAGCGCCGGCCGACATCCTCAACGGGCCGGGAAGAACGCTCACCGGTCCGGAGGGGATCGGATACGCCCAGCTCGGCGAGCTGCAGCAAGCGCTCCTGGTCCGGCTGATCAAGGTGTACCTCGATCGCCACCGTGCCGACGCGGCCGCGGAGGAATGGGCGCGCATCGAGCGAGCGGGGCTGGCGACCGTGCGGTTTGCCTGGGCGGGCGGGCTGGAGCCGCGCCAGGGCCACTACTACCGGGTCCAGGGCCGCAGCTTCGTGCTCGAGTACGACAACACCCAGGACGGAGCGAACCATGTCCACACCGTCTGGCGGGACGCGGAGCGGGATTTCGGCGTGGACCTCCTGCGCGAGCATTACCTCGAGTCACATCGCGACGCAGGCAAGTGAGGACGCTGTCAGGCGACTCTTCCTCCAAGCCGCACGCGGAATGACCCTCGGTGAGAAGCAGCTCAGGCGAGGTTCTTCTTGAGGAAGTCGATCGTCCGCTTCCAGGCCAGGTCGGCCGCGGCGTTGTCGTAGCGCGGGGTGGTGTCGTTGTTGAAGCCGTGCTGCGTGCCGGGATAGATGAACATCTGGTACCGCACGTGATTCGCCTTGAGCGCGGTCTCGTATGCCGCGGCGCCGGCGGTGATCCGCTCGTCCTGCTCGGCGTAGTGGATGAGGAGCGGTGCCTTGATCTTCGCGACGTCCTCGGACCTGGGCTGGGCTCCGTAGAACGGCACCCCCGCCGATAGATCGGGCAGCCGCGTCGCCAGGAAATTGACGATCCCGCCGCCGACGCAGAATCCGACCACGCCGATCTTGCCGGTGCAGTCCGACCGTCCCTTCAGGTACTCGGCGGCCGCGACGAAGTCCTCGCGAACCTTCTGGGGGTCGAGCTTGCCGAACAGCTCGCGTGCCTTGTCCTCGTCTCCCGGGTAGCCGCCCAGAGGCGTCAGCGCATCGGGTGCGAAGGCCATGAACCCCTCGACGGCGAGCCGGCGAGCGATGTCCTCGATGTGCGGATTGAGCCCGCGGTTCTCGTGGACCACCAGGACCCCGGGGAGCTTGCCGGACGCGCTGGCTGGACGGACGAGGTAGCCGCGCATCTTGCCCTGGCCCTTCGGCGACGCGTACTCGACCATGGTGGCCTTGAGGCGCTTGTCGTCCTTCGGAATCTGCTGGGCCTCGGCGAAGCGCGGGCTCAGCGCATCGAGGAGCATCGAGGCGGTCATTCCCCCGACCGCGTACTTCGTGGCGCGCTCGAGGAAGCCACGGCGGTCGATGTCGCCGTGCACGTACCTGTCGAAGAGGTTCAGAACCTCCTGGGGGAAGTCGGCCGAGGTCTTGCGTTCCATTCGGGGGGGGCCTCCGGGACTGGCGCACCTTAGGCAAGGACGTCCCGAAGAACAGGGGGAGTCGACAGTTCATGCCTCCGGCGAACATCGCGCGGCCCGGCTGAGCTGACCGAGGCGCATCGACGTCCGAGCGCACGCTCCGGAGGCCCGCCGAGCTGCCGGCGAGCGCGGTCGGAGCGATTCTGGTCTGGGGCAATCCCTTCGTCCTGGCCTGGCGAGCGCTCCAGCCGACACGCCACCTTCCCGGACGTGCGTCCATTCCTGCCCGCCTGCGTTCTCCTCGTCTGTGCCGCGCTCGGCTGTCATCCCCGGGCAGCCGTCCCCGAAGCCTCGGCCACGGTTCCCGAAACCTCGTCCATCGCCGGTCGCTGCCCGCCGCCTCCGGCCACTGGAGACCACCAGCACGATTTCGACTTCGAGTTCGGGCGGTGGACCGCGAAGCTCTCCCGGCGTCTCCGTCCGCTCACCGGCTCCAACGAGTGGGTGGCCTACGAGGGCACGTCGGTGGTCCACCCGCTCTGGCAGGGACGGGCGAACGTCGGCGAGCTCGACGTGACCGGGCCCGCCGGGCGGATCGAGGGCCTCACGCTCCGCCTCTATGACCCCGCCTCGCGACGGTGGACGGTCCGCTTCGCCAGTAGCCGCGACGGCGACCTGACACCGGGACTGGTGGGCGGTTTCACGGCCGGCCAAGGCGAGTTCCTCGACCAGGAGACGCTCGACGGCAAGCCCATCTGCGCGCGCTTCATCTTCTCCGAGATCACCAAGGATACCTTTCGGTTCGAGCAGGCCTTCTCGCCCGACGAGGGAAAGACGTGGGAGGTGAACTGGGTTGCGACCTTCAAGCGCGTTCCCTGAGCGGGATCCAGGCTCGCGGTGAGCACCCGGTCACGGGCCTCCAGGCGCTTCAACCGAAGAAGACGCTGTCGCCGAGGACGTCCACCACCTGGTGCGCGATCCACGCCGGCCAGAGCGAGCGTTGCTTCAGCACCACCCAGCAGCCGGCAAGAGTGCTGACGAAGATCAAGACCCGCAGAGCCCAGTCATACTGGGTGTGCACCGCGGCGAAGAGCGCGCTGGTGATCAGCGCGGCGCCGACCCGGCTGGAGGTCACCCGGACTGCGACGGCGAACAGGAAGCCCCGGTAGATCCACTCCTCGTAGAAGTTGGAGAGCAGGTTGCCCAGAAACGACCATCCGCTCATCGGATGCCAGCCGAGCGCCGGACGGTCCGGTGGCATCGCGCCCAGCGCATGAAGGGCGAGCAGGGCTGCGAGATCGAACAGGAACAGCGCGATCCCGAGGCCCACGCCCCAGCGAATCACGCTCCCGGGCGCACCGCCGAGGACGCTTCGCGGCGAGGCCAGCCATCCCATCCGGGCGAAGACCCGCCACAGGCCCCAGCAGATCAGCGCGGTCACCGTGGTGTACAGCAGCGCATGCTCGACCGTGACCCACGGTCCCTGGAACGGCGGGTGATGAGCCCAGTCGCGGACCGCGCCGCGCCAGAGCTCGGCCAGCGCCTTGCCGCCCCACAGCGTCAGGGCCGCTCCGGCGACCAGCACCGCCCGCTGCCCCCAGGGAGCTGGCGCGGATGGAGGATCGTAAGCCGACGGATCTTCCCCCGCTGCGACCGTCTGGTGGATCCGAAGTAGCACCGCGGCCTCCCCAGAGCAGCACGCACGCCCCGGTCGTCGATTTCCTCTTCCCTGGGGTTCGTAGCCACCGGCGAAGATACGGCGGGCCGCTCGATCGCCGGATCGAGCGGCCCGCGTGGAAGAGCGCCGACCTGTCTCAGATGTCGAAGTAGAGCGCGAACTCCATGGGGTGGGGACGCAGCCGCACCGGGTTCACTTCCTTCTCCATCTTGAGGCTCATCCAGGTCTCGAGGACGTCCTCGCTGAACACGTCGCCCTTGAGCAAAAACTTGTGATCCTTGTGCAGGCAGTCCAGCGCCTCGTCCAGGCTCCCGGGCATCTTCGGAACGTCCTTCAGCTCCTCCGGCGACAGCCCGTAGATGTCCTTGTCCAGCGGGTCGCCCGGATCGATCTTGTTCTCGATCCCGTCCAGCCCGGCCATCATCTGGGCGGCGAACGCGAGGTAGGGGTTGCACGATGGATCGGGACTGCGGAACTCGAGGCGCTTCGCCTTCGGGCTCGGGCTGTACATGGGGATGCGGATCGACGCGCTCCGGTTCCGGCTCGAGTAGGCGAGGTTCACCGGCGCCTCGAACCCGGGCACCAGGCGCTTGTAGCTATTGGTGGTCGGGTTGCAGATGGCCGCCAGAGCGCGGGCGTGCTTCAGGACCCCGCCGATGTAGTAGAGCGCCAGCTCGCTCAGCCCCGCGTAGCCGTCACCGGCGAAGAGCGGCTTGCCGTTCTTCCACAGCGACTGGTGGGTGTGCATCCCCGAGCCGTTGTCCCCGAAGAGGGGCTTGGGCATGAAGGTCGCCGTCTTGCCGTGGCGCCAGGCCACGTTCTTCACGATGTACTTGAACCAGCTGAGGTTGTCGGCGCACTTCACCAGCGTGTTGAAGCGGAAGTCGATCTCCGCCTGACCCGCGGTGGCCACCTCGTGGTGCTGACGCTCCACCTCGATGCCGACGTCCGCGAGCACGCGGCACATCTCGGTCCGGATGTCCTGCTGGCTGTCGAGCGGAGCGACCGGGAAGTAGCCCTCCTTGTAGCGGACCTTGTAGCCGCGGTTGCCATCCTCCTTGCCCGTGCTCCACGCCGCCTCGCTGGAGCCGATCTCGTAGAACGAGGCGTTCGGCCTGCTGTCGAAGCGCACCTCGTCGAAGATGAAGAACTCCGCCTCCGGGCCGAAGTACGCCGTGTCCGCGATGCCGGTGGAGCGGAGGTACCTCTCCGCCTTGATCGCGATGTTCCGCGGATCGCGGCCGTACGGCTCCTTGGTGATCGGATCGCTGATGTTGCAGATGAGGCTCAGCGTCGGATCCTTCATGAACGGATCCATCACCGCCGTCGTCGTGTCCGGCATGACCAGCATGTCCGAGGCGTGAATCTCCGCCCAGCCACGGATCGACGAGCCGTCGAATCCCAGCCCCTCCTCGAAGATCTCCTCCTTCAGCTCGGCGAGCGGGATGGTGAAGTGCTGCCACAGCCCGACGAAATCCATGAACTTGAGGTCCACCATCACCGCGCCGCGGTCCTTGGCGAGCCCCAGGACATCCTTTGCTTTCATGCGCCCTCCTGGCGGCATCCACTGCAAACGTGTGCTGGCGGATAAAGCCCCAGACCGCAGCAAAATGGAATGCCGGTCTGACCCCCACCGGGCATGGCGTCTGTACCCCTCATTGAAACGAGGGCGGCAACTTCCTACGCTGTCCTCGTCGAGCCGCCATGGCCGAGCCGCCTTCTGACCGCGCACGCGACGTCCTGCACGCGATCATCCGCGAGTACATCGCCACGGGTGATCCGGTCGGAAGCCAGCAACTCGCCCGCACCTCGGGGTTCGAGGTCTCCTCGGCCACACTGCGCAACGTCATGGCGGACCTGGAGGACCTCGGGTACCTGGAGAAGCCGCACACTTCGGCCGGCCGCGTCCCCACCGACCGTGCGTACCGCTTCTACGTCGACACCCTGATCCGCTTGCGCGACCCGAACCCCCGGGACCGCGACCTCATCCAGCGGGGCATCCCCACCAGCGGGACGCCGCTCGAGGACGCCCTCCAGGGCGCCGGCCGGGTCCTGCACTTCCTCACCCGGCACGCCGGGGTGGTGGTGACCCCGCGGCCCACGTCCGGTACCTTCCACCGCATCGAGTTCGTCCGGCTCCGGGAGGGCCGGGTGCTGGCCATCCTGGTGGACCAGGACGCCCAGGTGCACAACCGCCCGGTGGCTCTGGATTTCGAGATGTCCCAGGAGGAGCTGGTCAGGGCCTCGAACTACCTCAGCGAGCTCCTGGAGAAGCTGCCGCTCGAGCAGGTCCGGGGGCGCATCGAGCACGAGCTGGCCCAGGACCAGGCGGCCTACGACCAGCTGATGGCCAAGGCGCTCAAGCTGGGCCTGCTGGCGACGGGCGTCCCGCCCACCGAGAAGATCTTCATCGAGGGCACGGGAAGCTTCCTCGATGCCCCGGAATTCGCGGATGTCGAGCGGATGAAGGGGCTGTTCCGGGCCCTGGAGGAGAAGACCCGCCTGGTGGCGCTCCTCGACCGCGTGCAGCGTGCGCGAGAGATGCAAATCTTCATCGGGCATGAGAGCGACCTGTCACCCGGCGGCGAGGTGTCGCTGGTGGCCACTCCCTACGGCCCGGCGGACCGCTCGGTGGGCACGGTGGGGATCATCGGACCGACGCGGATGAACTACCAGCGTGTCATCCCCCTGGTGCAGTTCACTGCCCAGGTTCTCTCCTCGGTTCTGGAGGACTAGGAGAAGCCCTGGACGCGTCCCTCCCGAGGCCGGAGCCACGCCCCTGGCTCCCGCTGGCCCTCTTCGCCACCACGCTGGTGACGGTCTTCATCACCTTTCTGCTCACCCAGACTGACGCGTGGACCGACACGGGCGCCATCCGGCTCAGCAAGGCGGCCGTGGTCGGCTCGCTCCAGTTCACCTTGGCGGTGGTGAGCATCCTCGGCGCGCACGAGCTCGGGCACTACGTGCTCGCGCGGCGACACCGGGTGAGCGCCAGCCTTCCCTACTTCATCCCGCTCCCGCTGCTGGGCTTCGGGACGCTGGGCGCGGTCATCCGCGTGCGTGACCGCATCCCCACGCGGAACGCTCTGGTGGACATCGGTGCCGCGGGCCCCCTGGCGGGATTCCTGGTCTGCCTTCCCTTCCTCGCCTGGGGCTATGCCCACTCGCGGTTCGCGCCGCTCCCCCCGACCGGCTCCACGGTGCTCGGGCCGATGTCTCTCTGGGGGGTCCTGCACCACGGACTCCCCCGCCTCGAGCCCATCATCTACGGCGACAATCTCCTGCTCCGGCTGCTGGAGCGAGTCTTCCTCGGTCCCCGGCCGCCGGGGACGGACGTGATCGCCCACCCCTTCGTGATCGCCGGCTGGCTCGGCTCGCTGATCACCATGCTGAATCTGTTTCCCGTCGGCCAGCTCGATGCGGGCCACCTCACTTACGCCCTGTACGGAAGGCGGGCGCGCGCCATCGGGTGGATCGCCCTCCTGCTGCTCGCCGGGCTGGCGGTCCTGGTCTCGTTCACCTGGGTTGCCTGGCTACTCGTCGTCTTCCTGGTGGTCGGGGTCAGGCACCCGCCGGTCACGCTCCCGGAGGACCCCCTGAGCGCCTCACGTGGGTGGTTGTGCGTGGCCACCCTCGTGGTGGCGGTGCTCTGTTTCCTTCCCGCCCCCTTCGTTGCGCTCCTCTAGACTCTTCGGTGTCCTCTAGACTGTCCGTCGCCCGTCCGAGCCTCCGGCGCGTACGGGCCTCTCCCCGATGAAAGTTCTCTGTCCTTCCTGCGAGCGCCTGGTCGAGCTGGTCGACCTGCGGGTCGAGAAGGGCGGGCTGATCGCGCGCTGTCCGGCGTGCGGGGCCGAGCAGCGCCAGGCGCTCCCAGCCCGGCCGGTGACGGTGCCCTCCCCGAAGGCGGCAGCGAAGGGGTCGGGCAAGAAGAAGGGGAAGAAGAAGGAGCCCGAGCGCCCGCCTCCCGACGAGGACCACAACGACGAGGGCCCCACCATCCTCCTCACGCCGAGCACGGCCGCGGTTCCAGTGCCGGTCACGCCACCCGGCAAGAAGAACGGATCGGAGAAGAAGGAGCCCGAGCGCTCGCGCTCCGATCAGAATGACGAGAGCGACGAGGGGCAGACCATCATCCTTCTGACGCCGAGCGCCGACGGGGTTCCGCTGGCGGTCGCACCGCCGGGGGCGGCCGCACCCCCGAGACCGGCGGACGTGGCTCGCTTCGAGTCGCCGGGGAAGCCGCCGGCGATCGCTCCGGTCACGCTGGCCGCGCCGCCGCCGGCCAAGCGGGTGGTGGATGCCGAGTTCGCGCAGCTGCTGGACCAGCTGGGCAACGTCCCGCCCACGACGCCACCCGCCCCCCAGCCTTCGTCCCAGCCCGCGCCACTTCCTCCGGCCCAATCCCCGAGGCCACGGAACACGGTCAGCACGCCCGTGGTGGTGCTGCCTCAAGTCGCGGGCGTGGTCCGCGGCTCGACCATCCAGATTCCTCCGGGCTACTGCCCGAAGTGCATCACTCCACGGACGACGCAGGCGCTCATCTGCAATGCCTGTGGCCTGGTGTTCGCCAATTTCCGGGCGGAGGAGCACCAGCCGTCGGCCGCCCTCGAGTCGGCGTGGCGCGGGCTGGAGGAGCGCTGGACCAAGCAGGAGGAGCACGAGAAGTTCCTCCAGATGGCGTTCAACATGGACGAGCTCGCGAGGGCCGGGCGGCTGTACCGCATCCGGCTCGCCGCGATGCCCGACGATGCGCAGGCGAAGGTCGCGCTGGAATCCATGGTGCGGATGGCGTCGACTGCCGCGACGGCCGCGGCGAAGACCGATCCGGGCGAGCTGCAGCGGAACCGGCGCAAGGTGCTGGCGGTCAGTGCGATGCTCTTCTTCGTGCTTCCGATTGCCGCGCTTCTCGTCAACTTCCTCCTGAAGGCAAGGTAGAGTGCTCCGACCGGGGTATCCCGTGCGCGTCGCCCGATCCTCTCGCTGCGGTCTCGGCCGCCTCGCCGTGCACAGGCCCGGGTCGGAGCACTGAGTGGACGAGATCGCCGAGGTCCTGGGCCCTGGCGGCCGGCTCTCTCGTGCGCTGGCGGGGTACGAGCACCGCCCAGAGCAGCTCACCCTCGCCCGTGAGGTGGCCCGAGCCTTCGACGAGCGCCGGATGCTGGTCGCCGAGGCGGGCACCGGCACCGGAAAGACGCTGGCCTATCTCGTCCCCGCCATCCTGAGCGGTCGCCGCGTCGTCGTCTCCACCGCGACCAAGAACCTCCAGGACCAGCTCTTCCACAAGGATCTGCCGCTGGTCCGCGACACGCTCGGCCTTCCTGTCAGGGCCACCCTGGTGAAGGGACGGGCCAACTATCTCTGCCTGCACCGGCTGGAACGGGCGCGCAGCGGCGCGCTGCTGGACTCCCGCGAGGACGCGGACGCGTTCGCGATGCTGCTCCGCTGGGCCGAGCGCACCGAGACCGGCGACCGGGCCGAGCTGATGCTCCCCGAGGGATTCGCCGGCTGGCGCCAGGTGTCGACCACTCCCGAGGGATGCCTCGGCACACGCTGCCCGCAGCATGGCTCGTGCTTCGTGACCCGGCTGCGGCAGGAGGCCGAGGAATCCGAGCTGGTGGTGGTGAATCACGCGCTCTTCTTCGCCGACCTCGTGGTGCGCACCGGGCGGGGGAACGGCGAGGGAGTGCTCCCCCGCTACGAGGCAGTCATCTTCGACGAGGCGCACGGGCTCGAGGACGCAGCCACCGAGTTCTTCGGCACCACGGTGAGCAGCAATCGCTTCGAGGAGCTCGCGCGCGATGCCCAGGCGGCGCTGCCGCTGGAGGACGCGCGGGCGGGCGTGCTCTCCGCGCTGGCGGTCAAGGTACGGGGCGAGGCCGAGGCGCTGTGGGCTGCGGCGCCACGGGCGGTGGGGATGACCGACGAGGGAACGGTGCGCCTCACCGCCCGCGCCTTCGCGCCGCTCGCCCGTCAGATCGAGGCGGTCCTGGAGGGGCTGGGGGCCCTCGGTGGGTTCGCCTCGGGGAACGAGGAGCCGGACCTCGGCGCGCTGGCCCGCCGCGCGGCGGAGCTGGGGGCGGAGCTCGACTTCGTCCAGCGTGCAGACGCCGAGGACCACGTCTACTGGGCCGAGGGCCGCGGGCGGGGCCTCTTCCTCCGCGCCGCGCCGATCTCGGTGGCCGAGGCGATGCGGGAGCGGCTCTACGGAACCGTGGACACGGTGGTCTTCACCTCGGCGACGCTCCGGACCGGGAGCTCCTTCGAGTACTTCTGCCGCCAGGTGGGCTTGCTCGACGCCGCGGGAGAGGCGGTGGCTCCGCTGACCCAGCTCGCGGTGCCTTCCTCGTTCGATTACGCGAGCCAGTCGGCGCTCTACCTGCCGGCCGATCTGCCCGAGCCCCGCGAGCCCGGGTTCGCGGAGGCCGTGGCCGAGGAGATCGCACGCCTGGTCGAGGTGACCGGCGGTCGCGCGTTCGCCCTGTTCACCTCGCTGCGGAACATGGAACGGGTGCATTCGATCCTCTCCAGCCGCCTGCCGTACCCGATGCTGCTCCAGGGCGAGGCGCCGAAGCCGGTCCTCCTCGATGCGTTCCAGTCGACGCCGAGCGTGCTCTTTGCCTCGGCGAGCTTCTGGGAGGGCGTGGACGTGCCGGGCGATGCGCTGTCGCTGGTGGTGCTGGACAAGCTCCCCTTCGCAGCGCCCACGCACCCGGTGGTGGCCGCGCGCATCGAGGCGCTGGAGAAGGCGGGTCGCGAGCCGTTCTCGAGCTACCAGCTCCCCGAGGCGGCGCTGGCGCTGCGGCAGGGATTCGGGCGCCTCATCCGGACCCGGACCGACCGGGGCATCGTGGCGCTCCTCGACGTGCGCGTCGGGAGGAAGGCCTACGGCCGGCAGCTGCTGGCGGGCCTGCCGCCGGCGCGGCGGTTCCGGGAAATCGGGCCGCTCGCCGAGTGGTTCCGGAACGGCGGTTCCGGAGCGAGCGGATGAACCCCGCCTGGAAGCTCTCATTCGGGCTTCTCCTGGGTGTCGCGCTCTCCTGCGCGGGAGGCGGTACCGGAGGCCGGGAGCAGTCAGTCGGCACCTCTGCTCCGCCCACCAGCCCGGGCGCCTTCGAGGTCCGGGTCTCGCATTCCGAACCTCGGTGCGAACGGATCGATCTCGAGGAGCGCTCAACCGCGGGGTGCTGGTGTCCCTACGGGTCCGCGTGCGACTGCGACGTGGTGCTCACGCAGGACAGCGAGGGCTGTGAGCTCACGCTCACGATCTCGCGGATCACGGGCGAACCCTGCTGCTCACGACTGGATGGCGGCGTCGGACGGGTCGTGGGAACCCCGATCGTTCATCCGTCGAAGACTCGCATCGGAAGGGGAGAGAACATCCGGCTGTGCTCGGCCTGGTTCCAGTGCCCGCGGTGAGCCCGCTGAGCCCGACGAGCCCTCCGCCACCGCCGGTGGGAGTCGACCACGCGGGCCGAGCCGTGACGTTCGCGGATCTCGGCGTCCTGGACGCCCGCCGGCGCGCTAGGGTCCGGCGCCCGTGCCAGGAGGGTCCTCGCCCGTGAAGCCGCGCCTCATCCGCCTGCTCCTTCCGCTCGGCCTCGCCGCCTGCGCCTCCGCGCCTCCGGCCCCGCCCACCACTCCGGCGCGGAGCGAGACGGCCGCGAAGGCCGCGGATGCGGTGGTCCGCCCGATGCCCTCCGGCATCGACGCGGCCTCGTTCGACGAGTCGGTGAAGCCCTGCGACGACTTCTACCAGTACGCCTGCGGCGGCTGGCTCGCTGCCAACCCCATCCCCGCCGACCGGAGCCTCTGGGGAACCACCGCGGTGCTGGCCGAGCGGAACCAGGCCATCCTCCGCGAGATCCTCGAGGCGACCGCGGCCGGAAAGCCGCCCGAGGGCACGCCCTACGCCGCCAAGCTCGGCGACTTCTACGCCACCTGCATGGACGAGGCGAAGCTGGAGACGGTCATGCCCGAGGTGAAGGCGCGGCTCGCCCAGCTCTCGCGCGTCTCCGGCAGCAAGGCCCTGGCCATCGAGGTCGCGCGCCTGAAGCGGAGCGGCGCCGAGGCCTTCTTCGAGTACGGGTCGATCGTCGACGCGAAGAAGTCCACCGACGTCATCGGTGCCCTGCGCCAGGGCGGGCTCGGCCTCCCTGACCGTGACTACTACGTGAGCGACACGCCGAGGATGAAGGAGATCCGGGAGGCCTACCGGGCCCACGTCGCCCAGATGTTCGGGCTCCTCGGCGACTCGCCGGCCGCAGCGGCGGCGAAGGCCGATCAGGTGATGGCGCTGGAGACGAAGCTCGCCCAGGCGAGCCTCGATCGGGCGGCCAGCCGGGACCCGATCAAGACCTACCACCGGATGCCCCGGGCCGAACTGAAGGCCCTGGGCAAGGGATTCGACTGGGACCGCTTCTTCACCGACGTCGGGACGCCGTCCGTCGACGCGATCGACGTGAAGCACCCGCCCTACGCGACGACGGTGGCCACCCTGGTGCGCGAGACGCCGCCGGCCCAGCTCCGGACCTACCTCGCCTGGACGTTCCTCCACTCCCAGGTGCTGGCGCTTCCGCGCCGCTTCTCCGAGGCGACCTTCGCCTTCCAGAGCAAGTACCTGACCGGAGCGAAGGAGGACCTTCCCCGGTGGAAGAAGTGCGTCGCCGCCACCGACGCCGCCCTCGGCGAAGCGCTGGCGGTGCCCTTCGTCCAGCAAACCTTCGGGGAGGACGGCAAGCGGACCACCAGGGCCATGGTCCAGGCCGTGGCCCGGGCATTCGATGCCAACCTCGACGGGCTCTCCTGGATGGACGCTGCGACCCGGGAGCGCGCTCGATACAAGGTGAAGAAGCTCTTCGAGAAGATCGGCTATCCCGACCGGTGGCGTCGCTACGACGAGCTGTCCACCGACCGGAAGAGCTTCCTCGGGAACCTGATGCGCGCCTCGGCGCACGAGATCGCGAGGGACCTCCGGAAGATCGGCAAGCCGCTCGATCGGACCGAATGGCGGATGACCCCGCCGACGGTGAATGCGTACTACAGCGCGTCGCTCAACGAGATGGTGTTCCCCGCCGGCATTCTCCAGCCGCCGATGTACTCGCGGGAGGCCACCGACGCGGTGAACTTCGGCGCGATCGGCATGGTCATCGGTCACGAGCTGACCCACGGCTTCGACGACCGGGGCCGGCTCTTCGACGGCGACGGGAACATGACCGACTGGTGGTCGCCCGAAGCGGGGAGAGCCTTCGTCGAGCGCGCTGCGTGCGTGAAGACCCAGTACGACGGGTACGTCTCCGTGGACGACCTGCACCTCAACGGGGCCCTCACGCTCAGCGAGAACGTCGCGGACCTCGGAGGGCTGAAGATCGCCTTCGCCGCGATGCAGGCCTGGGCCAAGGAGCATCCGGACCGCGTGGTGCGCGACGCCCGCTTCACCCCCGAGCAGCAGTTCTTCCTCGGTGCCGGTCAGGCCTGGTGTCGCAACATCCGGCCGGAGGAGCTGCGGCGCCGCGTCACCGTGGATCCGCACTCGCCCGCGCGCTTCCGGATCAACGGCCCGTTCTCGAACATGCCCCAGTTCCAGGCGGCGTTCGGCTGCAGGGCCAGCGAGCCGATGGTCCGCCGGACGCGCTGCGAGGTGTGGTGACGGTTTCCGCCGTGCGAGCTATCGCGCGGCGGCACGGAGCCCGGCGCCGGGGAACAGCTCGGCCGACTCGAGGTGCACCAGCGGGATGTCCAGCGTGCAGAGGAGCCCGGCATTCTCGTGCCTGACCTGGAGGACGTGGTCCCCGTGGTACAGGTGTTCGAGCCGCTGGCGCAGACGAACCAGCCGATCCGCCGCCTCGGTGACCTCGACCCCCGGCTGCGCGGTGGCCAGCTGGTGCAGGCGGACGCGCAGCCGTCCGTCCGCCACCGCCGCCGTGAGCTCCAGCGCCCCTTCCCAGGGGGACGCCGGCAGCTCCGCCAGCTGGAAGAGCGCCAGGGACGGAACCTCGGCGGTCAGCGCCTCGGCGGGGATGTCCACGCGGCTCCGCAGCCGCCCCGGGGCGCGGACCTGCTGCAGCGACAGGTAGGCCTGGAGGAACTCCAGCTCCTGCCGCAGCGTCACCCGCTCCTGTCCGAGCGTGGCCAGGGTCAGGCGGAGCACGTCGCTCAGCCGCGCGAGAAGCTGCACTGCCTGGGTCGAGGCACCCGAGCGGACGAACTCGGCGGTCGTCCGCAGCGTGTCCTCCAGCAGCTGCGGATGGAGCTGGACCCGCATCTGGTCCAGCTCGGCCCGGGCCAGCTCGGCCTCGATCCGGGCCGCGGACAGGGCTTCCTGCCGAAGCCTCCGCCGGAGCTCGATGGTTCCCAGGATGCCCACGATGGCCAGGTAGTTGATGCCCGGGCCGACGATGCCCTTGAAGTTCCGGAGGAAGACTCGCCCCATCGGCATCTTCCGCACCGTGGGCGGACCGGCGAAGCGCGAGACGAGTGCCTGCCCGGCGTTGATGTAGACCATCACGCCGACGAAGCCGGCGAGCAGCGCGCCGACCAGCACCGCCGGGCGCGCGCGGGCGGAGATCAGCCGTCGCACGGGTCGGCCGAGCAGGGCCAGCACCGGTACCCAGAGCAGCCAGGAGAGGACGGAGGCAAGCCGGTAGTCTGCCCGGAGATGGGAGGGCATCTCGTTCCGCATCTGGAGCCAGCTCAGGAGCCCCAGCACGGTCGCGCCCGCGAGGGCCAGGGCCCACCAGCGGACGAGGAACCACCCCTTCCGGGGCACGGCGCTGGGGGCGAGAACGTCCACGGCCTCCCTTTACCGCAGCTGCCGGATCCGTGCCTGCTGGCTGCGGGCGACCGGCAGCTCGGCCCCGGTGGCGAGCACCGCGACCAGGCCTCCGCTGCCCGTCCGCCGCAGCTCGCGAAGGACCCGCCGGTTGACGATGGCCGTCCGGTGGATGCGGACGAATCGCGTCGGATCCAGGCGGTTCTCGAGCGCAGCCATCGACTCTCGGTGCAGGTAGGTGCGGGCGCCCACGTGCAGCTCGACGTAGTAGTCCGCCGACTCGATCCAGTCGATCTCCTCGGCCTCGAGGAAGATGATCCGGCCGCGATCGCGCACCACGATGCGCGACGAGGGCGCGGTGACGAGTCCGGCCTCCACCGCCTTGGCCCGGAGCTGCTCGCCGAGGCGGGCCGCCTCCTCGCGGGAGAGCTGCTCCTTGGCCCGGGCCAGCGTCTCGCGGAACCGAGAGTCCTCGTAGGGCTTGAGCAGGTAATCGAAGGCGTGCACCCGGAAGGCCTCCAGCGCGTACTGGTCGTACGCGGTGCAGAAGACCACCATCGGGAGCGGAGCCTCCGCCCGCGCGAGGACCTCGAACCCGCTTCCCCCCGGCATCTGCACGTCGAGGAAGCAAAGCTGCGGGTGGGTCCGGGCCAGGAGAGCCACCGCCTCGTCACCGCTGCCAGCCTCACCCACCACCTTCACCTCGGGATCCTCGGCCAGCAGGATTCGCAGACCCTCTCGGGCCAGCGGCTCGTCGTCCACCACCGCCACCGTCACTGGCTCAGGCACGCACCACCTCCGGACCGCGGAAAGGAATTGCCAGCAGCGACTCGACGCCGCCCTCCATCCGGTTCGACACCCGGAAACGGTGTTGACCGGGGTACAGGTGCTGCAGGCGCGCTCGCACGTTGCGCAGGCCGACGCCGCCGGGTGACTCGGAGCCGGGGCTCAGCCCCACACCGGTGTCACGCACGCGGAGCACCAGCTGCTCGCCCTCGCGCACCGCCGCCACCTCCACCCAGCCACCGGCGATCGAGGGGGCGATGCCGTGTCGCACGGCGTTCTCCGCGAGCGGCTGGAGGACCAGGCTCGGCACCCTCGCCTCGAGGGTGTCGGGATCGATCCGCATCTGGATCTGCAGCCGGTCCGGGAAGCGGATCTGCTGCAAGGACAGATAGCGCTCGAGGAAGTCCAGCTCCTGCCGCAGCGGAACCTCCTGCTGCCCGGCGGTGGCCAGCGCCAGCCGGAGGAGGTCGCTGAGGCCGGCGATCATCCGCACCGCGGTCTCGCCCTCGCCCTTGCGGACCAGCATGGAGATCGCGTTCAGGGTGTTGAAGAGGAAGTGGGGATGCAGCTGGACGCGGAGCGCGTCGAGCTCCGCCTTGGCCAGCTCGGCCTGGAGCCGCGCGCCGGTCAGCTCCTGCGCCCGCAGCCGTCGCCGGAGGTCGATGGCGAGCAGCACCCCCGCGGTCATCACGTAGACCATGGTGTCCAGGAAGGCGCTCTTGGTCACCAGATCCAGGACCGCAGCTCCGTAGCTCATCTTCCGCAGGCTGTACGGCCCGATGACCCGCGACAGTGCCGCCAGGAGCCCTTCCTGGAAGAAGACGAGGCCCGCGCAGCTCAGCACGTGGAGCACGCCCACCCGGAGCAGCCCGTAGCGCTCCACCGTGAAGCGACGGACGACCCACGCCACGATGGGAGTCAGGAACGCCCAGAGAACCCAGCCCGAGTAGAACCAGAGGAAGCGGTTCGTGCCCCAGGCAGCGCCCTCCTGCTCCCAGGCCTTGGACTGCAGCCCCACGGCGACGCCGGGGATGGACCACAGGAGAAGGAGACCGGCGAACCGGCGCAGAGGGGCGAGCATGGGCAACCGCGGGGAGAACGTGCGTATCTACGGACGATTCCGTCGGCAACCCTGAGGCTGCAGCGAGCGAGGGAGCTCCCGCAGCGGACGGCGAATCCTCCGGACTACAGCTCCCGGGACATGAGGAGCCGGAGCTTTCCGGACTTCTTGCTCACGACCGTCGCGACCGTGGTGAACCCCGCCTTCCTGTAAAAGGCCACCGCCGGCGCATTGGCTGGATCTACCCGGAGTGCCAGGGTTTTCCGGTACATGTCCCGGGCGACCCCCAGGGCGTGGTCGAGGAGCGCCATGCCCACGCCCCGGTGCCGCAGCTCGGGCTTGACCACGATGTTCCGCATGTACGCCGCGCCGGCCACCGGCCCATCCCGCTCGACCGTGACGTAGCCCACGATCTGCGCCTGCAGGCGTGCCACATGGGTGAATGGACGGAGCTGGGTGATGGCCTGGAGGGACTCCTCCGGGGTCTCGCCCCGCCTGGCCCAGGGCTCCGAGGTGCCTCGCAGGGAGGCCACCGGCTGGAGCTCGGTCTCGCCAAGGGGAGCGAACTTGAGGGCGCCCGGGAGGTCGGCCGGGAGGCTGGCGACATCGAGCGGCGGCAAGGTCGGTTGCTCCGTCACTGTCTCCACCCGCTTCATCGTCATCTCCGCCACCCCCTCATACCTCCCGAGGATCCTAACCCCAGGCTTCGCATTCATGCACCTTCCGAAAATGAGGCCCCTTTTGTGGTCCAGGGTCGTACGGGTACTCCATTCTCGACGCCAGGCGGCCTCCTGTATTCTTCCGGGCTGACTCCTGCCCCGCCACCGCGGCGCGCGGCCGGAGCCTTGCCTCGTGCAACTCAACCACGGCCAGCGCGAACTGACGGTCAAGGTCGTCTATTACGGCCCCGGTCTCTCGGGGAAAACGACCAACCTCCAGATGATCCACGCCCGCACCGCGAGCGAGGGACGGGGAAAGCTGTTGACGGTCGAGACTCACGACGACCGCACCCTGTTCTTCGATCTGCTGCCGGTCTTCTTCCATACCAAGGGTGGCTACACCGTGAAGGTGAAGCTGTTCACGGTTCCGGGGCAGGTCATCCACAACGCCACGCGCCGCGTCGTGCTCCAGAACGCCGACGCGGTGGCCTTCATCGCCGACAGTCGGCGCAGCGCGGGCCAGGAGAACAACCAGTACTGGGAAAACCTCAAGGCCAACATGCGGGAGAACGGGCTCAACGCCGCCCAGGTCCCGATCGTGATCCAGTTCAACAAGCGCGATCTGCCGGACAGCAAGACCGACGCCGAGCTCGAGGAGACGCGCGCGCGGGGCAAGGAGCCGGTGATCGGTGCGGTGGCGATCCGCGGCGAGGGCGTGCTGGAGACGCTCTACGCGGTGCTCCAGCTGGCGTACCGGAAGATGGACGAGCAGGCGGGGCTGAGCCGGAACATCGGGCTGAGTGAGGGGGAGTTCCTGAAGCTCGTCTTCGCTCGCATGGATCTGGACGGCACGCAGGTGACCGACTGGCTGGCCTCGGCAGGAGGGCCGCCGTGACCGATGCCGCGGACAACGGCCGACCAGGGTTTCCGCGGGAGGAGACGCCCCGCCTGGATCAGCGGCCGGTGTCGGTCCTCGAGCGCCGGCTCACGCTGAGCGACATGCTCGACACCAGCACCTTCGCCGAGCTGGTGAAGAGCTTCGCCGAGCTCTACAAGCTGGGGGTCAAGGTCTTCGACGAGAAGGGCAACCGGCTCGCGGACATCAAGAGCGGCAACGGCGACTTCTGTGGCTACGTCTTCTCCTTCACCGAGGGGAAGCGCTGCTGCACCCAGACCGTCGCCCGGGTGAAGGACGGGCCGCTGGCCACGACGCAGAACGCGCGCGCACCTCACGCCGTCGCGGGGACCAAGCTGCACGGAATGATCGCCGTGCCCTGCTTCACCGGGTTGCGGTACCTGGTCCTGCCGATCCTCTGGGAAGGCGACGTGCTGGGGCGGGTGGTGTTCGGTCCCTTCGTGCCCGAGGAGCTCGGTGAGCTTCCGCCGACTCTCACCGATCTGACGCCGGGCATCGACCTGGCGCAGGCGGGCGCCTACCTGGCGAAGATCCGCCGGGCGCCCGAGTCCACCATCGTCAAGGTGCTGCTCCACTTCGCGCAGCTGCTGGAGACCTTGGTCGCCGCGGGGCAGAAGACCTTCCTCACCAGCCAGGTGCACATCGAGGCCACGCTGGAGAGCAACCGCGACCTGGAGGCGCAGAACAGACGGCTGGAGCTGATGAACGTCCAGCTCAAGGACATGGACAGGCTGAAGTCGAGCTTCCTGGCCACGGTGAGCCACGAGCTGCGCACGCCCCTGACCTCGATCATCGGCTACTCGGAGATGCTCTCCGAGGGGCTGGTGGGCTCGCTCAACTCGGAGCAGACGGACTACGTGCGGACGATCATGGAGAAGGGGGACACCCTGCTCAAGCTGATCTCCTCCATCCTCGACGTGACGCAGATCGAGGCCGGGAAGGTGCGGCTGACCTTCGAGCCGGTGAACGTCGGCGACCTGGTGTCCTCGGCCGTCTCCAGCATCAAGCCCCAGGCCCAGAAGAAGGGGCTGACCATCGATCTCAAGCTGCCTGCGCGCGCGGTGGAGGTCCGCGCCGATCGCGAGAAGCTTCGCCAGGTGATGGTGAACCTCCTCTCCAACGCCGTGAAGTTCACGCCCAAGGGCGGCTGGGTGCAGGTCCTGGTGACCGAGGTGAAGTTCCAGCCCGAGCTGGATGCCGACGGCTGGCAGTTCGTGGTCCAGGACTCGGGGGTGGGCGTTCCCGCCGACCAGCTGGAGAAGATCTTCCAGAGCTTCTACCAGGTGGACAACTCGAGCACTCGAGAGTTCGGGGGCGCCGGCCTGGGCCTGGCGATCGTGAAGAGCTACGTCGAGGGACACGGCGGAAAGGTCCGGGTGCAGAGCGAGGTCGGCCAGGGCTCGCGCTTCGAGGTGATCCTCCCGGTCAGCCCGCCGCCGCCCCGGGCGGTCATTGCCCCGCCGCTGTCCGAGCCCGCGCCGCCCGCGCCCCCGCGCTTCTGAGCCGGGTACGCTGTGACGATGGGCCCGGAGTTCCAGCTCATCGACGCCTTCGTGGCCGCGGCGGCAGCATCGCCGCGCGCACCCGCGGGCCCGGGCGACGACGCCGCGGTGCTCCGGCCCGGGCGAGGCGAGAGCTGCGTGACGGTGGACGCGGTGGTCGAGGGCGTGCACTTCCGCCGTGCGAGCAGCAGGCTGGAGGACGTGGGGAACAAGGCCCTGGCGGTCAACCTCTCCGACCTCGCAGCCATGGGAGCGAGCCCCCGGTGGGCGCTGGTGGCGCTCGGCGTTCCGCGCGGCTTCCGCATTGCCGATGCGCGGAGGCTGGGAACGGGGTTCGGCCTCCTGGCGCGTGAGACCGGGATGGCGCTCGTGGGGGGCAACGTGACCCGGGCGCCGGGTCTCTCGCTGACGGTCACCGTCGGTGGCGAGGTCCCGCGGGGCAGGTCGCTGCTGCGCTCGGGCGCGGGCCCCGGCGACGTCGTCTGGGTCTCGGGCGCTCTGGGCGATGCCCGGCTGGGGCTCCGTCTCATGGAAGCTCCGCGGAGCCCGGAAGCCCGGCGGCTTCGCGGGTCGCCCCGGCTCGCGCGGGCTGCGATGCAGCGGCAGCGTCGTCCGGAGCCACGGTTGGCGCTCGGGGCATCGCTGGTGGGCATCGCCTCGGCGTGCATCGACCTGAGCGACGGGCTGGCGCAGGACGCGGGACACCTCGCCGCGGCGAGCCGGGTAGCGCTCCATCTCGACGCTCGCGCGCTGCCGGTCTCCACCGCGCTCGCAGCGGCCTACCCCGAGCCACGGGCGCGGGCGCGCGCCGCCGCGACCGGCGGGGAGGACTACGAGCTGCTCTTCACCGCGCGTCCCTCGCGAGAGGCCGCGATCCAGAGGCTGGGCCGCCGGCTCGGGGTGCGCCTGACTCGCATCGGTGAGGTGCGCCGCGGCCGGGGAGTGCACCTGGCTGGGCTCGGCCGGAGTCGGATCGAGGGATTCGACCACCTCGCCTGACCCCGGCGGTCGTCGAGGACCATGCGCATCTTCCCGGCGGCCATGACCCGCTCCACGTCTCCTTCCTCGCTCGCTGCCGCCGCGCTCCTCGGCGTCGCCTCCGGGATGCGCTCCCTCCTGCCGCTCGGGGTGCTCTCCGTCACCCAGGGCAGCCCGAGGGGCCTGCAGGCGCTGCTCCTTCCGCTCGCGGCAACGGAGCTGGTCCGGGACAAGCTGCCCGGGACCGGGAGCCGGCTCGCCGCCGTCCCACTCGCGGCCCGGGTCGTCGCCGGTGGCCTGGGTGCCGCCTGGCTGACCCGGTCGCGCCATCCCACGGCACTCGTCCTCGCGGGAGCTGCCGGAGCCCTCGCCGGAGCGCTCCTCGGCTCACGCGCCCGGAGGCGTCTCCCTCACGCCACCGGGACGCCCGACCTTCCGTGGGCCGTCCTCGAGGACGTGACCGCCGCTGGGCTCGCCGCGACGGCCGTCCGACTCGCCTCCGCCTGACAGCATCCTGTCCCCGACAGCGGCGCCGAAGGTGCGTTCGCCCGGCTCACGAGCGCCCGCGTTTCCCCTCCCGCGAATCAGCACGGCGACTCACGCCGAGACCACCTGGATCGACCGGATGATCGCGAGCGAGGGACGGGTCGATCCAAGTGGTTTCGGCGTTAAGCTTCGTTTCCGGCAACCGTGAGGACGCGAGCGGCGTGAAATATCTGGTGACGGGTGGTGCGGGCTTCATCGGCTGCAACGCCGCACGGCGATGGATGGAGCGCGGGCACGAGGTGGTGGTCCTCGACGACCTGTCGCGCCGGGGGGCGGACAGCAACCTCGAGTGGCTTCGGAGCCAGGGCCGCTTCACCTTCGAGCGGGTCGACCTCCGTGAGGCATCCGCCCTCGACGCCGCCCTGGCCCGCCACCGCGACTCGCAGGTCATCCTCCATCTCGCCGCCCAGGTGGCGGTCACCACCTCGGTCACCGAGCCGCGACACGACTTCGAGGTGAATGCGCTCGGCACCTTCAACCTGCTCGAGTCCGCGCGCCGTCACGCTCCCTCCGCGGCGTTCCTCTACGCATCGACCAACAAGGTCTACGGCGGTCTCGAGCACGTGGGCGTGGAGCAACGCCAGGGGCGCTACGCCTTCCGTGACCGTCCCCGGGGCATCTCCGAGTCGGAGCCGCTCGACTTCCACTCGCCCTACGGCTGTAGCAAGGGGGCGGCCGACCAGTACGTCCGCGACTACGCGCGCATCTACGGCCTGCGCACCGTCGTCTTCCGCCAGTCCTGCATCTACGGGTGGCGCCAGTTCGGGGTGGAGGACCAGGGGTGGGTGGCCTGGTTCACCATCGCCGCGGTCACCGGGAAGCCGGTCACCATCTACGGCGACGGACGGCAGGTGCGGGACCTCCTCTTCGTCGACGACCTGTGCGAGGCCTATGACGCGGCCGTCGAGCGCATCGACCGGGCAAGCGGGCAGGTCTTCAACCTCGGGGGTGGCCCCGACAACACCCTGTCCTTGCTGGAGCTGGTCCAGCAGCTGGACCGGCTCACCGGCCGCCCGCTCCGCCCGGCCTTCGCCGGCTGGCGCCCGGGAGACCAGCCGGTCTTCGTCGCCGACGTGTCCCGGGCCTCGGAGGCCCTCGGGTGGCGTCCGGGGACCGGCGTCACCGAGGGCGTGGAGAAGCTCGCTCGCTGGGTCCAGGAAAACCGAGCCCTGTTCGCCTGAGCACCGCCGGCCCGTGTGGGGAGGGGTGTTCCCGGACGTACCGCCCCCTGTCCGGAATGTGAAATCCAGTCCGTCCTACGCCAGAATCGCCGCCCGACATGGCACTGGTGCCCCCGCCGACTCGCAACGGAACGGCTCGCCGTTCCGTGCTGGACGAGTTTCCCGCTGCCCGGACGAGCCGGCGGCCAGCGCCGGTCCGCAGGTTGGCGTCGGCGCTCGAGGACCGGGGACATCCGGTGTCGCTCTCGCTGCAGAGCAAGATCCTGGTGTCGCATTTCCTGCTGGCGATGGTGCTGGTGGGCACGCTGCACCTGGTCCGCAATGCCAGCTGGGCCGTGCAGGGCCTCGTGGCCGGAGCGCTGACGCTGGTCCTGGCGCTGCTCCTCCCCGCGGTGCTGGCCAGGGTCACGCGGCTGCGCTCGCTGAGCCGGAGCGCGCTCGACATCTCCCGCGGTGATCTGGCCTCGCCGGTCACCACCGAGCCCAGCCTGGGACGGGACGAGATCGACGAGCTGTCCACCGCCATCGGCAACATGCAGGAGAATCTCCGCGAGCTGGTGGGCCACATCCAGCACACCGCGGCGAGCGTCGCGGATTCGGCCAACGAGCTGGGGCGTTCGGCGGAGAACGTCAACGCCGCCACCACCGAGGTGGGCACCTCCATCAGCAAGATCGCCCTCGGCGCCGGCACCCAGTCGGACCTGGTGGCCCGGGCACAGAAGGTCATCGGGGAGATGGCGGGAAGCATCCAGCGGACCGCCCTCTCCGCGGAGGACGCCGCCCTGGCCGCCGGCGAGACCTCCGTGGCCGCCGAGCAGAGCAGCAAGGCGGCGCGCCTCACCGGCGAGAAGCTGAACAAGGTGTTCAGCCGGGTGGAGAGCTCGAGCCACGAGGTCTTCGCCTTCGGGGAGAAGACGCAGGAGATCTCGAAGATCGTCGACGTCATCACCCAGGTGGCTCAGCAGACGAACCTCCTGGCCCTCAACGCCACCATCGAGGCGGCCCGCGCCGGCGAGTACGGGCGTGGCTTTGCCGTCGTGGCCGACGAGGTGCGGAAGCTCGCCGAGTCCGCGGGGAGGAGCGCCGAGCAGATCAGCAAGCTGGCCCGGGACATCTCCGGTCAGTCGGTGGCGGTGGTCTCGGCGATGAAGCAGTCCATCGAGGAGCTCACCGAGGGCCGCGAGGACCTGGGCACCATCGTTCGCTCCATGGGGAGCATCACCGACACCGCCCGCAAGGGTGCGGAGAAGGTGCACCTCATCAGCCAGAGTGCCCGGGAGCAGCTCGCCGGCAGCGAGGAGATGGTCAAGGCGGTGGGCGAGATCTCCGAGGTCGCCGAGGCGAACGCCACCTCCACCGAGGCCGCAGGCGGCATCATCGAGGATCAGACCGCCGCCGTGGCCCGCATGACCTCTGCCGCCCAGGAGCTGAACAACCTCAGCCTGGAGCTGCAGAGCGTGGTCCGTCGGTTCCGGCTCGGCTCGTGAGCGCTCCGGGGCAGCCCGCCGCCCGAGGTGGGACGCCATCCGACCGTGGCCCCGTCCAGCACGTGGTCTTCCTGGTGGACGCCACCCGCTACGCCCTCCCGCTGAGCGCGGTGAGCCAGGTGGTGGTCCAGCCCGAGGGCCTGGTCCGCGTCCCCCGGGCACCCGTCCCGGTGCTGGGAGTGGTGAACATCCGGGGGCGCGTGGTCACCGTGGTGGACTTCGCGCTGCTCCTGGAGCTGCCGCCCCCCGCACAGCCACAGCGCAAGCTGATCCTCCTCGAGCGGGGGCGCCGGGACCTGGCGCTCAGCGTCACCGACGTCGAGGGATTCGAGACGGTGGAGAAGGTGTCAAGTCAGCCACGAGAGTCACGTGCCCCGGTGCGTGGAGTGACCCGGGTCAAGGGTGCCGCGGTGACGGTCCTGGACGCGGATGCGCTCGACATCGCGGTGACACACCTCTTCGACCGCGGCTAACATCCGTCACTCCGCAGCCCCCCGAGCCATGCCGAAGCGAGTCCTGATCGTCGATGACGCGGTGTTCATGCGGAACATGATCCGCGACATCTTCAGCTCCGGTGGCTACGAGGTCGTGGGCGAGGCCGCCCACGGCATCGAGGCCATCGAGAAGTACCGGTCGCTCAAGCCCGACCTCACCACCATGGACATCGTGATGCCCTACAAGAGCGGCATCGAGGCCACGCGGGAGATCGTCAAGGGCGACCCCAAGGCGGTGGTGGTCATCTGCTCGGCGCTGGGCCAGGAATCGCTGGTGATGGAGGCGATCGAGGCCGGCGCCGCGGACTTCATCGTCAAGCCGTTCCGGGCCGAGGACGTGCTGGCGGTGGTGAAGAAGGTGCTGGGCCAGACGCCCAAGGTGTAGCCCTGGCTGCGACGCTCGACATGTCCCGGTACCTGGGCCTCTTCGTGGCCGAGGCCTCGGAGCACCTCCAGGCGCTGGGGCGCGACCTGGTGGCCCTGGAGGGCACGCCGTCGGCCGAGACGGTGGACTCGCTGTTCCGTCACGCCCATTCGGTGAAGGGCATGGCCGCGTCGATGGGGCTCGAGCCCATCGCCCAGCTCGCGCACCGGGTCGAGGACCTGGTCGACATCGCTCGCCGGGTACCGGGCGCGCTGGGGCGCGAGCGGGTGGATCTGCTGCTGAGCACCACCGACGCGATGCTCGCGCTGGTGCGAGGCACCGGGGAGGGGAACGCGCCGACGCCCCAGCCCGAGCTGCTGGCCAGGCTCTCCGAGGCGGTGGTCGCGCTCACCGGCGAGCAGCCCCGCCCGACCAAGGTGGCCCGGGTGGATCCGCTCGCCCGTCCGGCGAGCCCCCCGCTGAGCGCGAGCAAGTTCGAGATCCGCTTCCGGATCCTCCCCGCCGCGCAGAGCCCGGGCCCGCGCGCCTTCCTCGTGTACAAGAAGCTCACCGGCCTCGGCGCGGTGACCCAGCTCCGCCCGCCGCTGGAGGACCTGCGGGCCGGGGCCATCCCCGACGGACGGGTGGCCCTGGTGCTGGAGACCGACGGTGGCCTGAACCCGGTGCGCACCGCGCTCGGCCTGGTCCCGGAGGTGGAGCTGATCTCCGCCGAGCCCGTGGTCGAGGCGCCGGCGGGGCCGCCCCCTCCCGCCGCGGGGCCCGTCGAGGCCGCGCGCACCGTCCGGGTCCGGACCGAGCTCCTCGACGACTTCCTGGAGATGGCCGGGGAGCTCCTCCTGGCCACCGCCCGCCTGCGGGACATCGGCCGGCGCTTCCCCGAGCACGAGCGGCCGGCGCTGGAGGAGGGCGTGGACCGGCTCCACGCGCTGGTGAAGGACCTGCACGGGAAGGTGATGGGCGCGCGGATGACGCCCGTCGCGGTGGTGACCGACCAGCTCCCCCGCGCCGCCCGCGACCTCGCGCGGAAGCGGGGCAAGGACGTGGAGGTGACGGTGACCGGTGCGGAGATCGAGATCGACCGTGCGATCCTCGACGCCGTCGCCGAGCCGCTGCTGCACGTGCTCCGCAACGCCGTGGACCACGGCATCGAGGCGACCGAGACACGGGTGGCCGCCGGCAAGCCTCCCCGCGGCCGGCTGCGCATCTCCGTCCGGCGTACCCGCGAGCGAGTGGTGATCGAGCTGGAGGACGACGGGCGGGGCATGGACCCGGAGAAGCTCCGCGTGGCCGCCGTGGCCCGGGGCAAGCTCTCTCCCGAGGCTGCGGCCCGCCTCTCCACCCGCGAGGTGCTGCTCCTGGCCTGTCTCCCCGGCGTCTCCACGGCGACCGACGTGGACGACGTGAGCGGCCGCGGCGTGGGCATGGACGCGGTGAAGCGCTCCGTGGAGTCGCTCGGAGGTGCGCTGGAGCTGGACTCCCAGCCCGGCCGCGGCACCCGGGTCACCCTGCGGTTGCCGCTCACGGTCGCGGTGGTCCAGCTGCTCCTGGTCCGGGCCGGCGGCGAGGTGCTGGGCCTTCCAATCACCAAGGTGCTGGGCGCGGTGGAGCTCCCGGAGAGCGCGCTGCAGCGCTCGCCCTCGGTGGACCTCCTCGCCTACGGCCAGCAGCTGGTTCCCGCCCACGACCTGGCGCGGCTCCTCGAGCTGCCGCACGGGCCTCCTCTCCGGGCTCGCCCCTGGGTGGTGATGGAGTCCGAGGACGGCACGGTGGCCCTCGGCGTCGAGGCGCTGCTCGGACAGGAAGAGGCGGTGCTCAAGGCGCTCTCCCGCCCGCTGGACCAGGTCACGGGTCTCGCGGGAGTCACCATCCTCGGCAGCGGGCGCCCGGTGTTCATCCTCGACGTTCCGAGGCTGCTGGCCTGATGGCGGAAACCGAGCGGGTTGACCGGCCCTCGCTGGCCCTCGCGCCCGATCCCGGCGTCGCTCGTCGGTCACGGGACCCGAGCCCCGCTCCCTCCTCGCTTCTTGGCCTCGGCCGCGATCGCGGCGCGATCTTCCGATCAACCCACTCGGTCTCCGCCATGATGGCGAAAACCGAGTGGGTTGACTGGCCCTCGCTGGCCCTCGCGCCCGATCCCGGCGTCGCTCGTCGGTCACGGGACCCGAGCCCCGCTCCCTCCTCGCTTCTTGGCCTCGGCCGCGATCGCGGCGCGATCTTCCGGTCAACCCACTCGGTCTCCGCCATGAGGCGACGGCTCTTCTGAATGCTCGCCCTCGCGGTCCGCCTCCTGCTCCTCGGAACCCCGGTGCTCTCCGAGAGCGACCTGCGCGTCGTCGAGCGGCTGGCGTGGCGCGCCGGCGTGCCGAAGGGGGCGGTCGAGTCCCTCTCCACCGACGTGACCGGGGACGGCGCCCCGGACGTGGTCCTCCTCACCCGGACCGCCGACCGGCTGGTGCTCTTCGTCGCCGAGGGGCCGGTCTCGCCGGTCGGCCGGTGGTGGCGGGTGGACCTGCACCGCGGCACCGAGGCCGGCGAGCTGTGCGTCCCCGCCACCGCCGCGCGTGTCCTGATCGAGGACCACGGCGTGGTGGCGCACGCCCTGGAGTGCGATCGCGAGCAGACCGGCGCCTGTCCCACCCCACGCGGCCGGGCGCTCCGTGTGGAAGCCTCCCCGGCGGCCCGCTCGCGGGCTGGCGCCGCGCAGGTCCGCTGCCCCGCGGTGCACGTCTTCTTCGACGGGAGCGATTTGCGCTTCTGGTCCGGCGCCGCCCGGGCGGACGCTCCTCAGGCCAGCATTCCCGCCGGGCCGTTTGCACCATAGGGTCAAGGCCATGCCCGCCGAGCTCACCGAGGCCCAGGCAGACGCGCTCCGAGAGCTGACCAACATCGCGGCCGGACACGCCGCGCGGGCGCTGTCCACGCTGCTCGGGGGCGAGAAGTTCGGGCTCTGGCCGCCGCTGGTCCGCCACCTGGACCGTCCCCAGCTCACCGCGCTCCTGGGAGGCAAGGGTGCGCCGCTCACCGCGGTCAGCGCCGAGCTCCGGGGCGGCGTGGGAGGCGCGATGGCCCTGGTGTTCACCGAACCGCACGTGCAGACGCTCACCTCCCGGCTGCTGGGAGCCGCCGGCCAGCGCTTCCAGACGCCCGAGGTGGCGCTGCGGGACGCGGCCAATCTGGTCTACGCCGCGGCCCTCGACGCGACGGCGCGACTTTCGGGCGTCCGCGCGCTGCACTCGGTGCCGGTGGTCGGCGAGGGCCCGGCGGAGATGATTGCCCGGATGTGCATCCCTGCCGAGCGGGGCTGGGTTCTGGAGGCCGAGCTGTACGCCTCGCCGCTCTCGGGCCGGTTCCTGCTGCTCCCCGACGAGCCCGGGCTGACGACGTTCCTCCGCGGGCTGAAGATGGCGTAAGCCACGGTCCTGCCCGTGGACCCCACCCGCCTGAGAAGGCTGCTCGAGGACGTCAAGCGTGGCCGCGCCAGCGTGGACGAGGCCGCGCGCGCGCTGGCCGATCTTCCCTTCGCCGAGCTCGGCTACGCCACGGTGGACACCCACCGGAGCGTGCGCTTCGGGTTTCCCGAGGTCGTCTACGGCGAGGGGAAGCCCCCGGAGCAGATCCTGGGCATCGTGGAGGTGCTGGTCCGGCGGAAGCAGCCGGTGCTGGTGACCCGGCTCACCGAGGAGAAGGCGGCCCCGCTGCTCCAGCGCTGGCCGCGGGCGCGGTGGCACTCCCAGGCGCGCATCTTCCACCTCCCGCAGGGACGCCCCCGTGCCGGACGGGTGGCCGTGACCTGCGCCGGCACCAGCGACGTGCCGGTGGCCGAGGAGGCGGCCCTCACCGCCGAGGCCATGGGCGCCACCGTGGCCCGCATCTACGACGTGGGGGTGGCCGGCCTGCACCGCCTGCTTCGCCGGCGGAGGGAGATCCAGGAGGCCCACGTGGCCATCGCCGTGGCCGGCATGGAGGGAGCCCTCGCCTCGGTCGTTGGCGGACTGGTGGGCATTCCGGTGGTGGCGGTGCCGACCAGCGTCGGCTACGGAGCGAACTTCAAGGGCCTGTCCGCGCTCCTCACCATGCTCAACTCCTGCGCCTCCAACGTCGCCGTGGTGAACATCGACAACGGGTTCGGCGCCGGGTTCTACGCGGCGCTGGTCAGCCGGAGCGTCACTCGCCGGGGTCGGGGCCGATGAGCAGCGTGCTCTACCTCGAGCCGGTGGGGGGCATCGCGGGGGACATGTTCCTCGCCGCCATGCTCGACCTGGGGGTGGACGCCCGTGCGCTCGAGCAGGGGCTGCGAACCCTCGGGCTCGACGGCTGGGGATTGGAGGTGACCCGGGCGGTGCGCCAGGCCATCTCCGGCGTGCACCTCAACGTGGCCCTCTCCTCCGAGGTGCCGCACGTGCATCGCAGGCTGAGCGACATCCTCGGCCGGATCGACGCCAGCGGGCTGCCGCCACGGGCCAAGGCGCAGGCCCGCGCCGTGTTCGAGGTCATCGGCCGCGCGGAGGCGAAGATTCACGACGTGTCGCTGGAGTCGGTCCACTTCCACGAGGTGGGCGCCGTCGACAGCATCGTCGACGTCTGCGGCGCGGCCCTGGCGCTGGAGCTGCTCGGACAGCCGGAGGTGGTCTCCGCGCCCCCGCCGCTCGGCAGCGGGATGGTGGAGACGATGCACGGGCGCTTCCCCGTGCCCGTTCCGGCCACGCTGGAGATCCTCCGTGACCTCCCGGTGCGCTTCGAGGGGCAGGGCGAGCTCACCACCCCCACCGGCGCGGCGCTGCTGCGGGCCCTGTCCCGGCCGGGCCCGCCTCCGGCGATGCGACTGGAGCGCACCGGCTACGGGCTGGGGCGCCGGGAGCTGCCCGACCGGCCCAACGTGCTCCGGGCCACGCTGGGCACCCCGGTCGAGGCGGCGGGCTCGGACGTCTGGGAGCTGGCGGTCACCCTCGACGACGCGACGCCCCAGCTGCTCGGGTACCTGGTGGAGACCCTGCTCACCCACGGGGCGCTCGACGCCTGGGTGGCACCGGTCACCCTGAAGAAGAGCCGCCCCGGCCACGTGCTCTCGCTGCTCGTCTCCGGGACGGAGCGCGAGGCGGTGGTCCGCCGGCTCCTCACCGAATCCCCCACGCTGGGAGTGCGGGCCTGGCCGGTGGAGCGAACTGTGCTCGACCGGGCACACGTCGAGGTGGAGACTGCGCACGGACCGGTCCGGGTGAAGGTCGGAAGCCTGGATGGGGAGACCCTGAACGCCGCGCCCGAATACGAGGATGTCCGTGCCCGGGCCGAGGCCGCCGGCATCCCCTTCAAGCAGGTATGGGCCGAGGCTCTGGCGGCGTACGCTCGCCGCCGCTGACGTGACATTGCCCGGGGTCGACCCCCGGGCCGATACCGGAGGACGAGATGCCCGAACAGAACTGGGACGAGCGGCTGGTCGAGTACGTGCGGAAGACCGGCGAGGACCTGAAGCGCACCGGTGAGGAGTTCCTGGAGCAGACCCAGAGGACGTTCGAGGACCTCCGGGACCCGGCCCAGCAGGAGCGCTGGAAGTCGCGTGTCGGGGAGCTGCGCACCTGGGCGATGTCCAAGTTCGAGGAGGCGAGGAGCCGGGCCGAGGACGCCCTGGGCATCGAGCGCCCGAAACCGGCACCCATCCGGTCGACCAAGACCCGCCGACCGGCGACCAAGAAGGCGAAGAGCGCCCCCCGGACCACACGGAAGCCGGCCGGAGGGGGTAAGCGCGCAAAGGGGCGCCAGCGCTGAGGAGGCCATCTCCTCCCGTCCATCACCTGTGACACAATCTGAAGTTCCGGTGAGTTCAGAGTCAGGCAAGTTCTCCACGGACATCGGCGAGGAGGTCATCGCCGCGGCGCTGGAGAGCGTGGAGAAGCAGCGCGAGGCCGCTGCCGTCGGCGAGGCCGGCGCGGAGGTGTCGGTCGCGACTCCGGACGGCGCTCCCGAGGACGAGCTGGCCGCGCTGCGGGCTCGGGTCGAGGCGCTCGAGGCGCGCGAGCGCGAGCTCACCGGCCAGATGGACCAGGAGCGCGAGCGCACACTCCGGGCCCTGGCGGACCTGGACAACGCGCGAAAGCGGGCCCAGCGGGAGCGGGAGGAGGTCGTGCGCTACGGGCTGGAACGGGCCTTGAAAGACCTGCTCCCGGTCATCGACAACCTGGACCGGGCGCTCGATCTGGGCGACCGGACCGGGAAATGGGACGGACTCTCCGAAGGCGTGAGGATGACACGCAAGCTCCTGGAGGACACGCTGGCCAGACAGGGCCTCAAGGCGTTCAGCGCCCGCGGAAGGCCGTTCGACCCACACCTGCACGAGGCCATGGGCCACGAGGAGAGACAGGACCTGCCGCCGAACACGGTGAGCACCGAGGTGCTGCGCGGCTTCACCCTGCACGACCGGCTGGTGCGCCCTGCGCTGGTCATGGTCGCCCGCCCGCCGGCAGCCGCGGCCGCCGCCGAGGAGCCCGCGGTGGCAGATGACGCCCCGGCGTCGCCTGAAACGGAAGTTTCGGGGGGGAACAGCTAGAGGCCATGGCGAAGGTCATCGGAATCGACCTCGGAACGACCAACAGCTGCGTCGCGGTGATGGAGAGCGGCGAGCCGGTGGTCGTTCCCAACAGCGAAGGGAGCCGCACCACGCCATCCATGGTCGGCTTCACCGAGAACGGTGAGCGGCTGGTGGGGCAGATCGCCAAGCGGCAGGCCATCACCAACCCCGAGGCGACGCTCTACGCCGTGAAGCGGCTCATCGGCCGGAGGATCGAGGCGGCGGAGACGAAGAGGGCCATCGCCCTCAGCAGCTTCAAGGTGGTGCCCTCGCCGAACGGGGACGCCTGGGTGGACGTCCGCGGAAAGCTGCTCAGCCCCCAGGAGATCAGCGCCCAGGTCCTGCTGAAGATGAAATCCACCGCCGAGGATTACCTCGGCGAGCCGGTGACCGAGGCGGTCATCACCGTCCCCGCGTACTTCAACGACAGCCAGCGCCAGGCCACCAAGGACGCCGGGCGCATCGCCGGGCTGAACGTGCTTCGCATCATCAACGAGCCCACCGCCGCCGCGCTGGCCTACGGGATGGACAAGGAGACGCAGGGCACCAAGACCGAGCGGGTGGCGGTGTACGACCTCGGCGGCGGCACCTTCGACATCAGCATCCTGGAGCTGAACGGCGGCGTGTTCGAGGTGCGCAGCACCAACGGCGACACCTTCCTCGGCGGGGAGGACTTCGACCAGCGCATCATCGACTGGCTGGCCAAGCGGTTCATGGAGCAGACGAAGATCGATCTGCGCAACGACCGGATGGCCCTTCAGCGCCTGAAGGAGGCCGCCGAGCGGGCCAAGCACGAGCTCTCCAGCGCGCCGGACACCGAGATCAACCTCCCCTTCATCGTCGCCGACGCGAGCGGGCCCAAGCACCTCACCGACACCATCGACCGCCAGACGCTCGAGTCGCTGGTCATGGACCTGGTGGAGAAGACGCTCGAGCCCTGCCGCATCGCGCTCAAGGACGCGGGGCTCACCACGCAGGCCATCCATCAAGTGCTGTTGGTGGGCGGCATGACCCGCATGCCGCTGGTCCAGCGGCTGGTGAAGGAATTCTTCGGCAAGGAGCCCCACAAGGGCATCAACCCCGACGAGGTGGTGGCGATCGGTGCGGCCATCCAGGGCGGCGTGCTCAAGGGCGAGGTGAAGGACGTCCTGCTGCTCGACGTCACGCCACTGTCGCTGGGGGTGGAGACCGCCGGCGGTGTGGCCACGCGCATCATCGACAAGAACACCACCATTCCCTGCAAGAAGAGCCAGGTCTTCTCCACCGCGGTGGACAACCAGCCGCTGGTCTCGGTGCACGTCATCCAGGGCGAACGCGAGATGGCCGCGGACAACAAGACGCTGGCCCGGTTCGAGCTGGTGGGCATCCCTCCCGCGCCCCGCGGCGTGCCGCAGATCGAGGTCTCGTTCGACATCGACGCCAACGGCATCGTTCACGTGAGCGCCAAGGACCTCGGCACCGGGAAGCAGCAGCAGGTCCGGGTGGTGAGCAACTCCGGCCTCAGCGAGACCGAGATCCAGCAGATGGTCAAGGACGCGCAGACCAACGCCGCCGACGACAAGCTCAAGCGCGAGCTGGCCGACCTGCGAAACAACGCCGAGGGGCTCATCTACACCACGGAGAAGAGCCTGGAGGAGTACGCCCACGTCGTCACCCCGAACGACGTGAGCGAGATCCGGGCCGACGTCGAGAACCTCAAGGGCCTCATGAAGCAGGAGGATCCGGCGAAGCTGAAGGAGGCGCTCCAGCGGCTGGAGAGCAGCGCCTACCGGATCGCCGACGCCATCTACGCCGACCAGGCCAAGTCCTCGGCCTAGGCCTCGGGGAGAGCGAGGGGGAGGATCTCCCGGTCTGACACCCGGAGGAAGCGCCACACCAGCGCCACCGCCACGGCCGTGAGCCCGGCGGCGAGCCCCCACCAGATCCCCACCACTCCCCAGCGCAGGTGGAAGCCGAGCAGCAGGGCGAGGGGGAGCCCGATCAGGTAGTGGCCGATCACGTTGGCGGTGAAGGTGAAGCGGGCCTCCCCCGCTCCCCGGAGCACGCCGGCGCCGACGCCCTGCACACCGTCGGAGATCTGGAAGACTGCCGCCACGGTGAAGAGGGGGATCGCCAGCGCCGCGATGGCAGGCGAGTTGGTCATCGTGGCCACGATGGGTCCGGGGATGAGGAGGTAGGTGACGGCGGCGACCCCCATGAACGCCGCGCCGGCCGCGAAGGCGAGGAGGCCGGCGCGTCGCGCGCCTGGCGTGTCGCGGGCACCGACGGCCAGCCCGACCCGGACGCTCCCCGCGTTGCCGATGCCCATGGCGAAGGTGAAGGTGACCGAGGAGTAGGTGAGGGCGATCTGGTGCGCGGCAAGGCTCTCCGCTCCGAGCCGACCGGCGAGGAAGCCGGCGAGCGCGAAGATCCCCACCTCCGCGCCGAAGTGGAGCCCGATGGGCACGCCGACCCGGAGGATGCGCCGCTCGTCCTGTGGTAGCCGCCGGTGGAGATCCGGGGGGGCCCGCGGAAGGGGAACGTGGCGGATCACCCAGGCGAGAAAGAGGACCTCGCTGATCTGGACGAGGCTGGTGGCCAGCGCCGAGCCGCCCGCGCCCATCGCCGGAACCCAGCGCAGCGGGCCGGTCCACGCCGGGAGCCGCGCCCCGCCGAAGACCAGCAAGAGATCTCCGAGGAGGTTGAGCACGTTCGCCAGTACCGTGGCCCAGAGCAGCGCCCGGGCGGCGCCCGCGGCCTGGACGTAGCCACGCTGGGCGTAGAACACGAGCAGCGCCACGATGCCTGGCAGGCGCCACCAGACGTACTGGCGCGCCGCCTCCGCCACGTCGGGCGCGATGCCCAGCGGCTCGAGCAGGTAGGCCAGGGCGAGCGTGGGGAGCACCAGCACCGCGCTCGCCGCGAACGCCACCCGCAGGGCCTGCCAGTAGAGGCGGCGCGCCCGAACCTCGTCGCGCGCTCCGAGGGCCTGGCTGATCAGCGGGTCCGCTCCCATCAGGGTCCCGATGCCCACGATGCACATGGTGAACACCACGGCGTTGCCCAGCGCGGCGCCGGCCAGCTGCACCGCCCCGGCCCGCCCCACGACCGCGGTGTCCACGAGGCCGAGCATCGCCTGACCGGCCTGGGCCAGGGCCAGGGGCAGCGCGAGCCGGACGAGGATCCGGAGCTCTTCGCGCGAGCGCACGGGAATGGGCGACGCGGGCGACATGGGAAGCGCCCCTCATGGTCCAGCTGCGACCCGGCTGTCCACTTGCGGCGCGGGCTGAGGTCCCGGCAGCCGAGCCGGTTTCCCAGGCACTCGGTGCTCGCCAACCGGGGGCCCTGGTCGCCCTGAGCGAGGGCTGGGTCGAGGACTGCGGCGTCCCGTTGAGCTAAGGGACAAGGGACATGCGTGGTCCCAAGAGCTCGGCCGGGAAGGTCGTCGCCTGCGCGCTGGGCGCGGTGGCGGTGTGGTTCCTCACCATCGCGGTGGGCTTTTCCCCTCGGCGGAACCTCCCCGCCACCGTCGGCCAGGTGGTGTTCGAGGTCGTCTGGCTGGCCTTCCCCGGCCTGGTGGTGGGCGCGTTCTGGGCCTCGCGCGGCCCCCGGGGACGCTTCCCGCTCTTCACCGCGCTGGTCACCGCGGGGGCGCTGGTCTGGGCGGCGCACGACTTCGACATCCAGGCCGACCCGCTGGCCGCACTGACCATCGTGTTCGCACCCCTGGTGGTGGCCGGCATCGCCATCGGGGGGATCCTCCTCACCCTCGGGGTCGAGTATCTCCGGCGCCGGGCCGGGAGGCCCGACGCTTCACCTTGACCGTCCTCGGACAGTCCACCTACAAGACCGCGGCTTGCTCCCTCGACGTCACGAGGTCCCCATGCGCTCTGCCCTCGCCGCAGTGCTGACCAGCTGTGCCCTCGCCCTCGTCGGCTGCGAGAAGAAGGCCTCGGCTCCCCCCGCCCCCTCCGCCCCCAGCGGCGGGACCGCGGCGGCACCTGCCGGAGGAACGCCCGGCGTCACCGGCGACACCATCCTGCTCGGCGAGGTGGGCTCGCTCACCGGCTCGGAGGCCACCTTCGGCATCTCCACCCGGAACGCGATCGACCTCGCGATCCGCGAGGTGAACGCCGCCGGCGGGGTGAAGGGCAAGAAGATCGAGATCCGGGTCTACGACAACCAGAGCAAGCCCGAGGAGGCTGCCCAGGCGGCCAACCGCCTCATCAACCAGGACAACGTGCTCCTGATCCTGGGCGAGGTGGCCAGCAGCAACTCCATGGCCATGGCCGAAAAGGCGCAGCCGGCCAAGGTGCCGATGATCTCCAACGCCTCCACCAACCCCAAGGTGACGGAGATCGGCGACTACATCTTCCGCGTCTGCTTCATCGATCCCTTTCAGGGCTACGTGATGGCGAAGTTCGCCCACGACAACCTCAAGCTCAACAAGGTGGCGGTGCTGCGCGATCTCGGCTCGGCGTACAGCCAGGGCCTGGCGGACGTCTTCGAGCGCAAGTTCAACGAGATGGGCGGGAAGATCGTCGCCCGCGAGACCTACACCAAGGGGAGCACCGACTTCCGCAGCCAGCTGACCGCCATCAAGCGCGCCTCGCCGGACGCCATCTACATCCCCGGCTACTACAACGACATCGGGCTCATCGCCCGGCAGGCCCGCGAGCTGGGCATCACCGCGAAGCTGATGGGCGGCGACGGCTGGGACAGCGAGAAGCTGTTCGAGCTCGGCGGGTCGGCGATCGAGGGCAGCTACTTCAGCAACCACTACAGCCCCGACGACCCCAATCCCCGCATCCAGAAGTTCATCGCCGACTACAAAGCGGCCTTCGGCTCGGTCCCCGACTCGCTGGCGGCGCTGGGCTACGACGCGGCGATGGTGGCGGTGGACGCCATCAAGCGCGCCCCCAGCTTCGACCGGGCGGCGATCCGTGACGCGATCGCCCAGACCAAGAACTTCCCCGGGGTGACCGGCACCATCACCCTGGATGACAAGCGCAACGCGACCAAGCCCGCGGTGGTCCTCGAGGTCGGCAAGGGCAAGACGAAGTACGTGGCCACCATCGCCCCCTGATGTCGGACTTCGCGCAGCACCTCATCAACGGGGTCGCCGCCGGCACCATCTACGCCCTGGTGGCCCTGGGCTACACGATGGTCTACGGGGTGCTGAAGCTCATCAACTTCGCCCACGGCGACGTGATGATGGTGGGCACCTTCCTGGGCTACGCCGTCGCCCAGAAGCTGGGGTACGAGCACCAGTCCTCGCTCTGGGGAGTCCTGTTCATCTTCCTGGCCGCGATGGGCGGTTGCGCGGCCCTGGGGTTCGTCATCGAGCGGTTCGCCTACCGTCCGCTCCGGGACAAGCCGAGGCTGACGGCGCTGATCACCGCCATCGGCATCTCCTTCACCCTGTCCTACGGATTCCAGCTCGACATCGGACCGCTGCCCGGCGCTGCACCGCGTGCGTTTCCGGAGGTCATCCACCCCCGCGAGTGGCTCATCATCGGCGATCGGGCGGTGGTCATCTGGAACTGGCAGGTCATCAGCCTGGCCATTGCCATCGGTTTGATGCTGATCCTCCAGGGCCTGGTCTACCGGACCCGGTTCGGCCGCGCGATGCGCGCCGTCTCCTTCGATCACCGGACGGCGGCGCTGATGGGCGTCCCCGTGGACCGGATCATCGCCCTCACCTTCATGCTGGGGAGCGCGCTCGCGGCGGGCGCGGGCATCCTCTACGCGATCAAGGACACCGCCATCCAGCCGCTGATGGGACTCTACGTGGGCCTGAAGGCCTTCGTCGCCGCGGTCATCGGAGGCATCGGCAACGTGCCTGGCGCGGTGGTGGGAGGGCTCCTGCTGGGGCTGGTGGAGGAGTTCGTCGTCGGCTACTCGTCGAGCAGCTGGCGTGACGCGGTGGCCTTCGGCTTCCTGATCGTGGTCCTGCTCGTCCGGCCGGGCGGGCTGTTCGGCCGCGTGGCGGCGGAGAAGGTGTAGCGATGCCCGGCTGGCTCCGGGGGGTCCTGCCGGTACTCATCGCCATCGCGGTGCTGGCGGTCCTCCAGCTCTTGCTCGGGGACCTGCCGTTCTTCGTGTACCTGGCGTCCATCGTCGGGGTGAACGTCATCCTGGCCGTGTCCCTGAACATCGTGAACGGGATGACCGGTCAGTTCTCCATCGGCCATGCCGGATTCATGGCGGTGGGGGCGTACACTGCCGGGAAGCTGAGCCTCCTCCTCAAGGACGTGGCGATCGCCGGGCTCCCCGGGGTGGTCTCGGACCAGATCCAGTTCGTGGGCACTCTGCTGGCCGGGGGAATCGCCGCCGCCATCTGCGGCTTCATCGTCGGGCTGCCCTCGCTGCGCCTCCGGGGCGACTACCTGGCCATCGTCACCCTGGGCTTCGGGGAGATCATCCGGGTCATCGTCCAGAACCTCGAGATATTCGGCCGCGCGCTGGGCCTCTCCGGTATCCCGCAGACCTCGAGCCTGTTCGCGGTCTGGTTCTGCGTGTTCCTGGTGGTGCTGGTCGCTCGCCGCATCGTGGGCAGCACCCACGGCCGCAGCCTCTGGGCGATCCGCGAGGACGAGGTGGCCGCCGAGGCGATGGGAGTGAACACCACGGGCTACAAGGTCCGGGCGTTCGTCATCTCCTCCTTCTTCGCCGGCGTGGCGGGCGGGCTGTTCGCGCACTTCGTGCCGATCATCAACCCTGGCTCGTTCACCTTCGTGAAGAGCATCGAGGTGGTGGTGATGGTGGTCCTCGGGGGACTGGGCAGCATCAGCGGAGCGATCGTCGCCGCGGTCTTCCTGACCTTGCTCCCCGAGGCTCTCCGCTCGCTCTTCTTGCAGCTGGGGGGCCTGGGAGCGGGAGCGTCCCTCGCCCAGAAGGTCGATCAGATCCGCATGCCGGTCTACGGGATCCTGCTGGTCATCCTGATGCTGGTGCGCCCGCAGGGGCTGTTCGGCACCCGGGAGGTCTGGGACCTGCTGCCGCGGTGGATCCCGCGCGCCCGGAAGGGCATCACGTGAGCGAGTGCCTGCTCCAGGCGTCCCAGGTGGGAATCGAGTTCGGAGGGCTTCGTGCGCTCCGGGGCTTCGATCTGGAGATCCGCAAGGGAGACCTGAAGGGCCTCATCGGGCCGAACGGCGCGGGCAAGACCACCGCCTTCAATCTCCTCACCGGGGTCTACGTCCCCACGCACGGGGAGATCCGGATGTGCGGCGAGCGGGTGAATGGACGGCCGCCGCACCAGATCAACCGCCTGGGCCTGGCGCGGACCTTCCAGAACATCCGGCTGTTCCGGCTGCTCACGGCACTGGACAACGTGCGGGTGGCCTGCCTCTCCGAGAAGCGGCCGCTCTTCAGCCGCGAACGGGTCGACGCGCTCCGCCGGCGCGCCAGAGGGAGCAGCCCGGTGGCCAGCGCCATGGACGCGCTGAACAACTACGTGGACTGGTGGCGGGCGCTGCTGCTCACCCCCGGATTCCAGGAGGAGGAGCGGGAGATCACCCGGCGGGCGGACGAGCTCCTCGCGGTGATGGGCCTCTCTCACCGGAGGAACGAAGAGGCCCGGAACCTTCCCTACGGCGAGCAGCGCCGGCTGGAGATCGCCCGCGCGCTGGGGACCCGCCCGCGGGTGCTGCTCCTCGACGAGCCCGCGGCGGGGATGAACACCCGGGAGAAGGCGGATCTGATGGTCCTCATTCGCCAGCTCCGGGACCAGTTCTCCCTCGGGATCCTGCTCATCGAGCACGACATGAAGCTGGTGATGGGAATCTGCGAGGACATCACCGTGCTCGATCATGGGGTGACCATCGCCCGCGGTGCGCCGGAGGGCGTCCGGCAGGATCCCAAGGTCATCGAGGCGTACCTGGGCGACAGCTACCTGGCCGCGCACGGCATGGAGGTGCCGCCCTCGTCCACCAACTCCACCGGGGAAGCGCCGGTCGCATGAGCGCCCCCGCCACGCTCGGGACCCGGGAAGCCCGCCCCCAGCTGCTGGAGGTGACGGATCTCCACGTGTCCTACGGGGCGATCACCGCGCTGCGTGGGGTCTCCCTCGGCGTGGGCCAGGGCGAGGTGGTCGCGCTCATCGGGGCCAACGGAGCGGGGAAGACCAGCACCCTGCGAGCCATCTCCGGGATGCTGAAGCCGCGCTCCGGGCGCATCCGGCTGGCGGAGCAGGAGATCCAGGGGCTGAAGTCGAACCTGCTCGTGCCCCGGGGGATGGCCCACGCGCCCGAGGGACGGGGGATCTTCCTCAACCTCACGGTGCTGGAGAACCTCGAGCTCGGGGCCTACCTGCGGCGCGACGTGCCGCAGATCAAGCGAGATCTCGACTACGCCTTCGAGCTCTTCCCCATCCTGCGCGAACGTGTCCGGCAGCAGGCGGGAACGCTCTCCGGGGGCGAGCAGCAGATGCTCTCCATCAGCCGGGCGCTGATGAGCCGGCCGAAGCTCCTGCTCCTCGACGAGCCCTCGCTGGGACTCGCTCCCCAGGTGGTGGAGACGATCTTTCGCATCCTCCGGGAGGTGAACGCCCGCGGGGTGAGCATCCTCCTGGTGGAGCAGAACGCCCACCTCGCGCTCAACCTGGCCCACTACGGGTACGTGCTGGAGACCGGGGAGGTGGTGATGCGAGGACAGGGCAAGGCGCTGCTCGCTGCCCCGGAGATCCGGAAGGCCTACCTCGGCGAGTGACTGGCGGCGCCGGAAACGACCGCGCCCACCACGACCCAACAGGGCCGGGTGGGCGCGAGCGCCGGCGAAGCGTTGCCGGCGCGGCCGAGGAAGACCCCGGCCTAGTTCACCTTGACGTTGATGCTCTTCGGCTTCGCCTCGTTCCGCCGGGGGACGAAGATCCGGAGCACGCCGTTCTTGTGCTCGGCGGTGACCTTCTCCGCGTCCAGGGTGGCCGGGAGGCTGAAGCTCCGGGCGAACGTGCCGTAGGCGCGCTCGATCCGGTGGTAGCCCTCGCGCCTGTCCTCGCGCTCGAGCTTCCGCTCCCCGCGAACGGTGAGGGTGCCGTCCTCGAGGCGGACGTCCACGTCCTTCCCCTCGACCTCGGGGAGGTCGAACTTGAAGGTCACGCCCTCGGTGTCCTCGAAGACGTCGACCGCGGGGGTCCAGCCGTAGGACTCGCCGGTCTTGGTCATCCCCAGATTGGTGTCGAACAGCCGGTTCACCTCGTCCTGCAGCCGCGCGAAGTCACGCGCGGGGTTCCATCGCTGGATGCTCATGTGTCGCTCCTCTGAGAAGGTTGGCTCGCTTCTGCGTCTCGAGCGGCAGCAACGTAAGACGGAGGTCCGCTCCGTCAAGGCGCGCGGTCCGGTGCAGATCCGCATGGCGTGACGCGCACTTGCGCACCGTTCACCATGAGCGAAACGCTCCGCACGGACGCTCGCGGAGAGGATCAGCCTCGCGCGGCGAGGGTCCAGCGGGCGAGCTCGGTGTGCACCGCCCCCGAGGCGATGGTGCCGCTCTTCACCAGCGCGACCTCCCGGAGAACGAAGGTGCCCTGCAGGCCCCGGGCGAGCGCCGTGCGGCAGCGCCCGAGAAGCAGGTCCCCGTGCGCCGAGCGGGCCCGGGCCACGGTGAGGTGCGGACGGAAGGCCCGCTCGGGCTCGAGCGGGACCAGCGGCTCTGCCGTCCGGCGTGCGTCGCTGACCAGCGCCTGCAGGCCGTCGACCTCCCCGGAGAGCGTGGTGGCCAGCACCCTGGGCGAGCGAGCGGGGCCGAAGGTTTCCATCCCGCCGAGCTCGAGGCGGATCGCCCCATGCCGACCGCACATCACCCCGAATGCCTCGTGAAGCAGGGGGACCGTCGCGTCCGGGACCGAGCCGAGGAACACCAGCGTCACATGGAGCGTCTCTGGTGGCAGCCAGCGCGCTTGCGGCGTCGCCGCGCGCACCGGCTCCAGCTGCGCGTGCAGCGCCTGCTTGACCGTGTCCGGGACCACACCGGCGAGGAACAGCCGCACGGCCCCGATGCTAACGCCGAAATCACCTGGCTCGCTCCGTCCCTCGCTTGCCCTCGCCGCGCGAGCATCCGGTCAGCGGCTGGTCGGTGATGCCACCCCGGAGCTCCGGACGGCCGCGCGGCGAGCGAACGGGTTGATTTGTAATGCGGCGTGGATCTCGTCGGGAAAGAACAGCGCCCCGTCCTTCACCACCAGTCGTCCCCGGCGGATCGCATGGATGTCGGTCAGCGGATCGCCCTCCACCAGGTAGAGATTGGCCCGCTTGCCCGCGGCGATGGTGCCGAGCTCGGCCTCCCGCCCGAGGAAGCGCGCGCCGCCCAGGGTCGTCGCCCGGAGCACGTCCACCGGGGTCAGGCCTGCGGCCACCCACGACTCGAGCTCTCCGTGCAGCACCAGACCGGCGAGATCGTCGGTGCCCGGCACCAGTGGAATGCCCTCGCGGTGCAGCGTGACCAGCACCTGCTCGAGCTTCTTCCAGCTCGCATCGTAGCGAGCGTACTGCTCCGGCTTCAGGTCCAGGACCAGCGTCCTCCGGTCACGCTGAACCGCGCCCGGCACGTGCTCGATCCAGGGGGCGTCGGTCGGGGAGCCCTTGCCCGGTCGGGCGACGAACAGCGGCGCGAAGGTGGCGACCGTGGCGTCAAGCGTCGTCCGGCGCTCCTTCATGAGCTGCACCACGCGGCGAAACTCCGCACCCTGGAGATCGAGGTCCGCCAGCCGCTCGCCGATCACCGTGAAGCGGAGCGGGGTGCGCGGATCCTCTCCCGGCCGGAGCACGAACATCAGCAGCAGCTGGTTGATGTGGTTGATCTCGTCGTAGCCGTCGCGGATGGCCTGCTCGGCGGTCATGAACGCCGGGACGTGGCCGGAGACGTGAAGTCCCAGCCGGTGCGCCTCGGCAGCGATTGGCTTCACGAAGGCCGGCGGCATCGAGTTGTAGATCTTGATTCCCCAGAAGCCATGGTCGGCGTACCAGCGCACCCGGTCCACCGCTTCCTCGGCGGTCTGGACGGTGAAGCCTCCAAAGGACGAGAACTGGGACTTCCCCTCGAGGAACCCGCTGGGGAAGACGCGGGGGCCGATCAGCTCTCCCGAGTCGAAGCGCGAGCTCAGCTCCAGGAGCGAGGTGTTGTCGTTCCCCGCGTCGCGCACCTGGGTCACTCCCGAGGCGATGTTCAGGAGCCCGTCCCACTCGCCGAGGTGAGCGTGGGAATCGATGAGGCCAGGCAGGAGCGTGCCCCCCTTGGCATCGATGACCGTCGCCCCGGGCGGAGGCGAGTCCTGGCGAACCCCCACGATGCGATCGCGGAAGAGCACCACGTTCTGTCCCGTGCTGGCGGTGCCCGAGACCGGGTCGAACAGGCGTGCGCCGGTGATCCACACCGGGCCGTCCGTCCGGTGGGTGAGCTTCTTCGCCAGGTCCCGCAGGAGCTCCGCGTTCAGCTCCCGGGCGACCGCCGACAGCTCGGCGAAGCGGCCTGCATGCTCCTCCCGGGTCAGCACCGTGGAGGGGGAAACCGCCGCGACGAGCATCGAGCCGCGGGCGAGGAACAGGGTGGGGTTGCCGAGCGCGGTCCCCCACAGCGCATAGGCCTGGAGCCGCTGCCTCGAGGGGCCCACGGTCACCTGACGCAGCTTCTGGAGGCGGAGCGTCCCGGAGGGAAGCGCCGCGCGGGTCATCCCCTTGCTCCGGAGGAGGACCGGAATGAAGTGCATCAGCGTCCAGGGGCTCCCGCGGTTGTCCACGTAGAGCGCGTCGCCCGCCGGCGCCTCGCCCTGGTCGTCCAGGCTGGTCCACCGGGCCCGGTCGCCCTCGACGGTGAACGACTCCTTCACCGGGGCGCCGAAGGTCGCGGTGCCCTCGATGGTGCGGGAGGTGGGCAGCCCGTCGGGCCCGAGGACGATGTGCTCACGAATCTTCGGCCCGCGGCCGTTGTTGTCCACGCGCCAGTCCACGTCCACCGTGCGCCCCTCGGTGGTCACCACCAGGGTCCCGATGCGGCCGTTGTCGGTCACCAGGGCGAGGCGTTCGGTCTTCCCGGCCAGCGCCAGCGAGGGGAGAAGCGCGAGAAGGACGGAGGTCCTCAGCGCACGACGGGTCGTCACCATGTCCGGACGTCCTCCAGTGGAAGGCGAACGCTAGTACGCCTTGGACCACACCCAGGCGCCGGGGCTCGGGCTGCCGCAGACCACGCAGTATCCCGGCTCCGACTGGAGATCGAACGGACGGTTCCGGGAGGTCACGCCTCCGGTCTCCTCCTTGATGCGGGCCTCGCACGCCGGGGCGAGGCACCACTGGGCGACCAGGAAACCGTCGTCCGCCCGCTTCTTCATCTCCTCCAGGGAGCCCACGACGAAGGTGTTCGCCTGCCGGAAGGCCCGGGCCCGGTCGAGCAGTGCCTTCTGCATGGCGTCGAGCTTGGCCCGCGCCACCGCCACCGCCTGGTCCAGGGGGACGGGCTCCTTGCTGCGGTCGTCGCGGCGGACGAGCACGCAGGCGCCCTTCGCCAGGTCCTTGGGACCGAGTTCCATGCGCAGGCAGACGCCGGCCAGCTCGTACTCGAAGTACTTGAACCCCGGGCCCTTGCTCTCGTCGTCGTCCACCAGCACCGAGAGACCCGCCTTCCGGAGGTCCTCGGCCACCGCCTGCGCCTTGGCGACCACCGGTCCCCGCTCTTCCCCCTTGCCGATGACCACGATCACCACGTGCGTGGGGGCCAGCTTCGGAGGAAGGACCAGCCCCGCGTCGTCCGAGTGGGTCATCACCAGGGCGCCGATCAGCCGGGTCGAGGCCCCCCACGAGGTCTGCCACACGAAGTGCTGCTGGCCGTCGCGGCCCTGGAACTGGGTGCCGAAGGCACGGGAGAAGTTCTGCCCCAGGTTGTGGCTGGTCCCGGCCTGAAGCGCCTTCTTGTCCTGCATCATCGCCTCGATGCTGTAGGTGCGGACCGCCCCTGCGAACCTCTCCGAGTCCGACTTCAGGCCGGCGAGGACCGGCATCGCCATCCACTCCTCGGCGAAGGTCCGGTACACCTCCAGCATCCGGAGCGTCTCCTCCTCCGCCTCGGCCTCCGTCTCGTGACAGGTGTGCCCTTCCTGCCACAGGAACTCGGTGGTGCGGAGGAACAGCCGGGTGCGCATCTCCCAGCGCATCACGTTGGCCCACTGGTTCAGGAGCAGCGGCAGGTCCCGGTAGCTCTGGATCCAGCGGGCGAACATCGAGTTGATGATGGTCTCGGAGGTAGGCCGGATGACGTAAGGCTCCTCGAGCTTCTTTCCTCCCGCGTGGGTCACCACCGCCAGCTGAGGAGCGAAGCCCTCCACGTGCTCGGCCTCCTTGCGGAGGAAGCTCTCGGGGATCAGCAGCGGGAAGTAGGCGTTCCTGTGGCCGGTGGCCTTGAACATCCCGTCCAGCCCGCGCTGGATGTTCTCCCAGAGCGCGTAGCCGTTCGGACGGATGACCATGCAGCCCTTGACGTCCGAGTAGTCGGCAAGCTTCGACTTGAGGACCACGTCCACGTACCACTCGGAGAAGTTCTTCTCCCGAGGGGTCAGCTTCTCGGCCATGACGGTTCGATCACCCTTCGCTGCAGAGGAAGAGGGTCACGTAGCGGAGAGAGCGGGGCCCGCGCAACTACTGGGTCTTGGCCGGGGTGGTGATGCCGGGGATCTGCTGCACCGGTTCGAGGGAATGGACCGTTCCCCGGTTCGGGTCCACGGTCACCCGCACCGGCTCGGGTACTCCCGGTCCCAGGTCGAAGTCCAGCTGGAGCATCCCGCTGGGCAGGGTCTCGCTCCGGGTGAGCGTGGGGTTCTGCACGTTGGTGTTGGCCACCACGTAGTCGCTGCCCACCCTCACCGCACCCTGGAACCCGAGGGCGCCGATGGCGCCGGGAGAGGGCGCGGGACCCGGCGCGGGGGGCCGATCGCCGCGACCGGCGGAGGCGCATCCTGCGCAGAGGAGAAGCACGCCGAGCCAGCCGGAGGGGCGGAAGCGCACGAGCCGGGAGCCTGTGGCTCCGGCTTCGCGCCCGTCAAGCATTCCTGCCGCGAACAATCACTGCTGCGCCGGCTGCCTGACTCCTTGGACCGTCTCCATCCCCTTCACCTGCCCATTGAGGCGGTCCACCGTCACCCGGACGGGGAACTTGCCGGGGCCGAGATCGAAGGTGAGCAGGAGCAATCCCGCCGGCAGCTCCTGGCTGGAGAGGAGCGTGACATTCCCCACTCCCGCCGACTGCTGCACGTAGTCGCTCCCCATCCGGACCGCCTGGTCAAACCCGAGGGTGGCGATCATCGCCTGTGACGGCGCCGGCTCGGGGGCGGGCGGCCGATTCCCGTACCCGGCGGGTGCGCACGCCGTCCACATCCCCAGGAACCCCGACACCCAGCTCCGCTTCATCCCGATCAATGTCGCCCGAGCCCCGGCCGGTGCCGGTGTATCAGCCAGGGTGGGCGCGGACGGCGAAGAGGTCAAGCACGGCTCATCGCAACGCTCGGGCTGGAATGCCACCCGTCGCGGTCGTGCCGCTGCAGTGGCAACGATGTGTCGCAGCGAGTGGGCGCGTCGCCTACGCGGTCGGAAATCCTCTAGGTGAGATGGATTTGTTAACGTCGTCACGACATATGCCGCGTCCGCGCCTGCTCGTTGTCGATGACAACCTGGAGCTGCTCTCGCTCCTGACGCACCTGTTCGAAGACGCGGGATACGATGTGGTATCGGCCTCCAAGGCCAAGCAGGCCCTGGACGTCGCCCGGGGCAACGCGCCGGCCCTGGCCGTGCTCGACGTGCTGCTGCCGGACCTGATGGGTTACCACCTCGCCGATCAGCTCCGGAAGGAGTTCCCGCAGCTCCCGGTCATCTTCGTGACCGGCGTCTTCAAGGGCGGGAAGCACGGCGCCGAGGCGAAGCAGAAGCACGGTGCGGTGGCCTGGTTCGAGAAGCCCTTCGAGGCGCGGAAGCTCCTCGAGGCCGTGGCCCAGCACGTCCCGGCCGCGCCCCCCAGCTCCTCCGGAGGCACCGAGGAGTTCGAGGTCGAGCTGGACATCGACATCGAGGAAGAAGAGCAGCCGGACACGATGGAGCTCACCGGCAAGATCAAGGTCAGCCACGGGGCCAGTGACGGCAGTGCCGAGCTCCATGGCGCCGATCTCCGCGCGAGGCCGATGGAGCGCCACCCCGACACGCTGGTGCGGACCCGCCCGGCCGGCGCCCGTGTGGCGCCTCCGCCGAGCAAGGCGCTCCGTCGCGGCGAGCTGCGCGACAACCTCCCCTCGCTCATCACCGCCTTCTTCCAGACCCGCGAGACCGGCGAGCTCGGCGTGCAGCGGGGGCAGGTGAAGAAGGTCGTCTACTTCGAGGGCGGAATGCCGGTGTTCGCGCTCTCCAACCTCCTCTCGGACCGGCTCGGTCAGTTCCTGGTGCGGACGGGCAAGATCCGGCCGGAGCAGCTCGCGGACGTTGCGCTCATGGCCCAGCAGACCAAGCGGCGCACCGGCGACATCCTCGTGGAGCGCGGTCTGCTCCGGGACACCGAGCGGCTCTACTACGTGGGCCAGCAGGTGAAGTCGATCATCTACTCGCTCTTCGCCTGGGAAGAGGGCACCTACGTCACGTCGTTCGGCGGAAAGGCCCGAGGAGAGACCCTCAAGCTGGACGTGAACCCGGCCAACCTCATCGTCCGCGGGGTGAAGAAGCTCTACAAGGCCGAGCGGGTGAAGCGCATCCTCGCGCTCGAGGATCGGCTGGTCCCGTCGCGGCAGCCGGTCTATCCGCAGTCGGACATCGAGCTGGAGCGGTGGGAATCGGATCTGCTCGCCCACGCCGACGGGACTCGGACCGTGGCCGAGCTCATCGCCTTCGCCCGGCGGCCGGAGCCGGTCGTGCAGCTCACCCTGGCGTCGCTTCTCGCGGTGCAGGCGCTGGAGAAGGGCGCGGCCTAGCCCAGCAGCTTGGGCAGCAGGGGCCAGCCCCAGAGCAGTCCCATGGCCACGCTCAACGTCCCCGCGGCGACACTGGTCCAGCCCCGCGCTCGGGGAGTGGAGAGGAGACGTGCGAGCGGCCAGCCGGCGATGCCCGTGAGAAGCCCCATGCCCAGGATCGATCCCAGCCCGAACACGAGCGTGTATCCCAGCCGGTCGAGGTTGGTGTCGAAGCCCGCGAGCACCAGTGCGGTGAGGGCGCCGCTGCCGGCGAGCCCGTGGATGACCCCCACCACCAGGGGTCGAACCGCGTAGGCACGGCGGCCCAGGTGGAGGTGTGCGCCCGGGCCCGCGTGGACATGGAGCCGCCCGCGGTGCTCGTGCCCTTGCGGCGGTCCCCCGCCCATCTCTGCTCGCGCCCGCAGCAAGGCACGAAGCCCGAGGAAGAGCAGCATCGCCGAGACCACGAGCTCGAAGGCGACGGTCAGACCGTCGGACATCGTGGTTCGCAGCAAGGCGAGCACCAGGCCCACCCCCAGGAGCGCGAGGGTGTGACCGATTCCCCAGAACGCCCCCAGCCAAAGGCCCGAGCGGGGGTCGTTCTCCTCGGTGACCAGGGTAGAGACCGCCGCCAGATGGTCCGGCTCGAGGGCATGGCGCATGCCCAGGAGCAACCCGAGGAACCAGGCGGTCGCGGTGGTCATGAAAACCCTCGCCGCAAGCGCTCTACCACGACCTGCGGCGGGAGGCCCGGCGACCCTGCTTGCGCTGGGCTGTCAACCTCTACCGCGGGACCCTCGGCGTCCTCAACCCTTGCAGGAAGCGCCCGGGAAGAGACTCCGGGAGTCGAACCAGTCGAGTCGTGGGACGCGCCGCCGCGGGGCGAGCCCGGTCCCCGTCACCGGCGAAACCAAACGGGAGAGAACATGAAGAGAGCGATGATTGGACTTGTGGCGGTGATCGGCGGGCTGATGCTGGGGGCGGCCTGCGAGGAGCGCCCGGGGAACGCGCAGCGGGGCGGCACCACCTCCTCGCCGGCGAGCCGTGGCCCGGGGGCTCCGGCGTCTCCCTCCGGCTCGAGTGCCTCGGAGCGAGGAACGGGCGGAATGGCCTCGGGGTCGGCCACCAGCTCGAGCTCGAGCGACTGTCCGGGACCGGCGGCGCCGGTGATGCTGGCATGGGCGGCCGCGACGGCGGCATGCGGTAAGTGACCCCAAGGGGAGAGCCGCTCAGCCCGGAGCGCCCGGGCGGGCGGTGGGGTCGCGTCCGGCGACGGCCAGGGACGGGGACCCGAGCGCGAGGTCCTCGACCATCCGCCGGTGCTCGGCCGAACCCAGCTCGCCCACCCGGTCCTCCGAGGGGCGGACGAATCGTCCCACCAGCGTCTCGATGCGGGCGTGTGCCTCGCGGAGGCGCTGCTCGGTGACGATGCCCTTCCTCGCCGCCGCGACGAGCGCATCCAGCACCCGGTGCTGGACCGCGGCGTGATGACAGACCAGGAGCACGTCCACTCCCGCCCGCACCGCATCCACCGCGGCGGCGGTCGGGTCGGCGATGGCCTTCATCTCCAGGTCGTCGCTGACCACCACTCCCTCGAATCCGATCCGCTCGCGCAGAAGCCCGGTGATGGAGGCGTGGCTCATCGTCGCGGCGACGTCCTCACCCAGGGCCGGGAAGCGGACGTGGGCGGTCATCACCGAGGCGAGGCCCGCCCGGGCATAGGCCTGGAAGGGGACGAGCTCGACCGCCTCGAGCCGCTCGAGGCGGTGCTCCAGCACCGGCAACGTCAGGTGGCTGTCCTGCGACGTGTCCCCATGACCGGGGAAGTGCTTTCCGCACGAGGCCACCCCGGCCCGCTCCATACCCTCCGCGAGTGCCACGGCCAGCCGTGCGACCTCCTGCGGATTCGCACTGAAGCCCCGGTCGCCGATCACCGGGTTGGCGGGGTTGCTGTCCACGTCCAGCACCGGCGCGAAGTCCCAGTCGAACCCGGTGGCTCGCAGCTCGAAGGCCAGGAGACGCCCCACCTTGCGGGCAGTCTCCGGGTCGGCGCGCTGTCCGAGGACCCGCATCGGCGGGAGCGCGGTGTACGGCGAGCCGCGCAGCCGGGCCACCCGACCGCCTTCCTGATCGACCGCCACCGGAAACGGACGGCCAGCGCGTGACTTCAGCTGCCGCACCAGCAGCGAGGTCTCCGCCGCGGTCCCCACGTTGCGCCCGAAGAGGATGGCGCCGAGGACTCCGGCGTCGACGAGGCCTCCGACGTCGCCGTCGACCTCGTGGCCCTGAAACCCCACGACCAGAAGCCGCGCACACGCTTGACGGAGATCGGTCACCAGAATCCACCAACTGTAGCAGGAGCCCGGAGGCCGATGCCGCGGCTGATGGGAGGCAGCACCCGGACCGGTCCCCGGGGCAACAAGCTGCTTGCATGGCGACCCTTCGACCTGGAATCACCCGGATCGCCATGGCCGACATCGCCCCACCGCTCGCCTCCACCGGCAGCTTCTACCGCGCGCGCATCGCGTCGCTGCTGGCGATCGCCCCGCTCGGGATCTGGACCGTCCTCCACCTGTGGGACAACCTCAGCGCCTTCGGTGGTGCGCAGGCCTGGGAACGGTCGGTCACCGCCGCGCGCCATCCGCTCCACCAGGCATTGCTGGTGGTGGTGGTGCTCCTCCCGCTGGTCCTGCACACCGTCTGGGGCATCGTCCGGCTCGCCTCGTCCCGGCCGAACAACGCGCGCTACGGCAACTACGACAACCTCAAGTACCTGCTGCAGCGGCTGAGCGCGATCGGGCTGCTGGGCTTCATCGGCGCGCACCTCTGGCTCGCCTGGGCGCAGCCCCGATTCGTGGAGGGACGGCCCGAGCCGTTCGCCGAGATCTCGCACGAGATGGCGCACCACACACCGACGCTGGTGGTCTACATCCTGGGGATTCTGGCGGTGAGCTACCACCTGGCCAACGGAGTCCAGACCTTCGCCATGGGGCAGGGGCTGGTGGCGAGCGCGGGGGCGCTGCGGCGCCTGGAGTGGGTGGTCTATCTGACCTTCGCCCTCCTCCTGGCGATGGGCTGGGGAGGCGTGTTCGCCCTCTGGCGCGCTGGCTGATCTGTGACGGGCACCGGCTTCCTGGCTCGGCTACCGTGGGGGCTGAACGTGGACCGCGCGCCTCTGACCGTCGGCTTCCTGATGGACCCGCTCGAGCAGGTGCTGGTCCACCACGACACCACGTTCGCCCTCATGCGCTCGGCGCAGGAGCGTGGGCACCGGCTGCTCAGCTTCGGTCAGGAGGGGCTGTTCCACTCGGGTGGGCTGGCCCTGGCCAGGGCGCGCGAGGTGGAGGTCTTCGATCGGCAGGGACACCACTTCCGGGTCCTCGCCGAGAAGGAGCTCCCGCTCGCCACGCTGGACGTGCTGTGGATGCGGAAGGACCCCCCGGTGGACGTGGCCTTCCTCCACGCCACTCAGCTCGTGGAGGCGACCGGCGGCCCGGCTCCGGTCTACGTGAACTCGCCCTCCGGGCTGCGCACCGCGAACGAGAAGCTCTGGGCACTGCACTTCCCCGAGCTGACCCCGGCGACCCTGGTCAGCCGCGACGTGGGGCAGCTCCGGGCCTTCATCGACAGCTCGCCGGACGGTGCCATCGTCAAGCCCGTGGACGGACACGGCGGCGAGGGCGTCGTGCTGCTCGCGCGGGACGACCGCAACGCGCCCTCGATCCTCGAGCTCCTAACCGCGCGCGGGCGGGAGTGGGCGGTGGTGCAGGCGTACGTCCCCGCGGCGCGGGAGGGAGACAAGCGGATCCTAATGCTGGATGGCGAACCGCTGGGCGGGATCCTCCGGGTCCCGCTGGAGACCGAGAACCGGGCCAACATGGCGGTGGGCGCGCGCCCGGTGAAGATGGAGCTCACCGCGCGCGATCTGGAGATCTGCTCCCACCTCGCGCCGTTCCTCCGCCGGGAGGGCCTGGTGTTCGTCGGCATCGACGTCATCGGGGATTTCCTCATCGAGGTGAACGTCACCAGCCCGACCGGCCTCGCCGAGCTGGCGCGACTGGAAGGCGGCGATCCGGCGGGCCGGATCCTGACCCACGTCGAGCGCCTCGTGGCCAACCGGAGGGCGGACGCACCTGTCCAGGCGTCGACGTCCGGGGTTGGCACCGGCCCCTGACGGGCACAGCCTTCGGCGATGCGTCTCCGCCCGCTCCCTCTCCTCGCCGTCCTCGCCGTGGCCTGCAGCAACGGGGCAGGGGGCCGGCCCCCCGACGGTGGGGGCAATGGGATTGGTGGACCCGACGGAGGCGGCAGCGGGACCGGTGGACCCGACGGAGGCAGCCAGCTTCCTCCGGGAGCATCGGCCAGCGTCGCGGTGAGCGTACCGGCCTCGATGCGAAGCGCCCCCTTCGACGTGCCGCGGTCGCTCACCGTGCCACAGGGCTTCTCCATCGCCGTGTACGCCCGGGTGCCCGGGGCGCGGTTCATGGCCGTCACCCCCGAGGGCAATCTCCTCGTCTCGAGGCCGGGCGCCGGCAAGGTGGCGCTGGTCCAGGCCGGCTCCGGCGGGAGTGACCCGGTGGTGTCGGACTGGGTCAGCGGGCTCAAGCTTCCGCACGACCTGGTCTTCCATCGCATCGGCAACACGCTCTGGCTCTACGTCTCCGAGTCCAACGGAGTGCGGCGCTACGCGTGGGCCGGTGTCACCACCGCTCCGGCCTCCGAACCGGTGTTGACCGGGCTGCCGGACAGCAGCACGCCCGAGCTCCACGGAAGCTACGGGCACGAGCTGAAGAACATCGCGCTCGACAGCCAGGATCGGCTCTTCGTCGCCATCGCTTCCAGCTGCAACGTCTGCGTGAGCGACGCGGAGGCGGATCCGGTTCGCGGGTCGGTCTACGTGTACACGGCCACCGGCGGCAACGGCCGGCTCTACGCCCGCGGGCTCCGCAACGCGGAGGGGCTCGCCTTCTTTCCGGGCACCGACGACCTCTGGGTCGCGGTGAACAACCGCGACAACCTCCCGTACCCGTTCGACGACGGGACCGGGCAGTACGGGCAGATCGTACCGAGCTACGTGGACAACCATCCGCCGGACGAGCTCATCCGGCTGCGCGACGGCGGCAACTACGGCTGGCCGTACTGCAACCCGAACCCCGACTCGCCGAGCGGCCTCTTCGACATGCCCTTCGACAGGGACTTCGACACCAACCGCGACGGGAGCAGGGCCGACTGCGGTGCCATGGACCGGGTGACGCTCGGCATCCAGGCTCACGCGGCGGCGCTGGGCCTCACCTTCCTGCAGGGCACCGGGTTCCCCGCGCCCTGGAGCTCGGGAGCGGCGATCGGCCTGCACGGGTCCTGGAATCGCACCACGCCGAGCGGGGACAAGGTGATCCTGGTGCCCTTCGTCAGCGGGAACCAGCAGCCATCCAGCGCGGTCGACCTGGTCACCGGCTGGACCACCTCGGGCGGCAGCTACTGGGGCCGCCCGGTCGACGTGGCGGTGGACCCGAACGGGGGCCTTCTCATCTCCGACGACGGGAGCGGCACGATCTACCGGCTGAGCCGCTAGACCTGGCTCATCGCCTCGAGCGCGAGCGTCTTCTCGGCGCTCATCTGCTTGGCCTGGTCCGCCACCCCGTAGACCTTGAAGAGGTACACCGTCCCGCCCTTCTTCACGTAGAGCACCACGTACTGCGCGATCGTGGCGTAGAACGCGTCGTCGCCGAGCCCGCTCGCCGGGATGATCTTTCCCCCGAGCGGATTCGCCTTGATCCTGTCCCACTCCGTCGGCGGCCACAGCGACACGGTGACGATCAGGTGGGGCTTCGCGGAGGTCCACGAGCATCCGGTCTTCCCGATCGGCTCACCCGTGCCGAACGTGCCACCGAGCGCGGCCGCGACCTGCGCGGGGGTGAGCAGCGAACACGGGGCCGGGGCAGATGCAGCCGCCGGGGAAAGCGCCCCGGTCGCGACCGCACAGACGAGCAGGCGCGCGGCATGGCTCCGGCGTCTCGACGGCATCGGTGACCTCCGGAAACAGTGGATCCCTCCCACCGGTGCCCGGCTTCGACAAGCTCCCAGTGCGCGCTGCCACCGCGTTGCTGCTGGGTCTGGCCTCGGGTTTCTGGACTGGTGTGAGCCTGGCGCACTGGTCTTGTCGCACCGGCCGGCGCGGGTCAGGGTCCGTCGAATGTCGAGATCCCTCCCACCTCCGGCACGATGGCTCCTCGCGCTCGCGGCAATCGCCGTCGCCTGTGCCGGAGCGCCGCCGACCTCTCACCAGGCTCCGGCGGCTCCCGGACGGGCGGGTGTCGCTCCTCCGACCGGGAACGTGCAGGACTTCGACTACTTCGCTGGCGGCTGGAAGACCGTGCAGCGCCGGCTCAAGACCCGGGGGGCCGCGGCGAGCGACTGGGAGGAGTTCCCGGCCACGCTCTGCATGACGCCCTACCTCGAAGGGGCAGCCACGGTGGACGAGCTCTGGTTCCCTACCAAGGGCTGGTCCGGCCTCACGCTGCGGACCTTCGACCGGGAGAAGCGCCAGTGGTTCATCTACTGGGTCAGCAGCCGATCCGGGGTGCTCGGCTCGCCGGTCATCGGCGGCTTCCAGGGTGATCGGGGCGAGTTCTTCGGCGAGGACGAGGACGGCGGCCGCCCGGTCGCGGTGAGGTACTCCTGGACCAAGCTCGACGCCGACCATGCGCGGTGGGAGCAGGCCTTCTCCTACGACGGAAGCTCCTGGGAGACGAACTGGACCGCCGACTTCACGCGCGCCGACCCTGCGTCGGTCTGCGATCGCGGCCGCCCGAAGCGTTCGGTCTCGTCCGCTTCGGGCTGACAGCCCCTTGCCGGAAGGAGCGTCCTGCGGCTCCACGCGCTGCGGGTGGTTCTGAGTCCTCAGGGCTTCCGCAGCAGCAGCCCCTCGGCGAAGAACGCCATCGCCGCGGTCACCACCAGCCAGGTCCAGATCGGCACTCGCCGGTCTGAGGTGCCGCCCGGGCCGCGGATCGCCTCCTCGCCGAAGTAGGCCTGCAGCTGCGACTCGTCCAGCCGGGTGAGGTCGCTGTCCGCCGGATCGAGCGTGACCGCGAACTGCGAGCCGGGGACCAGCCGCGCCCCGGAATCGAACGTCCGGTAGAGCCCGGGCTCGGGCAGCGGACCGACCTTCAGCCCGTGGTCGGGCTCGATCTGCACCGGCACCGCCGCGCCCGAGGGCGACTTGACCGCCGTGACCTGGGCCTGCGGGTCCGGCCGCAGCGTCAGCGTCTGGCCCACGCGCCCCTCGACGACCTCGCGCTCGTCCAGCGCTCCGGCGAGCCACGCGGCTGCCCGCTGCACCAGGGGCAGGTAGCTGGTCCGGATCGCGAAGTCGCCCCAGTCGCGGTCGAGGGTGCTGGTGAAGAGCAGCACCCTCCCGCGTCCCCGCCGCGCGGTGACGAAGGCCGGAGCGCCGTCGTCGTACGCCGCCAGCACCTCCGAGCCGTCGGCCCGCGTTCCCCCCTCCACCAGCATGTAGCGCCGGAAACGTGCCCCCATCAGGCCCTCTCGCCCGCGACCGGAGAAGGGCGCGAACAGCGGGTCGCTCCAGTGCACGTCGCCGAGCTTCGCCGGCCGGCCGTCACCCGCGCCCGCCTCCGAGCCCGCGGCCTTCACCAGGCGCAAGGGGCGGGGGAGGAGATCGCCCATCCGCTGGGTCCACGGCTCGGGCTCGACCTTGTCTCCCATGGAGATGAGGAGCCCGCCGCCGCGCTCCACGAAGGCCTTGAGGCGAGCGACCTCCTCGGGCACCGGCGCGGGCACGTTGGCCAGCACCACGACGTCGTAGTCCTCCAGCGGCTCGCGCAGACCGGCGGTGGCGTCCTTCACCACCGGACGCAGCGGCGAGCTGGGCGCGCTCAGCGCGGCCTCGAGGAAGAAGACCTCGTCGCGGTAGCGCACCGGGCTGGGGGAGCCGTCCACCACCAGCGCGCGCAGATCGCGCGGCACCTGGACCACGAAGTCCCGCCGATCGTCCTCGGCCAGCCCGTCCGGAGTCAGGGAGACCGCGCCGGCGACCGTCCCGCCCACCTCGGAGCGGACGGTGAGGCTCTTCTGGGCCGTCCCCCCGGCGGCGAGCGCGAGGAAGGTCTTTCCCACCACGCGGCCGGCGAGCTCGACCGTCGCCTGGATCTCCCCGGCGGGCGCATCGGAGACGTTCCGGACCGTGAAGCTCACCTGGACCGACCGGGACCCTGCCTGGGGCGCCGGCTCGGCCTTGAGATCGGCGATGAAGTGGTTGGGGAGGACCTTCCGCCCGCGCGCCACGTCGCGAAGCACCATCTCCGGACGGACCCGCTTGTCGCCAGGCACCCGGACCGTGGGAGGTGGTGCCTCCAGGCGCAGCGACCCCACGGTGAACGCCGAGACCACCACGATGCGCTTGCCGGCGGTGGGGCTCTCCTCCAGCGCCCGCGCGGCGACCTCGAAGCACCGGCCGAGATCCACGGTGGACCAGGCGGGAACCATCCGGTCCAGCGTCTCCCGCGCCTCGCGGCGGTCGAGGCCCGGCGCGGTCGGCGGGGTCACCTCCGGTCCGCAGGGGAGCACGGTCACCGGATCCTCGGCCCCCAGACCGGCGATGGCGCTCCGGGCCTCGCTCCGCGCCTTCTCGAAGAGGGTCTCTCCGTCCACGAAGCGCATCACCAGCCCGCGGTCGACGACCACCACCGTCGCCGCAGGGCCCACCGCGCGGGACACCGCAGTGCCCGGGCGCCGGATCTCGGGCCGGGCCAGCGCGACCGGGATGGCGAGGAGGATCAGCGTGCGCAGGGTGTAGAGCAGGAGCCGCTTCAGCTTGAGCCGGGAGGCCGTGCGGCGCTGGCTCCGGAGCACGAAGGCGATGGCGGCGAAGGGATGGGGGCGCGGCTTCCGCCGGTCGAAGAGGTGCACCGCGAGCGGGATGAGCGCCGCCAGCGCGCCGAGCAGCAGCCAGGGCTGGCCGAAGGTCACGCCGCCCTCCGCTGGCGCCGGCCCAGGAAGCGCAGCAGCACCGCGTCCAGCGGCTCGTCGGTCCGCACCACGGTGTAGTCGACGTCCGCCTCGGTGCAGGCGACGCGGGTGCGGTCGAGGAAGGCGCGGAACTCCTCCAGGTAGCTTTCGCGGATCTCCCGGGCGTTCACCTCGATCCGCCGCTCGTCCTCGAGCGAGAGGAAGAGCGTCGGGTCGTCGAAGGGGAACTCGAGCTCGGCGGGATCGAGGACGTGGAAGAGGGCGAGGTCGTTCCGGCGCGCGCGCAGGGCCAGGATCCGCCCCAGCGCCTCGTCGCGGTCGTCGAAGAAGTCGGAGAAGATCGCCACCAGTCCCCCGCGCCGCACCTTCTCGGCGAGGTGGTCCGCCGCGGCGAAGAGGTCCGTCCCCCCACCGGGCTGCAGCCCGTCGAGGGCCTCGAGGACGGTGTGGAGGTGCCCTGCCGCAGCCCGGGGCGGCAGGTCCGCCGCGCCGGCCCGGGTCACCACGCTCAACCCCACCGCGTCCTGCTGGCGGACGAGCAGGTAGGCCAGGGTGCCGGCGAGCGTGGTGGCCACCTCCAGCTTGGAGAGCGGCCCGCTGCGGTAGCCCATCGACCCGCTCGCGTCCACGACCAGGGTGGCCCGGAGGTTGGTCTCGTGCTCGTACCGCTTCACGTAGTAGCGGTCGAACTTGCCGAAGGCCTTCCAGTCCAGGTGGCGCAGCTCGTCCCCGGGCGCGTACTCCTTGTGCTCGGAGAACTCCACGCTCTGCCCCTGATGCGGGCTCTTGTGCAGGCCGGAGAGCACCCCCTCCATCACCGCCCGGGCGCGCAGCTTCACCCCGGCGAGCTTGGCCAGCGTGGCCGCGTCGAGCGAGACCACGGCGCCGGCGCTAGCCCTTCACCAGGTCCAGCAGCTGCTGGACGATGCGGGTGCTGGAGATGCCCTCGCTCTCGGCGGCGAAGTTGGGCAGCACCCGGTGACGGAGAACGGGGAGCGCCAGCGCCCGGACGTCCTCCACCGTGGCCGCGAACCGGCCCTGCAGTACCGCTCGCGCCTTGGCCGCCACCACCAGGTACTGGCTCGCCCGCGGACCGGCGCCCCAGTTCACGTGCTTCCTCACCACCTCCGGCGCGCCGGGCTCCTTGGGCCGCGTCTGCCGGACCAGCTCCACCGCGTAGCGCACCACGTGCTCCGGCACGGGCACGCGGCGGACCAACTCCTGGAGGGCGAGGATCTGCTCCGGGGAGAGCACCTTGGTGAGCCGGGGGACGGGCCCCGAGGTGGTGCTCTTGACGATCTGGACCTCCTCCTCCGCGGTCGGGTAGCCCACGTCCACCAGGAACATGAACCGGTCGAGCTGGGCCTCGGGCAGGGGATAGGTTCCCTCCTGCTCGATGGGGTTCTGGGTGGCAAAGACCAGGAAGGGCAGGTCCAGGGGATAGGTCTCGCCACCGGCGGTCACCCGGTACTCCTGCATCGCCTGGAGCAGCGCGGCCTGGGTCTTCGGCGGCGTGCGGTTCACCTCGTCGGCCAGGATGATGTTGGCGAAGAGGGGGCCGCGCACGAAGCGGAACTCGCGGTGCCCGGTGGCCCGGTCCTCCTCGAGGATGTCGGTCCCGGTGATGTCCGAGGGCATCAGATCGGGGGTGAACTGAACCCGGTTGAAGGTGAGGTTCAGCACCTCGGCCAGCGTGGAGATGAGCAGCGTCTTGGCCAGGCCTGGCACGCCCACGAAGAGACAGTGGCCCCGGGAGAAGAGCGCGATGAGGAGGTGCTCCACCACCTCGCGCTGCCCCACCACCCGCTTCTCGATCTGCTCGACGATGGCCGACCGGGCCCGGGCGAGCGCCTCCACCGCGCGCAGGTCGGCGCCGGGCTCCACGGCGGTCAGGGGAGACGAGGTCATGGGAGAGGTCATAGCCGTTCGGAGGCCGTGGGTTCGGGCGTCTTCGCCGTCTTCTTGGGGGCCGGTCGGGGGGGACGGGGAGGTTCGGCCGGGCCGCGAGGAAGCGCGACGTCGGACGGGTCGGACTGCGGGCCGGGCAGACGCGCCAGCAGCTCGGGGAGACGTTCGGCAGGCACGCCGGTGAGGGTGACCGAGGCGCTCCGCGCGCGCTCCAGCAGCGCCCCGTCCCCGAGCGACTGGGCGGACTTGAGGAGCGCCAGGTGGATCTCCGGGTCGAAGGGGTCCTGCGCCAGGGCCGCCCGGTAGGCCAACCGGGCCTCGGCCCACTGCCCGCGGCTGAGGTAGATGCGGCCGAGGTGGACCTGGGTCGAGGCGTAGCCGGGATGCGCCTCGAGCGAGGCCAGCAGCACCTTCTCCGCATCGTCCAGCCGCTTCACCGCCATCAGGGCGAGCGCGTACTTGTTGGAGATGGTCTCGTAGGCGTTGCCCACCAGAGCGTGAGCCTTCCCGTACTCCTCCGCCGCGGCGACGAACCGACCCCGCTCGCGGAAGAGCTCCCCGAGGTGCGCCCAGCGTCGCGCGGCCGGGTTCTCCACCTCGTCGAAGTCGCCGAAGGAGATCTCCCGGCCCTTCTTCCCCTCCTCGGGAGGAGTGTTCTTTCCCTTGAGCACCGGTCGTTCGGCGGTCGCCGGCGCCCGCGTGGCGGGTGGCGGCTGAGAGCGGAGGTAGGCCATCCAGCTCTTCTCGAAGACAGGGAACGGTTTCCCCGTCGCCCTCTCCACCGCCTGCTGGTCCGTCGCCCCCGCGCCCATCGCCTCCACGATGGTCCGCAAGGACTTCATCCCGTGCTCCTTGTGGAGGAACTCCGCGGCGAAGAAGACCTCGGCGAAGGCCGTCGCGGCGTCCTTCCAGGTGGGCAGCTTGGCCATCGAAGGATGCATCCTGGCGAAGGGGATCAGGTCGTTCTTCTGCACCCGCTCGGCGAGCAGGGTGCGCGACGACGGTGGCAATGCCTTGCCCGCCGGGCCACGCCAGCGGGACTCGAGGTACTTGGCCAGGGCCTCCTGGAGCCAGATGGGAACCGAGTTGTGGCCGGTCTGGGTGACGACGAGGTGGGTGTACTCGTGCGCGAGGGTGTCGAGCCAGTCGTAGCCGCGCAGCACCGCCTTGGGCGAGGTCACCATCAGCTTGTTGAACTTGCAGATGGCGATGGTCCCGGTCTGGTCGATCTCCTTCTGGGAGAGGGTGGAGACCCGGGCGAGCTCCGCGGCGTCGTTCACCACCTCGACCCGGACCTTCCCCGGGGGCGCATGGCCCAGGTCGTGCGCCAGCGCCGCGCGCTGCGCCTCGAGCGTCTCCAGCGCGTAGGGGGCGAGGATCGAGTCCTTCCCCTTCGGGTACAGGAAGATGAAATGCTCGCTCTCGGCGCGTTCGTGGTCGCGGGTGATGGCCAGCGTGTCCCGGGCGAGCCGGAGGTAGCTCCCCGGCCGGTCCTCGACCCCGGCCAGCTCCAGGGCCGAGACCGCGTCCGCATACCGACCCTCGCCGAAGGCAAGTCGTCCGGCGAAGAAGTCGAAGGACTCGTTCTTCTCGTTGCCCTGCCGAAGCTTGTCCAGCGCCGCGCGGGCGGCGACGTAGTCCTCGTCGTCGAGGAGCTCCTCGAGCACCCGCACCCGGGTGCGCAGATCCCCCGCCGGGGCAGCCCAGCTCAGGCCGGCCACCAGGAGGAGCAGGGCGGCGGCGGCTCGCCTCACTTCACCAGCTCCTCGTAGTAGCGCTTCACCTGGTCACGGTAACGCTCGGGGGTGCCCTGCTTCATGGCGTCCAGCAGGTCCTTGCGGAACTCCCGCGGCGCGCCTTCGGGGTCGGCGTCCGGGACCTCGACCTTCTGGCGGCTCAGATCGTTGCCCCCTTCCTGCTCACCCCCGGCGAGCAGGGGAAGCGGCAGCCCGCCCCGGCCGCCACCCCGCTGGCTCTGCTGCATCGACTGCTGGAGCTGCTCCAGCGAGTCCAGCGCCGCCTTCTGCTCTCCGTAGCCTCGCTGAGGATCCTTGCCCTCCAGCCGCTCGGTGGCACCCGCCATCCGGTCCGAGATCTGCTGCAGCGCCTCCTCGCCCTGCTCGCCGAAGAGCGGCGCCATCTGCTCCAGCTGACGCATCTTCTGCTGGAGATCCTGCGCCCGCTGGCTGAGCTTCCGCTGTCCCTGACCGATGTCTTGAAGTTTCTGCCGGTCTCCCTGGCCCAGCTGTGAGGACAGCGGAGGGAAGAGCTGATCCAGCTTCCGGCGGATGTCGCGCACCGCCTCGGCGTCCTTCTCCAGGCGCTGGGCGAGCCGGCGCGACTTCTCCCGGACGTCCGGGGGATTCTGGTACGCCTCGTCCAGGGCGCGCTGTTGCTCACCGGCGCGGGCGAGCTCCTCCGCCTGTCGCACCGCCCGCTGCGCCGCCTCGGCCGCGAGGTCGAAGTCCTCCGACTTCAGCGCCGACTTGAGGTTCTCCAGCTCGGACTTGGCCTGCTCCAGCGGTTGATCTGCGCGGGGGCTCAGGTCGTTGGGTCCCACCCGCAGGTAGTCCTGCGCCACCTGGTCAACCTTCTTCTGCAGCTGCTCCTTGAGCCCCGCGGCGGCCTGCTTCATCCGCTGCCGCATCTGCTCGCGGTAGCGGTCACGCACCGCCTTGGTCTGTTCGGCGAGCTGCCGCTGCTCCTCGGTGGTGGTCTTGAGCGCGTCGCTGAACTCGCGGTAGCGCTTCACCAGCTCGGGGTTGGCGCGGCCGCCCATGCTCTCCGCGTTCTCCTCCAGCCGCTTCTGCAGATCGCTCATCTGGGCCTGCAGCTGCTGGAGCCGGGCGAGGGCCTCCTCGGTCTTGCCCTCCTTCAGGAGCTTCTCGATGTCGTCCAGGCCGCCCTGCATGTCCTGCTGCCGGGCCATCTCGTTGAGCGCCTCGAGGTTGTAGTGCTCGTCGCGGATGCTCTTCTGGAGCTCGGCCATCCGCCGGGCCAGCTCGTCCATGCGATTCCGGAGGGCCGCGACCTGGCGGAGAATCTTCTCTTGCAGCCCGGCATCGCGGGTGCTCTGGAACTGTTCGATGAGCTTGGCCAGCTCCCGCTGCTCCCGGGCCATCTGGCCCGCCAGCTCACGCAGCTCCTCCAGCCGCTGCTGGTCGAGCAGCGACTCGAGGTAGAGCGCGTCCTTCTCCAGCGCGGAGATCTCCTCCTGGACGACCCTGGTCAGCCGGCCGTCCATGTCCAGCTCGGAGCGCCGCCCGAAGAGGCGGAGCCAGAGCTTGCGCGCGTCGGCGGTCGCACGGACCCGCGCGGCGACGTCCGCCCCCACGTGCTGCAGGGCCGAGACCAGCGCTTCGTTGCGGTCACGCTCGCGGGCCAGCGCCCGGGCGGTGGCCACGATGTCGCCGGACAGCACGAGCCCCGAGGTGTCCACCGGCTCCTGGGACCGGACCTTGTCGTCCGACTTGCGCCCGTCGCGGTCCGGCCCCTCCATGCGAGTCGCGAGGTGGGCGAGGAGCCGCTCCCACAGCTCGGTGGCCCGGCGGAGCGCCTCCCGCCGGTGCTCGGCCGCGCTGTAGACGACGAGGGTCTGCTGCCGGCTGGAGCCCTTTTGCGGCCCGTCCACCGCGTCGTTGTCCTGCGCCTCGATGGAATAGGCGACCCGGTCTCCGGCGGAGAGCTTGAGCGGGCCGAGGGGCCAGCGGTACTGCCCGGAGCTCTTGCGTCCGTCGTCGTGTGCCAGCTTCTGCCGGTGGCTCTGCCCGTCCGGGCCCGTCCACACCAGCGCCACGTCGGAGAGGCCGTAGTCGTCGGAGGCCTCCCAGCGGAGCATCACCTCCTGGTCCGGATCCACCTCCGTCTCCGAGCCCGGAAGCAGGATCGTGGCCTGCGGCGGCGTGTCCGGCTCCACGGTGAGAGGGAAGTCGGGCCCCCGGGCCATCTCGCGGCCGGCGCGGCCGGTGAAGACCACGGCGTAGGTCCCGGTCGTCTGGAGCACCAGGCTGCCGCTCAGGTCGCGACCGTGCTCGACGCGGAGCGGAACCACCGGACCCGTGCTGAGCACCAGCTGTGCGCCGCTCACCGCCCGGTCCGCCCGGGTGCGGAGCTGGACCACCGTTCCCTTGGGACCGGCCAGGTCGCCGGTGCTGCTCACCGTCCGGGGAGCCAGCCCGGTGTAGGCCGGATACTGGTAGAGCAGCTCCAGCTCGCCGGTGATGGGCTCGCGTGCGAGCTGCCTGCCGGAGGCCGCGGCCGGCCTGAGCTCGACGAGCAGGGCTCGCATCCGGTCCGGCCAGACCGCGCAGACCAGGGCCAGGGTCGCGAGTGCGCCCAGGGCAGCCAGGCCCGCGCGGCGAACCGCTCCCCGGTCCACCACCGCCTGGGCGTCGAGGTGGGCGGCCCGCGCGTCCACCGACTTCAGATGTGCCAGGGCCAGCTCGGTGGAGAAGGCCGGGTCGTGCGCCATCGCCCTCCGCAGCTCGAGGACGGCGAGGAGATCCAGCGAGACGCCCGGCATCCTCGCCGCCACCAGCCGCGCGGTCCGGAAGGGATTGCCGGCCGCGCGCGTCCAGTGCCGCCGGATGCGATCGGCCACCAGCCCCACCGCGACCACCACCGCGGCCGCCACCACCCAGCGGACGCCGCGCGGCCAGGTGCGAGCGAGCAACCCGGCCAGCGCCACCCCGAAGGCCGCCGCGGCCGAGGCGAGGAGCGCCGACTCCAGCGCCACGGCGCGTGCCTGGCGGCGCCGCACCGTCTGGAGGAAGCGCTCGACGGTCTCGCCCGCCGCTGCGTCCGGCAACGGGCTGGGGGCGGAATCAGTCTCCGGGGCGGAGTGCAGCAGGTTCACGGCGGAATCGGAGGGCACGGGGGCGGAAGCCCGGTCGACAACCCGGGACCCCGCTCCGTCCTTCCTCGCTTGGACACCCAGGAGCATGGCCCGTGACAGGGTCTCCTGGGAAGTGGTGCTCCCGGACCGGCTGGCAGCCGCTGAACGCCCCAGAAGAAGGGCGGTTCAGTGGTGACCTCTGCCGGTGCTGCACCCTGCCCGCGGGCCCGCCGGGGGGGTGGCTCAGGGGTGCGAGGCGGCCGGGTGCTGGCGGGCGCTGGACCTGGATCCGGGGTGCCTCGCCCCCGCCCGGGCAGGCACGAAGCTGCTCGGACCGGTGACCGCGAGGTGCGGGCGGAGCCGCTCGAAGCGCCGCTTGCTCATCCCCCGCACCCGCATCACGTCCTCGGGACGGGTGAACGGACGGGCCGCCCGCTCGGCCACCACCGCCGCCGCGAGCTTCGGGCTGACGCCCGGGAGCCCGTCGAGCTGGTCCAGGGTGGCCGTGTTCAGGTTCAGAACGCCCCTGCCGGCAGCCCGCTTGGCCTTTCCCGTCGTGGCCGAGCCCGGTGGCACCGGCGCCGCCTGCACGGTACCGGCGCAGAGCAGCCCGGCAACGAGGAGGAGTCCGCGCCCGCTCACTGCGCACCCCCCACCGCGGCGAGCTTCGTCTCCGGAGCCACCTCCGTCGACTCGCGGCGGTCGCCCGCCTCACGGACGTGCAGCTTGCCATCGAGCGGCAGCACGTCCAGGAGCACGTTCAGCGAGCCGTCCCGGTTCACGAAGGCCGAGCCCGCGCGAACCCACACCGTTCCACCCTTTCCCTCCCGGATGGAGAACACCGCCAGCCGCTTTCCTGTCGTCAGCACCTTCCACCTCCCACGCCCTGTACCCGGACCGGAATGGCCCGGCCGCCGGCCACGCGAAGCGAGACCGAGCACCGCTGCCGGGGAGCAGCGGACGTGCCACGGCCTTCGCCGTCGAGCCCGCGACCGGGCGGAGTCCGTCACGCAGGACCGACCTCCGCCGTTCTGGACGGATGTTCAGCCGCGTCTCGAGAGCGCTTGTCCGGTCCGCTCGCTGCAATGGTCGTTTCGAGCCAGACGCGTGGCCGGTAGCGTGCGCACCCCCTTCCACGTCAGGACCTCGATGCGACGCCTCCTCGTTCCCGTTCTCCTCGCCGGCTGTGCCGCCCTCGCCGCCGAGCCACCGGACCGCGACACGCCGTTGCCGACGCTGCCCTACACCCCGGGCCTCGACCCGCGCTTCATGGACCGGAGCGTGGACCCCTGCGTGGACTTCTACGCCTACGCCTGCGGCGGCTGGGAGAAGCTCAATCCCATCCCGCCGGACCAGTCCACGTGGAGCGTCTACGGAAAGCTCCAGAACGAGATCCAGCGGCACCTCTGGGGCCTGCTCCAGACGGCGGCGGACCCGTCCACGGCGCGCAGCCCGATGCAAGGCCAGGTCGGTGACTACTTCGCCGCGTGCATGGACGAGTCGCGCATCGAGGGTCTGGGGGCCAAGCCGCTCCAGCCCGCGCTCTCCGCACTGGCGAAGGTGAAGGACGGCCGCGGGCTCGCGGCGTGGCTGGCAGGCCAGCATCTGGCCGCGACCAGCGCGCAGCTGCTCTTCGGGTTCGGCTCGCAGCAGGACGCGAACGATGCGACCCAGTTCATCGCCGCGTTCTGGGCCGGGGGTCTCGGGCTCCCCGACCGGGACGACTACCTGGACCAGGACCCCCGGTCGCAGCAGATCAGGGAGAAGTACCGCGAGCACGTGGTGCGGATTCTCCAGCTGCTGGGGGACGACGCGGCCACGGCGAAGAAGACCATGGAGCTGGTGCTGGACATCGAGACCGCCCTGGCGAAGTCGAGCCTCACCCGGGTGGATCGCCGTGACCCGTACAAGGTGTTCCACAGGATGAAGGTGAGCGAGCTGCAGCAGCTCGCTCCGGCGTTCGACTGGAAGACCTACCTCGGGGGCATGGGAGTGCCCGGCACCCGGGTGCTGAACGTCAGCCAGCCGGCGTTCGCCAGGGCGGTGAGCGCCGAGCTGAAGAAGCGGCCTCTCGCGGACTGGAAGCGGTACCTGCGCTGGCACCTGGCCAACAGCCAGGCCCAGTACCTCTCGCGAGCCTTCGTGGAGGAGGACTTCGCCTTCAACGACAGGGTCCTCCGGGGGACACAGGAGCTCGCCCCACGCTGGAAGCGTTGCGTGCGCTGGGTGGACCGGGACCTCGGTGAGGCGCTGGGTCAGGTCTTCGTCCAGAAGAACTTCTCCCCCGAGCTCAAGGAGAAGACGCTGGCCATGGTCCTGCTCATCGAGCGGGAAATGGAGGAGGACCTCCGGACACTCGCCTGGATGTCGCCGGCCACGAGACAGCGGGGCATCGAGAAGCTGAAGACGATGGCCAACAAGATCGGCTACCCCGATCGCTGGCGGGACTACTCGTCGATCCGGCTCTCCCGTGACGACTTCCAGGGGAACGTCGCCCGCTCGGTGCGCTTCGAGTCCGCGCGGCAGCTGGCGAAGATCGGCAAGCCGGTGGATCGCGGGGAATGGGAGATGACCCCGCAGACGGTCAACGCCTACTACAACCCCACGATGAACGACATGAACTTCCCGGCGGCGGTGCTGCTCCCGCCGCTCTACGACCCGAAGATGGACACCGCTCCCGGGTACGGGAACACCGGGGGGACCATCGGACACGAGCTGACCCACGGGTTCGACGACGAGGGGCGGAAGTTCGACTCGAAGGGGAACCTCTCGGACTGGTGGACCAAGGAGGACGCGGCCGAGTTCGAGCGCCGCGCTTCCTGCGTCTCGGATCAGTACTCGAGCTACATCGCGGTGGACGACATCCACGTGAACGGCAAGCTCACCCTGGGGGAGGACGTGGCGGACCTCGGCGGGCTCATCCTCGCCCACCGCGCCTGGCGGGCGGCGACCGCCAACCAGCGCCTCATGCCCATCGACGGGCTCACGCCCGACCAGCGGTTCTTCATCGGTAACGCGCAGTGGGCATGCAGCAACATCCGGCCGGAGACCATGCGGCTGCGGGCGCGGACCGATCCCCATTCCCCTCCCCGGTACCGGGTGAACGGGCTGGTGGTGAACATGCCGGAGTTCGCTCAGGCCTTCTCCTGCAAGCCGGGTCAACCGATGACCAAGCCCCTGGAGAAGGTCTGCAAGGTGTGGTGAGGGGGCGCCCCTGGCTCAGTCGCCCTGGATCACGTAGCGCTCGATGTACTCGCTCTGGAAGGGCTCGCCGTCGAGCTTGGCCGGGCTGAAGCGGTTCCGGAGCAGCAAGTCGATGTAGGTCGAGTTGTAGCCGCCGTTCTTGATGCCCCGGCACTTGATGGCCTCGCCCTCCACGGTGACGGTGCAGGCCACCTCACCGTACGACGTGGAGGCCTTCGGTAGCCCGTGGCCGATGTCGTCCGGGATGGGGTTGAGCCGCTTCGGCGCCGTGAATCGCGTGTCGAGGGTCTTGCACGCCCGTTCATCCTTCTGCTCGCACGCTGCTCCCAGGAGCCGGGCCGCCCGGTCCGGGTCCTTCTCCGTGGCGGTGGGCTCGATCAGCGCCAGCGCCTGGTCGGTGCAGCGGGAAGCGCGCTCTCCGGTGCAGAGCTGCTGGGTGTCGGTGTCCGGGGGCGGATACCAGTGCTTGAGCGAGACCGGGTTGAAGCCGGCGCAGGCCGGTGTGGCGAGCAGGAGCAGGAGAGCGCGAGTTCGCATCGGCCGGGCAGCGTCGGTGAGGCCACGAGCCCGGGTCAACGCAAAAACCATCGCCGCAGGTCGCCGCTTGCACCCCGACCGCGGGCTGTGCCAGACAGCCGGTTGCCCCCGGGTGCCCATGTCGGGCCCAACAGGGAAGCCGGTGAGAGTCCGGCGCGGTCCCGCCACTGTGAACGGAGCGGACTCTCACACCGGGCCGGTTCGACATCCTCCATCGGTCGCCACTGCGGGCAGCACGTTCCGCGGGAAGGTGGGAGGACGAACGAGGACGTGAAAGGCGCCATCGGGGCGCCGCCCACGCTCCCCAGCCGTGAGCCAGGAGACCTGCCCGAGGGTGCGGCGCCGGAGGCGCCGGTGGAGGCCTTTCTCTCTTCGGAGAAGAGAGTGGAAGGCGGACGATGGGCGGATGGCGATGGGCCCGGGCGTGTCTCGGGCCGGCGTTGAGCGTGGCGTCGATCGCCTGGGGGCAGTCCCCGGCGGTGGTGGAGCTGCCCCCGGTGGACGTGCCGGTTCCGGCCGCGCCTCCACCTCCCGAGTCCCCGCTGGTGCGTGACCCGAGCGGACTGACCACGGTCGTGGAGGTGGCTTCCCGGCGCTCCGAGGTCTCCACCTTGGGGGTGCTGCTGGGGGAAGCGCCGGGGGTGATCCTCCAGCAGACCGGTGGAACCGGGCAGGCCGAGCAGCTGAGCCTGCGAGGCGCGTCGAGCACGGGCGTGCTGGTGCTGCTCGACGGCGTGCCCCTGAATTCGCTCGGAGGCATCGCCGACCTCAGCCTGGTGCCGCTCGCCGCGGTCCAGCGGGCCGAGGTGCTCCGGGGGGGAGCGGGCGCCCGGTATGGGGCCGGAGCGCTGGGGGGCGTGGTCAACCTCGTCACCCGGAGCGCTGCCGAGCCGGTCATCTCCGGCGACGTCGGCGTGGGCAGCTTCGGGACGATCCAGGGAGGTGCGAGCACGTCGGGACCGGTGCTCGGCGGCTCGGGGCTGCTGGAGCTGCACGCCGGGCACACCGACGGCGACTTCCCCTACCTCTACGACCCCCTCGCCGGAACCCCGGCCAGCAATCCGAAGACGCTGATCCGGCAGAACAACCAGGCAACGTGGGTCGGTGGGCTGGCCAAGGGCGGCGGACGCGTGGGGCCGTGGCAACTGGACGGGCTCTTCCAGGTGAGCGTGCTCTCCCGCGGGCTGGCCGGCACGGTGGACCAACCCACCCCCGACGCGCACCAGGACTTCCTCGGCCTCCAGGCCGGGCTGCGGCTGTCGCGGGCCTGGTCCTCCGGCGCGGACATGTCGCTGCGCCTCGATACCCGGCGAGAGGGCAACACCTTCCGGGGCGGGCTCTTCTCCGACGACACCCGGTGGTGGCAGGCATCGCTCTCCTGGGACGGGACGCTGCCGGTCGGAAACCACTGGCTGTCGGCGTCGGCCTCGGTGGGGCTCTCCTTCGCCGACGCCGACGAGCACGCCCCTCGCTGGGCGGTCACCTCGGCCTCGGTGCAGGACGAGTGGCGGCCCGGAGGGGGAAGCGTCTCCATCGTGCCCTCGGCCCGCATCGACCAGGCGGGGCCCTTCGTGGGCATCTCCCCCAAGCTCGGCGTCTCCTGGGCGCTGCCGGCTGGCGTCTCCCTGCAAGCAAACGTGGGGCACTCGTACCGGATCCCCTCCTTCCTCGAGCTGTACATCCCCACCGGCACGACGCTCGCCAACCCGGACCTGGAGCCGGAGCGCGGTGTCTTCGTCGACGCCGGCGCGGGCATCGCCGGTGGCCCGGGAATGTTCCGGGTCGCCGGCTTCGCCGCGCAGTACGAGAACCTCATCGTCTACGAGTACCAGCCCCCGGTCCCCACCCGGCCCCAGAACATCGGCGCGGTGCGTGCCGCCGGGCTCGAGGCCGAGGGGCGCCTGCAGCCGGTGCGATGGATGGAGCTCACCGGGAGCTACGGGCTGCTCTTCACCGAGAACATCCGCGCCATCCAGGCCTACTACCTGAAGGAGGCGCCCTTCCGCCCCCGCCATCGCGGTACGTTGCGCCTCGCGCTCGGGCCGGAGCGCCTGCGGGTCCACGGCACGCTGCGGGCCCAGTCACTGATGTGGGTGAACCGGTCCAATACTCAGTCCATCGCCGGCCGCGTGCTCGTGGACGCGGGCGTGGATCTCACGGTGCTGCGCCGCCCCGAGGTGGTGCTCTCCTTCAACGCCACCAACGTCGGCGACGTGCAGACCCGCGACCTCGACTCCTATCCGCTTCCGGGCCGGGCCTTCCTCGCCACCCTGAGCGTGCGCCTCGATCTCCCCCGCACGCTTCCTTCCACCCCGCCGTCCATGTCTTCCGAGGGTAGCCCATGACGCCGTCCATCCGCGCGGCCCTGTCCGCCTTCCTCCTCGCCGGATTCGCGCTGCTTCCCGGCTGCCTCTCGTCGAGCGAGATCCAGTGCGTCAGCGGCACCGTGCGCTGCGGCGACACCTGCGTCGCCACCCAGACCGACAACAACAACTGCGGCTCCTGCGGCTCGGCCTGCTCCGGCGGGAACGTCTGCGTGGCGGGCGGGTGCACCTGCCCGGTCGGTCAGGGCGTGTGCAACGGCATCTGCACCGCGGTGGCCAGCGACCCCAGCAACTGCGGGGTCTGCGGCCTGAAGTGCGGCGCCGGGCAAGCCTGCAACCAGGGCGTGTGCCAGGACTGCTCTCAGGGCGGGTGCCGGACCGCGCTCATCGCCGGATGCATCGCCACTCCCGGTGGCTATCTGCAGCGCATCCAGGACGCGCCGGGGGGCCTTCTGCTCGAGGCTCCGGCGAACCCGCCCGCCGCGACGTTCCCGGACGCGCTGGGGTTCATCGGGACGGTCCTGCTCTATGCCGACGACGACAGCTCGAGCTTGCTGGAGATCCCCGTCGGCTCGCTCGGAACCGCGAGCAGCGAGCGGACCTCGCTGGTGACGGGAACGACGGGAGGCAAGGCGCTCACCAGCGACATCTACCTGGAGCCCAGCGACGGCGGCTCACGCATCTACGCCATGGCCACCGGGGTCAACACCCTGCAGATCCTCGGCGGGCCAAATCCTGCCCAGGCCGGAGCGCTGCTGGATGCTGGCTCCGGTGCGGTCGGTGCGCTCGGGCTCCAGTACCTCGGCGGCCACGCCTTCGATCCGAATACCGTCCCGGAGCCCTTCGGAAAGATCGGCAACGACCTCTTCGTTCCCCTGTTCGGGACGAACCAGGTGCTCCGGATCGACGTGAGCAATCCTGCCAGCACCTCGGTGAAGGACACCTACGACCTCCAGCCGCTCGTTGCGGCACTGCCCGGCGGAGGTGTGCTTCCCGACGGGGGAGTGCTCCAGGCCTCGCCCACGCAGGCCATCGCTCGCAACGGGTTCGTGTACGTGGCGGCGAACGTCCTCAGGTTCGATCCCGACCGGTTGGTGAGTGATTACGGGCCACCTCTGGTGGTGCGCATCGACCCGACAAAGTCCGGCCAGGCCGCCCTCTCGGCGGTGCCGGGGTTCGACCAGCAGGTGTGCAAGAATGTGACGTACCTCGCCTCGCTTCCGCTGGGCACCGCCGCCCGACCGATGCTGGTGAGCTGTACCGGCGTGCGCTTCGTCGACCAGGACTTCAACACTCTCTCGGTCGCGAGCACCGCGCTCCTGCTCCTGGACGGGAACGACCAGCAGATCACCTCCTGGGTCCCGAGCAACGGGGCCGGCCAGCCTCCTCCGGCCGTGGGACGCACGGCGGTCCAGAACACCACGGTGTACGTCGCCGACGAGACGGCCAGCCGGATGTACGTGCTCGACTACGGAACCAACTCCTTCGTGGAGCGGGTCGGCTACGTGGATGGTGGAACGCCTCCGCAGGTCTGCCCCAACTTCATCACCGACCTCGTGGTGTCGCCCGCCCCGTGACCCCCGCCGCTCTCCTCTCGCTGGTGGTGCTCGGCGCCGGCGCGGACCCCGGTCCGCTCCGGATGCTCGGGCCCGCGCCGAGAGGGGAGGTGCGGCGGGTGGTGACGCTCACTCCGTCGCTGACCGACGTGGTGCTGGCCCTCGGGGCCGCGGACCGGCTGGTCGGGGTGTCCCGCTTCGACGAGCGAGTCGAGGTGGCGCGCCTGCCGCGGGTCGGAGGCTTCGTCGACCCCAGCGTCGAGGCGGTGACGGCCCTCCACCCGGACCTCGTGCTTGCCGAGCCGGGGCCCGGTAATCGCCAGGCGGTGGAACGCATCGCCGAGCTCGGCGCGACGGTTCTGCTCCTCCCGCTGGGGACGGTGGCCGACGTGCTCGCCGCCGAGCGGGCCGCCGGAAAGGCGCTGGGCCGGGCCGAGCAGGGAGAGGCGCTGGCCCGGGAGCTGGAGGCCACGAGGGCCCGCGTCCGCGAGCGCGCTCGCGGCCGGACCCCGGTGCGGGTGCTGCTGGTCTACGGCTTCGATCCGCTGGTGGTGGCGGGACCTGGCGGCTTCGCCGACGAGCTGCTCACCGACGCCGGGGCGCTGAACGTGGCGCGCGACGCCGCGAGCGCGTACCCCGTCTACTCGGTGGAGCGGGCACTGCGGAGCCGTCCGGAACTCATCCTCGATGCGGCCATGGTTCCGGCGGGACGCGACCGGTTGCAGAGCCTTCCTGGCCTCGCCGAGGCACGCTGGGCATCCGTTCCGGGAAAGGCCCTGCTGCACCCCGGCCCGGCACTGGGCCGAGGACTGGAGCAGCTCTTCGCGCTCGTCCACCCGGAGGCGGGGCGATGACCACCGTGGCCGGACCGCTGCCCGTTCCCTCGGAGGTGCGCTTCACGCCCGTCCGGGCGAGCCTCGTCCTCGGTGGGCTCCTGGTGCTGGCGCTCGCCGCGCTGGTCGCCTCGGCGCTGCTCGGTGAGTACCCGGTGCACGTGCTCCGGGCGCTGGCCGATCCGGCGTCGCCGGACGGGCGGGTGCTGTTCGGGCTGCGGCTCCCCCGCGCGTTCCTCGGGGCACTGGTGGGCGCCGCGCTGGCGGCGAGCGGCAGCGCGCTCCAGGCGCTGCTCCGGAACCCGCTCGCCGATTCCTTCGTCCTCGGCGTCTCCGGTGGCGCGGCACTGGGGGCGACGCTGGCGCTTGCCCTGGGGCTCCAGGCGCTGGCCGCACCCTCGCTCTTCGCCTTCGTCGGAGCGGTGGCCGCGATGGCGCTGGTGCTCGCCGCCGGACAGGCGCGCAGCTCGCCGTACGCGGCGCTCCTGACCGGCGTGGTGTTCAACGCCTTCGCCGCTGCGATCATCACCTGCGTCAAGACGCTCCTCACGCCCGACCGGCTGGGCGAGGTGCTGTACTGGCTCGCCGGGAATCTGGGCTACGAGCGCCCCCGCACGCTCCTCGTCGGCGGCGGGCTCCAGCTCTTCGCCCTCGGCCTTCTCTGGGTCGAGTCCTCGCGGCTGAACCTGCTCTCCCTGGGCGACGAGGAGGCCGCTTCCCTCGGGGTCCCGGTGGGGCGGACCCGGGCGCTGGTGCTCCTCGCGACCTCGCTCAGCGTCGCCGGGGCGGTGGCGCTCGCGGGGTTGATCGGCTTCGTTGGCCTCATCGTTCCGCACCTGCTGCGGCTGTGGCTCGGACCGGACCAGCGCCTCCTCATCCCGGCCAGCGCGCTCGGCGGCGCGGCCTTCCTGGTGCTCGCCGACGCGGCCACGCGGGTGCTGTTCCCCGTCTTTCACGCCGAGCCCCCGGTGGGCGTGGTGACCGCCGTGCTCGGAGGCCCGCTGTTCGTCTGGCTCCTCAACCGGCGGGAGCATCCGGCATGACCGTCCCCACCGTGGAGACCGCCTCGCTCGCCGTGGGGTACGGGGGTCAGCCGGTGGTGTCCGGAGTGTCGGTCGCCGTGGCTCCGGGCGCGCTCTGGGCGGTGCTCGGTCCGAACGGCTCGGGAAAGAGCACCTTGCTCCGGACCGTCCTGGGCCTGCTCCGGCCACTCGAGGGCGAGGTGCGCCTCTTCGGCGTCCCGGTGGCCCGGTGGGAACGTCGCGCGCTGGCCCGCCGCATGGCCTGGGTCCCGCAGTCGTTCGATGGTGACCCCGGCTTCACCGGCCTCGAGCTGGTGCTCATGGGCCGCGCGCCGCATCAGGGCGGGTGGGGGCTCCCCGGGCCGAGAGACCTGGCCGTCGCGCGGGCGGTGCTGGCCGAGCTGGAGATCTCCCATCTGGCTGGGCGCGTGGTCTCGCGGCTATCCGGTGGGGAGCGGCGCCTGCTCCTCGTGGCCCGGGCGCTCGCCCAGGAGCCGTCGCTCCTGCTGCTCGACGAGCCCACCGCGTTCCTGGATCTCCAGCACCAGGCGCAGGTCCTCGAGCGGGTGCGGGCCCGGGTGCGGGAGGGCCTCGCCGCCGTCGCCGTGCTCCATGATCCCAACCTCGCGGCGGCATTCGCCGACGCGGCGCTGCTCCTCCGCGACGGGCGGGTCCTGGGGCAGGGGGCCGCCGCCGAGCTGCTCGACGCCGAGCGCCTGGGGCAGCTCTACGGGCTGGGGCTCACCGAGGCACGCACCGAGACTGGCCACCGCCTCTTCGCGCCGCGGGGGACGGCGTGAGCACGCCCCGGCTCTCGCGCGCGGTGGCCGCCTCGGCCGCGGCGCATCTCATCGTCGTCGCCGGGCTCCTTGCGCTCGGCCGTCCCCGAGCCCCGACCGCCCCGGCGCTGCGGGTCGCGCTGGTGGAGGCGTCGGGCCCTGCGGCGAGCGGCGGCAGCGGCGCGGGTCACGAGCCGCCTGGAGGAGGCGGGATCGTGCTCGCCGAGCGCCCTGACTCGCTCGCCCGCACCGGCACGGCTGCCGGTCCCCGCACCGCTCCGCCCGCGACGAATGGTGTGCCCGGGCGGGCCGCACCCCCCCGGCCACCGTCCCGCTCCGTCCGGAGGGCCGAGGCCCGGGGGACCACCGAGGAGGGCTCCAGGGCCGTTGCGGCCGAGGACGTGGTCGCGCGGCTGACGCCGGTGCAGTCGGATCTCTGGGTGCTCGGCAGTCCGGACACGAAGGCTGGACCCGAGGAGCGATCCGCGGCGGCCACCGCCGATGGAACGCGCACCTCCGGTGGGTCGATTGTCGAGCCTTCGGCACCAGCCGCGGCCTCGAGCGGGGGAGGGCACGGCGTCGGAGCTGGCTCGGGCTCCGGCGCCACGGGGGCTGCCTCACTCCTGGCCGTGCTCTCGGAGCGCCTGGCCTGGTCCGCCCGGCGCTGCGCGCCTCCCTCTGTGGTCCGGAACGTGCGCCACGCCGTGCCGGGCGTCCCGCTGCGCTTCTGTCTCGATGCCGCCGGACGGCCGAGCGAGGTGGGCCTGCTGGGGACGACCGGCTCGGAGCAGCTGGACCGGGCGGCGCGAGACTGCGTCATTCCCGGCGCGCTGCCTCTCCCGCCCGTCCCCGGCTGCTACACCGTCGAGGTCCGCTTCCCGAGTCGCGGATGAGCGCCAGCCGGAGCGTCGCGGGCTACGGCTGCTTCATCCTCGATTTGTTCGGGCCACCGGTCCCGGGCGCCTCGTCCCAGCTCGGACCCATGTCGATGCCGTTGATGAAGTAGTGGTCGCTCGGACGGTAGACGCGCCCCCCGCGCTGCGCGTTGCGCATCTCGGGTGCGTCGAGGTCCGCGGTGGGCACGGTCGTCCCCCGGCCGGGGGACGCCTCGTCCAGGCCGGTGCCGGGGCCGAAGACGCCGGTTCCGGCGGGAGGGCCGGGATCGGTCAGCCGGGTCGTCACCAGCGTGTCGTCGTTGCTGTCCGAGTTCACGCCGGCCGTGCCGTTTCGCTGCATCTTCCCTTGG